>Ga0209712_10004168_pt1 | contig 11580 bp, 10 predicted proteins | sample ArcOceMetagenome_FD_187443 | JGI IMG/M metagenome (GOLD analysis project Ga0209712, IMG submission 187443) | Marine eukaryotic phytoplankton communities from Arctic Ocean - Arctic Ocean - Greenland ARC118M Metagenome (SPAdes) (version 2) | ecosystem: Environmental > Aquatic > Marine > Oceanic...
CATTAGCCAGCTCAGTAACATTCTTTCCACCACTCCCCAAAGGATTAAAAATTGTCACTGATAGGGCATCATCTTCATCTTCACTTGAGCCAATAATGTTAAATAGAAATGATCTATCCCTCTTCAGATCTGCAGCCCAATGCACCTCAGGACAAGGAGCAATCCATTTCAAAATTGGCTGATCATTATCATCAACAGCATTTGCTAAAGGTAGTATGTTATAGTCTGCATAATCATTGAGCATATCTGCCATACACTTGCTTTTGAAAAACAACTGCATAGGTGGAAACTCATATCTATCAGCAATTGCAGTGGGTCTTGCAATTGCAATGTACTTTATCTTTGTTTCACCAGGTGTAAGCAGGATAACATGACCATTTTCATCAATTCCAGACATACCGTCAGGACCGTAAGCATCAAATTCAGAAGATTCTTCTTGTCCAAGCCAGAAAGTACTTGTGACAAAACCAAGATTTGCTATCTCTACATGAAAGATCATGCTCTCGTCAGGGTAGATGAATGCTGATTCTTTTCTTACTAGTCTCAGTGTGGGGTCTTCATTGGGAAGAGTCCCTTCTTCAAAAATACATCTACTTCTACCAGCAACTGTGTTAAAAATGAAAGTACCATATTTGTTGTCATAATAAATATCGACCACAAACTCATCATTTATGTCAGGGTCACTTAGTGAGGCTGAAATGCTTGTGCTTCTTTCTGCCTTGGTGTCTGTAACAGTTTCGTGTTCAACGTGTATGTGAAACCCTGGTATGGCAATTGAATTTTAGTTTGGAGATATCATGTTGTTTGTTGTGTGAAAACAATCTAAAATACTTACCTCCACTAAGTGTTGACGATACCCCAACCATAAATGTCGTTGATTCCAAGCTAATATCACCCATATCAACACCAACATCAAGATCATAATTACATCCAGCAACTGCTGATGAAATAACAAGGGCACCAGCAGCTAATGCAAGGTTAGGGCCAACTAACCCTGCAAGAACTGCTCCTGCTCCACCAGCTGAACCAGCAGACATCAACGGAATATTTTCATTGCAGTCTTGCATTGAATATTTACTTGCTACTGCCTTATCAAGTGATAGTTCATAAGCACCAGAAGCTCCACTAAATTGTAGTCTCTTGGTCTCCCGTATCTTCTCTCTTCCATCTTCCTCACTTTCAACACCCAAAAGTGTATATCCTTCAGGGAGGAGCTTAGCGTCATCGATCAAAAAGGGTGAAGCAAGCTGAGCTTCAAGGTTTAGGCTCATATCACCAACATTCAATTTTTCGTCTGCCATTCCTTTTTGTCCAACATCTGCATCATTAAACCACCCTTGAATAGCTTTGTTATTACTAATGGCGTCTGTTTTTGTTTGGTCTGCATCTAGCAATGTTTGCTGCCAACTATTCAGTGAAGTTTGAAGAGTTTGTGTTCTTTCTTGTTCATAGTCTTCATCTCCCTGATTGCAAGCCACCATTGGTTTTGTAGTACCAAGACAGGACCCCTTATACTGTGGAAGCCCATCATCAGTCTCTTCTGGCTCACAACATATGATCTCTCTATTCTTTACTTGAACAAGCACGGTGTTTTGTGCAGTTACACCATCAGATAATTCTTGTATCTTCACTTTTTCAATATGATGTCTAGAGTAAAATGTCAGAGCTTCTTTACTCTCTGAACTTTTGACATTGAAAATGAATGTAGAAGGAAATATCAATACACTACCTGTACTATCATTTGGATCAGGGATTTTGTCAGGTTTGCACTGTGTGTTGTCCCAGTAAACTAATTCAACTTCTTCATAAAATACATTCAAGTTTGGGACCACAAATACATCAGAATCTTTTCCAGCCCTAAAAAAAGGAGTGAAAAGTGAGACAAATTATTTGATGAAAAACATAAAAATGTGGTTGTCAAGTTCAAAGTGCACATACAATCTAGGGTCATCACTTGTTGTATAAGACCATGTGATTGAAAATTGATTTTCTTCTTCTCCGCCTGTATTTGATAGATCAGTATGCATATCTAGTGAACCGTCCACAGCCCATTCATTATCCCCTCCAACAAGTGATTGACAGACCAGTACAATTGCACCTACCCCACCACCGGTACATTGCTCAACGTCAGGTTTTACTTTCATTGCCACATTTAGACTTGCACCGCCTTGTGCCTGAATCTTGTCACTCCATGTATATGCTTTGATGGTTGTCTGTACATTTTTGTAAGAAGCTGTGGACCCCCCACCTAAAAGAAAGCACAAAAGATGAAAAGGCAAACATTATTTACTGGAAATAAATCAAATTGAAGTTCGATTTAGCAATAATTCAAAATTTACCTGGGGGGTCTCTTAACACCATGATAGGATAATGCGTTGGCAAAGCAAAGGAGCTACCAGGGCCTTTAGTATATAGACCTTGAATGAAAAATTCGGCTGTATGCCTAACATCATCGTCTACACCCAGCACCTGGAAAAGCATGAACCTAGTGTTTCTATCACCATCTGGGTATGGCCTTCCTGTTACGAATGAAACATTTTTTCGGCCAGCAAAGTTACCATTTTCATTTGCTGGAGTGATAAGGCATGGGCCTTCTGCTTTCGCATTTTCTATGGGTGGAGGTATTGTTGAGCATGCTGATAGTATTCCTTTGTCTGTGTCAGATAGTTGGTCCCAGAACAACTGAAAGCCTGCAGCATCATCCATTCCAACATTGCTTTCTATTTGAATTTTGACTTTTTCTTCGTCAACTTTGTCACAGTAAAGCCCTTCAAAATCATCAATAGCTGCAATCAGCTCATATCTCAACTGAATGTTCACTGCAAATAGCTTCATATAATCCAACACATGAAAGGATTGAGTGACATCAGGATCTGGTGCTTGTGTATAATTTGCACACTGTAGCAAGTCATCACCATCTCTCAAGGTGACTTTCATCATCATTCTGCCATCATATTGAAACCTTACAGATTCCTTTAATTTGTCAGTCTCATCCACTTGATTGTCACTTATATCATCAAATTCACCTGTGTCAGCTATTCCAGTGCTACCTTCTTTATCCTCTCTTTCCTGCTTTTCATCTCCAACAACATTGTCTTCAGATTCAGTGTCCAAGAGATTGACAGTATGAATTATTGGACCTTCTGTGATGAAGTGATCATATAGGATATTAATTATCTCCCCATCATCATCCCGAATATCATTTATCTGAACTTCAAGCATTTGGGCAGGGACGCTTGGATGAAGCATCTCAAATCCTGGTTGATCTAAAAGTTCATACCATCCAGGACATCCCAAGATGTTAATTTTTATTTGAGCATTCCCTAATCTCTTATCACATTCACCTCCAGCAACTTGATTTATAAAATTTTATGTAAGAGAACTGACATTCATAGTGGGGGTTACAATAAAATTGAAAACTCACCTTGAACATTCACTTTGGCTCTGGTGACATCCATAAAATCATTTCCTGAGTAAAATCCTCCATCATAGATTACAACTCCTGCTGAATAATCCCAATTATTTTTGGAAGTTTGTTCAAAGTCATGAGAGCTGTAATTAATCTTGACATTATTGATAACAGTACCAATAACTGCTGGTGCCTCAAATAGACCATCACCTTGAGATGTAACACAAACCAAATTCTCTAATATACCAACTGCTGTATTGTGTTGTAAGCAAACTTCAGCACCTGCAATGATGCATCCATCTGAACCTGGGTACTGGGTATTATACACAGTGAGATATCCAGTGAATGGTTCACTTGTATCATCATAAATATGAAGAGGGGTATCAAAGTGGAGATGTTTCAGGTAGATAATGTGGGGTTTATTTTGGTCGCAAATGTCTTGGCCTTCATTGCACAAGAAGACATGCTTGATATCTCCATTTTTACTAGTTGTGGTCTTGGAAAAAAACAACTTGACAGGAATATCAGCCCTATTTCCGTCTTGGAGAGATGGATGATTGATATTGAATTCTATGTTAAATGCTCCTCCTTCATCTGTTGATACTTTGCCATTACATCCATCACACTTCAAAGAGACTAGCCCATTTTCAGATAGCAGCTCCCAGGAAATATCCACCTTCTGAATTGGCAGTGACCCTGCATTGGGTTCAGTTGTTATCAATCCATCAATAGATGCTTCCCAGGATATAGTGTGACTCTCACACAAGGCTATGGATGAAGAAACAACTCTGGCCCCTTCAAGGTTATTCAAAGTAAGGTCCATGTAGTCTCCATTCTTGACAGCTCTTACACAATATGCATAAGTACTTCCAATAGAAAGTTTTGACAATTTTAGATCATCACTAGCTCTAGTTTGAGTGTCAATCGTTGCATTACACTGTTGGGGAGAATTGAAGAAGTAATCATCAGTGAAGCTTGTTGCAGAAGCACTGTCATCTGTGAATTCTGCTAAACCAATAAACCTAGAGAAAGAAAATGCTGCCTCGCATTTTGAATTATCAGTAAAATTGAACATGACATGACCCTGTTCTTGATACACAACAAGATCCTTTGGCCTTCCGGTTTTATCTGGGTTTGTTATAGAATCACATGAACAACTTGGTACTATAGGGAAAGTAACATTTTCATCTTGTCCTTGACCATTGCCAACAGTAACAGTTGTGATGTATCTATTGCCAGGTATAAGGCCTGATATGACAATGTCCTTGTAGTCCTCGTTGGTATCATTAGAGTCATTTATGGTAAGTTTGCTGCTGAGGTCAACCTTTTCTGGATTAACCAAATCTTTACCATGAAAGAACATCTCAACTGCACCTTGATCAACGGTTTGTTGCTCACTTTTAAGATGAATTGTCAGAATATCCTTTGCATTTTTTGATGTATGTGAGATGAGGGTGGAATAGTACGCAATGGTACAAAAGTCATTTGAATTAACTATTTGTGTGAGTCGTTTATCATCATTTGCGGCAATATACCCCTCATTGCAGACACATTCTTTATTTTTATTGCGGTTAGCATCCTGAGGGCACTCGTCCTGGTAGTGAAAGATGAATCATGAGTTCAATACAAATGGTAGGTAAACTGTTAATTGTTTGAAAAATGACACTCACTATGAAATGGTTCATGTATTGAACTTCGAATCCTTTAGAAACAATCTTCAGTATGTTGTCATTAACAAATTCCAACTTTTTGAAGCCAAGTCCTTCTTCGTTGCGAGTGCCATAAAATACTTCATCATATTTCCAAGTACTGTTGACCCACTTGTAGAATAGAATAGCTCCGCTATTTGTAACATCATCTTTGCTTGTGAACGGATAACTTACTGCTGCTACAACACCAGCTCTCATTGCAGCTCGTTCACTATGTTTTACTATTGATGTAAGGCCTGTAGGGAAGACATCAAGTCCCGTTTTGACTCCAGATAAGTTCAAAAGTGATGGCCCATCTGAGAAAAAATCAAGTTCTGGACCAGTGTCAATGCTAAAAGTTGCACTATTGCTGACTTTATATCTAACTTCTTTGAAATCCTCTAAATATCGCACAGTACCATCATTCAATTCAAATGTTAACCCTGTGCCATAAATTGTTGGTCCTTTACAAGCTAAACACTCTGCTTCAGTTCTAAAATTTTCTGTAATTGAACAGTCATTTGATGCTAACGTAATGGTATATGTTTCCTCATCCCAATTATTTGCTTTGGAATCTAATTGTAATGTTATTGCAGATGTATATTGTGGTACAAACTATAGGGTAGAGTTGATGTGGAGATGAGACAGCATATACTAAAAAGTGGAAAGTCAAGTCTATTTTGCGTACCTCAATTTTTCGACATATAAGCTTCATAATTGGACAGTAATTCCCATAACATCTAATGCCAATGAGATAGTAGTTTGTCATACATTTTCCCTTGTGAGTAGAATAAGTAGATTCTTCTGTTTTCTGGCTGTAAATTAATTCTTCATCATTTAGTACAACTACCACACCTGCCCCAGCTTTGATTTTCAAACAATATAGTTTTTTCCAATGACAACGACTACCATCACACTGTATTCCTCCCACAAAATCTCCGGCATTGCATCTTTCCTCTCTATATAGTTTTTCATCTTTATCTCGTAAAGGGCCATCACCTGTAAAGCCCTTGCCTGCTGATGGAACAAAATAACCATTATCATTGCTAAGAATGTTGCCCAAATCATCATTCAGATTTGTGTAAAAACTCTTAGACTGGCAATCATGACCTTCGCATTCGAGTGTACTGATGGGCCTCGTCACCCACGGATGATTTGTTCCTTCTTCCACTTTCTTGGAAAATATTTTTCTGGGGTATGAATTTCCATGAGGATGTTTTTCCTGTTCCTCAAAATCTCTTGGTGTGTCAGAGCAAGTTTCAATAATTGATGTTTGATATTCACCATCATATGACATTGATCTCTTCATTGCATTTGTTATAACCTTCTTTGGTGGTGACAGAGGAATGACATCCCAAAATGCTCTCTGGTTGTGATAATGGTGAGATAGACAATGGAGGTTTAGATTTGGAGAATTACTGAGACAAGAATCGAATGGTAAGAAAACTCACTGGTGCAGTTTCATACAGTTCGATGTTCCAAAATTTAGAACTTCCTTGAAATGGCAAAGCATCGTTGTCTTGCACAAAAGCAATATACTTTATTTGAGTTCCAACTTCAGGGAAAAGGTGGCCAATTTTAATATCCCTGGGGGAACAAGTTGATCCTTCTAAACATTTAAATTTACTTCCTTTCTTCACATGATTGTCATCCCAATCTTGATACTGTGTTCCAGCCAAAGCAAGGCATCGCCTATGAACTCCACCAAACGAATCTGCAATTAAATCATCTTCAACACATATAGCATGACCTTCTGCCTCCGCTGTAAGCTCAAACTTGAAAGCTATGTGGGTGTTTCCGGTTACATTATAAGGCTCAGAAAGTTTATAACTTTTCCAAACATTTCCATATAAACTTAATGTACCATCATCTGCAACAATGGATCCTCCCCGAGTAGTAGATAGTGTGTTAGTAGAAGATAACAGTAAATCTACCCCATATTCTCCTTCAAAATCCATGGCAGATTCCTCACGAACATTTTGATATCCTGTAAGAATTGGAATTGTCTGTCAAAAAGTTGGAAAAGGTTTAGAGTTATATCTTCCAGAAATCATGTGTGTACAGAATTTGGTCGTACCCTTGATTTGCATGTTTCGCTGTTTTTATTACAAAGGCCTGACCTGCATCCAAAATCACGTAGGCAGTAATCTCCCTCATCCAATTCTATCTGTTTTAACAAGATTTCACTTGACACACAGAAATCTTGTATGTTGTGCTTAGTATCTTGTAATCCAGCTTTACTTGTTGCAGCTAATTCCCCACCAGGACAACGCATAACTACTTCTTCCAATTTCCTCTGTGTGTCTTGGTCATCTTCATAAAATCTAATTCTTTCAATTATTGATGGAGAAGGAACACCTCTATCACCACTATTACGTGTAGTTCTTTGTACAAATCCAACAAATTTCATTTGTGATGATTCTCTTGTAGGAAAAAGCTCATGTAGAAGATAAACAACGTCTCTTGGGCCTGATGAAAAGTCAGATAATTTTTTTGGATCATCAAGGACTGTATCAATAGAAGAGCCACCAAGAGCTAAACAAGTTGTTTCAGCTCTGTTGTCCTTTTCAGTCCTCTGAATAAGCCCATCATCCATGCAGATAGCAAGAGCTTCAACATCACTACCAAGTGTAACGGTGAATGAAATTTTACTCTGGGCAGAGACATAGTATTGTTCCAGAAGTTCATATGCTACAGAAATTGAACCATGGACTTCAATGTAGGTTCCGTTCACATGAAATCCTCCCTCACTGGTATTATCATTCGTGTAAATGCTAGAATGCATGTATGTGCCTGCGTAAAGAAGTTGTGGTACTAAGTGAATCGAGATATCAGAGCGTGGGTCAAGGAAGGCAGTTTCTTGCACAAGTTGATCAACACTACTCCACCATATGAGTGTATTAACATTGCTAGAAAACACTTTTACTATGCCATCATCACCAACTTTTATAAATGCACCATTATTGTCAAGTGCTTCAACTGCTACAATTTCTTTCAATTGAGGATACATACAATAGTTATGAATTTCTGTTGGTGTGCCTGTACATCCTGGTGGAGATGGATCAGATGTTGAATTTCTCAAGAAACAGACAAGACCATCTTTACAGTGACTGTCTTTGTTACAGTTTCCTTCACAAGCATCAAGAGGGGTTTTAACCAAATTCCCATTTGGTCCATAATCAACTAAAGATTGCTTTACAAGAGCACCCTCAAATTCAGGGATGATGCAAAAGTTGCCACCTGTGTTCTCTTTTGAACATCCAGGGACAGGAGTCATGGAAGGAGCAAATGATGGAAAAGTAGATGGCTGATTTGATGGTGATTGTGAATCTGATGGCTGTTCTGATGGCACTTGTGAATCTGAGGGCTGTTCTGATGGTGATTGTGAATCTGATGGCTGTTCTGATGGCACTTGTGAATCTGAGGGCTGTTCTGATGGTGATTGTGAATCTGATGGCTGGTCTGATGGTGCTTGCGAATCTGATGGCTCTTCTGATGGCGTTTGTGAATCTGAAGGCACAGGAGAATCTGTAGCTGTTAACATTCGTTCTGCTGTAATATTATTGGTGCCATCTTGAAGATAACACTTCAATCCTAATGTACAGGATGAATCATTCTTGCACATCCCTTCGCACACATTCAAGGGTTTTTGAGTACTGTACCAGATAGGATTGTTGGTCTTGTCATAAATGACAAGATTGCCATTCCTGTGCAAAATACATTTATTTTCTTCTATCCCTTCACCTTGAGGATCAGCTGCAACAGAATTCCAAATCATGCTACCATCTGAAGAATTTCTTAGAGCAAGGAATATACTGTCTTCAAACACCAAATAGACTTTCTGATTGGCTGAAAAAAATCTTCTACCAGAAGGAATCTCATAATCAACTGAACTTGTCTGTGTTTCTAAAACCTTGATACAAATAAGAGTGTTAGTTAGAGTTCAATAAGATCAACTTTTGTGGAAGGAGATGAGGTAATACTTACCCCTGGTGCACAAAGCCCTAAACCTGAAACAAATGAATAGTCTGAACAAACTTTGGATTTACAGTCTTCATTGTGCCTGCAAGATTCAATGTCAAGAACTGTCCCAGAAGTTACTGATGGGAAATTGCTTGGTAACATTGACTGAGATGGAGTTGTGGATGGGAGAGCACTAGGCAGTAAAGTGGGTTCAACAGAGGCAGTGGGTGAAGCTGATGGAGTCTGTGAGGAAGAAGGCTCAACACTTGGCATTCTTGATTTGTGAGTTCCTCCATTACAGATGCAGCATGCATCAGTGATAGTCTTTCCATTGTAGTCATGGTCTTTCCATCTGTTACACATGTCAACTGGGTCATCAACAATAGACTTGCAACCTAAGTGTTGATTTGGGTTAAAGTACCAATCAGGCTCATCCTCGCAATCTGTTGGGGAAGATGATGGAATTGGTTCAATAGTTGGGGCAGGTGAAGCACTTGGAGGAGAGGAGGGAACTAAAGATGGGAAAGTTGTCTTGAATGTACTCCCGTTGCAGACACAGCATGCCTCATTAATGGTCTTTCCAAAAGTTGCTGTGTCTGACTCTGCCATGATGGCAATGCACCACTTCTCAGAATCAGTTGAAATCTGGGTACAATGAAGACCTTGGTATTTGGACATTCCACCAACAGTCCATCCCTCCTCATCTACACACTCTGAGGGGGACAGAGATGGACTTATTGTTGGACTGTGACTGGGCATTGCAATTGGAGAGGTGGAAGGAGCAGTTGTGGGCAATGAAGAAGGTATTGCAGTAGGATTCGAAGTTGGCTCTTCTGATGGCTCTAGTGATTCATAAACGACCCACTTCAACCTCCATTTGGACAAGTGCTGATCTTTGCGTGAGTTGAACAATGCAACCCTGTGATTTCCATCAATTCCAAGGTAAATTTTGTGAGAGTTTTTTTTAACAGCTTTGATTTCATGAGCTTCATGAGCAACTTGTATATAATTGAACTGGTAAGTCTTTGCTCCATTAAATGCTGGGTAGTGATCACTTCTGCAGTGTGGTGATAACTTCAATCCTTCCCCCCATATAATACATTGAAAAGCATTAGCCTTAAGACGAAGCTGCCCAAAAGTATCCATGAACCATATTTGTTTCAAAAAATTTTCAACACAAGGCCTCATATTCAATGTGGCTCCTTCCGTCTTCTTTGAAGATTCGAGACAGAAGGCCCGTGATGTTTTATCTAATTTATCAATTGTCTCAATGTGAAATGTGGTGTTTGTGAACAGTTCTGGAAAGGCCTTAAAGGGAGTAGTACTCTTGTGAACACAAAGAAGGAATGTGTGAGGTTGAATCAATTAAAATTAAATCAAAGCTATGATCATCAAACAAACCCTTACTTTGTCAGGGGAAGAGTCAAATATGTCTGGGATTACATCAGAGGCTGAAATGATTGATGTTTGAACTAGGATCATGAACATGATGAATGTTTTGGGCTTGATAACAGGCACAACTCCTTTTGGCACAGTAAATCCTACATGATTTGATGAGTTCAAAACTTTCATGAGCCATTTCATGAAGAATAGAATTCGATGAAACACCAGGAAACAAACGAATATGAAAACAATGGTCTCAATTATTGCCATCCATTTCAATAACTGAGAATGTAGGAAAATTAGTGAATAAACTCCAAAAAGTGGACTATTGCATACATAACTAAATCAAACTCACCATATTTACGAGTTCACGAATGCTACCTACCACCATTAGTTCAGGTGATGCTAGCAATCTCTTTTCAACTTCATAAATGGGTTGCAAATACCAATCATGGATGCTAAGAAGTGTCTGCTAATTGTGTGAAACGATTCAGTTGCGTGTTAGAGGTTGAAGTTGAAACATATATATCAAGGAGAGGAACTGTCGCATCCATGTATAATCAATAGTTCTTACCATTGATCCGGTTTCACCGATACATGTAGTACAGTCTGCTTTTGCTTCGGCTTCATCTGAGCTTGAGTTGAAACGGAATGAGTCATCAATACCAGCATCATGGCTTTCGTATGATTGATCAGTTGCAAAGAATACCATGGCTAGAGAGGATCTCACCAAAAGGTTGTCAGGAATCAGAACATCGTTGAAGATACTATCCAGAGTTCCAAGAGAACGACGATTGTGATCGACTGCGTTAGGAAATAATCCTTCTACAACAGAGACACCAGACAAGTATTGTTCATGACAGAAGGATGCATCTCTTCTCCCGTGCAAGAGATGTTCAGCTTGAGATCCAGGAGGCAATGCAAGCAAAGAAGCTGGTGATGTTCTTTTCTTGCTTTCCTTGTCGAAATGCTGAGTATCGAGTGAGAGGATCATGGTTAATAGGTGAGTTGAAGATTGCTATTTCAAAACCGCTCGCCAGCTCAACACAAATTCAAAAATGAAACATCTAAAGTTGTCATTCTTGACAGCGGTATGTGCAAACTCGCCACTCCTGGTGCGGAAGTGTGGCGGCGGTG
>Ga0209712_10004169_pt1 | contig 11580 bp, 9 predicted proteins | sample ArcOceMetagenome_FD_187443 | JGI IMG/M metagenome (GOLD analysis project Ga0209712, IMG submission 187443) | Marine eukaryotic phytoplankton communities from Arctic Ocean - Arctic Ocean - Greenland ARC118M Metagenome (SPAdes) (version 2) | ecosystem: Environmental > Aquatic > Marine > Oceanic...
AATTCCGTAAAGATAGGCGAATCTGTAAATAGGTATAGCGTACAATATCGCATCAAATATTGCGTCAAAGCTACGATGAGGAGGTTCGGAAATCGTAGGAAGGAAAGCCAAGGTTTTAGTTTTAGTGGTTTCAGTAGTTTATAATTTTGTAGGACAAACGGCATTGCCTTTGCCTTTTTAGTAATTTCGTCAAGCCTTATATTGTCGATTTTCTTGCTATAAGATTTTGGCATCTTTCATCTTTACAAGCTTTGAAAGATGCCAAGGTTTATCTCGAAATTCCCACTAACTGCTTGAAATAAAATGCAGGGTTTAAAAATTCTTGTGAAAAATCTTTATGTGTCAGCAAACTCGTGATTGAACCACCGACTCTAAATAATATGGGTAAACACGTTTTTGGATGATCAAAGATATAAGTGATAATTTGACTTAATAAAATCTCATTACCTAATTTTTTATAAACTGCCTTATCATATTGTTTCAATGAACTTGCTGAGAAATCTTGATTAGCAATAGCTTTTGCTGCACTTTTTGCTGCAATCTCTCCGGCTGCCATCGCATGACCAGCTCCGTAACCAGTTACAGGATGAACTGACTGAGCAGCTGAACCTGCCAACAAAAATCGTTCGCCCGAAATTTTGGCTTTCTTATACGATAACTGAATCGCTGCACCTTTTGTTTTCCCTACCAATTCTGCATTTCTGAATTTATCCTTGACCGGTTCGTAAGTTTCGATAAGTTCAAATAACTTTTCACGTAAGTTAATTTTATGTTTTTTCGATTCTGTTTGCTTCACGCCAACCTCTACACTTACCGTTCCATCAGGTAACGGACAAATATAAAGTACAATCATTGGTGAATAAAAAATATGAAAAACGACTTCATTATTTGGAATTTCACCAACGTTTTTGAAATATGCTCGAACGAAACTGTAAGTATCCCCTTCTCGTTTCGGCTGTTGTGTGACAGTATTAAAAAACTTAGAAGTTGCACCAGAAGCACCGATAGTCATTTGAGCTTTTATCTCCGTCTTTCCATCTTTTGAAGTCAAAATGATTCCATCCGAAATCTGTTTAGTCGAAGCGATATCCACATTTTCCATGACAGTAACGTGCGGCATTTCTTTTATCTTATTAATCAAAAACGTATCAAAGTCAATCCGTTTTGTCAATAATCGAGGGGTTGCATTTTTATCAAAAGCCGTCTGTAGTTTTCGACTTTTCTCATCACCAAACCAATAATCCCAACTTTTTAAAATAATGCTTTGTGCCTCCATTTCCGCTATATAATTTGGATTTAAACGACGCAAAACATGATAAACATGACCATCAAAACATTCCCCACAAACCTTATCTCGCGGAAATTCATATTTATCCACTAAGATACAATCAACGCCTAACTTATTGAGGTTCATTGCAGCCGACAAACCTGCCGGACCCGCACCAACGATACAAACTTGTGTTTCTTTCATGGATTCTTGTTCCAAACCTATGAGGTTTTCAAAACCTCATAGGTTTTACGATATAATATTATCTATTAAAAATCACTTTAAATATAAATAATGGATCTTTAAACATTTTTTTCAAATCAACATTTGCAAAAATAGCCGTAATTACTTCTGCCAATTGCTTATTTTTTACAGCAATTCTAGAAACGGCACTCAATAACCAACGCCGTTGAAATGCCTTTTGTAAGCGATACGAAACTTGCAATTCCTTCCACAATTTATCATAAACAGCCTCATCATAACTTGCCATCATTTCTGCAGAAAAATCATTCGCTTCTAAACATTTCTTTGCTTGCTCGGCGGCAAAAATCCCGCTAATCGTGGCATTTCCAATTCCTTCACCAGTCAATGGATCTATTAACGAAGCCGCATCACCAATTAATATAAAATTCTTACCAGAAATTTTTCGTTTCTTAGAACCTAAAGGCAATGGGAAACCAACGACCTTCCCATTTAATTTAGCATTTTTAAATCGGTCTTTAAATCTAGGATGTTCCTTTAGAATTCGGTCTAATTCCGTCTTTAAATTTACTCGCTGTGCACTAATTTTATCCGTTCGCATGCCTGCACCGACATTTGCACCTCCATTTGGTAAAGGAAAAATCCACAAATAACCGGGAAAAAACTCTTTCAAATAATGAAGTTCCAAGAAGTTATATCCGTCCTCATTTGTCAATCCAGTATAATATGCTCGAATTGCTCCAACGTGATGTTCATTTTCTTTATGAATATTTCCAAATTGCTTCGCAAATTTTGATAATGCACCATCTGCCGCAATCAATAAACGACATTCATAAAGTATTTCGCCTTTTTTATTTTTCAATAAAAAACCATCTTCCAATTCCTCAAAACCTTGAATATCAATATCTTCAATCAAAGTAATATTTGCTGTTTGTTTTGCTTTCTCTACTAAGAAATTATCAAAATCCATTCGTTTTGAAATAAAAGCTTCCGCTTTTTCATGTGCTTCAAAATCTATGGTTTTTAAATTTGTTGGAATCGTAATCGTCATTTTACGGTTTTTTGGTAAAATGAACTGAACCCCCCAACAACTCAATTTCAAATCATGTCGCTGCTTAAAATCGTCAAAAATTGTTTTATCAATTTGCTTATAGGCATATGTCACTTTACCCGAAATTCCATCGCCACAAACCTTGTCCCGAGGAAAAACAGCTTTATCCAAAACCGTGCATTTGATACCCAACTTATCTAATTTTAAAGCGGTCGCAATTCCACCTGGTCCCGCACCTAAGATTATTATATCTTCTTTTTTCATATTTCTTTGTTTTTCCGCAGTTTTTTTTGGACTAGTTTTGCTAATTCGTTATGCTTGAATTTAATAAATTAAGAAGTCATTCATTAAATAAAAAAATCTGCGGAATTTGCAGGAGGAAAAATTATTTATTAAATAATAATCGGAAATAAAATCTTGGATCACGCAGTTTTTTTCGCAAATCTACATCCGTAAACATTGCCGTCATAACGGAAGTAAATTCTTTACTACGCAATGCAATTGAAGATAAAATGTTCACAATCCACGGATATTGCATCATGCGTTGTAATTGATGACTGATTTTCAATTCTCGCCATAATTCTTTATAAACCGCCTTATCGTATTGTTTCAAAAATTTTGCATCAAACGCTTGATTTTCAATTGCTTGTTGCACGATTTCTCCGGCTATTTTTCCACTAACAATTGCATTCCCAATACCTTCTCCAGTCAAAGGATCAATCAAGGAAGCCGCATCGCCAATCAATAAATAACCATCGCCTGAAATTTTGCGTTTTTTAGAACCTAAAGGCAACGGAAAACCTAAAACCTTTCCATCTAATTCGGCATCTTCAAAACGAGCACTAAAACGAGGATTATTTTTCAAAATATCGTCTAATGCCTTTTTTAAATTTACTTTCCCTTTGCTAATATGATCGGTTCTCATACCTAAACCAACATTTGCAGAGCCATTTGGTAACGGAAAAATCCACAAATAACCAGGGGTTAATTCTTTTTCAAAATAGATTTCAATAAAGTTATAATCTGTAAAACCTTTGACATTTTTGTAATAAGCACGTATTCCGCCAGCAAAGTGTTTATCATCTTTCTCGATTCCTGCAATTTGCTTAGAAAATCGTGATAAAGCTCCACTCGCATCCAAAATCAAGTCCGTTTCTATAATTGTTTCGCCCGTTCTATTTTTAACAATCCATTGATTATCAATTCGTTCAAATGATTGAACATCTACATTTTCACGAAAATCAATGAGCGAAGATTTACGAACCTCTTTGATTAAAAAATTATCAAACTCAATTCGTTTGGAAACAAATGCTTCTGGTTTTGCTGTCTCTAAATCTAACTTTTCAACACCAGGGACTGGAATGTTTAATTCTTTTGTATTCGGAAACACAAACTTAATTCCCCAGCAACCGACTCGAATATCCGTTTCCGCAAATAAATCCAACGCAATTTGTTTATCAATTCGATTCAAACCATAAATCACTTTTCCACTCAATGCATCGCCACAAACCTTATCCCGAGGAAAAACTGCCTTATCCAAAAGCACACACGGAATTCCCAATCTATCTAATTTTAAAGCTGCTGCTGCTCCGCCTGGTCCTGCACCGATTATTGTTACTTTACTCATATTGTGTTGATGTGTTGATGTTCCCTATACATGACATCGGAATTAAAAAATTACTTTTATTACTATTTCGAAGTGTTAAAATTGATTCTTTCTTTACACAAAAGTCAGTACAAGAACACGTCAACACATTACTACCTATTCAATATCAAATTAATAATAAATTTTGGTGATAATAACTTTGTCCTCAAATCCATATCTAAAAACATAGACGACATTAATTCGCCGATTCGTTTGTTTTTGTTTGCTAACTTTGCGAAAGTATTAAATAAAAAAGGATAATTTAAGAGCTGCTGTAATTTTCGGCTTAGCTGAAATTCCTGTCCCAAAACTCGGTAAATATCTTTATCATATTGTTTGATAAAATCAGCCGAAAAATCATTTTCATCTATACAGCGTTTGATTTGATTCGCGGCATACACTCCACTATACATTGCATTTCCGATACCTTCTCCACTAAACGGATCTACAAAGTAGGCGGCATCACCAACCAACATAAAATTATCGCCTGAAACCTCCCGACGTTTTGAACCGATTGGCAAACCCCAACCTTCTATTTTAGATTCCAATGTTGCTTCCGAAAATCGAGCTTTCAAACTCGGTTCTTCTTCAATTAATCGCAACATTTCCTTCTTTAAATTCACTTTTTTATCGCTAATTTTTTGGCTATCCATCACTACACCAATATTTGACATTCCATTTGGCAATGGAAAAATCCAAAAATAACCGGGCAATAGACTTTTGAAAAAATGTAACTCGATAAAACCGTAATTGTGATTTCCTTTTACATTTTTGTAATATCCTCGAACGCCAGCACAATAGTGTTTTCGTTCTCTTTCTATTTTTCCAATCTTTTTTGAAAACTGCGAATTTGCACCATTTGCGATAAGCACTAAATCTGTTTCTACTGAGAATGATTTATCTTTATTTGTAAAAATATAACCGTTTTCCGTTTTTTCAAAATCTGTTAAAGCAATATTATCAATAAATTCAATATTTGGATTTTTCTTAACCTGATTAACCAAAAAATTATCAAAATCAATTCGTTTGGACACGTAACCAGCCGGTAATTCGGCTGTTGTCTTATAATCTTTATGAAAAGGAATTTCTAAATCATAACCATTTGGTGCCACAAATTTAATTCCCCAACTCGGCAAATTTTCTTTCGTCAAAGCGGCAAAATCTATCATCATATCTGAATCGACTCGCTGCATTAAACTCACTACTTTCGCACTCAAACCGTCGCCACAAACCTTATCACGAGGAAAAACTGCTTTATCAATCACTGTACTTTTTACGCCCAACTTTGCTAATTGCAATGCTGCCGTACTTCCTCCTGGTCCTGCACCAATGATTATTACTTTTCTTTTCATATTGTGACATTCTACGTAATCATGTTTACTACATAAAATCTATTTTTTCTTCCGAATCAAACCCTCTTGAACGACAGAAGCGACTAAAATACCATCTTGATTAAAGATATTTCCCCGACAAAAGCCACGAGCATTCGAGGTACTCGGACTATCAACAGCGTACAATAGCCAATCGTCCACTCGGAAGTCACGGAAAAACCACATCGCATGGTCAATACTTGCCATTTGCAGATTTTTCGTACCATAAGAAATACCATGAGGTTTCAGAGCCGTCGTTAATAAATTATAATCTGAAGCATACGCCAAAACGCTTTGATGCAATGCTAAATCGTCTGGCATTTCTCCATTTGCTTTGAACCAAATATTACTAAAAGGTGCTTCTTTTTGAGGATTAAAAAAGTTTGGAATAACGGTTGGTTTAAAAATAATTGGTCGATCTCTTCCCAAAACTTTTTTTAATTTTTCAGGCATCATTGTTTCTGCTTTCGCAAACAATTCTCTATCGCTGTATAAATCCTCGGGTTTTGCAACATTTGGCATTTCAATTTGATGATCGAAACCTTCCTGTTTTTTCTGGAAAGAAGCCATGAAGGAAAAAATTGTTTTTCCGTGTTGAATGGCAGCAACTCTACGAGTGGTGAAACTTCCACCATCTCGAACTCTATCCACATTAAAAACTATTGGAGAATTTATATCGCCCGGCAAAATAAAATAACCATGTAACGAATGTGCAATTCTATCTTCGGAAACGGTCGCACTCGCTGCCTGTAATGCTTGTGCTAGTACTTGACCTCCAAAGACACTTTTGCTCCCAACATCTTTACTTGTACCTCTATATAAATTCTCTTCTAAACGCTCTAGTTTCAAGTGTTCCAATAATTCGGAAACGTCTTTCATTTCAATCTTATTTAATTTATCAAACTTATGATTACTATATCGAACTTGCTTAATTACAAAGGTAAGTCGTAAGAATTATTATTCTGTATTATTAACAAAAAAAGGAGCTGTTCAAATCTTTTGAACAGCTCCTTTTTTATATAAATACTTAACTAATTTTATTTCGTTTTTATCTTCACAACCCCTGCAAATTTTGAAGTAGAACCGGGATTGATTCGTCCTTCGACAGTGTAAATATATAATCCATTTTTTACTTTTGAACTTTTGTCATCCTTTCCATTCCAATCATTTGTCATTTTACCTTCAAAGATTTTATCGCCTTCGATATTATAAATACATAATTTTAAGACAGCAATATCTCCATTGATTTTAAATGAAGTTTCATTTGGATTGAACGTCATAGGAATTAAAACTTTCACATTACCTTCTTCATAAGTATTCCCTTCCACAATACTAAATTCTGAAAAAAGTCGACTTATATCTTTAGCGGTTGAACCGTCCTGGAAAGGTGTCGTTGTGAAATCAGAAGTGCGGGAATTTTCCGTGGTTTCAAATTTTTGTGCAAAAATTGTTACCGTAAATATTAAGAATAACGTAGTGAATAATAGTTTCATCTTATAAGGTTTTTTGTAAAGCGATAGCTCAAAAAACGGCAGTTTTTTACTACAAAAAATATTATTTTATGTTTTATCGTGACATTTTATTATTAGTATTCAAAAAAATAAAACTATTTTATATCAAAGGTAAATATAGTTTATGTTGAAAAAAATAATACATATTGTGACAATAATAGCCACAAAAAAATTAGCATATTTTTTCAAATAATTGAATTTCAAAGTTAAAGTCATTTTTTTCATTTGCTTTTTGAAACCGTAGGATAGATTTCTGCCATTCTCCTGATGATATTTCTGGAAAATAGGTGTCACCTTCAAGTTCTGTTTGAACTTCTGTATAATAAATGTTATCCAAAATCGGAAACGCTTGTTTATAAATCGTTCCACCGCCAATAATAAAGGCTTCTGTTTCTTCATTTTTATCCGCTATCAATAATGCTTCCTCCAAGCTATTGACAATGATGACACCCGAAGCCACAAAAAAAGGATTCCGTGTAATAACGATATTCGTTCGCTTAGGAAGCGGTCGCCCAATCGAATCGAAGGTTTTTCGGCCCATAATAATATGATGATTCAAGGTTGTCTTTTTGAAAAACTTAAAATCCTCCTGTAAATACCAAGGAATCTCATTATTACTTCCTATTACGCTATTTTTTGATGCCGCAACTATTGCAGAAACTTTCATATTATTGATTCTTAAATGTCGAAATTAATTTTTCAAAGATACGCTCCATTAACCTTCGGTCTTTCGTAATGATTTCTGCAATACCTTCCATTTGTTGTTGGAAACGTAAATCTTTATTATAAGAAGTGATTAAACCTTCCGGTAAACTAATCAAAATATCATAATGACCTTCTCGAGGAACAGCACTCATCGTTTGCACTTCTCCATGTATAATTCCATATTCATAAAATGGAAATCCATCTAATTTTATATTTACATCTTGTCCAATTTCTACTTTTCCTGATCCCGCAATTGGCAATTTTGCATTGCCTTGCATCTCATTTGTCCTTGAAGGAACAACGACCATGATCTCCTTTCCACCTTCAATATATTGACGTTCTTCTGTAAAAATAGTCAACGAAACTTTTCCCGAAATTGGAGCTTTTAAGATATATTGTTTTTTCCAAGTATTGATTTCTGTCAACATTTGATTCACACTCTCGACGACCAAAATAACCTTAGAAGAGTTCTGAATATCTGTACTGCGTTCGATTTCAGCAATTTGTGATTCAATTCCTGTGATTTGAATATCATAATTAATGACTTGCGATTCCATATCATTAAACTGTTGCTTTTTCTGCAAATAAGTTGCTTCCTCTTCCTCATACTTTTTCGGTGAAATCAAACCTTCTTTCACCATCGTTTTAGAACGTTCAAAATTATTCTTGGCTAAAGCCAATACATTTTTCTGATTTTTTTGTCGTTTACTTAACTCTCCTTTTAATTCCTTAACCTGTTTAATTTGACGTTCCAATTGTTTGATTTTTTCCAAATCATAACGCTTCGTTATCGTCATTTTATATTCCTTCTGAACCTGCATTAATCGGGACAAACTCGCTTGTAATGTTCCTAATTTCCAATCTTGCTCCGGCTTAAATTTCGTAATACGATTCTCCTTTTCCTGCAACCATTTTAGCTTTTCTTCTAATTCTAAAATGTCATTCGCATTGTTATTACTTTCCATGATTACCAATTCCTGCCCGGCAATCACTGAATCCTCATCCACAACCATCAGTCGCTCAATATATCCGCCCGAACGAGTTATAACACTTGCCGGTTGACTCGGAGTTGTAATTACGACTTTAGCAGGAATCGTATCCGGATATTTCACGAACCAACTCACACCAATAGTTCCAATAATAACGAAGAACATAACCGTCGTTCCCCACCGAATCAGCCAAACTGGAGGCGTCCCCAAAATCTCTTGTACTTCCTCACTTCTTAATTCTATATCTTCAGGATTTTCTATCATTTTTTTTGAATTATAAACTATAAACTATAAACTATTTGATCGTAATATTTACAACAGAGCATCAAATAGTTTATAGTTCATAACTCATAGTTTATAATTAGTTTCCTAACTCAAGTTGATTCTTTACCAAGCGATAATACGCACCTCGAAGTTTTGCGAGTTCTTCATGTGTGCCTTGCTCGATTAATTGACCCTTGTCTAAGACTATAATTTGGTCGGCATTTTTTACTGTACTTAATCGGTGAGCAACTACGACAACCGTTTTACCTTTAAAAAATTCTTCCAAATTTCCCATAATTGTTGCTTCATTATTCGCATCCAGAGCAGACGTCGCTTCATCAAAAAACAAATATTCTGGATCTTTATAAACCGATCGTGCAATTAACATTCGTTGCATTTGTCCACCACTCATTCCTAATCCATCGCCACCGATTTTTGTATTATAACTCAATGGTAAACTTTCTACAAATCCCTGAATATTAGCAACTTTTACCGACTGTAATAATTTCGTTTTATCCACAATTTCATCTCCGATTGCAATATTTTTAGCAATGGAATCCGAAAATATAAAACCATCTTGCATCACGACACCACAACTTTTTCGCCACAGTCGGTTTTTGATATATTGCAAGTTAGCATCACCCAAACGAATTTCTCCATCCGTTGGTTTATAGAATTTCAATAATAATTTTAACAACGTTGTTTTACCACTTCCACTAGCTCCAACGACTGCCGTAACTTTACCCTTCGGAATCGTCAAACTAAGGTTATTCAACACCTTAGGAGAATGAGGGCCACCATATTGAAAAGTCAAATCCTTTAATTCAATATCGCCTTTTTCTGGCAAAATATCCATTCGAGTAACTTCGTCTTGTTCCTCGTTATCTTTATTATGAATTTCGCCCAAACGCTCCAAACTGATTTTTGCATCTTGCGTCACTCGAATAAAATTCACCATTTGATTCAAAGGTCCATTTAATTGACCAATGATATATTGAACTGCTAACATTCCTCCAAGGGTCATATCTCCATTGATGACAGCCGTTGCCGCAATAAAGGAAATCATAATATTTTTAAATTCATTAATAAAAGAACCACCCGCTTGTTGATACTGTTCGAGGGCTAAATTTTTCAAACTAATTTTAAATAATTTCGCTTGAATCCGTTCCCATTCCCAACGTTTTTGCTTTTCAGAAGAATGTAATTTTATTTCCTGCATCCCTCGAATTAACTGAATCAATTTCGATTGATTGTCCGCCAATTCGTCAAAACGTTTATAATCTAATTCTTTTCTTTTCTTTAAAAATAATATGATCCAAACCGCATATAATACACTTGAAACGATGAATATTAGAAAGATAACGGGATTATAATATAATAAAACAATACCAAAAATAACGAAATTGACCATTGAAAATAACGTACTCAATGTCGCAGATGTTAAGAATTGTTCAATCCGATAATGATCGTTTATTCGTTGCAGCAAATCACCGATTACCTTTGTATCAAAAAAGGAAATTGGTAATTTCATTAGTTTAATCAAAAAATCAGAAATCAAGGAAATATTTATCCTCGCTCCAATATGTAGCAAAATCCAACTTCGAATCAGGTTCACCGAAACTTGTCCCAAAAATAACGCTAATTGAGCAAAAAGAATCAAATAAATAAAATCAACATCTTGATTATTAATACCAACATCGACAATAGATTGCGTTAAAAATGGTAAAATTAATTGTAGTAAACTACCTACAATCAATCCAAGAATTAATTGAAATAAAAGTTTCTTATACTTGAATAAGTACGTAAAAAGAAATTTAAAACCCGTCTTATCAATCTTTTCACCGTCTTGTGCAAAGAAATCTGGCGTAGGTTCCACGAGTAATAAAATACCTTCTGGCTCGTCATCTTTTATGCTACTTGCCCAACCACTCAAAAATTCCTCATGCGTCATTTTTATCTTTCCAATTGCAGGATCTGCCACATAAACGTACTTTTTAGAAGTACGATAAACCACCACAAAATGTCGCTGTCGCCAATGTGCCACACAAGGCAAAGGTACTTCCTCGATGAACTGCTTGAAAGGTAATTTTACGGCTAAAGTGTGCATTCCAATATGTTCCGCTGCATCACTAATGCCTAATAGCGAAACGCCCTCTCGATCAATGTAGGAATGATCCCGAAGATATTGTAAAGAATAAACTCGTCCGTAATGCTTCGCTATCATACGAAGACACGTTGGTCCGCAGTCCATTTGATCGAATTGTTGGTATATCGGAAAACTCAAGTTTTTGTGTTTAGTATTAAGTAGTTAGATGTTATTAGTCATTAGATATTGTTCGTCAAACTACTAACATCTAATGTTTAAGCGAATAGGTTGCCAAAGTAAGGATTTTTTTGGAAAATACTTTAATGAATATATAAAAAGACCGTCATTCCAATCCCGAGTCCTCGGGATCGGAATGACGGTCTTTATTTAAAAGGAATCATTTATACCATAGCGATTCCATAATGTTTAATCACCTTTTCTTTCAATGGATTCGTACTCCAATCTTCCCATTCACAAGTGTAAGGGTTGTA
>Ga0209712_10004172_pt1 | contig 11573 bp, 10 predicted proteins | sample ArcOceMetagenome_FD_187443 | JGI IMG/M metagenome (GOLD analysis project Ga0209712, IMG submission 187443) | Marine eukaryotic phytoplankton communities from Arctic Ocean - Arctic Ocean - Greenland ARC118M Metagenome (SPAdes) (version 2) | ecosystem: Environmental > Aquatic > Marine > Oceanic...
GAGGAAATCTGACAGGTCATCGTTGCTCTCAACATATTTTATCGTCGCCTTGTTTCTTTGCAGAAGACCTGATACCATATGTGTCAACCGAAAGGTCAAGTCTGGATTAGTATTGTTACGAGTACGTAGAGCCTAAAACGGGAATTATGATTGATTCAGCCTACAGTAAGGTCTATGAATACGACAACGACAAACATGAATGTGCCTCTTGGTGGGACAAAGCCTCTTTGCTTCCCTTCTCTTTCTCTTGATGAGGGAAGATACCGACCACCACTGAAAACTACTCCCACTTTCCACTTTTCTTGAGAATATCGAATATCTCCAACACTTCAATCATCAATACGAGTAACAGGTACCTGGTGCAAGCAGCATTGTAAACACCTTTCCTGACCCAAGCAAATCATGAGTACTGAATTCGATAGCGGGGGATTCTCTGCCGTGTCCTCTTTTTTCGGAGGGCAGGACAACGTAGAGGAGACCACTAAAGATACTAACATAGCACCAACCTCGAGAAAGCGCAATAGACTAGGATTGGGAGCAAAAGAAAAAGATTACGAGGACAGCCTAGATGCGCTTGAAAGTGAAGAAACACGGAAGAAGATATTATCCATTGGTAAAAAAAAGAGAAATGATGACAACGACGATGATGATGACGATGAAGCTAGTGAAACGAATCAGAGTGATGAAGAAGATGAAGGTGGCAGAACATCAATTCAAAAGAAAACAACAACTAATTCCGTCGATTCGGGAACTGAGCTTGCAGCACAAAATCAAGTAAAGAAACCCAAGAAGAAAAAGAAAAAGGGTAAAAAGGAACGTTTGGCAGAAAAGCAAAAAGAACAATTGGAAAAAGAAACTCTTGCGGAAAGTGAGCATCAGGGAACTCAGGAAGAAAAGCAAGACAATGAAAGCATTGTAAATAATGGCGATCCAACCTCTACTGACAGTGGGAAGAGGAAAAGACCCAAGGGCACTAGAAGTAGACAAAAAAATATCAAAAAAGATACGAGGCAGTCAAATGAGAAACCGGAGCACCTCAGAGTAGGAAGCAAATCCTATGCTGGCAGGCCAATGACAAAAGAAACTCGACAATATATGACATTACCGGAAAGTAGGACAATTTCACGTGCAAAGAACAAGCACCAGCGATTTGATCAAGAAGTAGTTACGGATTTTGATGCAAGTGGTCTTGCGGTGGACGATCTGCTTGGGGAATCAGCAGCCGAAAAAGAGGAGTTGGCCGATAGCGGTGAGCTGGTGAATCAGAGTGCGGAGGAAAAAGTGGAAGAACCTCCCAAAAAGAAGAAAAAGAATGCTACTAAAAAGAAGAGGTCAAAGTTTAAGAATCTGAAATAAATCTAGTTTGCACATTTGCACTCCAACTAATACGTGTACAGAGTAAAGTTCCCCTTATAAACAATGCATTATAATTATGTGTAATCAATCCAGATCATTAGCATCATCCTCTTCTTCAGCTTCTCGCTCTAATCGCGCTCGTAACAATTCAACAACGGCCTTTTGAGTTCTTCTCTCTAGTCTATTCATCTTTTTATTAATATCTCGTTTCAGATCCCAATTCACTTTTTTCGGCGCGGCCGTGATATTCAGTGCAGAAGGTCCTTGTCCTACAGGACCATCTTGTGTCACCAAAGCTGCATCGACTTTAGCTTCCGTCAGGGCCTTTTCCAATTCGGATTTCTCTTCTTTCTGTACTTTTCCAGCATCGTCGTCGTTCTGTTTCATTCTTTTGGCTGCTGGCTGTTCTTGTATTGCTTTATCTAAGGATTCATCTTTTGGAGCGTAGTTTCGGAATTTGACTGTTTTCTTTTCTAAACCTTTAGACTGGCTGTTTTCGTTTTCCTCGATGATTTCTGCTGCCGCACTGTCTCCTTGGTCATTCTGGTTTCTTCGTCCGGCACGGGAAGCTAGCGCTGCTAATCTTGCCTTGCGATCTTCTGCCATGGTAAATGTCTTATTATTGTTCTCGTCGGTAGATCTTTTGGGTAGATAGATTTTCTCAAGTTGTGCACCAAGCAAAGTTTTGACTGAAAGAGAGAAGCGGGGTGATTCGGCGGTATCAGCAGGATCTGTGTGAGCACTCTGTGTTTTATGCTTAATGCTTTGATGCTTTGTGCTTGCTTGCGTGGCCTGGCTTGTGCTTTGCTTTGTGCTTTCGCTTTGTGGCTATGCGCCTGACAGTCACGATTGAAATAACTGGTTCGTGATTCGATTCCAGCTGGGGGGCGAAAGTACCACCCCGACAACATTTTAGTAACTGGAGACCACAGACTTCTTGTCAAAACCTAAAACGCTGAGAGCTGAGCTGAGCTGAGCTGACCTCCTTTCATCTACTTTTGTCTCCATCGTTGTTTGTACATCTTCTATTTAATAATGAGCACCAAGATTCGCAAAGCAGCTGGCGTAAGTCAATCATGTAGATTGTATGTTGAGGTGATGATGAAGGGGGAAGGAAGTTTGGGAGCGTTGAGGATGCTTTGCACATGAAACAAATCTCATGTATTTCCGTTGTAATGGGATATGAGCTACCCTTTTTCTTTGTTCATGCAATACTGCACTGCGATACAAACAATGAAGATACAACAACTCTAACACTATCTCTATCATCTTGATCCATTATAAAAACAGGCTGAGCCTGATGAATTTGAGGCTTCTGTCGCACAGGAACTTCTCAACCTTGAGATGACCTCCGACCTCAAGTCCTCCCTTCGTGATCTTTACATCACTGCTGCAAAGGAGGTAGACTGCTCTGGAGGACGTAAGGCAATCATCCTTTACGTTCCCTACAAGCTCCACAAGTCTTTCCAAAAGATCCAAACTCGTCTTGTTCGTGAGCTCGAGAAGAAATTCTCTGGAAAGCAGGTTCTTATCATTGCTCAGCGTACCATCCTTGGAAAGTCCTTTGCTCGTTCCCACAAGACCAAGGGAGTCCGCCCTCGTAGCCGCACCTTGACTGCTGTTCAGGATGCTATCCTCGACGATATTGTCTACCCTACCGAGATCGAAGGAAAGAGGACTCGTTGCAAGGTTGATGGAAAGCGTATCCTTAAGGTATACCTTGACTCCAAGGACCAGGCTAATGTTGAGGCAAGAATCGAGACTTATGCTGATGTATACAACAAGCTTACCAACAAGCAGGTTTCTTTCCACTTCTAAAAAGGATAAAAAGTCAAATAAAAGAAAAAGAAAATTAAACTCCACAAATATTGAAACTATTATGTATGCTGTTTGTTTCATCATTATTTCATAAACATTTTTGCTTGCGTCAGATAAGAGAATGCTATCATTATTACTCAAAGTCTAGGTTTTGCAACAATCTATTGCTCAGCAGCCCTCTCTGCCTTATATTGTTTCCCAAGCTCTTCCTGGGTATTCTTTCATGTGGCGTTCTATCCACACACGGTATTTTGGCCGGTATCACGACGTTCATCATATGTAGGTGGAGGTGGATGGGTGAATTTAAAGTGTACTCCTGGAATACCATATTGATGTTTGAATTAGGTTGTTTTTTAATGATGCGAGGTACAATGAACATCAGTATTATATTTGCTTCAGACAAGAGAATGCTATGGTATCATTATTACTCAAAGTTTAGGTGTTACAACAATCTATTTATTGTTCAGCAGCCCTCTCTGCCTTGTATTGTTTCTCAAGCTCTTCCTGGGTATTCTTTGGCACAGGAGTGTGGGTGTGATACTCCATTGTAAATTCTCCCTTTCCTTGAGTATTACTTCTCAATTCAGTCGAATACCCAAACATATTTGCAAGAGGCACTTCAGCGAGAACCTTGACTCCACTTCCATCCTCGTTCATATCACTATTCTGGATAAGACCCATACGACGATTGACCCCAGCAACAACGGTTCCTTGGAACTCAGCAGGGCAATCAATCTCAACTCTCATTACGGGTTCCAATACACTAGGTCTTGCCTGTTTCATTGCAGATCGAACGGCATTTGCCATACAAGTGCGAAATGCTTGATCAGAAGAATCGACTGCGTGACTAGCACCATCCTGCAAGACAACACGGACACCCTCTACTTCACTTCCGACCAAAGATCCTACGGTCATTGCATCATTAGTTCCCTTCTCACAACTAGAGTAGTACTCGGGAGGGATATTAGTTCCCATGCACTTATTGACAAAGTCATTGGTCTTGCCAAGTTCTTTTTGCTCTTCTGTAGTAATTGGTTCTATGTACCCAACGACCTTTGCATACTGACCAGATCCACCGGTTTGCTTCTTGTGGAGGTAATCAAATTCGTGACGAGTGCTGATTGTCTCCTTGTAATTCACATTAGGTTTTCCTGACACTACCTCAACCGCGTATTCACGCTTCATACGCTCAATGTATACCTCTAGGTGCAATTCTCCCATTCCACTAATGATAGTCTCTTTGGTTTGGTCATCAACCTTCACACGCAAGGTGGGATCTTCTTTCGTAAATTTGTTCAAAGCCTTTGCAAAGTTATTCTGCGTCTTGCTGTCGGCAGGCTTGATCGCTAAACTCATGACTGGTTCAGGGACAAACATACTGCTCATGGCAAGATTCATTTTTCCATCGGAGAAGGTATCCATACTTCTGCAGTCAATTCCAAACATGGCAACAACCTCTCCCGATCCAGCCTCGTCAATTTCCTCCAAATCGTCAGAATGCATCCTTACAATACGAGCTAGTTTGATCTTCTTGCCATCATTGACATTTACAATTTGATTTCCTTTCTTCAGCATTCCCTGGTATATTCTCATGTATGTCAATTGCCCAAAGGGTGTCTCCTCGAGCTTGAATGCCAATGCGAGCAATGGGTCCTCGCTATTTCCAGTTACCTCTACTAGCTCTTCACCCTTACTTCGGTCAAGGGCATAATTTTTTTTCTCAGATGGCTCTGGAAGGTAATCAGTGACTCCGTCGAGTAACGCTTGAACACCCTTATTCTGTGATGTGGGAGACGGACGAGTTTGATCATCAATAAAATTGATTGCATGGCTTGCATGTACTATGAGAAAAGTCCAGGGTACTTAGTGGAGCCGACTTGACTTACCTTGAAGGCTGAACCCATGAATACAGGCACAAAGTTGCAAGCGATGGTTTGTCTTCTAATTGCAGCCTTTAGATCTTCAATTGTAGGTGTCTCTTCCATCAAAAATAATTCAGCAATTTCATCATCAGCATCGGCCACCTTCTCAATGAGCTCCTCCCTCTTCTGTTCAAACATCTCCTGGAACTCAGCAGGAATTTCTTCACTTACTTCAATAACTTCACCCTTTTCACCGGTAAAGCGAAGACACTTGGACTCAATCAAATCAATGACACCCTCGTGTTCTCCTTCCAGACCGATTGGGATTTGTAAAGCGGCTGCATTTAATTTCAACTGATTCCTTAGATCATCGATCACCTTCCACGGGTTTGATCCAGTTCTATCCAATTTGTTTACAAATGCAACTCTAGGAACATTGTATCTTTTCATTTGCCTGTCAACTGTCAAACTCTGAGATTGCACACCACTCACACCACAAAGAACCAATACTCCACCATCAAGCACTCTCAAAGCGCGCTCGACCTCAATGGTAAAATCTACGTGACCTGGAGTGTCAATGATGTTGATATGCGTGTTCTTCCACTGACAAAATGTAGCTGCTGACTGAATTGTAATACCCTTTTCACGCTCGAGCTCCATAGAGTCCATCTTTGCTCCAACACCATCCTGAAGGAGTACAGTATGAGAAATTTAGACAACCGTCGCTTCAATATTGATTGATGCAACTGGTGTTCGTGCAAGAGTTATTGTTTTGTTTCTTACCTTTCCTCTGACATCGTGGATAGAGTTAATTCGTCCAGTGTAGTAAAGAATACGTTCCGTCAAAGTAGTTTTACCACTATTGAAAGAAATTCAAATTGTGAGCGAAGAAAATCCTCCAAAATATCACGAGTAGTAGTTTTAATGCAATTTGGCAATTTTATGCAATACGAGTACACATAGTGCACTTTCACACGTACCTATCGATATGAGCACTGATTCCGATATTACGATGCTTCTTTTCTTCGGTACTGAAAAATTTGGCAAGAACGCTTGAGCTCGACTGCCAGTTCTTCAGAGAGGGATGAAGTGCATGAATCTTGTTGGGAGCAACTCTGAGACCTCTTGAAGGCAAAAGACGAAGAACTGAATTCATGCTGGAAAAAGTATGGTTCAAAATTGATGAATTCAGCGCGGGGGTAATGTACACTCTGCAGAAAATCAATCCTTTGTTGCGTTTAGCCAATGCTATGAATTTGTGCTTGGTGTGTGGGCTGTTTTGTTGGCTGTTGTTGGTTGTTCATTTTTTTTCTTTTTTGGCCATTATTTGACCACTCATTTTTCCCGTTCCGTGATGGATCTTGTTTGTGAGTCATTCAACCGCGTAGGTTTGGGGGGGATTAAAATATTTCAAATTCAATGAAAATGCGCATTTGGTTTTATTCATTATGAATGATGGCAGATCCGGGGCCATCAAAGATCAAAGTATGTAAACCATTGAGTTGGATGCTCAATAAACGGACACAGTGCAAATGTATGAAACAGATTTTCCGATTAATGAAATCCCCGCTGTTGAAATCGGGTACACAAAGGTTACTCTTCCGAGGATTGCTGTTCATCACAAGAAATGTTATTGATCACACGAGAATCCGTGTTCCAATAGAATTGGAGGGGGGCATGAATGACAGGCGCATCCAACAGCTAAGAGTTTTGTCAGAATCAAAGACCGCAACTTATGATGAATGACATAAATCTCAAATTTGAATCATGAAAAACTTCAGTTTGGTTCAACCAAGCTTACACTTGTACGTGGGCAATCTACTTTTGATTCCACTCTTCGAGCCTTATGTGATTCCTTCCTTTATATGAAATAAATTCTTGTTAACTTCGGTAAGCATATCTTCTCTGCAATTCTTGTGAGATGACAGCTCCGTACACGTAGGCACATAAAGTTCAAAATAAATGCTTTGTTCAACCCCACACCACACAGCATGATACTGCTCTTAATGTTCGTCTCTGACTAATAAGTCCCTTTGGAGGCCTGTGTATATCTTGTAATAATGTTCATTATAAATATATCGTAGAACAATACACCAATCACACTGGTGTGCAATTGACATCTATTTATTAATCCAAAAACTTCTTGATTTCAATAAATCACCTACACGTAACCGTTTTCTCGTTCTTTGGATAAAGGTGCGAGTAATCTCTTCCTTCCAGCTAGAAATCCATCCGATAACACGATTTCCGACAACATGATTCCATTTAGACAATTCCTCTACCACTCGTTCAAACCAAAGAAATCCGACTCAAAGCGCCGACCGCCTAATTATCAGCTGCTGCTGCTGCTCTCTCTGCCAAAACCTTATTCTCCTGGACCTTAGCCTCGCACCGCTGCAAGTAAGAATTATACAGACATTCCTCATAAGTATGACGCTCGTGACCGCACTTATTAGGATTCCACCAGGACTCGCGGCGGCATTTGTTCAATGGCATCAAAAGGTGGGCGCAAGTATCACGGTAAGCAATTGGTACTCTGGCCTTAGCCATGGCTTCAGTGTCTTGCTCCGCCACAGGCTTAGCATGAGGGTTTGCGTGGTGTCCTCCCATCTTAATCAGTTACGGATTCAAGTGTTGGTAGTTTAGGGGGTGGGGTTGGCGGCGTTGGGCCTCGCTGTGTATGTTATTAGTGTTGGTAAGCAGTGGGTGTTTGCTGTATGCACAACGCAACGTGTTGTTTGTAGCAAAACGCCATCGGCGGTCAAAGGACGGGTTGAGGATGGTCGGACTGACGAGATCCGCAAATTTCCTTTTTTTTTAAAGTCCTCTGCCCCACACCTTCACATTTTGATAAACATTTGACCCCCTCTGTGACATCAAATTCATTGATTTTTTTTTAGTGGTACACCACGTACACTGTATAATATGTACAGTATGATGGATGGCTTGAAGAAACAACACCAAAATGGAGCATACTGTATTTCCTCCATTTTCAATTTGTTCGAATTTATAAAAATACTGTGTTCTCAGAACAATAAAGAATTATCGATCAAAAATCTTACCATAATTCATATCATACTGTCAAGACAATAACATCACTGGCATTGCACAGGCAGCAAACAATTAATGAGGCCTTTAGCTAGAGATTTTCGGCAACGTCTTCTATTTGTGTAGCCCTTCCGTTCGATGGTAAAAAAGGTAAAAGAGAAGCCTACAGATAGGATCGAACTATCGATCTTTTCCTTACAAGGGAAATGCGTTGCCACTGCGCCATGCAGGCTCTTATTCCGATATCACAGTATGTCTACATTGGGTATTATAATAAATACTCAAAAAATGTTATTTGAAAGAGCTTCTATCGTGTAGTATCGTGCATAATAATAATAACGCAGCGAGCGGTATGATACATAGCGACTATCATATTTGTGACCAGCCCACACACACAACGGACAATCAAAATGGTTCGTTTTGAAGGACATGGGTATGCCAATGGTGGGTGGGTGACACGAGAAAGGCACGAAATTGAAGATGCTTCTAAAAAAACTCTCGAGCCACACATCAGCTACAAATTTCGCATCAGTTAGTCTGCGAAGAAGGATTTTTTGGGGCACTAACAATTCAATCATAGACTACGTGTAGTTAGTTTTTATTGCTTGATTAGTAAATAGATTCGTCAGTTGAAGGAACAACTCTGTTCCAAATATATATATAAATTCGTGTATATAAATTACAAATCTTCTTGTGTTCTTATATTTCCAAGCAGAATATCTCCTCTTCTGGCTCCCACTTAGATTTGGAGCTTTCAGGAACATTTTCAATGACAACTTTTTCATCAGGGCAGTTTTGTCGCCTCTTGGTGGTGATTCGATCGCTAGTACTAGGAGACGAATGTTTCTCCCGTTGATTCTTGCTACGTGCGTTCATGATTCGATCGTACATGGCACATGAGCAATTATTGAAATAATCTTCACGTTCTTCAATCGAAATCAGCGTATAATCGTCACTCGTTTCGGGCACGCAGCGAGGACAGGTTATTGGTTGAGTTATTGGTTGAGTTATTGGTTGAGTTATTGGTTGAGTTATTGGTTGACATGAAACTTCTAAGGGATAACGAGATTTCATTGCTAGTTCTGATGTTTTGTGAATATTCTTGCTGTGTACTGTACGGAGTAGCGGAAGAACGAATTAATTAATGAGAACTTGAATGAGTGAATCTAGAATCTAGTGTGATTTATTTGAATCACCCATGCGACATGAATGAGTGGGCCAAGGGCCAAGGCTCTAATAGAACGCTTTTCGGCTTTTCGCCACACGAAATAGCCTACGTACTTTTTCGGGTCCGGGGTGAGGTATTCGCGGAATTGCTCAGCGCGTGGAAGCTAGCGGTCAAACAGTGCTTGCTCGCTTGCATTGCTTCTTGTATCAAGAAGACGGTTTGAGTAAATCCCTTCGGTTGATGGCACATGCGCATGGCACATGCGAGCATGGTACATTATCTGTTTACTACTACATAGCAAGGGATACTACGAGTATGATTGCAAGTGAAACTTCAGATAGACACTCAATAAACTTAGATATGACTCCAGAAGATCCAAACTTTCCCCACGAAGAATACGCGTTGCTCCTAGGGTCTACAGCACCCGGAACAGCAAGTGAAGTATATAGTCGTCCGACAGCTAGCAAAAGTTCAGTGGATGTTGCGCTTGCAGATATAATGTGTGATGCCCGTCCATCGGGAGTTGTACTGCCAAAGATCCTTCGCCGAAAATTGAATGTGACGAATAAGTTCAAAGTACACGTAGATGCTATTGATAAAACGTTTGCCAACGAAGAGTCTAAAGAGGCCATCGAAGCGAAAAAGGAGGCGGAAGCGGCTACAAAACAATTGGGGCAGTCACTTCGTGCATTACAAGACATGGCGAGAGTGCCACTCTTTGATCGAGTTGCACATTATGACGCAAAACGGCTCCATTCTAAATCTCCAATTGCGCAGACACGAAATAATTATGATCAAGTGATTGAGAATGATAAAGATGATATCCGAGCCCACTTGCCTAAATATTATGAAACACCCCACTCCTACAGAAATTTCAATCGGTCCAGAGTTTTTACTGTCACTGAGCTTGAGAAGAAACTCTCAAAGGCCAATGCAATGCTGTTGGATATTCAGAAGCAACTTCATAGGGGAGAAGAAGTTTACTTTCAAGACACTGATTTGCATGGGAATATTTACAAAGGTTGGGAAGCTTTTATTGACGCAAAACCAGAACATTTAGGTATACAAGATGTAGATACCATCCCATACGTATTCGACGAACTATCTGCATTGTCACCGAGTACTATATCTTCAGCACCAAGCCGAAAGATGCATATAGACTCACGCTGGTTCAGTTCAAGTTCCTACTCAGTCGAAAACGGAAGTATCCGAAAATACGAACGGCGGAGAAAATCCACAAAGAAGTCTTCTGCTTCTGGGCTGTCCTCCAAAAACCCATCTCCAGCTCCGCCTATGAATCGCCTTGCATCTCCTGCTAAAAGAAGATCCCCTATTCCTCCAGCCCCAGCTGAAACTATAGAAGTCACACCAGCAGCAGCAGCACCGCCAGTTGAGAAAGCTCCACCTTTTTTTCCAAGAAAAGTAGAGCCAAGAACAGAACGTTCTTACGTCCCTCCGGTAGTACCGGTAGTACCGATAGAGCCAAGAACAGAATGTGCTTACGTCCCTCCGCTTCCAATGCCGGCACCAGCATCGACACCACCTCCAGGACCGTCGTCAGAACCAGCGGATAAAAACTTTGAGACAATTAGTGCAGCACCAGCAGCACCAGATAAACCCGAGAAAGCTACTGAAGAAATAATTTCAGCAAACACTGAACCACAAAATGAAGTCAGTAGTACTAGACAGGACACGGAAGGGGATTGCAAATCAAACACAGACGCATCGCTTGCACCCAATGAGGACTCAGATACAAGGATGGATGGGGTAACGTCTGGAAAAGCTAGCGATGTCACTAACTCTGACAAAGTTTCGTCGGATCAGCCGCCGAAAAAAAGCGAGAATGAGGATGTCAGCAAAGATGCACCAATGGAATCAGAAGATAATCAAAATGAACAAGGCAATACGACAGTCGCGGACGACGAAAATGAAAATTTCCAAGAGAAGGAATCAATTGAAACTCCAGCACCAGAAACGAGTAATGAGGTGATTCCGGAAAATACTTCAGAAGCCTACGTCCCAGATCGCAGTTCATTGGAGGACGAAAGTAAAGGCAAAAAAAGAACTAGGGACGAGGATGACGATTCAAGTGGCAACGTTACCTCTGATGACGAAGCCGACGATGATAATGCAGATTCAGATACAAGGAGCAGTACACGGTTGAGAAAGAGAAGAAAGTAATCCTTGGGAAGGATACCTACTACGTGTAGCAGCCCTATGAAGGAATTTCGAAATTAGGATGTTCAAGAAGTAAAGAACACCCCTTTGGGTTTTGTTGACGTCTTGGCTGACAAACACTGTCGGCTAATTCTTTAAAAAGT
>Ga0209712_10004173_pt1 | contig 11570 bp, 9 predicted proteins | sample ArcOceMetagenome_FD_187443 | JGI IMG/M metagenome (GOLD analysis project Ga0209712, IMG submission 187443) | Marine eukaryotic phytoplankton communities from Arctic Ocean - Arctic Ocean - Greenland ARC118M Metagenome (SPAdes) (version 2) | ecosystem: Environmental > Aquatic > Marine > Oceanic...
GTCAGGCGTACCGAAGAGGGCATTGATTACAGGCTCAGCCGCAGGCATTGGCGCAGCGGTTGCAGTCAACCTAAATGAGCTGGGCTACGAGTTAATCTTGGTCGATAAAGACGAGCAGGCCAATAATACGCTGGCTGCCGGCTTCAGAAATGCTAAAAGTATCGCCCTTGATTTAACCGATCGAGATGCTCTGCGACTGTTCTGTAACAACATTGAAACTTTGTCTCCAGACCTGGCGTTTATCAATGCCGGGGTTGCCCTGCCGGGTGATGTGGTCGCTATCAGTGAAGCTGCCATAGATCTTCATCTAGACGTTAATCTGCGGTCAGCCATGCTGTTAAACCAAGCCTGCGCTAAGGCGATGGTTAAAGCAGGGCAGGGGCATATTATCTCAACGGTCTCCATGGGTGGAATAACGCCAATGAAAGGCTCAGCCGCTTACTCTGCCACCAAGTTCGCCATGCGTGGCTTTTTGTCTGCCCTGCACTCAGAACTAAAACCTCATGGAGTTTCTGTGAGTGGTATTTACCCCAGTGCGGTTGATACCAACATGCTAAAACACGAAGTCAGAAGCAACGGCAGTCCACTTAACTTTGTGTCTAAGGTGGCAACGGTGGATGAGGTAGTCGAGTCGGTTCAATATGCGATAAAAACTAAAAAACTCGAAGTCTATGTCTCGTCAATCGACGGATTGAACAGCCGTATTATTGGCTTTTTCCCTTCGCTACTTGATCGACTCTATCCATTTTTGGAAAAAATAGGCCGTAAGGGAATGGCGCAGTATAAAAGTAAACTCTAAGAGCCACAGCAGGTTTATATAGCAGGAGCCTTCTCAGGCTTTTTGTCGGCACAACAAAATCTTGCGTAGCTGTATTTATTAGCAATAATGAAGCACAGTTGGGCACCCGAGGTGTTCAATGATCAAACTAAGCAACAAAATACCAACTAATTACCCGTCAACCTTAAAAGGCCACAGCTTGCAGAGGCTGGTGCTACTTGTTATTACTCTGGTTGTGATCGGTTGTACCGACCCACAAAACATCAAACCGATTCAATATGAACTGGTGATTGCCGGAGGGCGTGTCATTGACCCAGAGTCAGGGTTTGACCAAACAACGAATGTCGCCATCAACAATGGCAAAATTGCAGCCATATCAAAGCTGCCATTAGCCGGCATTGAGACTATCGATGCATCCGGACTGGTAGTATCTCCAGGCTTTATCGATATACACAGTCATGCGCTATCCAAGATCGGCCATCAATTTCAGGCAATGGATGGTGTCACTACTGCCCTCGAACTGGAAGCGGGGGTATACCCGATTGATGCGCTATCTCAAATCCTTGGTGGCAAGTCTGTCATCAATTATGGGGCATCTGTTAGTCATCTCGCCATCCGACAGCTAGTGATGGACTACATTCGACAGCCGCACCTATTATCGCCAGCCGTTTCTGTGCCGCAAGAATTGCGCTCAGACACAGCGAGCGAAAGGCCCCATAGGAGCCATGCCGCATTTGTGCAGGTAGCTTCAGAGCAGGAACGCAACGCAATTCAAAAACATCTAGAGCAAGGTATCGCGGGCGGCGGGTTAGGCATTGGTTTTCTATTCGACTACCTCAGTGAGGCGGTAAGCGCTTATGAACTCGATATTATTTTTGAGGTTGCCTCCGCTGCAAATGTTCCTGTGTTCACCCACATCCGTCGCGGCTTACCTGGTGATCCTGCGGGACTTGAAGAAATTATTAGTCTGGCCAAAAAACACCAAACCTCGGTACATATCTGCCATCTCAATTCGAGCGCAATGGAGGGGATTCAACACTTTCTTGACTTGATAGCCACGGCGAGAGCCGACGGCTTAGATATTACCAGCGAGGCCTACCCCTACAATGCCGGCTCAACCGGTATTTCAGCTGCAGTGTTCAGTCGGGACTGGCAGTCGATTTTTGGTATTACTTACCAAGACATCGAGTGGGCTGCGACGGGCGAGCGATTTACACAAAGCATGTGGAACGATTACCGAAAACGATTCCCTGATGGCCAGGTCATCAATCATTATGGCGAAGAAGCGTGGACTCGAACCGCACTGGAAGCACCTGGGATAATAGTCGCCAGTGATGCAATGCCACTGGCTTCAGCAAATCAAAGAGTTCACCCTAGAGGAATAGGCACCTTCAGCAAAATGTTGGGCCACTACACCGCTAGCGGTGACCGTGCTGCGACCATCGACCTAATAACTGCCCTTGCCAAAATGACTGTGCTGCCAGCAAAACGAATGGAAGAGTTTGCACCTGCATTCCGCCTCAAGGGTCGCCTGAGACAGGGGTTTGATGCAGACCTTACCTTATTTGACCCCATAGAAATTATGGGCATGGCGAGCTACAAGGAACCAATGAGCCCATCTAAAGGCATTCAGTATGTTTTGGTTAATGGCGAATTCGTGCTCAGAGACGGTGAATTAGTAGAAGGTGCTCTACCTGGTCGACTGATCAAAGGGGCCGGTGGCACAACTCCCTAAGCCAGCTTGGAATAAGGGGATTAAAGCAGGGAAGGGGAGTAGCGTCTTCTCCTGTAGCATCAAAGCTGTCACTCAATAATGCTTTAATGTCACTTGGTAACCAACTTGTTTGATTTTTTAGGCTTAAGATAGAACCAATGACATTCTAATTAAAGAATGCGGGTCCTTAAATCTGCGGAGACAGACTCATGAAAAACAACATTAGTGCCGAGACCGGCTCGATAACTGACACCATAGCTGTGAGAAAGATGCCGTTTGAATTTTCTGATGACATTAATCCACATTGGAACAAAGACAAGCCCGAGTGGAGTCATATGGTCAATGGCGCTTCTCTAGTAATGCCTTACTTAGAGCCTTACATGATTCGCACCCTTAAAAAAGCCTATAGCAAAATTGATTCCGACAAGCTTAAGGCCGATGTAAAGTTGTTTATTGGCCAAGAGGCGCAGCATTACCAACAGCATCGAAAGTTCAACGACATGCTAATTAACAATGGGTATAGCGAGCTAGAGAAAATCGAAGAGCAAATGAAGGGGGAATACGGGGCGTTTGAAAAGGAGCGTTCGTTTAAATTCAATCTGGCCTATGCCTGTGGTTTTGAATCGATGTCTCTTGGGGTGGCTCACTGGTTGATAAACAATCGAGAATATTTATTCTCTAACTCAGATACCAAAGTGGCCTCACTTATTTTGTGGCACTTTGTGGAAGAAATTGAGCATAAAAACGTTGCCTTTGATGCCTATCAGGCAATATTTGGCAATTATTTTTACAGGGTGTTCGCGACTGTTTTTTCAACCCTGCATGTCATAAAGTTTAGCCGAAGAGCCTACGTAGCAATGTTAAAAAAAGACGGTCTCTGGGGCTCACTTGCTTCCCGTTGGCGGTTACAGCGAATGCTGTTTCGCTTCCTTATTACTATGCTGCCGACAACTGTATCAGCCTGTATGCCCTGGCATCACCCTTCGAATATTAAGGATCCACAGTGGTCTGTGGACTGGATTTCCTCCTACAATGACTCGGAATTCTCCACATTAGATACAGATAATCTCGAGACATTCCCCTCTAGATAAACCGAACCATAAGTAGGTAAAAATATGGAAAATGAACTTAATAAAAGCCAGCGATTACTGCTGGGTCACGGGGCAATAGTGCTGCTTGCCGGATTCGCCGTTGGCTTTGGCTTTGTGTTTTTTTTGATTGGTGAAATCAAGTTATGGCCCTTTCCCGGTTCTATTGAGTACCAACTTCCGGGCACCTACGATGCATGGCGTATGGCTCATATGGAAGGGATCATCAATGGCCTTTTATTGTGGATATTCGCCGCTGTATTACCCTCACTAGCTCCGCTTTTCACCAGAGTTTATCGCGTAGCAGTGGGGATGGTGGTGGCTGCTTGGACGATAGTATTAGCCTCAATCATTGACCCGTTTTATCCCGATGCTCGAGGGTTGGTCTTTAGCTTTGGAGAAAATCTGCCGAACGATGTGGCTTTCTTTCTATTTTATATTGGAATCGTTATTGTCAGCGTAGTCATTGTAACCATAGCTATTCGTGCCTTTAGATTGCCTAAATAGCGCGGTTGGCAGAGGTGTTTATATTCTGCGAGATACTTTAGAGGTTTTTTTAGAATACTCAGACCAGTTTAGAGATTTGATCAAGCCCAGATATATCACTGGCGTCAAAAGTAACCAGGGCAACTGACTACTAAGCCTTATCGTACGCTCATTGAGCGCGAAGAGAATAGGATCGAACCATGGTCCTAAGGGTGATAGTGGCGCCCATGAAAGCTTTGTCCCCTCAGACAGCTGATCATGGTACAGGAACATTTCTACTAAAATATTTTGACCGACAAAAACAATAAGGAGCAGGGTGAACGCGCTCCAATTCCATTTCCTGTAAATAGTGTCTTGGCGGCCCATCGCAAGCCACACAAGCAGCAAAGTGCCACAGCAAATCGTCCCTGCATCTGCCAGCGAATTCAACAGGCCATTAATGTGCAAGGGAACCATATTGTTTAATGCCGCTGACCGCCTAACATTTACAGAATCGCCAGCAACCAAGCCATAGTTAAACCATAGTTCCCAGCCCAATGCACAAACAACAAACATTGTTAGATAAAAAGGTAGAACCCAGGCTGGAATGAGCTTTCGTTTATGTAGTAAGGGAATGATAACCGCAGGTAATAAGGCGGATACATAAACCACTATCACAAGACGCAGTTGCTCATAGGTCAATAGGTCAAAAATATTATGTCTCCAAATAAAAATCACTGGTTAACTGATACTTGATAACTGCTGTGGTTAGGCGTAACTCAGCTTAAAACTCTTATGATAGGGGAATTGACTTTGCTGTTGTATCCAATTCTATTGGATAATGACTATAGTCTAACGGCTAGTATGTATTCAGACTGCAATACCTTCAGTTTATTTAAACGAATTTACTAATGCCCTCTTTGTTCAAGATCAGCCAGCATGGCCGTCATTTGAAGGTCAGGCATTGATTCAAGAGCAGTTTTGCGAACGTCTAATTTGCATCAAAACTATCTTTATCAAAGTCATCAGCTTTGATGAGGTCAGAAAAAAAATACATTCGGGATTGTGCATTACCGCGTTGCTCCTAGTCCAAAATGCAGCGCGTTTAGTCGAACAGGGGTTCTTTGTTTTATTTTCGAGCGTAATTCTGTCGGGATTGATCCTTGCCGCATTGCGGCAATGCCCCTGCGAGCTGCGTCGCGTTGCTCCTAGTTCACAATGCTTTACAGTTAGTGATTGATAACAGCCTGAAGGCTGTTATCAAGTCCTGCGGACCGCCTGCGGCGTCCAAAATGCTGGCGCATTTTGTCGAACAGGGGTTTTTATCGAGCCTTCGTGTGCAGACATGCCTACTCGGTTACCGCAAGGCCTATACCGCCGCACATCATGCCATCATTGATCTAAACTATTTTATTATACACCGCCTTGTAATCATAAATGTGTGTACGTTATTAACCTAGTTGATAGGGGACTATTCCATTTGGACGGTGGAGGCTGCTGCAGACTTTTGCACGCTTTAGATCCCGGCTAGATACTTTAGACGCTCATTTCAAAAAGGCTGTTAACCCGGAAAAGACTATTCACTATCGTATAGATCTATGTTAGCTTTGATATAGGGGAGCAAATTACTCTCCTCGCATAATTGCAGCAGGTAATAAGAAACTAACGGATTCATATCAATTCTGGAGATGCACTTACTATGACAATAATATTCCGATTTACGATTTATATTCTGATGGCCACATTGGTTGCATGCGGTGGCGGTGGCGGTGGCGGCGGAGGTGGTGGTGGCTCAGTCACTAGTCCTGGAGTTCAAAGTCAAAACGCCAATGGTATTTGGACTGGTATGACCTCAGTTGCTGGTTCTGGCTATTCAGAAACATTGGCATTCTTTAATGATGGTGAGTTTGTAGCTATCAATGCATATTGGGATGAGTTCTATCAAGGTAACTACACAATAATGGTACCGCCATCAGTTCAACAAGCGCTAAGGCATATGCTGTTAATGGACCCTATGAAGCAGATGGAAGCCTTGAGGGCATCGTGAGTTCAGAAGGAACATTGAGAGCAACGGTGGAAGGCTCACTTGGAACAACCTTGGACGTGGATTTAGTTTATGAAACCGCCGCCTATGAACGGTCAATTTCACTTGCAGATTTAGCAGGATCCTGGTCGGGCAGTGTTAGTGGCCTGAGTTTTGCTATTATTATCTCTCCGTCTGGTTCCTTCGCTGCATCAGGGTCTGATGGTTGCAGTGTTGCAGGGGAGTTAACTATCCCGCAATTAGATAGAAATATGATTAAAGGAGATCTGACAATCTCGGGCTTTAATTGCTCAGTTAATGGAACTTATAGAGGTCTGGCAATATTGGCTAACAATTTGCAGGCTAACGATACCTTATTCATTGGATATTCCAATAATAACTATGGCTTTGCATATCAAGCCGACCGTAACTAAGTTTTGCAGTAGGTCGAGGTTCTTAGGAAAAGGAGCTCGACCGGTCTTGCAAATACAAATGCCCCTGCCGATAGATAGCTAAGGCATTAAGTCAAAGGTGAGATCAAGGCTATTGGTTATTTGCATGAGAGTTATTCTGGTGCTAGCTACCTTAGGGACGTCGAGGCGCTCTAATCTCAAACCTAAACAATAGTCATCTAGCTTCGCGGCATAGACTGTGGATATCATCTGCCCTCGCAGGGCCGAGGTTTGTTGTTTTTTTTGGAGCGTAATTCTGTCGCGATTGATCCTTACCGCGTTGCGGTAATGCCCCTGCGGGCTGCGTCGCGTTGCTCCTAGTCCAAAATGCATGCGCATTTAGTGATTGATAACAGCCTGAAGGCTGTTATCAAGTCCTGCGGACCGCCTTCGGCGTCCAAAGCGCTTTGCGTTTTGTCGAACAGGGGTTCTTATCGAGCCTTTGGGAGAGCCAATAAAAAACCCCAGACGAAGGCTGAGGTTTGTTATTGGTGCACCCGGAGTGCACCCACGTCTTGTTCGATTGCTGCAAAGCCTTTACCTTCGCACACCATGCCATCATTGGCCTAAACTATTTTATTGTCAACCGCCTTTTGATCATAGTTGTGTGTACATTTGTGTGTACATGACTGGGCCTTTAAAAAGAGGCAGGGGGGCTATTCCACAGGGTGCGGGGGAGGCTGCTGAGTCTTGTGATTGTTATTGGTGCTGCCCAGCTACTTTAAAAAGTGTTTCGCGATTTGTAGTCTCCCTTACTTGTCCCAATTGAGAATATCCATAACAATCTTAGCCTGCTGATTAGCCTGCGCTAGCATGGCCGTGCCCGCTTGCTGGATAATCTGCGTTCGAGCTAGTTCACTCGCCTCTGCCGCGTAGTCTGCATCCTCAATACGACTGCGGGACGCCATAGCGTTTTCGGATATATTAGTTAGATTGTCTATTGCGTATTCAAGTCGATTCATTACCGCGCCATAGGTAGCTCGATGCAGATTAATCTGCGTGATTGCTCTATCAATCACCTGCAGCGAAACGCTGGCATCAGGTGAAGTGATGATTCCTGTGGTCGCCACGGCCTCGAACTGTTTAAGAGCAACCGTAATAGCGGCAGGGGTAGTGCCATCAGTGAGACCAGAAACAGACAGCATACCCGAGGCAGAAGAAGCCGCTGTGAACAAATCGGTCTGAGCCTGTAACTGAGTTGCCATAGTGGCCAGCAGAGCATCTAGGCCATCATCACCAATCACACCCTGAATCTCTGTACCGCCGGCAATGGTAAGGGTAATGCTATCTCCCTCGATCAAATTACGGCTATTGAAATCAATAGTGTTGACACCAGCGGTATGGATCAATGTAGTTGTAGTCGGCCAGCTGTAGACTCTGGTATGACCGGAATCGCTACCGTTACCATTATTTGACGGTGCGCCAATAACCACGGTAGAACCGATGGAGTTGATACTGAGAGAGGAACCGCTTTGATCGCCGCTAGCCTCACCATTGATATCACCACCGCGCTGCACCCAGGTTGTGCCATTCCAATCGTAGAGTCGAACATGGCCAGAGCTGGATCCATTACCATCATTCTCTGGTGCACCAATGGCGACTGTATCTCCTGCATCATTGAGCGCCACACTGTAGCCACTGAGATCCCCTGTTGCTTCACCATTGATATCAGCGCCTCGCTGAACCCAGACGGTGCCATCCCAGCTGTAGATTCGAACATGGCCAGAATCAGAGCCATTGACATCGTTGCCACTAGCGCCGATCGCGATGGTATCGCCGTCGGCACTCATAGAAACAGAATTTGACTTATCTCCACCCGACTCCCCGATAATAGAATTGCCCTTGGCTGTCCATGTATTACCGTTCCAGATATAGGAGCGCACATATCCAGAGTCGTTGCCATTACTATTGTTGCCGGGGGACGAAATAACCATACTGTCGCCATCAGAACTCACAGATACCGTCTGACCGCTGAAATCTCCGGGATTCTGGCCATCAATGGCGATGCTGCGCTGAGCCCAGGCAGTGCCATTCCAGTCGTAGACTTTGATATGGCCGGCATCGGTGCCATTGTCATCGTTGTATGGGGCTCCCACCACTACGGTATCGCCGTCGGCACTCATGCTGGTGCTGCTCGCCGCATCTCCTGATGCATCACCAATAATATCAGACCCTTTCTTGACCCAGGCACTACCAGTCCAGTTATAAACTCTAATCTGTCCAGCATTACCCTTGGCGCCAAAATCTGCAAAAGACACCGTATTGCCATCATCGCTCATAGCTATACTCGCCAGCGCACCAGCCTCAGTAAGGTTAGCCAATAGCTGGCTATAGCTGCCAGCGCTTACGCTCACGTTATCGATATAAAGTGAAGCTCCTGCTCCTCTGCCAAAAGTCTCATCGAAGCTGCCGGATATAAAAATAAATTTATAGTTGCCAGTGGTAGGTATATTGACACTTACCGTCTGCCAGCCGCTATCGCTGGTGCCCGAACCAGTCTGATTGAGCAGGTTAATTGTTTCGCCAGTATCAGTATTAAGCGCATAGGCATAGACATCATAAGCATCACTGCCACCTTGAGCGCGCCAGTCAAAGCTCATGGCAGATCCCTGAGTAACATAAACTGGCTCCTTAGATACCACATATGGACCGTGGACCACATCTCCGCCTGAGGCAGTCGTCATACTGGAATACAAGCGCAATGTATTGCCATTGGCAGTGTAGTTAAAGTTAGACGAACTAGGTGCGTGCTGATCGCCCCGGCTGGTCTGGCTATTGTGAGTTGGAGTCGCTGTATTATCTGATGGCGTCGCAGAGCCTGCGATAGTTGAAGGGCCGCTCGATCCAGAACTACCTAGTTGTGCCTGTTCCAGATGGATATTCCAACCCTCAATTGAGGCGACATTACCGCTTACTGTGGCACTTGAAGAAGAAAAATCACCATTGGTAAATGTCTTTGATTCGCCATTAATATCCGCACCGCGCTGCAACCACGCAGAGCCATTCCAATCAAATGTCCGGATATGACCCGAGTCTGTGCCATCACCATCGTTGCGCGGGGCGCTGATGGTAATCGTATTGCCATCATTACTCATCGCTGTTGACTGACCACTCTGGTCTCCGGCAGCTTCACCATCAATATCCGCACCACGCTGAGTCCAAGTCCCGGTTGCATCATTGGTGATGACATATTTTGATGTTGGAGAAATGACGACACTGGCTGGCGCAGCAGAGAGGTGGGTACCATAATTTGCGGTTCTGCCGAGTGTCGCCGTTGAGTAGGCACCCATAGACATTTCAATCGTCTGGGAGGCGTTGGCTCCTATTTGGAATGAAGTGGTGGCGCCGAAGTGTGAACCATCCAGCAGGTTATCGCCATTCCACTGAGTCTGACTAAAGACTCGAGTCAGCTCTGATTTTAATGTCTGATATTCAATATCAAGAGCACTGCGATCTCTGGCTGTATTAGTGCCACTAACTGCCTGCACAGTAAGCTCTCGCATCCTCTGCAGCATATCCGTCACGCTGGCGATAGCACCATCTGCCGTCTGCACCATACCTATCGCATCACTAGCATTCGCGACAGCTTGATTTAGTCCTCTGGTCTGACTTGTCATTCTTGCGGCGATAGCCAGCCCAGCGACATCATCAGCAGCTGAGTTAACCCTCAGCCCTGTTGACAGTCGCTGCATAGATTGCGCCATAGCACGCTCATTCTTAGCGAAGCTGTTGGCGGCAATACTTGCCTGTATGTTCGTGCCTATCTTCAAGTCTTAATCCAATGTCGCAAAAAATGGTTATCGCAGAGGCGGACTTATTTCCGCGATCTCGCTAGCGAGATCGGCAGAAAAAATGGCTTCTTTAAGTAAGTGGCAATGGATCGCCGACATTAGCCGAATAAACTTAAAGTTGGCAGGAATTTGCCGCTTTAAAGCTGGTGAAATTATTCTCTTAAAACTGTTTAGGGGGGCGGGGGAGCCTGCTGAGTCTTGTGATTGTTACTGTATCTGCACAGACACAAGTTAGGCTGATTTCAATCCTCCTTTTAAATTAGACCCTATTGTTGTATCTTTAAGATTTATGGAGGTATATGGTTATGAACAACTTTGCGTTATCCAAATTTTAATTATTTAGGTGATCAAATGTTTCGTATACTCCCTATAGCGTTTGTGAGTGTCAGCCTTGCCGCATACGGTGGCAGTGGTGGTGGGTTAGAAGACATCTCGATGAAGATAGTCGTGATCGTAGGAATCGTGGTCGTCATTTTGGCTTTGATTTTCGGTCGTTAGTTTGAAGAAGTATTTTTATGTGACTCCTAGTGCTCCCTCTGAGGGCGATTTTCAAACACTATTGGTCAAATCTATTCCACGCATGTCAGAAGCGATGAATATTAGAGTGAACGCACGCTTTAAGAAGCTCAGACATAGTGTTAGAGATGCCTCGTTACAAGAAAATTCGGGCTATTATTTCCAGAAACAGATTATTATGGATGCTGAAAACACGGTTGTAATAATAGGTTTACTGCATGAGCCATCGTTCTTAAAGAGAATAGGATTTAGGCTTAAGGGGCTCATCTAAAAAATACCGCAGTCAAAAAAGTGGTAGTGAAAAGGCAAAACAACATGTACAAGACGCCCAAACCCTAGCAGCCCAATGCTACGAGTCAGACTACAAAGATTGTGATTGATATGTTGAAAAGACTACTACTAATCCTACTACTATACAGCCCTACTGTCCTGACTACGCAGGCCGCTAATGCATCTGACTTTTATGATACTAAGGCATTAACTGAGCAAGGCGAAATATGGGCGCAGCTTGGGATTGGGTCTTTAATAACATCAGCTATAGTTGCGGGGAGCTACAATCGTGACAGCTTCTTCTACCAAAGCTACAAGCCAAATACCTCCATAGGCTTCTACACCAACCAATCTTGTAACTTCATCAACATAGATCACGTAGTAAGCTTAAAAGACGCCTATGAGAGCGGTGCAGCCTCTTGGGGCGCACCTAAGAAGGAAGTCTTCGCTAACGACAGGTCTAACCATGTTCC
>Ga0209712_10004179_pt1 | contig 11567 bp, 8 predicted proteins | sample ArcOceMetagenome_FD_187443 | JGI IMG/M metagenome (GOLD analysis project Ga0209712, IMG submission 187443) | Marine eukaryotic phytoplankton communities from Arctic Ocean - Arctic Ocean - Greenland ARC118M Metagenome (SPAdes) (version 2) | ecosystem: Environmental > Aquatic > Marine > Oceanic...
TGACGAGACCCCCTTTTTCTACGATTTCACGCCCCTTCTATGGATCCAGATCAGCATATTTGCCTTTGGTGGGCTTCTTGTCGCATCTGTCATCAAATACACTGACAGCGTACAGAAAGGATTAGCAGCAGGCTTGTCCGTTATCACATCGTCTGCACTATCAATGGTGATCGAATCCAGCGGTGGCATGTCTCTAAACTTTATTCTTGGCTCAGCCTTGGCTATTGGAGGTTGTTTCTTTTTCGCCAATCCCAACGTAGACCTCGGACAAATCCCATGCCCTTCTAGAGTCAAACGACCAAGCGTGAAGAAAGTACTTGGTGCTATGATTGTCGTGATCCCCTTGATTTCTATGTTAAATGAGTATGACATGTTGAAAGAAGTGAGGGCCAAATTTTCGTATGTTGAGCCCAAGATGAGTGCTGTACCAGATGACTGGAAGGACCATTTACATGTGCATGTTTTTACAACTTCTTTGAGAGAAAACCACAATTGTGGAGGCTGTATGGTTCTCTGGGAACTTGCTGATTCTGTGGCTGATTTGGGCATCTCAGTCAGCACTAGTTCTGTAGCTAAATCGACAACGGAGCCAATTTTAGCCGGTAAAACCATTGCACTTGTATATCCCGAAGTTAGTACGGATACTGTTGTGATAGGCAGTGGCAACATTGTTCACGTCCGATGGATTCTAGCCCCCTTAAATAAGGGAAACACCTATAGCTACCAAGCGTGGGGTGAGGATGACTTAGTGTTTAATTATGCTTCAAGTTGTGCAGTCCATCCAAAGCTTCTCCCCAACAGCAATATATTGCAAGTCATTACAAATCCAAAAGAAGGAGATGAATTCGATTTGGGTGCAGCAGTATTTAGCAACACTGGTCGTCAAGGTACTGCATGGACACTTCGAAAGGGGGGGCATTGGCACGCAAATATAGATTATGTTCATGAGAGGCTTCCGGAGCCTCATGTTCAACATGATTCGCCTACAGCAGCTTCTCTCGTTAACTTTGAGTACTTTGTATCCTACGATCCTTACACATTTTACAGCTATGAAGCAGCAATGGCAGGCGCTATATCGATTGTTCATCCTCTTGAAAACGTGTCGAAGAAAGAATGGGCTCTCGGAACATATGTGGGAGAATACTTGAAGGAAACTGGTGGAGATGTTCCAGGCATTGCATATGGATGGAGCGAAGAAGAGATCGAGTATGCAAAACGGACTATGCCAGAACTCCGTGCGTTCATGTTGAATGTGAGAAAATGGGGGAAAGAGAAAACAGTGGAAAGGTTTGCAAAAGACTGCTATCGATATGGAACCGGAGAAAGGGAGTTTGAATCTGGTATCATGGTCAAGGATGCCTACACCAGGTGGTATGACGAAGGTAATAACCTCCTGAGTTTAGAATAAATATAACATATTAATGATATCTACCTTGTATCTACACGTAAATGAAAATGGTTACTTATATTTGTTCGTGCTCAATGGTTCTTACGTGTAATTATATTTTAATGGTCATGACCACCATTTGTTATGACTACCATCTGTCATGACAAATATTCCCTCAAATTGCAACCTTTGCAGTGTCAAAATCATTGGAATCAAGAGTTCCCAGGGTCCCCAAACGATCAGAGTCGCCCAGACCCGCAGGCTTACTCATGATACCCAGAACTTCATCAAGCTTGATAGATTCTAACGAAGTTCCGCGATTCGAGTAGGCTATTGGCTTCGGCCTATCTGACTTAACTTCATCTAGTGGAGAAGACTTCCCTTCAATATGGTCGCCTAGATCAAACTGATCAATTGTTAATTTCCTATCATGGAGACCAATTCTATTCGGCTTCTCCAATGGATACATATCTGGTACATTGTCATTGATACCAATAGAGCTTTGACGAAGGTGTCTCCCCAAGTTATGCATATCATTTTCACTCACTTTCCCTAATGATGACATGGAACTTTGTCTTTTGCTACCGATACTACGCTGGCGATTCATCCTTTTAATTTGAGATTTGGTCTCGTAATTTTCATTTTGATTGGATGTATCGCGTTTGATGGCTTGAGGTCTAGGTATGGAACGCGACGGGGAGCAACTACTTTCTGATTCATTTGGACTTTCAAAGTCCAATCCGGTCCTCCTGAGAGGGCTATGGTGTTTTGGGATGGCATCAGGATAGGTCTGATCAAATTGCTGATGATTGCCTGACGTCGTATAAGAACCGTTATCTGCACTATTCGTATAATTAGTTGCATGATGCTGCTGGTGCGGCTGGGACGGAGAACGGGGGTGGCCTGGATGCGTGGGATAACTACCCTGAGTAGAACTATATCTGTTCGGTGACGTAACCCATTGCTGTTGACCAGCATGGCTATGATTGTACATGGCATCAGCATGGCTCACTCTACCATCGGGAGGGTAATGATATCCATTCCTATATTCATCCCAGCGATTCATGTACTCATTGCTTGGACCACCATTATTATATTGTGCGTCATAACCGAGATTGCGGTCATTGCCCGAATGCCACTGATTTGCTTTATAATCCATATTCGTATTAGTACTCGCACCCGAACTCCTATAATTATGATCTGCAGAGCGAGTCTGGCGATAATCCCCTTGATCACCATCTCCATATCTACGTTTTGCCCATGCTTCTTGTACCTTCTCATCTGAATGTGATGCCGATGATCGTTGATATGCAGCTGGATGCTGCTGCCATTGGTTTACAGCGTGCATGGGTGTGGTCGGATACTGAGACTTAGACTTAGGCTCCTCGAAAGATCCTGTGGAAGCTGACTCTGCTGTAGATGCAAGAGCAAGAGGATTTCCCGCTAAAGACTGTTCGCGTGGCATGCTTGCAATGGACATGGGTACGCTCGACGTCGACGGTCCATTCACTCCAGGCCCAGGTGGATGACTATAGTATTCACCATAATACTGGTTCGGGCGATGAAGAGGTGGGACCTGGTTACGTGATCGTCCCCATCCTTGTGCACCAGGAGCGTCGTCTGGCGGATTTGGAATTGGGGGATCGACGTCATTGGCATCCCAAGAGAACCCTTTGATTGACATGGGTTCATTAGAGCACATGTAGTCGACTCCTAGACTGTGGTCTCTAGCGAGCATTGCACGTCCAAGCTTTTTATTTGGATTTGTCGTTTGAGATACTGGTACGTCAAAACGGGTTTGTTTCGTCTAAATTGTGGATGAATGAATGCAAAGAAGGGAATGGATTAGAAGTTGTTTACACACGGACGGTATGTATCATACTCTCGTGATGAAAATAAAAAGTCGCCACTTACCTCTAACTTCGGATTCACGTTCCTCTTCCCAGGACTTCCCTTCCCACCTCTATTCATAGAACTCGAATTCAAAGGACACGCGTCCGTATCAGCATCATCCTCAGTCTGACCCAAAGCTTCCATGATCTGTTCCTCCTGCTGCTTCCTCAACAGCGGGGCTTTTTCCCTGAGCGCCTGCGAAGTCTTCTCCCTCGCCTTTTTATCCCCCACATCGCTCCAGAGATCGGTTTTATCGTCGTATTTGAGAAATCGGCCGGGAGGGGATTGGCCGCGCCATAGTCGGATGATGTCGAGTGCGACGAGGGGTTTGTCGAGTCTTTTGGAGTTGACGTAGTCTACTTTTCGGCTTTCTACCATTTTGCGGTATCGTTTGTTTCCTTCGTGATGATTTGTGCTGTGTGTGTGTGTGTGATAAAGTGGGAACGTAAGAAAGGAAATAATATATCATTTGTACTTTGGATGAATTTATATGTCACGCAGTCAACTTTCATTGCCTACAGTATCATATCATACAGTCAATATCATACAAGAGCACAGATGTATCGTATCATGCGCCAGCATTGCATTCGTTTCGTGTACAAAAATCAATTCAAAAAGCAAGAGATCAAAAGGCACCCGCCACGCTTTGTACGTACCCTCCACCGCGCCCATAAAGCACGTCATTGATACAAGGGTCCTTCACATTCTCCGTGGGCCAATTCGAAAAATCTATGTCTTTCTTCTCTTGAGTCTCCTTTGGGTCTTTATCTTTATCCGCCTCGGCACCACTATCACTGGCGTCAGTGCTCTTCACAGCGCCGGTGTCAGCACGTTCATGTGCAGAATCATCGGTATCGGTATCGGTAAAGGACGTACGTGTAGACATTGTATTTAGTTGCTCCTGCTTCATTTTCCGAGTGACCACCATTTCTTGTTCAGGGGAAGAAACGGGTGTTTCGCATTCAGTCCTGTTGCACGACGTGTCTTCCTGCTGGTTGGTGTCCTTGGCGTTGAGCTTGGTCTCGTGGATTATATCGTTGTCATTGGTAGATCCGGCATCCTTATGGTTCGGTGAGACCAGTGCTGTGGGTGTTGGTGTCCTTGTCTCGGTTTTGACACGAATGGTATCAATATCAATATTCGGGGCGGATGTGTTCTCCGGCATTGTTTCCGATTCTGATGGTATAGCTGTCATATTGCGTACTGTATTCCAAGCGGTTCTTGAGGGTGTTCTTGAAGCTTCAGTTGAGAATGATCAGTGATGCCCTGAGTTGTTGTCGGTGGGTTATGTTATGAGTGATGTGACGTGCAACAGTTCCAATGTCGCTAGTAGGAGTTGCGCGGGCCAAAAAGGAGATTTAGTGACTGACTTTTGTGTGACAAGTTACGTTTCACAGTTCCAGAAATATCTTCAAGAAGGGAAGCTGACTGAATGATAGATACACGTAGTTAGAATCAGCTGGTTTGGATGGATGCGATGAGATGAGATGAGATGCAACCACACTGATTCAAAAAAGAAAGAGTTTCCGAATCTCCACAGAAGAACCCCTAGTAGAAAGTGTTGGCTGCAGGAGGTTGTGTGTTTACGTTGTGGGAAGGGTTTATGTCTTTGAAAGTGAAAACACCCAAAATTCCAAGTCCATTTTCAAGAGGGCTATTCTGGAAAAATTAGTTCTCCTTCCGTTCATGTGAGTGGGACTGACGAATTGAGTAGAATTTTTTGGCATTACCCCTTACACTACAGTAGCTTTTGCTATAAAATAATGGCCCTTTTTGCTCATCATGTTTTACCTAGATGATACCATGTGATTCGTGGGTGCGCGTCAAGACTCCATCTCAGTTTTTCCGTGACACCCCCAAAGAACAACGATGAATTCTCAATCTCATCAAAAATTCAAACTTAACGATCTCACCAAGCGATCTCACGTACTGACTACTCCTATCTTTTTTAAGTCTTTTCTATCAGCAACCAACAAAAGAGAAAGTACGTGCACCTGGAATGGAACAACCTGGAACCTGATTGATGCATACGCACGCATGCAGCAGCAACTGATTATTTTAATAATTATATTTTTATCATGTAACTTATTTTTTTAAATATCGCTCATGATAGTTGTTCTGCATATATCTGCATCTTCATCAGCACAAATATCATTGATTTTTTTTAAATATCGCTCATGATAGTTGTTCTGCATCTGCGACTTCATCTTCATCTGCATCTTCAACAGATGCATCTTCGTCTTCATCTGCATCTTCATCTTCAACAGCGCAAATATCATTGGCGTCGAGAAATTCTTCCCATGTACCATAACCCAAGGTAGCAAATTCTTTCAAAGCAAAACCCCATCGCGGCCTAATGACACGTCGCATAATAACTGCAACATCCATCAGGCTGCCTTTACCGCTCGTTTTCATTTTTTTGTTATTGGAATGGAAGTCACGTATGGCCGTTGCTAATTCTTCTGCAGGGGGCAACGGAGGATATACTGTTAGCGTCGCCTTGCCTTCTTCGAGAAGTTGATTGCCCCTTTTTCGCGAGTCCTTAATCTTCGGTTTTCCCTCATGTCGATCGCCTACTGCTTTGCAATTGTTCATGTGATTTCTTGCGGTTTGCCATAGTTCGAAAGTTTCGATGCAATTTGAATTAAGGCAGGCATATATTTTTTCGCCTTGCGATTGTTGATCCTGTACGGCAGTATAAGTAGCAGCAGGAGCAGCAGTTGTTCCAGTTGTTGTTTGTTTTGATGAGTAGTTGCTGTCGTTGCGGTCAATCAACATGCCATCTTCCTTTAGTTTCTTCCTGCGCGCTGCCCTGTTCATGTACATGCCGATGTTGCCGCTACCTTTGGTCTTTGTGTCGCCTTTTGTCAAAGATGATGAAGGCGGTTCATGTTTCGACGAGTGTTTCTTCTTCTTCGGGACGACGCTATCGTTTCCTTTTGTTGTGGGTTTTTTAGTTGCATTGCGTGTTATCGCCATCTTAGATACAAGGTTGGTTGTATTGCCAGTCTAGCTAGAGTCTCTATCTTCAGTAGTTTCTACAAGTACTAGTAGAGCTGATTAGGAAAGTGAACACTTGTAGGGTCCAGGGTGTACCGGGGTATGACTTATTAACTGCTCGTTAAGGTTGTTTTTTTCATTGAAGGCTAAGTAATCTACGGTATGAGGTATGAATGGATGTGCTGATGCCACAAAATGGGTTATAATAAAACCGGCGGGTACGGACGGTGTACCCACAGTACAGTTAGTACGGTACTGTTGTGACATGACATGAGACAAACGCTACAATGTATGTGGGCTTTTTGCTTTTTGCCTGCACCATTTTTCGTCAAATGCCCGCAAATAATTGAAAATGACCCTTTCAGGCATTTTGAATTTGAAATTGTGCAGATTTGTTATAGTTTCAAGATAGTTTAGTAATTTTTTATGTTTCTAATTTTGCTTTTAATTGATAGTGTTGTCCTACTGGGTCCCTGTAATGTTAATTTGCTTACCCCACTTATCGATCTGAATAATATCTTGGTCGATCCTGGAGGTACTGCCAAGAAGAATTGTCTCGTCCTCCTCTGAAACGAACCAAATTCCATGTGCTTTGCAATATTGCACATACAACTGTGTTTTACCATGTTGGTAGTCGGCATAAGTTGCATGAACATGAATTCCAAGGAATGGAATTTCAGAAGCATCTCCACTTTCGGGGTATACAAATGATGAATCATAACCCATGGGAAGGATTGATTCAGCCCAAATCCTGTAATTTACCATGGGACTATTTTTCCGAGTACAAATAACATCGGGAAATTTTTCAAGGCAAGGTTTGCTCTCACCAATCTCACCAACCTGATTAATCAATTCATTCATCAAGTCATTGTCGATAGACTGAGGATTTTCGCCTTTATACCTCATGAGATTGTTTGTGGATTCCCAATGGAGAACACCGCCTGTAGACGCAGCGATGTGCCCAATCCCCATATTAAGAGAATTCTGTGCTGGCCAATTTTGTGATTGTCCTTCCAAATCAGCTTCCGGGTCCAACCAGTCGTATGGATTATTTACAAAGACCATGTCTACGTCTGTCTGGTATACACCATACCCTTCCTTTAGCACTCGAAGTGCAAGGTAGTGGCGAAGCATCCAATGCGACCACCTGACCGTCGAGTCATGGTTCCACCTGCTTGCCCAATCTGGATGATAAAGTCTTGACATATCAAGATCAGCCGGGACAACGGTATTACCAAGTTGAACATCTTCAGGAATTCCTTTCGTAATCTTTGCTACATTGTAGGCTGCGACGTTCCTCTCGAGAAAGAATTGAACCGTCTCATCGTCCAAAGTGAGAATCCCAGCATTATAGACACCAACTTTTTGAAGTGACAAAAGACAATTGTAAGCCAAGACTTTGTAATCCTTTGAAGCATATGCCATCAAGACTTCCTTATCTTCTGCCAATTCTTCCGCCCATTTCGAAAATGACTGAATATCTGCCGGATCCTCCTGGCTTGCTACGACGATGCCCTCCTGAAGCCCTCGCTTAGCTCCACCACCACTGGGATACAACACAAGCGCTGCAGCGATCATCATGACAAAGAGGATCGCCTTGGACTTCTTGACCTGCCCTGCGGCGAGGAATTGCGCACCTTTCATTTTGAATAACACTTTTGTTTTATGGGTCAAACTGCTATATTTCGATTTTATAAAAACATCTTGAAAACATCATGGTCAGTCATTGACGGTACATAGTACAACTTGTAAGTCACGTTCGGTTCACAGTAGGATTGTCCGTCACCAGTGGATTTTTTGTTTTTGAAACGACACTGAAACGACACTCAGGAGCAGGCATTGGATAGCAAAATAGCAAATGACGGTAAGTCACGTTTTCGCTTCTCAGACAGTCATATGACGGAGGAGTTGTGACGATAAGTCGCTTTTGGCGGTGTTTTCCTTTTTAAAGAAGGAACTTATTTCCCCGTATGCCAGTGCTGTTCGATTGTCATAATTATGCAATAAGTACATAAGGCTGGAGATCTTTTATTTGGGGTCTCCTCAATCTTCAATCTGTACGGTATCAGCATAATAATATTCGAAAAACAGAAAGGATTGATAATTCTCGTTTGAAGTTTAAAAATTCTGGTGTTGCCATGAAGATTTTCAATGCATCCTTGAAGTAATTCATGATCAATAGAAAACGGGGTCCGGCATGATCATGATGCATCCATCCTGAGCAGGATGTTGTTGGAAATGCCAATTTTGCTTCAAATTTTCACCAAATCAGGAAGGCAAAAATATGGAGGACCACGGCCGGCCGACACCACTCACAGTTTTAATAGACCATACACGTATTAATACGTGTTTCTGTCTCTTGTGGCGACAGCGTTGCTGGCCTGTTGTGACGTTGGGTTCCAATTTTGAATGGGCAACAGAGTCTTTCTTTTGCTCATCACCAGCATGATGCCGGATGATGCCGAGACACTTTTGTTGAGCAGGAGCGGAGGGAGGGAGATGCGCCATTTTAATTTTAATTATTTAAAGCTACCATTTAGATGATGGCTGTATTGGTTTTTATGGTTGGTGTTCAATGAGATTCACGGTGCGGTGAGGAGCTTCGTCTTTTTTTTCTTTCGGAATTTCAAACAACTTAACTTCCGTTTCTCTCAAAGCATTCCTTCAATTTCCAAAATTATGAAGGTAGTTTCAAAGGGGTGGATGTTGGACTGACTCACTTGGGACCCCTACACCCCCCCCGTATTTTTTTGGCTCCTAAGCCGACGTGGTTGGACCGGTGTTTCATTTCATTTTGAAAGAACACATCACGCATCACATCATCTTCTCATTCATTTCATAAAAACAAAATGGTATCTTTCAACAGACTCGCATTCTTATCCTTCCAATCCACAATCACAAAGAGGTCATTTACATCCGTCTCCAATACCTTCCATTTCTCACGTTGCGGTGGTAACAAAATACACGTAGGGCTTCCAATCGCGTTCCTCTCTTCTTTAGGTTTAGCGGTAGGAACAACCGGAGGGGGAGCAGCAGCAGGTTGTTCGCATGCTGATCATACTACTACAAGTACCTTCGTCCCTTCTCGTTCAAATACAAATAAAAGGAGTACATGCACTCAGCTCATGGCATCGTCGTCGTCATCATCTACCAATACACGTACACGTACCTGCACCTCCAATAACATGACAATCGAAACTGGATACCTGGATGCCAAGGATGCCTACGATCTGGACCAGCATCTATTCGCGAATGGCTACACACTCGAACAACTTATGGAACTTGCAGGGTTGGCTGTTGCCGAAGCTGTGTATCAATCTGTACCACCATCGGATTTAGATTCGGATTCTGATCCTGTTCGATTATTGGTGAGTGCTCTCTTTGATTTCACTTGGTCATGGCATACGGTACACGTACGTGTGCATACATGGCACAAATGAAAATGAATACAAAATGAGTAGAAATTCTATTTAGATCGATACACGCACTGTGGTGCTGGTGAATAATACAGAATGAAAAAGACAATCAGCTCCGAACTAACTCATAACTTTCAGATCGTATGCGGTCCAGGAAATAATGGAGGCGATGGCCTCGTCGCAGCACGCCATCTCTCCCTCTTTGGGTACCACGTATCAGTCCTATACCCCAAACACAGCAAGAGGGAAGAACAGAAACATTACAACAAACTAGTCACACAGTGTCTAGATGTCGGTGTGCAATTTATAGATTCTATGCCATCGCCAGATTCCAATGATCCAAAAGATAAAACATATGATGCCGTCGTTGATGCAATCTTTGGATTCAGTTTCAGAGGAGAACCGCGTGAACCCTTTGCATCCATTCTACAAACCATGATTGAAATGCAAAATCACCCACAATCCAATACACGTACGTGTACACAAATTATTTCCGTTGATGTTCCGAGCGGATGGAATGTGGACGATGGTCCTACTCGTAGGAGTACTTCTGAGGACGGGTCTTCGGATGCGGATTCGGGGCAATTGAAATTAGTTCCGGACGTTTTGGTGAGTTTGACAGCTCCAAAGTTGTGCGCAAAGGGGTTTCATGGGAGGCATTTTGTTGGGGGGAGGTTTTTGCCTCCCAGGTTAGGAGAGAAGTATGGTATTCGAGTAAGTACGAGTTGAATTGAAATGACATGAGGTTTTCTTAGAGTGGAGGCAATTATTTTACAACCAAATATTCTCAATTCGATGTTGCTGTATGCTCGTATCAAATTCGTAGATGCCGCCATACCCGGGGGTAGCCCAAGTCATGGAAGTTGGTGGAGGTTCCAGTACAAAAGATGCAACACCACGAGAAGAAGATGCAAGGGTGGAGTCCTCTTCTACCGAGGGCTGGGAAGCAGCGTATGCTGGATATTGCGCCGAGAAGGAGAAAGAACTCGATGAGAAGGACGCAGCAGATTTGAAGAAGCAGACAGATAAAGAGAATAAGGGTACCAGTACAGATGAGGACGCAGATGTACAAGATTGGGCCTTGCAATATCATAATTATTGTATTGAAAAGGAAGCGAGACTCGCGGAAGAGGATAAGGCTAAAGAAACCACAAAGAAAGCCGGAAATCATGCGCACGAACAAGATGGATGGGAATCCCAATATGCTGCATACTTGTTGGAAAAGGCGACATGGGAAGAAGAAAAGGACACTGAGAAGTGAGCAATGAAAATATTCTCCTTTTGTTCGAGACCGACATTGGAAGAAGAGGCGAAAGCCGTTCTGAGGAGTCTACATCCCCATCCTTTATAACGAAGAACACGACCTTCGAACCTCGCTGATCCCGGTGGTCTACAGCATTATGCGAAGGGATCGGTATGCGGTAGAACCGATAGTGTGAGTTGAATGTCACAGCAACAGAGATTAGTATTGCACGTACATGAAGAAAGAGGATGTTTCCGTGCAATCAATAGTAATGTAGTATGTACCGCGGCGTACGTACTGCACAAAAGTACTATGATAATCTGCTACGTGTAGGTAGTGTAACAATAAAGAAAGAAAAATTATACATGATGTGTATTTTACTGTATCTTGATACTACGTGTAGCCTTTGTTCATGCTCATCGCGGGGTCGTCATGAATGACCAGATTCGAGATACACAACCACGACGCGCGAGCACGACATGTAGTGTTTCTTTTACGTCGATTTCTATGTCCAAAGATATCCTCCTGGTAACTTCTATGATCAATCTTTTACAGCTTCAGCTTCAAGCTATAGTGTTAAAACTCGCTCTTCAAAAATGTTTTTCCCTCTCTGCCCAAACTTTGGCCC
>Ga0209712_10004181_pt1 | contig 11563 bp, 5 predicted proteins | sample ArcOceMetagenome_FD_187443 | JGI IMG/M metagenome (GOLD analysis project Ga0209712, IMG submission 187443) | Marine eukaryotic phytoplankton communities from Arctic Ocean - Arctic Ocean - Greenland ARC118M Metagenome (SPAdes) (version 2) | ecosystem: Environmental > Aquatic > Marine > Oceanic...
CGTGACTCACTATATAGTAAGTCACGGTGAAGGTCCATAAGTAGGTTATGCTAAGTATAAAGGGAACAGTCAGTAGTGGATATCTTGGAAGTTTTATTATTGAACGTAGTAATACATCCCAGGTGAGAATTGAGAATTGTGAATTTGCCCGTCAATGATTTTTTGAACGACCAAAATGGTATGTTTCTGTCCAAACACCAAATCTTGCCGAAAGAGGAAAGTGAAATTGTGACGATGTTCTCATTGATGCATGTACCCTCTCTTACTGGGATTAATTTCGAAAAGTACCAATGATGGTGCTAAAAATGTTGTCGTCTTCTATCTATTATTAATAGCTACATGTACTAGAAAGAACAATGCATGATTTGTACTACATAGGCCCCTGAACAGGCCATAGAAAACAAATACTCAACCGGGGCCTTAACACATATTTTTGACCTTGGCATTTCTTCTCCTCCTCATCAGCAATAATTTGAAGAGCAGCAGTAATGTCAAGGAAATGATAAGAAAGAAGCGACAAAGAAGCTCAATATTGTTTTATGATCTCCATTTTCGAATTTACAAGAACTGAATTAACACTTCTTGACCTAATCTAGTTAGTTTGCAGGTTCCTTTGCTATTGATATGTATGATCATCACTGATCAAGCGATAGCATACCTTTGAACTTGGTACATAATCAAATATGATTGATTTATTTGCTAGATATAAGAAGCTACAAATAAATCCTTGTTGTTTAGGTTAGAGGCGCTATTTCAATTAAAACGCGCGATCACTTCTAATTCTATCGGGACGTTCGTGACCAGTAATATTTTCTTTTTCTCAAAACAAACACCTCGAAACCAAGAATGAGATCAATTGAGCTCCTCACCTATCGTACCTACTAAAAGTTTGTGACACGTCTCCTGCGTATTAGTACTGTTCTGCTGTCTATATAACTTGCCATCTGAAGCCTAACCATGCCCCCGCAGCATATTGATCCCGATTCCATTTATAAAGAAGTGGAAGACCACAATGAATTCTTTGACGATTTAGTTGATTTGATACCTGCCAAACTATATGTAGGAAATACTGGTGGAAACGACCAAACTCTACCCCATCACTTCAAACACCAAAAGGGACTAAACAAGGACTCCAAGGCTGCAAAGAAATCCAAGCTAAAGACAGATAAGAGGAACAAGTTTGATCCAACCCAACAAGAATCGACCAGAGACAAGAAGCGAAAACTCGAAGAACAAGATGCAGGTGAGAGCGACGATGATTCAATGGGCGATATCCAGTTTCAAGATAACCACGAGGAGGAAGATGAAACGGAACTCACGAATGTACCATCGTCGGAAAACCCTGGAAAGGCCACCAAGAACAGCCCGCACCAATCGCGAATTGAAGAGCTCAGAGCCAAGCTACGTGCAAAACTTGAGGAAAAGAAGAACAACACAAATGGCACCAGCGACACCATTGTGAGTAAACGGGCAGCACGCCGAACAGAGAAGAAGCGTAGGGTAGATATTGCAAAAAAGAAGCATGCTCAGCAAATTGTACCTAGCGGAAAGACTCTTACTGGAAAGAACGGCCTCATTGCAATCAAGATCGTCAAGGAATTGGGCGGAAGTAAAATTAATAGCGCCACAAACAAGGCCAAGACCTTAGTAGATGATCTGGCTGGAATTGATTTCGGCGCTATTGCTGGCTTAAAAGATGATCTTTTGACCAAGGGGAAATATGTCGGTGTCAATAAGAGTTTGAAGAACATGGGAAAGAAAAAGAGTTTGGAGAGGCTTCTTGAAGAAGCCGAAGCTAAGAAGCTAAGATTGCGGCAGCTAAAGGAATCTGATGATATCGAAGACAAGCAAGAGGCAAAGAAAATGCAATGGGGTGATGCGCTAAAGGCTGCCAAGTACGTTTCATTGCATGGATTCATAATCCCTTTTTGTGTTCCATAAACCGTTCTTATTTTTAACATTACCTCATTTACCTCAACACAGTGGTGAAAAGGTTCGAGATGCCGATACTACAAATCTCAAGAAAGCTATCAAGCGCAAGGCAAAGAAAAAGGAAAGGAGTGCTAAAGCGTGGAAGTCCAGGACGGATCAGACAAGAGACAAGATTGACGAGCGCCAATCTATTCGCAATCATAATATCAAGCAACGTACAATCGGTGGAAATGCAGGAGCGAATCTTTCTAGTAAACGCATCAAGGATGATAAGGGAGACGATCATGGTACCGGCGCGGCAGGTGAGAAGGGCAAGAGGCCCAGGTTGGGTCCGCACGCAGGAGGACGCGCAGGCTTTGAAGGAAAGAAACAAGATTTCATCAACAAAGGGAGCTCCAACAAAGGTGGAAGTAAAAAAAATGGTAAAAGTCAATAATACTGATTGTTACATGATGATTCAGGAACCTTTCATTATTTATTAAAATACCTCGTACACTTTCATTAGTCATTACATATAAATACACAGGTGCAGGAACTGTTCTAGCTGTTATCATGATTGTGATTGTACCGTTGTGTACCGTTTTATGTTTTATGATATTATTTGTTCAAACTGAATTACCAAGTCGACAAAGACAGCGACAAGGTTGTGTCGGCTCCTCCACCAGCAAGCGAGCCAGCGATCTCACCAAATTAATTGTGCAGTTTGTTGTTATCGTACATCGATCCACAGCCAATTTTGAACTTGCTTCTATCAGAGGTGAACACAACCATTGCACTGTCTGCATATAAATCTAGAAAGTTTACTTTAGCGAATAGCGAATCAGATAATAAGGGTAATTTGAAATAGATTTCAACAAATGAGCGGTCCAAGTTCAAGCAGGAGCGACGATCACACGATCCTCTCGGTTCTAACTTCGTTCAACAAAAAGCCGGGCAAAAACCTCTCGCAAAGTAATTTCACTGAAGCACGCGACAGTATCATCGATGATATATCCTCTCCAGTATCTAACCTTTCATCGGGGACGTTTTGGAACGATATTGTTTCCAAGGCCTCTTCGCTCGGTTTCACGTTTCATCAAGGAGTGCAGGCCTGCGATACAATAGCAGCATCGCAAGGTGCTACGAATGAAGTATTCCCCGCACCCTTTGATTCCAAAGATGGAAAGAATCATATTGCTGCAGTCTCTGCGCTAATTGGCGTTCCTGGAAATCGTGCGAAGGACATGACTGAGCGTGTGTTTGAGATCATTGCGAACGAAAACAAGGCCAATGGGCTGAAAGATGACAGACCGGTTAATTCATTGCTTGGGACGAAGCAATTGCTCCTGCGAGTGAGAGACTATCACTACGGGCAGCAGATCGACCGTATTAGGATCATTACAGAAGCAATGCGTGTGGAATATTCAGATGACGTTGAGATGGATCCAGAAAGAAATGATCTCCGCCATCAGTGTATTGAATTCTTGAATTCGTTGGACACGCGAAACACTTGGTCTTCCTCGTCAAGAGAGGAAGGGCAGAGGTTTTTTCAGAGAGGACTCTTTAAAACCCTTGTTTCGTTGGCGTGTGCACCGGTGAAACGGATTGGTCGTGATGAGATTTATAGGGCTTGTGAGTTACGCGATGATCAAGATAACAATGATTCCATGTCTGCATCCATAACTTTTCCGGGCACAATTTTTGCAAGGGAATTGATGGTAGATCATCTATCGCATCATGATGCCGCAGTGCGTACCGAATCTCTCGTTGCATTATTTATGCTTCTTTACCAAAGAATTGATGGTGGTATTGATAGAAGTGATTATATTCTGCTCTTGCAAGCTTTGAATAGCCAAGATTTCTTTGCAAATGGAGGAGATAAAAACAGTGAAGGTGACGCAGCGCGAAGATGCCAATTGACGGCGTTAATTTTGGCAGAGTGCATGAGTCTGTGGAGCACTACAATCACACAGTGTGGTGGTGATGGCGCTCAAGAATGGATCGCGTCTCATCCATTTCTGAGCAATTCAGTTTCTGCCAGGAACGAAATCGAGATCATCGGTAAACTTCTTCAACGAGAGTTGGCAAACAAGGTCCTCGAACGCAGGCGTATTTATCTTTCGCAGACACAAACAATGCTTTCCAATGGAGGCAATATTGAGGATGACAAGATTGATGCACCAGAAGCTATTGCTCTCTTGACATTTGGTCTATTGATGAAGCTTTGCCATAATGGTGTTCACCAGGGGAGTTGGGCGTCCGACATGGGGGTGAAAGGACTCGCAGTTGATTGTGTTTCCACCGCAAACGATGAATGTGGAGCTTTCGGGTATCTTGGATCCATAATGTCTCAGTTGCTCCCGTCTACAGTGTCTTCGGATTCCCAAAGTAGCGAGTGCAGAGAGCTTGAACCATGGGATCGTAATCGTGAACTGCTGAATGGACCGGACAAGTTGAAACGTGGAATCAGTCCACTGAAAATTTCAAACGGAGACGGTTCGGATCTCGAAGAGGTCGACAACGATACAGAGCAGGATAATGTTGCTGTGATCTATGCAAGCATCGGTCGTGAAATCTTAGTTGCCACGTTATCAGCATTTCGGAGCTCAATCTCGCGGAGCTTATCACCTGCAAAGGTGGACAACTTAGGAATGTTCTGCCAACTCGCGGCGAAACTTCATCGGAATTCGAATGTTTTATGCCAAAGATTTTGGATGGATTGGGAATCTACACCGCAGAGTGTCAATCTCTCAGAAGCAAGCACAATTTCTGCAGAGAAAGCTGATCCATTGGTCTTCCTGCTGGACATTGCGCACTCGGTAGCAATAAGCGCTCTCGAAACATTGGGTGGTCAGTGTCAAGAAAGCATGATTTCCGTTGATTGCGGTCGACAAGAGGCTATCAGTTTACCTTACTTTTCGCCCCTCTTGAGTTTTCTCGCTTCGCTGATTCCTATGAATAGCGACGCAGCTACCATTTTTAGCACATTCATACCGCAAGGAATGATTCACGCTTGTCTTTTAGGAGTTTACCATGTGTGTTCCAAGGAGAATGCCACGCATGCAAAGAATTCGGATAAAGCTGAAGAGTTCAAGAGACAAATTGAAGCAGCGCAGCAGTGTATAGATGCATTGTGTACTCTCAGTAGCATAGCAGCTAAAGAAAATGACGGTAACTGTACCGAGTGGTTGAGGCGAGCGACACAAAGACATACAGCAAAAACTCATCTTGAGGGTCCAGCATTACTTCACGCAATAGCAGAGGCTGCGAACAGGAACCCGGCATTAGAGGGTAGTATTGCTAGTGATATTACATCTGATACACTATGTACAATATCACATCTTTGCTCTAATGGGCACGAAAATGTCCAATGGATATGTAAAGTCGGACAGAGCTTTTCATCAGTTCGAGATGATGGGTTTCGTTCATTTGCAGCGCATGTGAATAAGGTTACGATATCGTTCACTTCCCTTCTTCTCCAAATGACGAGATCCGTCGCTGATTTGAGTCTTGCTGTAGATGGAACGTCAATGGAACACAAGATAGAATTCATGAAGACAAGTGCTAATGGTACCCTACTCGCGTGCGATATAATTGCTTCTTCTTCACAACCATTGGATTTACCTGAAATCCACCGTTCTATCTTGATAAATGCTTTCAGAACAATCACCTCGTCGCTTCGAATCATGGACGGAATCGCATTTTCCCACGAAAGTGACATTATCAGAGAAGAAGCAAGGTCTGTGAGGGATAGTATTTTGAATGCTTTATCGACATCAACTTCGTTGGGAGCAAATGTCGGCTTCTTCTCAACCATGCCTATCACTAGGAAATTGGCAGAAGTGTCGAACTTGCAGTCCCAAATATACAAACATAATGACAACGCTATTGTGTCCTTTTCCACTGCCGATGAGAAAAAAGATAATCACTCCGATTCGTTGCCAATCGAATCCCTTCCTGCTCCAGACTCGTCTATGCAGAATATTCTATCTCTAAGTCGGGAAGCAGTTTCCTTACTCAGCGCGTGGAACGATATCAGCGAACAAGTAGCTCTAGAAAGCATCAGCGCAGACAATACTTTACGTATTACAGAGCTTGATATGAATGAACTTTCATCGGTTCAAAGAAAAACTCTTGCTTCCGTCATTATGTCACTTGGGCCAGCACGTTTATTGTTCAGTTCTGCACCTATGTGTCATACGGTTGACATGCCAATCACTTTTTTTACTCTCTTAGTCCGATATTGCGCATGGCATTCTGAGTGTTCTGAAGACTCAGATATGCTTGCTGATATCGCTATAGCTTCACTCGGAATACTTGAATCTGCAATTTTGCATGCGAAGGTTGACCTCACCTCAGACCTTGTACCGTCATTTGAGATGTCCACTCAGAGCGCTGGGTTCCAACTGCACAGCGTGCTTCGGAAACTAGTCGAAGACAAGAACACTGCTAGCAGTAAGAAGACTTTTCTCCTCGTAAAAATTATGGATGTTGTCCGTCTGAGCGCTACCAATTATCCATCTCTGTGCAGGGTGATATTGAGTGGCCAATCAAATAGTGAAGATCTAGTGGAGCTTCTTGTGGAAAGCATTCGTGTTGAAGATCCTGCTGAAACGAAGAATGTCCTTGCGACCTTAGCTTGTTTGCATGCACTCCAGGCGATTTGGAGGGCTTGTCGAGAAAATCATAATAATGCAGTCTCGACTTTGACCAAGTCTGTCCATCCTTGCGATGATATTGTTCGCACTTTGATCAAATGTGACTGTTTAGTCGAGAGGTGCATTTCATTGTGTGGCATGTTCTCAGTGCTAGCGTCTAGGACTTCAGGATCTGACGAAACCGATTCAACTGCAATCCTTCATCGCGCCAATTTGCTCACTGTTTTGTGTTTGTCATTTGATATCATTGAGATGGACGCTCTAACGAACTTCAGGCAAAATAACGAGAGTGCTACCGCAGCTAGTATCGCGTTTTTGAAGCGCACAGCAAACACAAATCAGATCGAAGAATGGTTAAGCACTATCGGGTTCAGCGATAGCATCCTTGCGAATGCAGTCGAGATCAACTCTTTGAATGACAAAGCTCACGCAAGTGGTTTGACATTTAATTCAGCTGGATCGTGCGAACGCATCTCTACACGGGTATTGCTGCAGCATCTACCCCAATCAGAAAACAAGGAAGCAGTTGAATCGGCATTGGTGCGTATCGCCGCAACAAACTTCTGCACTAATTCTGAGTGTGAATTAATTGAATATGTATCAGCGTTCGGCGCGTTGGTACAAAATATAGAGCGTGGCAACCTTGATTGGTCAATGAAGTTGGCTAGACAGGGAGTTGAGAATCTTCACGCATTGGCTGAAAACGGTCTGGCCGCACACTTGGAAACAACGTCACTTGCATACCCATCTTCGTCGTCACCAGCGGTAAAGTGCGGTACTTCTCTCTTAACTTTGATCACAACCTGTCTATCCATAGTCCCTTCATCACAGGGAAAGAGAGCAAGTCTTGTATCACTGCTTGACAAGGTCCTTCGCTCTTCGGAACGCATTATGATATTGGCAAATTCTGACGGCGACGCAGATTCTTTGCATTTGCGACTTAATTCTATAGCATGTGCACTTGCGCTCATGAACTCTTTGCAAGAAAGCAACGGCGAACCTCTGCCGTATGAAACAGAACAACTCTACAAAGCAAGCCGCTTAGGGTTTTGCCGTTTTGTATGTAGAACTCTTTACGACCTTCGATATTCGAAGGGAAGCACGAGCCAGAACACTCCTCAGCAGAAGAGTGAAATCAAATATACGCAAAAGAATATTCTACTCTCTTCACTGGCGCTAATGACAGCTATTGCACTTAGCGCGAACGCGGACCAATCAAAAGGCGCAAACGCTTTCCAGTCATTCCCCATGGATCTCGCAGATGTGCTCAAAGGAAGCGATGTCCTTGAATCTCTTTCATACCATTTAGAAATTGCTTGCAAATCAGCAGCAGTGTCTTATCGCCAACAAGGGAAAACAATGCTCGAAGAGCCAGCTTTTGAGGTTATCGATTGTATTCTCACTTTTGCGCTGGTGCTCTGCGAGTCAAAGGAAATAAATCTAGCTGAGCTAATGTCAACGGGTCACTTCATTCAAATGATACTACGCAATTCTATAACCACAGCTGCCTGCGAACAGTGGACCTTACCAACAAACACTGCTGCGCCACCAACATTATCCTCCCGAGGATACATTGAAAACTCGCAGTCGACAATTTTCTTCACAGCAAAATCTCAGTATCATAATGTAACAGATGATCCAGCGCACAAAATTTGGCTCACTACCCTTCGAGTTTTCGCAGGTCTCCTGCACTCAACTGCCAACGTTGGTTTCCATGGTAGAGGTGCTAGCATTCGAGAAAGTACTGCGGCCTTAGCTATTGATTTCCTACATTTTTATGAGATTCCGATCACCTCGTTCATTGAGCGATGCCTTGTACAAACACCAAAGATAAAAGATGCATCAAACTTGTCAACTCCGTCATCAGGGCTGGGATTTACCGTTGCCACAATGAATGAGTTGGGCGATACCATGGCCCTCATTTCAGAACTTTGTTCTGGAGGACATCGAAAGCAATTTGAGTGCTCGTCGCCGAGACTCTACGGAATCGTTTCAAATGCCGCACTTGCTATTTGCAGATCTCTTTCTTCGTTTTTAGGGGCCCTTGGTACTGCAAGAGAGCTCTTTTTTGCGCTGAATAATTTGAATGATATCATGGCAAAAGCTTCAAATTCTCTCCGGTACAACAACTTTCGCATGCATCCCCTGTTGGCTGATGGTGTGCCTAACGCTAAGCATCAAGCCATTCGAAATGCTTTATATGCAAACAGTTGCTGCACTTGTATGACTTCAGAGGAGCACTCTCTTTCTCTGAAAGGCCGACCAGAGAGTTCCCAGGACTCATCTGAAGATCTTGAACAATCTTTCCATAGCCACGTCAACAACGATTTCATCTTCCTTATGGAAGAAATTGCAAGCCGATGTATTTTCAGTGCACTGTCTGTTGTGCACAAGGTCCATCCATCTACGTCAGCATTTGTTACTTTCACCGAAGAGGAGGCTTCTCATTTGAATCTCTCTTCTGTTCCACCAATCGGTGCCATGGTTGCAATCCGACAGGAAACTGGAAGCAATTCATTACTTTTTTCTTCAAATTCATCGCAAGTAATACGTCACGGCCGAGTTATCCATTACAATGCAATATCGAAAACTCTGGATGTTGAATATTTTGATAACCATGGAGTTGCCGCAGAAAGGCATGTTGGTGTATCACGCCTTGCGGCCCTCGAGGATATTTCCAGAAGAATCATTGTTTTCCAATACAAACCAGCTCCTGATTCAGTTTCCGATAGCGCAGCTTCGGTATTTACTGGTGCTGCATCTATTGGAAACTTGATTCTAATCCTACGCTGGTGCCAGCAGCATGCACAAAGGTCGACCTCTACCACGGATAGACCAACTCTAGAGCTCAAGGGAATTGCCAATTTAGCGTCCATTATTCTTGGAAATGAGATTGGTGTTCATCTGGAGCTAGACTCTCCGACGTTTGCTACCAATCAAGAGACAAAATCTATCAACAGTCAGCTCCTGGCACTATTCGACGACGAAGTGACTCTACGAAACTTCGATCTTTCCGCCTCTTCCGATTCTATGAGCCAGAGTGCAATTTTGCAACGCATTACTGATCCCCAGGTATGGAAAACTGTCCAATTACAGCTTGAAAGCTCCCTGATAGCTGCGAGAGTCGATCAAGAATTGGCAGGGAAAAATACAGAACAAGCTGGGCCTGTTGGGACGCAATATTGGGGACGAAGAACTCCGACTGGATCTTCTTCACGCACGAGCAGAAGGAGTCCCTTTAGCTAAACGATGTGCACCGCGGGATTTTGTTTTGTATGATGTAAAAATCAACACCATCATTTTGTCTTTCCAATTATTTATTGAAAGTTCAGGGGATAACACAATTCTAGAGAGGATCTACAATATCGAATTTCACACATATGCACAACCTTTATTAAATGAACAAGACTAGAAACTTCTATTTTCATGAACTATTATATACCAACCTCTAATCATTTTGATTTGACCTCCTCCGCGCTTTTTAGTAGGAAGTGGAAGTAGGGCAGATAGCTTGGAAGTGCGAATAACAAGGTTCTGATGTGTTGGAAATATGTAAATCTTCATTTTGTTTAGGAGTCTACTGAGGAAACCCCTCTTGCTTTTGGATTTTGCTTTGTACAATCCATATTTAGAGCATGTATACTGTACCAGTATCCCATGTTACCATAACTTTACTCTCTTTATCCAATCTTTCCAGATGCGAACGAAGTTCCAATTCAGTAAAAGGTGTATCTTTGCTTACGGTGTTTGCTTCGGACAGGAGCTCTAAAATCTCAATTGATTCGGCCATTCTCTTTCGCATTATATCAGAAAACATAGAGTTGAACTGTGTGGCCCTCCTTTGATGAATGCAGAAAATATTTTGTTAGACTTTTGTACGTGAATTGCAATTAAGAAAACGCAGTTGTTACACTTACTCATTGTCTACTTCAAGTTCAAGAGAAGAAGTAGTACTTTCTGGGGACGAAGGTTGCGACCCAGTTTTACCAATAACATTCTCCACAAAACTGGCGGCTTTCTTGCTCATTTGCGAATACACATTTTTAAGGACGCCAGTGATACGGGACGGGGTTTCTTCTGCCGGTGAAGCTCTCGCAACAGCAGACGCGGGAGGCGATGCAGTATTAAATTCAGCGACCTGAACTTGTTTTTGTACCTTTTCTCGCGATTTCATTTCTGTTGGATTCTTCGCAGGCACCTTCTTGGGTTCGGGCTTGGTAGCACTTGTCTTCTTGGAAACAGTGCCTTCCTTTTTTGCCTTTGCCTTTTTGGAACTCGCGGGCTTGGATGAAGCGGGCAGTTTGCGCTTCTTGGACTCTGTCTTGTTCACATTGGCCTTTGCAGATTTAGATTTATCGGACTTGTTGGCTTTAGAGGAAGCATCCAAAAGCGCAGCCTTGTTCCTCTTCGCAGGTTGCTTCTTTTTGCTAGAGATCGCAGCGGTATCGTTAGGGTTCTTAATCGGGATACTAGAACTTTCTTCAGCAGACGATTTTCCACGCCTTGATCTTGCCGGACGTCCATTATTCTCTTCGTCGAATTTGTGCTCTTTGACAAATTCCAACTGGATTGTCTTTTCCTTTCCTCCGAGAACATACTCTACATCTACGAACATGACACCGTCTTCGTAGGTAATTTCAGACACTTTTCCTACACCCCCAGGTGCATTGATTCCGGGCCAAGTTCTAGAAGCGACATTCACTAGGACTCCCACCGTGGGTTTAAAGCACGTTGCGTTGGTCATGGTGGTTCGTTTCGTGCAGTGACAATAGGGTATGTTCACGTATACTCGTTATAGCGGTATGATGTGCGAGCCCTTTGTTCCTTGGCTACCAGCAGCTACCAACAAGAAGAGTAGATTGAAGATGTCTCCAGATCAGAAGATAGAGACCACAAAGTTTTATAGCGCGGCCTGTGGCGCGGCTCAAATTTTCGAGATTTTTTCATGAAACTTTTGGCGCGGGGGTCTCATTTCTCATTTAGACCCCGAATTT
>Ga0209712_10004182_pt1 | contig 11559 bp, 9 predicted proteins | sample ArcOceMetagenome_FD_187443 | JGI IMG/M metagenome (GOLD analysis project Ga0209712, IMG submission 187443) | Marine eukaryotic phytoplankton communities from Arctic Ocean - Arctic Ocean - Greenland ARC118M Metagenome (SPAdes) (version 2) | ecosystem: Environmental > Aquatic > Marine > Oceanic...
CCTCTCAAATAATTTATAAAAAGCTGCCTCTATTAGAGCAGCTTTTTTATTTTTGTAATGTATGAGTTCAAAACCCATTGGTATATTTGATTCTGGCGTAGGAGGCCTTTCTATTTGGAGTGAAATCCATCAACTGCTTCCTATGGAATCTACTGTGTACCTTTCGGACTCAAAACATGCTCCCTACGGCCCTAAGGGAAAAGAAGCCATCATTAATCTTTCTATTAAAAATACAGAGTGGCTCATGAATCAAGGCTGTAAGCTGATTGTTGTGGCTTGCAATACAGCCACAACCAATGCTATTGATACGTTAAGGAAAAACTACCCCATTCCCTTTATTGGTATTGAACCGGCTATCAAACCCGCTGCGCTTCAATCGAAATCTAAAGCAATTGGGATTTTAGCAACGAAAGGCACGCTTAGCAGTCAATTGTTTCACGAAACCTCTCAACTGTACTCTAGTGATTTAATAGTGATAGAACAAGTGGGGAACGGCATTGTAGAGCTCATTGAAAATGGCGCATTGTATTCTGATGAGATGAGGCACTTGCTTCAAAGCTACCTTCAACCGATGCTTGATGCTGAAATAGATTGTTTAGTTTTAGGCTGCACACATTATCATTTTCTAACTCCTATTTTAAAACAGCTATTGCCTAAGCATGTCAAAATTATTGACTCTGGAAAAGCAGTTGCTAAACAAACAAAGGCAGTCTTAGAAAGTAATATCTTGTTGAACACTAAAACTTCTGTGGAACCGAATCGTTTTTATACCAATGGTGAAGAAAAAGTGATTGCTTCACTCCTGAAATCTGAAACGGCTTCTGTTAAAAAACTAGCGTTTTAGTTTTAATTTACACTCGGGCAATTACAGTCGTATTTTTCTTTCTTACACCCAAAGTTAAAGCCTAAAGTAACTTGATGGTATCCACCGTTATTAAAAACTATTGAATTTGCTTGGTAAGAGTAAGTATATGCAAATACAAAATTATTATACTCTCCCCCTACGATTGGTGTGAAATATTGAAGCTTTTGACTGCTTACACCTGATCCAGTAGAGAATTCAGCACCGTCAAAACTTCTTCTGTATGAAATTCCTGCAAATAGTTTTCCAAAATCTAACTCTTTATAGGATTTGAAATTAACGTCAATAAACGATTCTTTGGTAGCATCTTTATAGGCATACATCAAAGAGGGCTCAAAGCTCCAGTCGCTACCAAATTTAGAAAATACATTCCCTGCAGACAGCAAGTAAGTCCTAAGATTGTCATAGCTTATGCCTTGTTCATTGATATTAATTCCTTCATTTGCTAAAACATTTTTAACAGTTGCATGCGCATAAAAATTAATGAAATGGTAAGAAAATCCAAAATCAATATTAAAATCGGATGCACTTTGTTCAATCCCTGCAATAATTGGATCAAACTCTAAAAAAGCAGTTTCATCTAGCTTGTATTGAATCAATCCAGCACTCAAACCAAATGATAACATATTTAAATCAATCGTGTTTCTTGAAAATAAAAGGTGATGTGCATAGGTCAAATAAGCCCCTGATTGAGAGTGGTATCCATTTTTGTCATTAAAAAAAATAGCCCCAACTCCTGAAGAAGATTCTCCGATACGTCCATTTATACTCATCGTCTGTAAACTTGGAGCATCTTCATCTCCAAACCATTGTTGACGGCCTGTAAGTCGAACTTTATTACAATTGGAAACACCTGCCATTGAAGGGTGAAGTAAATAATAATTATCCGTTAAATAATCGGAATATATTGGTAACCCTTCCTGAGCGCTTATAGATTGTGTGAACATTCCTATAATGGCAATAAACACAAACTTCTTAAATACTGTCATAAATATTATCTTTTGAGCGTAAAATTCGCTCTTAATTGGTTAATTTTTCCTGTTACGGGGTCATTGTAATCTAATACAAACCAATAATCGCTAGACGGGAGACGCTCTCCATTAAAAGTCCCATCCCAGCCCTTACCTGTTGGACTGATTTGTTTTAACAATTTGCTGTAACGGTCAAATATATAAATTTTTGAGCTAGATTTCACTGTCATTCCTACGATATTCCATGTGTCGTGATATCCATCGCCGTTTGGTGTGAAAAATTTTGGGTATCCAATGACTATTTTCTTTTGAGTAATCTCATTACAGTTCAAAATATCCCGTACATAAATAATATGTTCCCCTATCCTAACATTTTCAAATAGGGTCTCCCGCTGCCAGGGTCCAAAATCTACACGGTATTCATAAACGCCTGTGCCTACAACGTTGACTTCTAGTTTATTATTGTCTGAAAATACGGAGGATAGTAGTGTGACGTCTATGCTTTCGGGGGGGTAGGAGCTCACAACTTCGGTGCTGGCTGGAATCCGACATCCAGAGGCGCGATTGGTTGCGAGTACGGTGTAGGTGCCTTCTGAGTTTGGAGAGAAGGTGGCGCTGGTGGCAAAATCAACTTCTTCGATGCTGCCCTTGTACCATTGAAAACTGTAAATGGTAGTACTTAGTTGGGTGTCGATGGGGGGGATTGGCAAAAAGGGCTGAGTGACTGGATTGATAACCTGATCGTTTTTGTTTAGACAGATCATATAACGGTCTAAGATGCCTATTTCAGGGACGGGATTGACAATGATGGTTAAGGGAATGATTATAAAGCAGTGATTTAATTTTGGTTTGACTCGAATATAGATTTCCTGTGTCAGAACAATGGTGTTTTCAAAGTTGGTGGGGTCTGGAATATTGTTTGTATTGCCTGATTGTGCATCTGTTTGGTCTTCGTAGTAGCTGATTTCAAAGTCTGCGGGGTTGAGTCCGTTTAATATTTGGGTTTCTCTTAATGTTAGATCAAAGTAGTCAAAGCCATTGTTGTCTATTTCACATTCTTCTAGGGGGGTTGGGGTGGTGTTTACATTGGCGTATAAAACGGTGGTTAACTCTAGGGTAGTCGTTTTTGTACATTGGTTGGCGCCTGTGGCTAATAAGAGGATTGTTTTTGTGAAGGTGGTGTTTGTATAGTTTGTTGGATCGGGGATTGGGTTGTTGCTATCTAAGTCGAGTTGGGTCTCAAAGTAGGTTAATCCGATGGTGGGGTCATTGTTTGTGATTTGGGATTCTCGAAGTGTTAAATCATAGACTGTGGTTACTTGGTCGTTACATTCTATAATCGGGTCGGGAGTGAACAGAACGGGGTTTAAATTTACGTGTAGTTCAAAGCTGATGTCTGTTCGGACGCATTCACGAAGGTCTAAATTCATGTTGTTGTCTGGATCAAATTGGGCTCTTACGTAAATGGTTTGGGGGTTGGAGGTGTTTGGGTAGGTGTTTGGATTTGGAATGGGGATGTTGTTTATGGCGTCTTGTTCGCTTAGGTGGTAAGTGATTAAAATTGGGGTGGTTTGATTTCCTATGAGTTCGGTGTCTTTGGTGGTTAAGTCAAAGGTGGTTTGAGTGGTGTCGCTACACAAAACATAGTCTATAACGTTGTTTCTGTTGGGAAGGGGGTCAACGTTTAGGGTAATGTGGTGTCCGAGTCCCAAACAGGCATTGACGTCGTTGCTGTCGACACGGGCATAGATGTTTTGGGTGGTGGGATTTGCGGTGTTTCTGTGTTTGGTGATGTCTGCTATGGAATTGGTCTCGGCTAGGGCATCGGCTTCTGAGACATAGTAGGAAACGGTGAGGTTCTGATTGGTTGGAAGTTGGGCAAGGACTTGTGCGGTGGCATCACTAAAATCAAATGCGGCAACGCCATTGGAGTTGTCTTTATCGACTTCTGTGTCGTCACAAACAAAGTATTCTAGTTGAAAGGTGGAGGGGATGAGTATGGCGCCTACGACTAAGTTGACTTTTGAGGTTCTAAAACAGCCGTGAATTGTTTCGGCTCGTGCATAAACAATACTGGTGACAGGGGTTGGGTTGGTGTAAATGGTGGGAGTGGTGATCTGATCTGCTAGAAGGCCCATTTCTGCCTTGGCTGAACTGAGGTAGTAGGTGAAGGTTTCATTTGTATAGTCACTGGATATGAGCTGATTGGCTTGGGTTAAGTTAAAATCGGTAATACCATCGGTGTCGGAGTCGCATTGCTTGAGGATGACTTCTAAATTGACTACAGGTCGTGGGTTGACAATGAGTTGAAAGCTGCTGGTGCCAAAACAGTCGGTATTTAATTTGTTTTCTAGTCGTGCAAAAATAACCTGAGGGTTGGTGGTGTTTTGAATTGGTGCTGTAATTTCGGTGCCAACCACAGCTGCATCAGCGGCGGCCTGATCGTAATAAAGTTTAACCGCATAGTCTGAGGCCAGTTGAGAACCCAAAACCTCTGGAATCTTGGGACTTAAATCAAATTCAACAATCCCATTGGTGTCATCGCCATCAATTGCATCGTCGCACAAGTTAAAGTCGATTGGTGTGTTTGCTATGGGTTGCGAGCGAACTTCTATATCAAAACTAATGACCCTGTGACAGCTTTGTGTTAAGTCCGCAATACGCATCCAAATAGTTTCTGTGACTAGGATATTTTGATAGGGAATTGGAAGTGGACTCATATTGCCTTCAGCATCAGCCTGACTTAAATGGTAGCTGATAGGGAAATTTGAAGCGATCTGAGTTCCTAATACCAAGGCTGCGTTGGCTGAAAAATTAAACTGTTCTACACCATTGCCATCTGTTTCGCATAATAAAATGTCCAACGGAGGGGTGGTGACGACTGGAGGAGGTGTAAATTCAATAACAACTTCGTCGGTTGCTGTGCAGCCAGAAGCTAAAGTTGCTTTAAAACCATAGGTTCCATCTGTAAAAACTTGTAGCGTTGCGTTAGTTTCACCTGAAATTTCAACACCATCTTTAAACCATTTAAATGTAGCCCCAGCTACAGAGATATTAGTATTTAAAGTAATAGCGGTTCCCTGACATCCTGGATTACCAGTCACAATAAGGTGATCATTTCCTAAATCTCCTCCGATATTAAAACTACCGCCTTCAATTAAAATAGCAGAATCCCATGCATCATCTCTCTGATCAGCAACGACAAGTTTTATTTCATAGGTAACCCCAGGGGTAACTGCTGAAGAGGCTGTTAAAGCTTTTGTAAGCCCCCCATAGTTAGTATTTCCTACATCGTAGCCCTGAAAGTATTCAATGTGCGCATCACAATCTGGATCATTCGGGCTGTTTGGGATTAGAGATGAATTATTAATAGCTGTTACACTTACTGGAGTTCCGTCGGGTAAAACAGCTAAATTCGTATAGATTATTGTTCCTACTTCCCGCAATAAAAACGCAAAACTATCTCCAAATTGACACTCTGATGTACCGTTATACTCTTCAGAAGCCATTATAAACCTAAAATCGATCGTAGCTACTTGTGGTGTGAAATTAAATTTAATAAATGTAGCATCATGAGTATTTCCCTGACCTAAAGCCGCTTCCAAATCTAAATCACCAGGGCCTCCATTTTGAATATCTATTAAAACACTTCTTGTTGTATTGCCTGCTGGAAAGGCACTCCCTGTAGTCAGTATCACGCCTTCTTCAAATGGAAAGGTACTCCCTGCTGGTCTCTTAAAATAGCCGTAGCTTTTGGTTGTTAAATCACTAGAGCCACCGTTTACTCGGAACGTGAAATTATCTGCCGAGGAGCAAGAACTTGAGATTATGACTTTTTTAATAAGTTCTTCTGGACCATAGCTAGACTCTGGGGAGGCAGAATCATTAATACTGATAATCTGAGCAAATCCAATAAAAGAGATACAAAATGTAAGAAGTGTAAGTAGGTTTTTCATAGATTTGGGTTTCTATTTAAACTGATTTCTATGGGCTGCTTTCTGGATTGTCCTGCATTTAGAGGGCAAATTGTAAGTGTATAATTCTCATTGTTTGAGTAAACAGAATTTCCACCTGAGTCAAATAAAACCCCGCTACATCGTGTGAATGTACCGTTTTGCATGTTGATGTCTTGCGCAAAAGCAATACAACAGACAAGGACAAAGAATGCTGAAAGTAGGGTTTTCATTCTTGATATTTATTTGGGTACCCTCCAAATATACATAAATTTCTTTACTATCTTTGCGAAAATTAAAATGATGAAAAAAATAACCGTTTCAATTCAAGAAACTAGCAATGCAAAAATTATAAAATTTGAAACGGATTCATTTCTCACAAAATACGAAAGTTTTGAATTCTCAAACATTGATGATGCTAAAAATTCACCCTTAGCACAAGAGCTTTTTTACCTTCCTTTTGTAAAAAAGGTGTACATCTCAGGAAATTTTGTTGCTATAGAGCGTTATGATATTATTGAGTGGAGTGATGTTCAAACGGAAGTTGGAGAACAGATCGAAAATTACCTAAATGAAGGTGGTGCCGTTATTTTAAATGAAGATAAAAAGAAAAACCCGGTAACTGTGTATGCCGAAAGCACTCCAAACCCTGGGGTTCAAAAATTTGTGGCTAATAAAAGTTTAGTGTCTCAAACATTTGAATTCACCTCTATAGAAGACGCAAAGTTATCTCCTTTTGCAACGGCGCTCTTTCAGTTTCCTTTTGTGAAGGCGGTTTTTATCGACAAAAATTATGTGTCGATCACAAAGTATGACATTGTAGAATGGGAAGCGATCACTCTTGAGTTAAGAGAATTTATGAAGTCCTATATTGAAGATGGCAAAGAAATGGTGTCTGCTGCAGCTGCACAGGTTTTGGAAAAAACAACAACTCAATTGGACGGTGCTTATGAATCCTTGGATGACACCTCAAAAGAGATTATAAATATTTTAGAAGAACACATCAAACCAGCGGTTGCCAGTGATGGTGGGAATATTGTATTTGAGTCTTACGATGCCGCAACCAAAACAGTAAAAGTTATTTTACAAGGCGCTTGTAGCGGTTGTCCGTCCTCTACATATACTCTCAAAAGCGGTATTGAAGCGATGTTAAAAGAGATGTTAGCTGGCAGAGTGGAAATCGTGGAGGCCATTAATGGATAGTCTTGTAGGTTAATGTTGAGAAAACTTTAAAAAAGTTCCGAGACTTCTTTTCCAATCGCGCTGCCAATAGCGATGCCCATACCGCCCATTCGAACTCCACAATAGACGTGGTTTGAGAGCTGCTTTACAATTGGTTTTTTTTGAGATCCAACACCCATAATCCCCGACCAGCGGTGTTCAATTTCAAATTCCCTCTGAGGAAGAATTGTGTTTTTTAGCAGTGCTTCTAAAGCATTTTGAATTTGTTCGGTTTGAGAAAACTCTGTGGTATTTTCTGTTTTAAAATCTAAATTCCGACCGCCCCCTAATAAAATGCGATTGTCTATATTTCTGAAATAATAATACCCGCAATCTAAATGAAACGTCCCTTTAATATGTAAGTTTTTTAACGGCTTGGTAATTAGAACTTGAGCGCGTGCTGGCTGCACATCTTCATTGATGAGTTGTTTTGCAAACCCATTCGTTGTTAAAATCAATTTTGAAGAAGAAAACTCAAAATGATTGGTTTTGATATCGACTCTATTAGACTGTTCACTATAGGTTTCCACAGTGCTATTGTTTAAAATAATGACGCCTTGTTCCTGAACTTTTTTAATTAACGCCTGCATCATTTTCCCGGTATCTATTTGACCTTCAAACTCATTTCGTATGTAGTTGTTTTGAACGCCTGCAAAATCAAAACTGTTAGACACATTTGAAAATACATCAGCTTTAAAAATTGGTTTTAGAAGACTATTGACTTCCTGCATGTTTTTTAAACAGCGATCATAAAGACTGCGGTCTTTTTCTAAAAACAATTCATAGCCTCCTAACTGCTGATACGATAGTGCGGCATCTCCAAGGGTATGCCTCAAAAGCTGAAGTCCCTGATGACGTTGGTTGACAAGTTCCACAACTTCTTCTGTGGTATGAGATTCTAAATCTTGTAAAATTTCACTCAAACTGCCAAAGCAGGCAAATCCAGCATTTTTAGTACTTGCCCCTTGAGGAAAAAGTCCTTTTTCAAGAATGACTATTTTGGCATTTGGAAGCTTTTTTTTAAGATGGAGTGCCGTACTTAAGCCCACAATTCCGCTTCCAACAATTGTGTAGTCGACGTTGCTTAGCCACGTTTTTAGTTCCCAATAGGATAAATTCATGAGCTAAAATTACAATTTTTAATTGGAGTATTTTACACCACATTTAGAATAAAAAAAACTCCGAATCAGATTCGGAGTTTATAATTTAAGCGTCTTCAGTAACTTTCATTGTGAAGTCTTCCATGAACTTAGTGGTATAATTACCTGCTATATAATCAGGATGGTCCATCAACTGACGGTGAAATGGAATGGTTGTTTTGATGCCTTCAATTACAAATTCATCCAACGCACGTTTCATTTTACTAATCGCTTCTTCTCGTGTTTGAGCGGTCGTGATAAGTTTCGCTATCATAGAATCATAATTCGGCGGAATACTATAGCCTGCATATACATGAGTATCTAAACGAACCCCATGCCCACCAGGAGAATGTAAGGTTGTTATTTTACCCGGAGACGGTCTAAAATCATTAAACGGATCTTCCGCGTTAATTCTACATTCAATGGAATGTAAGTTTGGTGTATAGTTTTTTCCAGAGATCAACACTCCTGCTGCTACGGATATTTGCTCCCGTATCAAATCAAAATCAATCACTTGTTCTGTAATTGGATGCTCTACTTGGATACGCGTATTCATTTCCATAAAAAAGAAATTACGATGTTTATCCACTAAAAACTCAACGGTTCCAGCACCTTCATACTTGATATATTCAGAGGCTAAGACAGCGGCATCACCCATCTTTTTCCTTAGAGCAGTCGTCATAAAAGGCGACGGCACTTCTTCTGTTAATTTTTGATGACGGCGTTGAATCGAGCAATCTCGCTCAGACAAATGACAGGCTTTTCCATTAGAATCCCCTACAATCTGAATTTCGATATGTCTTGGCTCTTCAATGAGTTTTTCCATGTACATATCGTCGTTTCCAAACGCTGCTTTCGATTCTTGTCTGGCAGCATCCCAAGCCTCTTTAAGGTTTTCTTTTTTCCAAACGGCGCGCATTCCTTTTCCACCACCTCCAGCAGAAGCTTTCAGCATGACAGGATACCCCGTTTCTTTAGCTACTTTGATGCAGTCTTCAAAAGTTTCAATCACTCCTTCACTTCCAGGAACACAAGGAACACCGGCAGCTTTCATGGTTGCTTTGGCATTGGCTTTATCACCCATGCGGTCAATCATATCTGGAGAGGCACCAATAAATTTGATACCGTGTTCTTCACAGATTTTAGAAAACCGAGCGTTTTCAGATAGAAATCCATAACCAGGATGAATAGCATCGGCATTGGTGATTTCTGCAGCGGCAATGATATTAGAAATTTTTAAATAGGATTCGCTACTGGCTGCAGGTCCGATACAAACCGCTTCATCTGCAAATTTTACATGCAGACTTTCAGAATCTGCAGTCGAATATACAGCAACGGTTTGGATGCCCATTTCTTTACACGTTCTTATAACTCTAAGAGCTATTTCGCCACGATTGGCTACTAGTATTTTTTTAAACATACCTTTTTACGCTTTAAAAATGTAAACTTATTATTATGATGGGTCAACTAAAAATAACGGCTGGTCAAATTCAACTGGAGTTGCGTCATCTACAAGGATTTTTACAATCTTACCAGAAATTTCTGACTCTATTTCGTTAAATAGTTTCATGGCTTCAATGACACAAAGCACATCGCCTTCTGAAATTGTTTGACCAACTTCTGCAAATAATGGTTTGTCTGGAGAAGGTCTTCGGTAGAAAGTTCCAATAATTGGAGATTTTACCGTAATATATTTTGAATCTTCCGATACGACGGGTGCTGCTATTTGAACCTGAACAGGGGCTGCCTCATGTGCTGCTGCTGCTGCTTGCTGCATTGGAACAGCGGTCTGTTGAACAACAGTAGTCATTGAGTCCCCAGAACCCGTTTTGATGGTGATTTTGAAATCATCCGTTTCTAATTTCACTTCGCTTGTACCTGATTTAGCTACAAATTTGATTAAATTTTGAATTTCTTTTAAATCCATAATTACAGTTTTATTGTTTGGTTAGTTAGTTTAAACATTTAGGAATTATACGCCCATTTAAGGTATATAGATCCCCAATTAAATCCGCCACCAAATGCAGCGAATATTAGATTATCTCCTTTTTTTAATTTTGATTCGTAATCACTTAATAACAATGGAAGGGTCCCAGAAGTTGTGTTGCCATATTTTTCAATATTCATCATCACTTTTTGGGGGTTCAAATTGATTCTGTTTGCGGTGGCATCGATAATCCGTTTGTTCGCTTGATGCGCTACCAACCAATCAATCTTATCATTGTCTAAATTGTTGCGTTCTAATATTTTTTCGGTGGCATCTGCCATGTTAAATACCGCGTTTTTAAAAACTGTTTTTCCATCCTGAAACACATACTGTGAGTGGTCTTTCAAAGATTCTTCTGTGATGGCATTGGCGGATCCACCATGTGTGGCACGTAAAAATTCACGCCCAGATCCGTCACTTCTAAGGTATTCATCTTGAACTCCAAATCCTTCTTCGTTAGGCTCAAAAAGAACGGCTCCTGCCCCATCTCCAAAGATGATGCACGTTGCTCGATCTTCATAACTGATCATTGAAGAATTTTTATCTGCTCCTATTAACAATACTTTTTTATACTTTCCAGATTGTATATAGCTTGACGCGACAGACATCCCGAATAAAAAACTGGAACAGGCAGCGTCTAAGTCAAACGAAAAAGCATTGGTCGCCCCAATTTCAGATGCAGTGTAAGCAGACGTTGAAGCTGCTTTCATGTCGGGGGTAGCCGTTGCCACAACGACAAGGTCTATCGTGGTTGGGTCTAAATTATTTTTTTGGATAAGGTCTTTAGCGGCTTGTATTGCTAAAAACGAGGTGCCTTTATTGGCTCCTTTAAGAATTCTACGTTCTTTAATTCCTGTTCTTGATGTGATCCACTCATCATTCGTATCAACCATCGTTTCAAGAATCTTGTTGGTTAATATAAAGTCTGGCACATAGCCCCCTACGGCGGTTATAGCTGCTGAGATATTGGTCATAAAGTCTATTTTAACTTGGTAATTTTCAACGGAATTGTGTCGAAAACAACCAAAAAACGTTTCAAAAATAACCTTTTTTGGTTAAAAAAGCCCAAAAAATCATTTTTATTGCGTTTTTAGAGGAAATCTTATGAAACAAAAAAAACGCTCTAAAAGAGCGTTTTTAAATACTGTATGTAAAACTACCTAGGCTGCGTTTTCTTCCGCTGCTGTAGTATCAACTAAGACTTGTCCTCTGTAGTACAATTTACCTTCATGCCAATGCGCTCTGTGGTATAAGTGCGCTTCGCCAGTTGTTGGGCATGTTGCTATTTGAGGCGTTGTTGCCTTGTAATGGGTACGTCTTTTATCTCTTCTTGTTCTGGAGATTTTTCTTTTAGGATGTGCCATTTTCTATATTATTTATCCGTTAGTAATTTTTTTAATGTGTCCCAACGAGGGTCTATATCTTC
>Ga0209712_10004183_pt1 | contig 11558 bp, 12 predicted proteins | sample ArcOceMetagenome_FD_187443 | JGI IMG/M metagenome (GOLD analysis project Ga0209712, IMG submission 187443) | Marine eukaryotic phytoplankton communities from Arctic Ocean - Arctic Ocean - Greenland ARC118M Metagenome (SPAdes) (version 2) | ecosystem: Environmental > Aquatic > Marine > Oceanic...
TCAAGGAAGGGGGGGGGGGTGGAGAGTTTTAGGATTTTTCGTTCGAAGAATAGCAAAAATTGAACATTGAACATTGAACATTGAACTTATTGAACTTACAACCAACACAAAAAATGCACAAGAAGGAAGGTGCAGTAAGGGAACAGGGAACAGGGAAAGCCACAACCTCTGTCATTAATTAACACGCAAGCAACTGGATTACTAACTAACTACTAACCAACCGTTGAACCAAAGGAGCCTTGTTTAGAAAGAAAAATGATCCACATTGCGAACTTGGTACAAATTCCAGCCACCGCATTCTTGTTCCTTACTACTACTAGTAGTACTACTACTAGTAATAAGATTGCAACAACTCGATTGAATTCTTCTAGTAATAACAATGTTAGTGATGACTATCGTTCCATAGGAGAAGTAGTTGGAGGTCTTCACGGAGGGAAATATCAATTCAACGACTACAGCGACAACGGCAACGACGGCAACGGCAACGACTACGACTACGACCAATCATCCTTTGCAGGATACGGACCACAAAGTTCCTTCAGCAGCAGCAACCAAGACGACAAACGGCCACCACTGAAAGAAATTCCAAACTGGGCTTTACGAATGTCTCCGTCACAGAGTGCACAGCAGAACCCAGAGATTATCAACGTTCCTTCCAATTCAAATCCAATGGATGGTATGATATACTCAGCATCCGCTGAGATTCAAAATCAAGAGCGGACGTGGGAAGAATTTCATGCAAAACTCGTGGTGAAACGGCAAAATGGTGAATTTATCGAAATTGATAATGATGATTATTATGGTGTTGGTGGTGCTGGTTCAAGTGCTGGTTCGATTGGTTCAAGCAGTGAGGCTACACGTATTACACGTATACCGGTAACGCTGCAACCTCGATCAGGGTCTCTAGCGCCGAGGGGAGGGGCTAGCAATGCCTGTGATGCAAACAAGCCATATTCTGACAGTGTGCAGATCAGAGTGATTCAAGGTCAATTTTCTTCAATTGGATCTATCCAAGATGACGAGGAGGTATGGCTTGTCACCGGAACTGAAGAAGAGAAGTGGTATTATCTGTTGAAATTAGAAAGATAAAGAACGAACCCACACTTGGAGTGGAGCCTTGATTACTGTGCGCGCAAGCTAGCATGATACCATCAAAGATTATAAACAATCACAATAAAATACATGCTCTATTGTGCTTTGTGTGCTTGGTCTTTTCGTCTTTTTGATGACACGAGTGATAAACACTAGACATTTTACACCTTTACACCTTTACGTGTGTACTTTGGTGAAAGTGAAAAATGTTGCGGTTGCCGATGTAAATTACGCTGATTCATTCCGTTGTATTTTACAGGATCAATTCCATTGCAAGTAGACTAGACATGTATTCTTTGCCAATAAGGGAGCAATGAGATATTAATACAATTAAAATTATCAATAACTTTTTGTTTGAGTTGTTATTATAAAAACAATAGCCCACTTTGCAAGTTTCTTGTCTCTCGTCGGAACTGTAACATGTACTGAAAACAAAGACTTTGGCAAAACTGATATAATCATTCATTCATTCATTCAACAAATATAATAGTATATAATCAATAATCAATCAAGCAAATGTCACAAGTGTTAGGAGCTCTTCGAAGACCCTCCCTCCTCTCACTATCATCTCATAATCTAGTAGTTCACAAACATCAGGTTTTTTTACCCTACTATCATTGTGTCCCAAAGTATATCACCTATTCCGATAGCACTTTTGATCACAAGATAGAGCTTCCTCTGTGCACTTCGTACACATATCACCTGCGTTGAGAATTGGACCAACACGAACATTGTATTGTACAGGTATAGTAATATTATTGATACAAATCCTCTCCATAGTCATCAAGTTCCAGTATGATGTAGGTGGTTAACATACTTGCCTTTCACGCAGGATCCCAGGGTTCGAGTCCCTGTACCGGAATTATTCGTTTTGCTCAATACTTTAAACTGTCTTGCGCACATTTGAATTTGCACTCTGCAATTTTCAATTTTGCTGTGCAGATTTTGAATGTTGTTGAATAGACCACACAACAACAGCAACAGCAACAGCAGGTACCAGCGGGTAGTAGGTACTGTAGGGTGTAGGACAGATGCGTTGCGACTTTTTAAAGTTCTGTAGTAATCGATAAAACTAACTTGTAAAGCCCGGTGGCTAGTAACGGTCACGTCAACAGCTAATTGCTTGGAACCATTTCGCATTGGCTTCACGCTCCACCACCAATACATTCAATATAATCATGTTCTACTTTTATGGACAATTTCAAATTATGGACAGAAAATGAATCTCACAGATTCAAATTCCCAACTTCAAACTGACAGAAATCACAATATTAAAAAATCGCTTGTTATATGAATGAAATGCACTTTGAATTTATCCAAGATAATATTAAAATTACATCTGTGCTCCTCCTCCTTACTCCAACCCTCTTTCACCAGGTAATCACGACTGCCGAGGAAGGGAAGTAATGAAACATTTGATGTTTATTTCAGTCAAACCAGCACAGATGCAAGGACCGGATTAATATGAACTTGTAGGTCTTCTTCAGGGATCGGTGGAGAATAAAGATATCAATCTCATTAATGAAGAACTCAAGGAAATGATGGGCCTCACTGATATCGAAGCATCCTGGCAAACTGTTAGCTAAGCAGGAGGAGCTAACACCAAACAATTATTGGATAGAGCAAACAACCTCGCAGTTCAGAAATACAAAAAAGAATACATCACAGTACAAAGGCGTAGAGCAACAGGCTGCACCTACCAGACTGCAGGTTTATGTTGGAGAATGGTCCAAAGTCGCGGAAGTACGAAGGAAGTTATATGATACATTCAGAAAGGAATGTGATGGAGTCTGGCCAACATGGAATGATGGATCACGTATGAAGTTCCTTCCTTTGTCCAATAGAAGGATAACAAGAAACGTGGCTCAAATTCAAGAAAGACTGGACTGGCACAGCATTTATCAGAAGGCAATGGATGAGACACTTTTTTTGGACAGAATGGATATTTGGACACCAATTCCTGGAGCAGAGGATATGACTATTGGACAGTATCTACATAACCTCATAAATGCAGACAAGAAGCCACTTTTTCGGCACATTCTACATAAGTGGTCGCCCAATGCCCTGGATAATGTGTGGGAAAACACAGCGAGACCCAACATGGTATCAGAAGCCATTACTGTACTGACAGCATTAAGAAGCACACTTGTCTCAACATATGGGAATGATATTATCACTCTATTCCCAACAAAAGAAACAGGAATGGATTCAAACAATCAATCTGCTCCCAACTTCAAAAACAAACGATCTGCCTACAGCAAGAATGTCGACGTCAAAATTGAACAGATGCTAACAGATGCAGAAAGCTCGGAAATATTTTAGATCCAGGATATCAGCTATTTTTCATGGCCAATGTTACAGATTCCCCCAGCAAAGGTGATGATAGTACAATGGAACTCCAATCCATCAACAAGAGTGTTTTTACTGGACCGTCCATCCTTCAGAATGGCTCCATAGACTCAGCAGAATCAATGTCTGAAGTAAGTGCAGTATCCGCCTTGGCACAGTTGATGAGGAGTCTGTAGCTTGCACCAAACCATTATCATAATTTCAACAGTCAATAAATGTGATTCTCTGTGGAAGTGGATGCACAAGAAATAAAGTCTGAAGAAGACAAACAGAAAACATACTTCAACTGCTTGAAAAATACAGCATGGATCACTCAGGAAGAGGAGTATGATACAAAGGTAACAAATGACCCCGTGATGCTTCGAATGGCAACAATTTATTGCTATAAAAAATGAACTTCGCGATACGGGTAATTATATACTGTCTCCGACTATGGAAACGAGAAGAAAAAATGCAGAACATTCCTAGTACAGGACAATTGAACATATAAACATAAAATACAACATCTACAGTTGCAGAAGCAGCATTAACATCCGGGACGATTGCGGTCAAGCTGCCCAGGCAATCAAATTAAGGAACCAACAGAGGCGAAGTGATGATAGCGGGCAGCCAATGATGCAAAGGGAAGACATCAAACTAGGAGGAGTAAGAGGGAGGAAAGAAAATGATTGTATTTGAATTAAGATGGGTAACATTGGCACTATTCCAGAATGGAGGGAATACAATGGAGTCTACAAAATAGAACAGCTTCAGAACACAATAGGAAATGACACAAATATTGTGCTGATAAGCAAACTAAACAAGGGAATCAATTCTCTCGGGAGAGGGTATATGAAATCAACAATGCCAGGAGCGATGGGTAACATATGGTTCAGCTTGCACGGGCTTGAACAAAGGGACAAGACAATCTCTGAGGAGACAGCCGCTGATGTAGTGGCGTTGAAGAAGAAGAAGAACTATCAATTTACTAAAAGTACTACGTGCTTGTGGATTAAGTCCTCAACCAAGACTTGGGCCTGGGTGTCCATATATATGTGCGACCTGAAGAGTGGCACACAGATTTGAGTCTAGTCAGGTACATTATCAGGCATTAGTCTCTCATTCGTTTCTGCCATATCTGTAGGTCTATTTGCCAATGTTGTCTGCAGTGTTCGTCTTTCCGGTATTTGTTGACATTTGCCAAGAAGATAGCTTCGAATTGTCCGTGAGCGTCCAGAGGTGCCTCCTTTCATGTAGTCACATGTCAATACCATTTCCTCATTTGCGGGAATTTCTTCTTTTGGATTTTTATCAATGTCCTTTTCTGGAAAAATCTCTTGTCCATGGCTGGTAGGAATTGTCTTGGTATCAGTTTGATTTCCTCAATAATGTTTGCAATATCAGTATCAAGGCGTTCATTCTCGAATGTCCTGACAGCGTTATCATTCTTATGTAGGACATTGGTATGATGTTCCCAAAACTCATTGGTTAGGTCCCATATTTTGTTAGATATGGTTGCCATCCATTTATGTGCACATCGTCGTCCATCATTCCATTCTGTTGTAATTTTGGTAGCCCATTCGTGGTGAAATATTCCCCATTGTGTTGCTCGGCTCCCAAGCTCCCATTGTTGTCATGCTAGTTGTTCTATTCCATATTGGATGATAATATCAAAATTTGGTTCTGTCAGTAATCTAGCTGCTCGTAGTAATTCACTTATTGCTAGTGACATACCAGGTAGTCCTTTCGAGTCAATTGTTACTTCAAGTTCAAGATGGTGCTTCTTGAGTATAACTGTCGTTTCACCTGCCGTGCACTCATAAATGTGTGTATTGTTTTCGTTGACTCTGCATTGTGGACATACTTTGTCCTCTCGTTCCTGTCTTTGTTTCATATTGATATTGGTGGCAGAGATGTGCGCCATGTGTTTGGTTCTGAATTGTCTGTCATTATCATCGCAGTTTTTCATTGTTTTCCCAAAAGTGATCCAGTATATGAGGGCATTCTGGTCATTTTCAATATGCATCCGTTTGCACCAGTGTTTCTGAATTTGTGGTGTCCATACTGATTCGTATATTTCATTTCTGATTTTCGATGTGATTGTTTCTCCTGAAATAGAAATTGTCCAAGGAGTGCCAGGTACTTGTGTAGTACTTATCCGCTGTCGTCTGGAGTTCTGTAAGGCTTCTTTTGCCATCGTGTCTGCCCTGACATTGGTTTGTTCCCAGATATCAAGATCCTTCCAATCCTTTTCTTCATCCATGTGTCCTCCAACATGATGCATTGTCCATTTAATCCATGAAATATCCAGCTGGTGTTTGATGAGTATTAGTATATCATATGAACTCCATGTAGAGTTGACAATTGTTCCATTTGATATTGCAGTCACGGCATCCACCCCTCCTTTGCAATCAAATGCTAGCTTGCAGTGTCCTGTTTGTTGCCCAATATTTCTTTTATTACATAGTTTGTTTGTATATAGAATTCCTCCGAGTATGCCTCCTAATTCTGCTCGATAGGGAGTTTGTTCTTTTCTATATCCAGGTATAATATTCGTCCCTCCGCATCCAGGAATATCAGTGGTAAGAAATGCTGAGCTTGTTTCAGGTGTTTGCATGATCCGTCACAAACTCATCTTCCTTTATTCTCCAAAATGGACATAACAAATCTGTCTTGAGCATTGGTTGTTCCAAAGACATCACGTCATGGCCAGATTTCTTCCTGTGTCTCTGTCCTCTCTACCGGGAGAAGGTTGTGTATTGTCTATGATGTTATTTGTATGCGATTATTCCCAATATTACTGACATCAATCTGAAGCATCTCACTATGGTTTTTATTCATTGTATCTCCTTGAAGTCGAAACCGTCAACCTCGTGCCCTTGTTGTTCTTTGTTCTAATATAATTACCCACTCCAGCCATTTATCATCATATTGTGATGGAGTGGCGTTGATAGTAGACCAGCAAAAAAGGGCCTATATCAATGAGACAGGGAAGGACGTAAGAAGGCTTGAACGATGGGTGTGAACTACATTTTGAGGTAAAAGTGACCACATGGTCACGTTCATTTCGACTTACAGGGCAGGACGAGGTTGGGCTACGACAAAGTACCAACTCCCACGAATGCGCGAAGAAAGATCACTATGACAAAATAGCAGGACTCCAGGACCCACTGGATCTCTGGGAATCCAATCTCGAAATACTTATTGCAGAATGGCAAATGCTGGGCCATGTTTATATAGGAGGTAACTTCAATTCGGATCTGGATGATGAATCTAGTCACATTACCAAATTTATGGAAAGAAATACACTGGAGGATCTACTACGACAAAAATATACTGAGCTACCCTCCAGCACATTTGCTAGGGTAAAGAAAAGGATTGACGGATGGATGGCTACTCAGGACGCGCCATGTGAATCAGGTGGATACTGTTGGAAAGGGAAACCCAGAAACAGCGTGTTCTATCTTTCATGTGTCGGATGCCTCGTTTGATACGTGGGATTTGTTGGTGAGCTGCACAGATTTCGACATGTGCAGATACTTTGTTCTCCAGTTTTGTGAACTTGTTGTCAGCATTGATAAGGTCTACTTTGAAGCCGCAATTCATGAAAACGGTAAGGACCTTTTCTATACCATTTATGATGTCTTGGGGTCCTCGTTTATATGTAGTAGTTGTGTTTTCTTCTTGCGTGTGCTGATGCAATTAAAAGTTTGAGTTGCATGGAATTTAACCTTTGTGGACTTCATGAGAAGGTATGGTGCGCCTTGTACATACATAAAATCGACATCAAGGGCATCCGATGGATAAGCCTTGAGTACGATTGGTGGAAAGGGGATGCGTTTGATAGATGCACTTGTATTTACAGGTTTGTAAACGGTTTTTCCTTTGAGTAGGTCTACTGCTGTACCACCGTATATATGTTCAGCTCTACGAAGATCATCTAGAGTTGCTTTGCTATTAGTCAGCAAGTTGTCTCTGATGATTTTGTAATATTCCTGATCAGAAGGCCATCCAATTTGGCCCTGCTGTGCACGGGCCTCCTCCGCTCCTTGAATTTCACGTCGACTGTAAAAATGTTTGTTTTCTTTGACAGTATTTAAAAGAGAAAGTGGATAAGCAGTAACGGATTTGTTTAGGTTAACAAAGTATAGTCCGCTTCCAAAACCTTTGAACGTGATAGTGAGTGTGTTGGCTACCTCTACTGTGAATGCATTCCTCTTTTCAGAATCAAAAGTGGTATGATATGTTTCTTGTAGGAGGTCGAGTGATATAATGTTTACAAGACACTCAGGGTTGTAGTAGCAGTCGAGTTCATCGAAAACAGTTAACGTTCCTTTGTTTGTGTAAGTCATGCCACCGCCATTTGAGAAGGTGTTGAAAGGGTCACAAGGGTGGATGTTTGAGATGAGATCTCGTTCACAAAAACAATTAAAAGTGGATCCTGAGTCAACGATGATACTTCCGGGAACGAGGATACAATGAAGTTGAGTCTGATTGAACTGTACAGATGGTCGGATGAATTGGAAGAGCTGTGGTGCTGCAGTCAGAACGATGAAGGGGCAAGCTGTTGCATAGTGACCTTTGTGCTTGCACTTGCTGACACATTTAATCTCAGCGCTGATATTGTGAGGTGGCTTCCTGGAAGGTGCCAAGGTAGGGCGAGTGGAGTCAAAACCTGCTAATGCTGAAAAACTCTATTGGCGGGTAGCGGTACTAATGCAGCCCATTTGGTTGATGTACCAACAAAATTGACACCTGCTGTCGTACCGGGTCTCGTCCTATCTTGATTGTTGCCAGGATTTGGACGGGTGGTTGGGACTGTGCTTACTTTCCAATTTGTCAGCAAGTGAGTGGCATCTCCAATGGTCTTTGGGTATGAATCTTGGCCGACAAGGAGACCATTCTCTAACTTGTTCCATAGGGATTCATATTTGACTTTATTGGCGTTCATGATTAGAGTGACGGCAAGATACTTTTGCATGGTTGTTTCTGCTGTTGATGTTGTGTCAGTAAGCTGCTCATCGATAAGAAGGGATGAGATGTCCACGACATTCGCGTTAATAGGCATACTAGGTCTTTCGCATTCTCAAATCTATTGTAAAATTCATTGATACCTTCGTTGCTATTCTGTTGCGTACTGTAGAACTTCTTGTTTGCCTTGAATGCAGAGTGATATTTGTTTGTGGTTTTATTCACTCCAGCCATGATTTTCTGCAACGATTTCAATAACCACACACTGTCAAAAGTTGATGACTTGGAAATGTAATCGGGCTCACCGTGTACTTCTTCCTGTAGAGCAGGTGTACATTGTCCCATGATAGTGGCCCTAGGATGGTTATATTTTGGGATAAATCTTTCTCGCGCTCTGCGTTCGACTTGAGTTGGATACCATACAACAATTTCACTTCATCTCTGCGATCCGCATTTTTTTTCCGCTTCTCTGATGTATGCTGTAGCTGCATCTTTGTCTGCCACTGGAGGTGAGGGGTTCAGATTGTTTTGTGCCCTGATCTGGGATAGTGAAAGTGTGTTCAACCTTAAAACAGCAAGTGGGTCTTTGAATTCAAGAATTGCACTTAAAATGTCTTTTGAATGACAGAAAGTAGTCAGGGCATGATGATGGATGGACTTCAGAAATTTGGCGAAGTCGTGTCCTCTTTGTTCAGTGCTGGTACCTAGAATTCCAATTGACGAAGGGCCGTCGGATCACATGTGGGGATGGATTGATGTAAGTCTAGCGGACGTCCTAGGGATGTGACCTGCTCCACTGGTCTCAAAACCCAAGTATAAGGTGACTGCAAAAATCTCAAATTGCGATACCAAGAATTGATGGATAAGCATCTACACCAACACAATGTTGCCGATGCTATAGCACTCCTCACTGAAATGACAAAATGAGACAAAATAAATGGAACAGTAAGGCAAAGTACACAGGATCTGCTCGATCGAATTGCAATCAGAATGAATTGAGCAGCAGCATATGCAGATAAACGTTGTTGGAAATCCAGATATGGTCAAATCCCATTCTCACTGGAATTCAAAGCTGTGCAAGGAAAGATAAGGTTGCTCAAACAAATGCAGCTCAGGTGTGCTACCAGAGTTCAGGAGTGGCCACACTTTAGACAGATATCTACGTTAGCAAAACAAATAGGATATACAGGTAGTCTGACAAATAGGACGCATAAAGACATCAAGCAGGAGCTCCAAGAGACTCTTTCGAAATGTGTCAGGGATAGGCTAGATAGAATGAACCAACGCAAGGAATTTACTCATGCATTGACATCTGAGCGCTCCAAGGTTGACAGAAAGCCAATTCGTAGTCACATGAAATGAATCATACACGACGAAATGTCAAGATATTGATTCAAAAATATAAAAAGCGTTGTGGGAAATATTTTTGGAGGCATCGAAGTAACTACTCCACACGGACGGAAAAGGATTATTGATAAAGAAGAAATAGAGAGGGAAATTATCAAGGCAACTCAAATCAAATTAATGGTGGCAAATTCTACACCATTATGTCAAGAACCACTGCAAGATCTCTAAGGGGAACAAGGAGATATTGCAAAATGGGAAAAAATCTTACGAGGCGAAATCAATCTTCCATTAAACACAGAGAGACCAATTCAACTATGGATGGACAAAATGAAACTACCACTCCAACCGGCGGAAGAGATCACATGGACTGACCATGAGTACTTCAAGGGGTGAAAAAAATGAAAGAAGATACCAGCTCTGCCCCAGGTATCTCATTTTCACAGATCAAATGCATAACGGAGGATACAATATCCGGACTAGTTCTCTCACAGATAGCTAGAGCACCTTTGGTACTACTAAGAATAACTCCAAATGACTTGGAAGAGGCAACCAAGGTCCTAATTCCAAAGAAGGCCGCGGACCTGCAACCAGAGAAGTTACAATGAATTACACAATTCTCTGCTCAAATGAATCACAATAAAAAGCTGATAGGTAAAAAATGATGCAACATGCTGAGAAACATGGCTACTTGGCCGACTAACAATACGGCAGTCGAAAAGGAAAATCAGCCGGTTTGCATGCAACGAATAAACGTCTTGTGACAGACCTGATACGGATTATGAAACTCGCAGGAATTTACATTGTGCGAATTATGCATCTTGATGCTATGACAGAATTTTATTCCTGATAGCATACTTGACAATGAGACACATGGGGATGACTGAGGAGGTGGCAACTTTTGTAGTATGTGGACTTATGGATATGACTTATACTGTGAGAACCTCATACGGTGCCTCAAAAATTAAATTTGGTCCTGACGAGTGAACTGCAGAATGGGGATGTTTGCCTCGCGGAGTAGGACAAGGTGCCGGCAATGCCCCACCTCTATGGGCAGGAATTAGCTCTCCTCTATTTGAAATTATGCGTCATGAAAACTTTGGAGGAGAAGCAATTGATCCTACAAAAAGTGACTGGATATGGATAGAGCAGAAATAGAACAACGGAAGATGGTGGTACGAGAGGAAAAACGACACACATGTTCTTCGGGTCAAAGGGCTCACCGGCAGTGTTCAGGTGCTACACCAACATGACGTTAAGGACTCCAGGGAAACTATGGGAGTTGTACAAAGCCCTACGGGTGATGAATAGGCCAAAAAGATGCGTTGATTAAGAAGATTAAAACATGGGGAAACAGGCTTAAAGCTGCTAGCATCACGAGGAGAGAAGCAAGAATTGCAGTTAGCGCCACAATAAGTAGCACGATTCGATATCCACTAGGTGCTTCTGCATTAATGAGGCCACAATGTAAGGAAATAGCGAAGACCATGCTTAATGCAAGTCTACTGAAAACAGGAGTTGTCAGAAGTGCTGCGACTGGTGCCATAGTTTATGCTACACATGAAATGGGCGGGTTAGGATTCAAAGATGCTGTACATGTTACACAATTGATTGAGCATGTGAACATTCTACTGGATCACGGACCAACAGCGACAGTGCCAGGAGGACTACTCAAAACTGTTGCTAAGGCCACTATAATTGAAAGAGGATGTAGAGGATGCAGAGGATGCAGAGGATGCAGAGGATGCAGAGGATGCAGAGGATGCAGAGGATGCAGAGGATGCAGAGGATGCAGAGGATGCAGAGGATGCAGAGGATGCAGA
>Ga0209712_10004184_pt1 | contig 11557 bp, 8 predicted proteins | sample ArcOceMetagenome_FD_187443 | JGI IMG/M metagenome (GOLD analysis project Ga0209712, IMG submission 187443) | Marine eukaryotic phytoplankton communities from Arctic Ocean - Arctic Ocean - Greenland ARC118M Metagenome (SPAdes) (version 2) | ecosystem: Environmental > Aquatic > Marine > Oceanic...
TCCTGCTCACTGCGTGACGGCTGTCTGTGGTGAAAGCCAAGCTTCTCTTCTCAATAAAATAAAGAAAGCCAGTACAGTACTAGTAAGTGTCGCTTTCGCTTGGTGTGACGGACGGTGGTGCGCGGACTAACTACTGCTGTGGATATTTGAAGGGTCAAGACGCAGTCGATAATTTTGAATTTGCAATCTTGCTTTGCTGGAGAAGAACTTTCGATGCTGTTCAAATTGAAATTGATGCAATCGAAAAAAGGTTCAGTATAGTGCAGTGCAGGAGGGCCCTTGAATGGTACAACAGTAATGATAGGCTAGATCTACTGTACCGGTGGTATGTAGTAGGTACTGCATGCAGAGCAGCAGATTTGAAGGTGGGCGTTTGAGAAATAATTATCAAAAGAAGAAGTCAATTTTTGCCACGTTCCGTTGGAAGAGGTGACATTGCGCGCCCCCAAAACGAAAAGAGTAGGAAGCAAACGAAAAGAGTTCTGAAAATGGTCTATTTTCATCAACGTCATCCAGGATACAGACAGTAGGACTTCATGTTTTATTTTTGAAGAGGAGGAGAGGCAACCCATCAGACGGATGACGTCACATATTGAATATGGATAAGGCTTTCAAAGGCCTATATGAGAAACAAAAAGGATAAGTAAGGAATGACGTGGTGCAACAAATGTTGACTAATAAGTACTTACCAACTTTCTCATTTTCGTTTCATCAGCAGGATCAAGAAAAAAGTATCTCTGAAATAATTGAGTTACATAGAGACAATGGAAAAGAACACAAACCAAACCTTCCATACAGTACCTTCCTTCTACTATCATACAATGATTCAATGGAAATATAGGCTCTGCATATACGCCCTCTTTCAGCTGACCACTATTAGCACTACAAGTACTGCTGAAGCCTTCTCTAGTCCTGGTGCCGCAGGAGGGGGGACGATGACGAGGCCAACAAAGGTGATCCAGCAATGTGTCGACTGTGCAATTGTGGGGGCAGGACCAGCTGGCCTCTCTGCATCCATTGCAATCGCAAAATCATCTCCATCTGCATCCATTGCCATTTTTGAACGTGATGCATTCCAACCCAAGGGCGCGAGTGTTTCCATCTTTCCTACTGGATGGACATCACTCCAAGAGTTGGATCCAGTTCTCGTTGAGAGAATGAAAAAGACTAGTACACCAGTTACTTCAGTAGAATTTAAGCCATGGAAGGGGGGAGAGGATAGCAATATGAATGCGAATGCGAATGCGAATGCGAATGCGAATGCGAATGCTGTTGGGGAAGGTGTGGACAAGAAGGAACAAAAACCAGCCGCTCCTCAATCATATGCGCATTTATGGCATGATATAAGGATGGTACTCGCTGATCGGGCAAAGGAAGTCTACCAAATCTCTAATTCAAACGGAAACGATATTTTCCACCTCAATTGCAGTTTGGTAGATATCAAACCTCTCGAGTTGAACGACGAAACAAATCATCATGGAGCAAGATTTGAAATTACCGTGAAGAATGAAAATGAAAATGAAAATGGTCAGGAGAATAAAGTTATTCATGCAAAATTCCTCATTGCTTGCGATGGAACCATGAGCAAAGTGCGCTCACTCCTTCCCAATGAGCCTGATATCCTCATTGATGAAAAGAAATCCGTATGGCGCGGTTGTGTACCCACATTACCAACGAAAGGGGGGGCTACAATGTATGCAGATAAAGATACTGAACGGTCGGCGCTCATTTGGCCTGCAGGTAAAGATGCCGGTGTATCATGGACAGTGATTAGTAAAGTGCAGGCTGGCAAAGCTGAAACAGTTGAAGAGGCTAGAAGTAGGCTTCTAGCAGTTGTAGAGGATATGGATGAGGATTTTAAGCAATTAATTTATGATAGTCCCATGGTCATTGAAAACAAGCTTCATGTTCGAGACTTTGATAAACCATGGGCATCAGCGTATGATGGTTTGATCTATGTTGGTGACTCTGCTCATCCTGTAAGGCCGACAGGACAGGGTACTGCATTGGCGTTTGAAGATTGCAAAGTGCTAGCAGAAACAGTTGCAAAGTATGGTTTGAGTGTGGAGGGGCTAAGGGCCTATGAGGACGAGAGGTACGAACCCATCAAAGCAATCTCAGATGCGGTGCGAAAAAGTGCTAATGAGAGCTATGAAAGGAATGATCGCTCGTAGACTACAGACTATTAGAAAGTATGAATTCTTGATTGGATTGCACTGTTTTTGTTGTAAATTAGAAATTAGTGTTGGTACATTCAAATTGTCTGACGTATCACGTATCTGCCAGAGATTGCTGATTGCTAAATCATAAAAGTCGTATTTTGTACCCTTGATAATATGCTGTGTTCTATTTGCACATTTTAATTGCGGAAGATTCACATTGATTCTACTCTTCAGTCCAACTTTGATTCCGGACTACGTACTGTACACAAGAATTTCGACTGGATTGAAAGCAGAGACCCACATTTACCGTGTGCACAACTTATCCCTATAGGAAATCTCAAGTACGCGAAGCGTCTCACGTTCACGTAATCTACTAGGTCGATAGTCTCATGTAACTAAAAATAGGCGTCGTATTTGAGTGCGCTTACAAAAAAAATCGACTTTTTTCCAAATTGAGACATCGACCATATTATTGCATATTTAGACGCTACGTCATCACCGCGTTTTAAAGCTATAATAATATGGTCGATGTCTCAATTTCTCCAAAAGTTACAATTGAAAAACCTACACGAAAGCCAGCAATAATCCTAACCCTCCACGGGATCACTGGTAATTTATTTTGTGAGCCGCTATTGTATTTTAAGTGTACCCCGGGTACTGCCCGTTATTTACGTGGTGAGCCGCTAACTATTTTAAGTGTACCCCAGGTACATTGGAGAAACTCTTGTCAGCGCTCTCAAATACGACGCCTATACTTTTCTCCCCTAATTCAAAACTTCAAAAATCGCTAGCTTGCTAGCTTGCTAGCTTCCTCCCACGCTCAAACTGCAAAGCTAGTTCTCCACATTTTTGTCGCCCATCAACATCCTCGCCTCTTTCCGCCACACTGTATATTCTAGTTATTCCTCTTTAGTAGATTGTGGGTTGCATTTAGTAGATGGAAGGTTTCATTTCATCATTCCATAAGAGGTTCATGTGTGTGCTACAGCTAGTTTTGTGGTGACTTGTGCTGTGATTTTTTTTGATTATTTCTACGCAATTTGCCTGTAGAAAACATACCAGCCCCCAGGTTTTGGTTTTGCTCGACCACCCATGACAAAGAAAGCTTGCTTGTCCCTTTACCGGTACCGTTGTGGTTGTTTCGTAAAGACTAAAACCGTACACTGTCTACAGTACTGTCTACTACCTACACTGTACAAAAAGTGTGAGGAACGTTTATTATCAGAACAACAAAGAGAAATTGGATTCACTCCGTTCGAATTAAAGCTTTCTCACCTACACAAATAAATGGAAAGAATGCATTCGCAACGTAAACACACACATCTTCGCCAACTACTACTTTCTTCAATATTGGTCAGAGTGATTCAGTGCAATTCTATGGATCTGCAACTTGTATCAAATATTCATTTCAAATCCAAGCCCAAGTTTGTAGTCGCATTTCTTCACCAGCCGACGTTCTCTGGATTAAGATGGTCAAGTGGTTCCCGTAAGCATCATATTGGGGTGGATAGGGATTCAGCTATGTACTTTTTAAATAGGGATGTGTTCAACCGTGACAGTGTGATCGCAACCGTCCAAGGCAAAAGAAGGCCCAACTTTGTGGTTCTTGGGGAGAAAAATGAAAAGAAACGGCCCAGCTTTTCAAGGGCAGGGGGGCGGTCGAGAAAACGGAGGAGGACAAAGTCAGATATAAATAAGGCCGACAGAAGAAATAGATCTGCGAGTTCAATTTTTTCGACCATTGCAGGTATGGTCAAGAGGGCATTCCCTCTCTTGATTCTCTTGACACTGATGAAAGGACTTTTGAGTTTTCTGTTCAGTGGAATGAACAGCAATGTGGTTTATTACTCGCGGACAGTGTACGAAAGCACGTCTTCCGATGAAAATGGGGAAATTGAAAGATTCAGAAAAGAAAATGTACGATCCAATGTCCCTAGTATGATTTCCGATGAAAATCTATTGCGGGGAAGTAATCGTGCGAGATCGTATGTTGGTGATGAGGGTCCCTACTACTCAAATGCATTAGATGACGAGTTGAGAAGTCTGGACGAAGAGGTTGGAAGTATCTACCGCAGCACAATATCTGACGATTTCTTCTAGGAAAAAGAGATTGCGTATACGCAATTCATATCGATCGCTAGCATGAGTACTTTCCGAAATGAGGGAAACGGACATATTTTTGTGTTGTGCATCTGTATTACTCACTGCAGACGTTTGGCAGATTGTTGGATTATGTGAAAAGGGGATACTGGTATTGCCAAAGATATTATTCACGATGATGACAATGATGCTCCTGGTGTTCCTGCTTGTGTTATTGTTGATTACAGGACCGAATTGTTTTTAAGAAGGAGGTGCTTGAGCTACGCTTGGACTATTTGGAAAGCCCAGGGACAACCCATAAAGAGTAAGGTCGTGGTAGTAATTGGACACAAAGAAAGAGAGCATCGGCTTACATACGCTGATTTTTCACGAGTAATGAGAGCCATTGACATTGGAATTGATGGTGAATTTCCGAGAAACCGCTTATTGGAAAAGGTGAAGACACAGCAGTTGATGCAGGAAAGGATAACGGAAGAAAGAATTATTATTCGTAGAGCGCTTCAACCTACTCTTTGAAAATTACGGTTCCTAGATCCGATTTCTTTCTGATCTACGTCATAATATAATTATGTTAACTAATACAAGCATTGATCGCAGATTATTTATTGTTGGCTCATGTAGCCATCTAGATATCCACCTACATAATATGAATTTATAAACAAGAAACACTGATTAATTTTATAACGCACACTAAACCATAGTACCAGAGTGAACTTTAGCAAATGCTCTGTGTTGCCGGCATTGTGGCATCCTTGTTCATTGTGTGCATTATAAATTGGGACCATGCATCGGCACTTAAAACCGTGTCAACGTCCACTGCGCAAAAGCTCTTCTTTTCCTTATAATGCTGGAATGCACTCCTCAACGCATCTTCATTGAAGGCATCCTTCCATACTCCCATTCCATCTTGAATAGATAACCTCAGAGCTTCCTCTGTTTCTTCCTGGTCCAGACATGTCAGGGGCAGGTCTGTATATTTCAAGCCCAACTGTCGCTCGACACGATCTTGGATAGCAGATGCAGCACTCTTGCGATCAAGCGCTGTTAAATTATAATTGCATAGCATTCCTTTTGAGTGCGCTGCTTTTGCAATGCGATCGTATTGAGCATAAGCTTTGTGGCTCGGCCTCGAGCGCGCTGCTGGTTCAATTCCATTGACTACAGAATCATTCTTATATGGTTGCAGAAGCTGTGATTGGACCTCAGGGACGTCTCCACAAACGGTTGGTGAAAGAGACGAATTGTATCAAGATCCATTTCGGCAGCGCTGATAGTTCGAACGTTTGCCACGTAGATGTTACTGGACGAATCCTGACGATGTTACTGGACGCAATCCTGACAATGCTCATCGCGCTTGCTACTACTTACTCAAATATCTCAAGGATCATTTTCGCAGTAGCATGCGTGATGCTCGTATAGTTCCAAGACACAGATAAAGTTGATCGAAGCAACCTGCAATCACTTGGTCAAAAAATAGAGCGATCTATTTATAGACATGCTATCGACGTCGACAGGAAGAAGAATCACTGCATCGCATGTATGAACATTGATTCAGTGAGACTTCCAAATTATGCGGACGAAGGGCGATCATAGAATCTGATGTAATGTTGAAGTGAACATTTTATTAATGGTTTCCGTGGAACTGAAAATTTTGGTATTTTAAACGGTTCGCACAAGATTCTATAGGAAAGCCAAATTCTAGCTAGTGAGAGTGAGAGGAATAATATAGGAAAAGCAGGAATTTACCAATATAGTATCAGAATGGATTCAGGTAGTCTGATAGAATTCAATTGCTTTTATCAAAGGAGGCATTTCTTATCAATTGGTGAGAAAGGAATTGAGTGGAAGAGTGGTGACGTTTAGATCCGCAGGAAATTTTTAAAGGAAGCTTCAATGAAGAGATAGATATGACGAACATTCATGATGAAGATGACAAGAAGGTGGAAGTAACGAAAGATAGAACGAACGTGAAGCAGGACGCTGATGGTGTGAGGGAAGGATTGAGAGTCAGATCCCAAAGGAAGAGGACTCCTACATCCGATCATACCAAAGAATCTTCGTTGGATTCTCGAGTAAAGCGAATCAAAATGAGTACACAAGGAAGGCAATAGTGAACGTGAGCATGAGTATAAACATGTGAACAAGAACCTCAGGGCCAATGATGGCCATGCTGATGATTGTAGAATGGGCTGCAATCAATAAAGTGGTTAGTCAATTGAATGATGGGGAACGAATCTGAAGGAGGTATCAATGGGAGGAATGAACGTTTATAACAAATTCAGTTCAATCCAAGATGAGATGAAGGCCAATCTGAAATCAAGCCTGAAAGTAATTAGATATTCCATTACAAGTACAAATATGATTCATTTTCAATTTAGTCTACCTTGAAAATGTCTCAATCGTCAAAAGTTATACCCCTTCTTTCTTCACGGGTTCAGCCAATCAGCTTCTTGAAAGTACTAATGCCTCAGACACTAATTCTTTTAACTTCTGAAAATGATTAATTTTGATTCCCTTCTTTTAATCATTGAATTTCCAATCAAAGGCGTTAGGGTTATGCTCCTTGTCGAAGCGATCCTTTTTCCATTTGCACTCACCCGGTCCACCTGACACAAGAGCGGCGTTGTTTACTCCTTTTGCTTCAGTCCACAATGTTCTCCAATAGGTGTCCGCAAAATCTTTAGATCTTGTCGCATCATCTACAATGAAACCAAACTCTGCAAGGCCACCACCGTATGTGTTGTCAGAACCGATGTAAAATATTTCTTCGTCCACCATAAGGACCTTGGCATGGTTGCCTACCTGACCGCCCTCATTCTCTCCGCGCATGTAAGTCGCGTTGTCCTTATTAAGACGCACATGAGCAATTTTGACAAATTCACAAATGTGTTCCGCAATCTCTGCCTCATTTTTGAAAGTTCCGTTAGTAAATCTTGGGCGTGAATTCTTGTTAATGGCATAATATGCAAAAATCCAATCAGCAATGTTCTCAAGGCTCCATCCATATCCATAACCAAGTCTTCTGTGATCAGAGGATCCAGCTCCTAGCGGAGACATGTCTTCAGTGATGTGAGCATACATCTGATCCTTCGATCGTTGACTTGGCCATTTTTCTCCATTATGCATGTATACGTTATTCCAATAATCATATCCATCTCCTTGGGTTCCATCTTTAGGACACTCGAATTGATTGTTTCCTTGGTCATTTGGGTTAATGGCAGCCTGAGCACAGGGAGCACTGACCATGATGGAAACTTCAACACCGCGACTAACCGCCCTTGCAATGCCTGAAATCTTTCTCCACGTGTCCTCAAAACCCGTATAGGTCATTCCAGTACACCCATTATTCGGCCAACAGGATGGAAAGCCACCATCGGCTCCAAAGAGTGCTGCGGGTCCGGCAAGAATAACAGGGAGAATGTCCTGCTGCGAAAAATAAATCTGCTTTTCTGCTTTCTCCATCATGGCAAACATTGCAAGATCTGAGGTTTTCTGACCATCTTCGATCATATTATCATCTTCATCCGATGCCAATAAACCAAGACGAGCAGCTTGAATTACCATGGCCCCATTCGCTGTCTTTCCATTATACTTGTTTACGGCAGCATTAAATACTGGTGGGCACTCCCAAAGACCCGTCGTTATTGCTTGTCCCGTTACATACTCCACATTGCCATCCCTGGTGACAGATGCTGCTTCAACATGACTTGTGCCGGCACCTGCAAATGTCCACTCACATAACGGCGTCCACAACTTCGCCGCATACCTGTGGGCACCTAGAGCAGGGCCATTAGACACCATAATGTTTACATCAAAAACTGGATCTTCTTGTAAATAGTGATCAAAATAGTAGTTTGTACCTCCAGTGAAAACTCTCTTCCCGTCAACAGCAATGATCTTGCCATGATTCCAAGAAATTGCTCCGCTCCGATAAGTCCCAGCCCAAAGCTTAAGTTTTGTATTAGTCAAGTTTATACCATCCGTAAGTTCCTCCAAAATTTTTTTGGGATTCTCGTTTGAATTGAAAATCGAACCAAACATAAACTTGATGGTAACTGGTCGTCCGGTACTGTGCAGATATGATATTGCATTACGGAACATTGCTCCAAATTGCTTGGTGTCGGGGTCGGTGGCATACCCAATCCCATTGGGAGAGTCAAGGCTTGTAACGTCGATAAAATGTTCTGCTTCAATCATATGCTCGTACATGCGTTCATACAACAAGTAGGAATGTCCAACGCACAGTTTTTTTGCAGTCTCGCTTACACCTTTTCTAGTGGCACTAACCGACTTGCAAACTCCTCTTTCAAAAAACGTGTCCTTTTCGTCCTCAACACAAGAGTAAAGTTTACTCTTATTCGCAGGGTCACCGGGGCAGATTTTCTTGCCTGTGCAATTGTCGTCTGTTCCGCATTTAAACAGTCCAAATTCTTTGTCACACTCGTTGTCACCTTCTTCACACAATCCAGGCACAGGTAGTCCCTTTGATGGTTGACCGAAGTATTCTACCGGAGGGTGTTGAACTATCCAATCTTCATCAAACTCAGCGTCCCCAAAGACGTCCCACGTGTCACCCACCTGAACATTGAATCTTTCGAATATGTTTACAATGGCTTTGCCATATTTTGATAGATCTTCTTTGACCTTAGTCCTAAATATGGTGTCAACTTGCATGGTGCTGAATTTAAATTTCTTTTGGTCCAGGTTTACTCCTTCATTTTGATTTGTATGCCATACCTGTCCAAGATACTTGACTTCGCAGTAGACATCAGGTTCCCGCCCCCACAATTGCAAAGGGTCTCCGACCAAGTCTGGATTATAAAAGGCTGTGTAACATCCGTCGTCTCCAGTCATTCCTTTTTTGCCAATTGGTGTTCCAAGCCCATTATTATCGTTATCCCAGCACTGTACATGTGCACCTGAGACAGGTTCATAATTGAATGATGTACTTTCGACACAGACAGTCGCTTCATGAGGTGGAGGGATGTCCTCCACTAAGCTTACAACAAAATGATCGCTACCTTGATTTGTTCTTTCAGGTGTTCTCCATTGTGCACCATTGTAATTTACATTACAATAGATGTCTGGATTTGCAGCATTGCCCCAAGCCCAATCCCAACTACCACTGGTACTGTAGTGAGTTGTGTAACAGCCGTCCGCCTTTCTAGTTTCCCCTTTAGTACCGATTTCTTGGCCCAATCCATTATTGTCATTGTCCCAGCATTGAACTCTAGCACCTTCCACAGGCAAATTAGTAGCTTTGTCTCTCAGACAAATTGTAAAAGATCCGGAATTGCGAGGGCCATTATAAGTACTCGAACTTGACGAAGCTGCAGAATTCCCCTTAAACGCTCTCCATTGGGTCCTTTTGGCAATACCACGTGCTGCAGTAGCTGCTGCTGAGACGGAACTCATACCCTGAAGCCAAGGAGACTGACCGTATTGCGGAACATGGGGCATCGAGAAAGTCTCATCGCCGCAAATAAACACGCTTTGGTTGCTAGGATTGAAGTTGGGTGCCCAGTTTGAACTCAATACAATAGTCTGCTTATCCTCGTCTCCTGTTCCGTCGCCCTCGTCATCGCCACTATTACTCCCGTCAATGAAATCAAGATACAGATTTCTCGAACCACATGTTTCATAAGAATAAGGGTACTCTTGACCTGGAAAGTCTGTCCAAATATATCCCTCTTCACTACTCGATTCAACAGAGTTACAGTTTTCGGGGTCGACATAACACCAGTTCTTATCACAGAAATCCGGAGGATTACTCCCAGAACAACTTGGAATCATATTCTTGTCATGTCTTGAGCATGTTTCCAAGCCATACTTAGGAGGATAATTGTAGACCTGGTTATCGATTGTCACCCTAAGCCCATTATCATCATCTGTAGGGACACCATCGGGGTATCGATCAACACAAGGGCACGATGGTCGACCTGCAGGGAGAAAAGGCACCACTTCGTCATCTTCCTTGTACCTTTTCAACGTTGTGGCCAACCCTTCATAACGTTGGCGCAAACCTTCGTCCAACTTGCTAGCAGCATCCCAGTAGATTTGAATGTCCATAGAGTGATCAGTCTCGTCCTTACCAGGCAAAGGTTTACGACCTGATATCACATCAGTATCAGTGGGAAAGAGGATGGATAATGCACACTTTACTCCCATATCATAGTTTGACGAGCCGAAATAGGCAAATACGTCGTCATTGTGGTATGTGTCCGTATTTGTAGTGAAAACAGGTTTCTGGTACTCAAAGATGCACTCATTAATTGCGTCGTCCATTTTCTCGTAGTCCTCGGTACCATTTGCATAAGGCACGGTAACAACAATGGCATCACTTGAAGCGCAGGCAATTTCGAGAGCTTCCAAGGCATGCGATGAATTATATCCAACAGCGTCCCATTTGAGGTAAGCGGTACCATCCAATGCAGCTTCTGCACCTTCTTTCCATGTAGACCAAAAGATATCAGAACTCTCGGTGGCATGAGTTATGACGTGAACGGTAGGCATAAAATCGACCTCGCAACCGCTCTTGGCCTTTTTCCCCTTTTTCTTCGTATTCTCACTGCCCTGCTTCTTGGCTTTCTTGCTCTTCTTGAGGAACCTGCCCGCAGCACCAGTTTTTGTCGTCTGGTCAACATGAGCCATTGATTCACTTGCAAGGTTCTTCGCCATGTCCAAATTATCACTGGTGCTAGAAACCGGATTTTGCTATGTTGAGAAAGAAAGCAAGATATAAGTAGAGAAGAGAAATGTCAGTCATGCTAAAATATTGCATTGCAATTTGAATATCATTGTAGAGTTGGCAGATCTTCATTGTTGGGATGCAGATAGAGATGCTCGCCAGCCCAACAAGCACCTTCCCGCCGCGTCGCCTATGAAACATCTGACATGTATCATTCTTGACGGCAGTACAAAATTGCCACTAATATCACGATGTGGCGGTGATCCCAGCCATTCTTTCTATTCGCATCATGCAATACATTCCATCAGCACAAACCAATAAGGACTCACCGTCATCATGTTTCGACCATCACTATCAACGTTCCTTGCCTGCTGTGCAGCTCCGTCCTGTCCACCAGTTTTTGTCGTCTGGTCAACATGAGCCATTGATTCACTTGCAAGGTTCTTCGCCATGTCCAAATTATCACTGGTGCTAGAAACTGGATTTTGCTATGTTGAGAAAGAAAGCAAGATATAAGTAGAGAAGAGAAATGTCAGTCATGCTAAAATATTGCATTGCAATTTGAATATCATTGTAGAGTTGGCAGATCTTCATTGTTGGGATGCAG
>Ga0209712_10004185_pt1 | contig 11555 bp, 6 predicted proteins | sample ArcOceMetagenome_FD_187443 | JGI IMG/M metagenome (GOLD analysis project Ga0209712, IMG submission 187443) | Marine eukaryotic phytoplankton communities from Arctic Ocean - Arctic Ocean - Greenland ARC118M Metagenome (SPAdes) (version 2) | ecosystem: Environmental > Aquatic > Marine > Oceanic...
AGCCGGAATCTCTTCTGGTAGCGACAAAGCAGCCGATGCAGCTTGGGTCCAGTGGGACACATTCTGCCTTGAGTTGGCCACTGATCCTTTTCTCCAAGCCTTCGAAAACAAAATACCTCTTTTACAAGTCTTCGCACAGCTAGTTCGTAGTACTGGAGGCCTTGCAACAGAGTTCTTTGGGTGAATTGTGGCAAGACCTGTGATCATCCTGATACATCGTTGAAGGTTGTCAACGATGACATTCACGGATTTGAACCTGGCGTTTTTGAGCTCTTGCTTCAATGGGATATTACAATCATACACTAGTCTAGAGGGACGCGTTCCCCTTTGTTTGTTTTTAAATTATTCACGAAATTTTGTGAGAAATGACAAAACAAATGCTCCAGCCTAGGAGACAGGCACTTGATTGTGAGTAAGCTAACTTAAATATTTTACTTATTACTTGGTTGGCGTGACTTTGAGAGACTCCAGCAAATAATCAGCTTATTCTTTAAAAGTCTGTTCAACCAAAAAGAAGGCTTCTCTACAAAAACACTGAAGAGAGGAACAGTCGTGATGTACCAACGGAAAGTGCAAACTAGCTAGCTATCTAGAAATTTCTTCTTCTTGTCTTCCACTCACTCGATCGATCGATAAGGAAGCAAAGGGCGCCGCCGGACGACCAATGACGGTGTCACCGCACTCTTGCAAACATGACCCACTACAGTCCCACGACTACAGATGTATATAAGTTACAATAATATACCGCCCATCATAGAAACACCTTCAACAGAATCCTTTGAAGCAGCACTAGAGATGGAAGATTAACACTCCCCCAATAGACCGGATACCGGTACATGACTTTGTCCTACGTCCTCTGTTATAAATATCTGCAGTAGTGCGTTGAGCCAATATCTTCGGGACAAAAATGAAGAGCAAAGTTGCCACACAAATTCGAAATGACGAAGCAGATACTTGTCATAACAAACGAGAACGCGGAACGATGGTTTTTGGTTATAAAGAGCAGAGGTACTCCAAAGAAGAAAGGCTGGACGATACAAATCATTGCCACCTCTCTCCCAATGCCAGCCTGATAGCAGGCGAGAAGCAAGGCAATAGCGTTCACAACTATGATGACGAGTCCAGCTTAATTTTCCGGAGAACGACTAAGAAATGCAGGCTCACTACTATTGTAGCAGAACCCCTCAAACGGCAGCCAGCTATTCATTAAGAAGCCTTACAACACTTGCAGTCTCAACAGATTAGTATTGATAGTATGTTGAATGTTAGGTGTAAACATTAAATACAAAATATTTTTCTGTATGATAACCCCCCACATGAGTGCTCAAAGTTTCTGTTTCGACGTGTCTAACTATTGGAGAAGATACCCTTTGGGAAGTACTTTCTCTTCCACTTGCTCTTAAAAAGAAAACTAGTATAATCGTAGTGTACCCTACTCATTCTTTCCCCGGCTCTATATCGCATAGTATGAAGCTTACCAATACTAGTATCCTGTTCTTCTTCTCCATTACCAGTCATTCCAATTCTACTACTCCTCACTGATGACGCTCTCGATACTGACCTCACAGAGCCGTCAGAGTACATTGGCCTGTACCGCTGTTTGTCGCGTGTCTGTCCACCAGGATTGTGCTTTCTTGATAGCCATGTAGTGTACCATTCTTCTTCCCATGGTTTAGGATACATCAACCTTTTGAAGACAATAGTGTCCGGCTGAGTGACTGCCTCCTTCACTCGTCTATTTTGACGAGATGGCTCGAGATCGCCTAATTCAATAATGCAAATTGCGTCTATGTAAGCAAGGCGCACTTTGATAAATAAAGGATACTTTGAACCAAGCAACGTTCCACTTACCGAACCAATTTGCAGTGTCCGCAAGACCTCTTTTCCTCGTCAATTCAAGCTCAAGCTTTTCCCACTCGAAGCTCTCAAGCGTGTGATCAATTCCTGCTTGCACAGCAACTCTTGAGATTGATTTTGCATTAACTCCATTGTAACCCGAGTGTCCCTTGCTCCTCTCGGTTTTGGGAAGCTTCCAGTGACTAACCCTGAATGGTGTGACACATGGGTGGTGCTTAAAGATTTTCTTCATCAGGACCTTTTTTGATGCGTTGACGCTACCAATGCTAGGGATTCCGATTGGTGCTAATTTTCCACGGATGTAATGCCGCTGAGACATTGCTAGCTGTTGCATCTTTTTCCGGAAATAAACACGCTTTGTATTATCCCTGTCCCTTTTAGCTTCGTGCTCAACATCTGACGTTTCTTTTGGAGACCCAAGTGTTTCCCTTACATTTTCCTTTTCTTCCTCTTCTTCCTCATCATCAAGGCTTGAGCCGCCTGAGCCAACAACGCTCAAATTCTCAATATGAGCGCCCACCTGATCAACTTGTTGTTCCACTTTATCACGATAAACGATATGTTTTTCAGGGTTCTTGAAAATGACTTTCAAGAAAGAGACTTCAACCTTTTTTGTATGTGCTTCTTTCAAAAGATCATCAGATTTTCGGTTGTCAAACTCGTCCTCTTCCACAATTTCGACAGCTTTCCTAACGAAATGAGTGAAACGCATGGCGATACATTCTGCACTTCCTTGCATAGCGTCGTCGAACGCGTCAATCACAGGAATGATGGGAACCTTGTTTTTCCATGCATAGAAAACGACATTCTCCACATCTCCACATGCCGGGCTCCTACCTGCTGCTTTTGACCTGCTTACAACATCGCTTGCTTTGTCAATGTATTCATCTAACTTCAGCTCATCGTATTGGATAGAGATTTCAGAGGCAACCATTTGAACCTCTTCAGCATCATTGGAAATATTCCCATCTGATGCAATAGCCCCATCGTCATTGGTAGAATTTATTTCCACATCTTCAACAAAATTATCATCGATATTGTCGCTTTCGATTTGATTATCTCCGAGTGGCATCTTGGCAGCGGCATTGAGACTGTCAATGAATGCTCCAATGTTGAGCTTGGTTGCTTTGGAAACTGCAACATTTTCTTCCAAAGAGATATCACTCGAATCATCAGAGTCTGAACTTGACAAGCTGTCTTCGTCGCTAATGCCCTTCTTCATCCCATTTACTCCATCAATCATATTGCCAATATTCGCAAAATAATCCTCGTTTGCATCATCACTATCAATGGTGCTACCGCTAATGCTGTCCCTCCCACCACTCGGAGATCTTTCACACATTATATCAGTCCTTGAATCACTTTGATTGTTTGAAGGCATGACATTTTGCTGCTGCTTCCTCAAAGCTGCACTTCTCGCTTGAATAGCAGCAATTGCTGCTTGCACATCTGCCGTTGAAGAAGGTAAGATACGGCCTCTCGTAGACTTCGCTGGTTCTAGCCCCAGCTGACGGCCTTGAATATTTTTTGGATTTGTGCTGCTGATCAGGCTTGCACTCTCATTCATAATGTTGGGATATAGTCAATTCAACTGAGTGATTGTTATAGAAACAGAAACGAATTCTTCGTTGGTTGATTGATTGATGTGAATGAAAAGATGATGTGAGATGTGAAGAGATGCAGTAAATCAGCGATGGTTTCTCGAGCTATTTTTCCATCAAATGCCAATGAGGTGCTCCTCAAAAGCCTTTTAACACTCGCGCAAAGTTAAGTCACAATTCCAAATATAATATAAAAATACTAAGCTATAAAGTAGTGGAATGATGGTGCTCTCGATACAGCAAGCAGGATTCTCGAAGGTTCTTCGAAAAATCTGTCATTTCTGGATAAATCTGTCTACAAAAAATAGTCACCAATTTTTTTCCAACGCAAAAAACTATTGTTCAATACAACCTTCTTCTAACGCTGTGCGCTCATCCAAACCTAAATATGACCTTTAGGAGGGATCAACCGCTCTAAACACCCCAACAATATCAAATTTTGCGCGGGTCACGTTGTAAAACGAGTTCGTTACAGTGAATCTCGTATACCTTAAAATTGCAGGTATTCTAGAAGAATACAAAGGTACCTAAACTTTGGTGGATACAACCCTTGTAGCCATCCTCCAAGATCATTGTGGCCTCAGGCTATGTTTGTGATTTAGACTCAGGATCTACAAATGCATTGCAATCCAATACGGTTTTTTACACGTATGGTTTCTCATCCAAAGGAGGATATTATTTGTAGACGCACTTGTTAGACGCACTTGTTAGACGAAGAAAAGCGGTTGTCTTGTCATTTTCACCAATTGATAATATAAAGAAGGGATACAATACGTGTAGTTGATAGGATAATCAGTATTGCCAACAAAGAATAAACGAGACAGCCATGTACAGTGATATTTATATTACATCTTTGAATCTGGTAGTACTATTTTGAACTTGTTAACAGTATCTGGCTTCTGCCGATTTATTTTGTATCGCATCTTTACTCAATCAAAGTTGCGACGAGGTTTTAGTTAGAAAATTTGAAATCTAAAAGTCACTAGTGGATAAGCTGCAGAAAGTTGTGCTATTTCGTGCTGTAACTTATTGTAGTAGTTTGAAGTTGCATAGTAGTTTTAGCGCACTTCTTTCAACCTAGATATTGCGACTATTGACATTACCGAGAACAATGCGAAAATTCCAAATAAAACAAACAAATTCTGCGAAACCGTCGACGGAGTATTGATTCCCGTGATTTCGAGAACCTTTTCAGCGGTGGTACCTTCCAAAAGGGAAAGTAGAATTCCTTGGACACTATACTTGACAGGACTCACCCACTGTACGGCAGCTGCTATAGAACCCATCTCAGAAAAAGCCAAAAATCCTCCCGAAAGTGAAAGCGAGATAGTAACAACAGTTGACGAAACAAGGAAGGCCAGATCTTGAGTCGGAGTACTCATAGTGAAGCAAAACACCATTATCGATCCAACAAGGCCAGATGCAATTTGCATTGAAAGAAATGCCAAAAATGACATCCATGGCGCCTGAGATGTATTCCACAGGGAACACATCGGTATTGTAATGCACGCCGAAATCGTCGACGCAAAAATTAAAAAGGTGAACTCAAGGAATACTTCGGCGACCCCATACATCCACGGTTTGTATAACCCAAGAGCAGATTCTGCCACGCAAAATCTTTTATCCCCAGCGAATACTGACATGCTAGTGAAAGGCAACAGATACGGGATATTCATCAAAAATGTTATTGTTCGAATAACCTTGCTGCTCTCTTCAAATGATAGCCCACCGTTGTCGTTCGTAGGAGCGCCACTTGCCCAGAAAATAACACCGGTGACAATAGATATCAGCATATGGGCGACGATACGGCCTAATACATTTGTAACATTCCGAACGTATTGGTTGACCAGATTCCTGTTATAAATATAAGTAAGTTTCATGAGACTACTTGGCTCTTGATGGTATTGTTCAAGCGCTACCGACGTTCCGAAAGTATCCAGTTCGCAAGTGGAGACTATCTGATTTGCCGAATCAAAACTTGACGCTTTCATGATAAGGTCATCGGCGACGCTCGATGCAGGTAGAGCTTCATCGTAGTTTAGTTCGTAAAATGCTGAAAGATTACTTGTATAGCCAGAATACATACATCTTCCTCGACTCAAAAGTATCAATCTGTCAAACAACTCAAAGACCTGCGGGCTTGGCTGATGAATGATAACAACGCTTGCGACATGATGTTTGATACTGAGTTCCTTCAAAAGTTTCATGACAATAAGCGTATTCTCAGAGTCCAGGCCACTGGTTAATTCATCAATAAACATCATTTTGGGCTTTAACGCAAGTACACTCGCTAGCGCCAGGCGCTTTCTCTCGCCACCTGAAAGTCCTCTGACTGATATGCCGCCAGCAAGTTCGCCCCCAATTTTTCTAGACCCGTATTCTCTTGCATTCAGCCCAACAGAATCAAGGCACCAGTGAATGAATTGTTGCCTTCCTTTGGGGTCACCTCTACCAAACTTCAAGTTGGCAGCAAAAGCAACCGCTTCACTAACCGTCTGCGTAGGATAAAAGAATTCTTGCTGCGGGATGTATGCAGAGCTGCCGCTGATGCTCTTGGTCAGCCCTCCTATTCCGTCTTTTGACAAATCGAAACTCTTTCCTAAAACTGAAAACTTTCCAGTAATAGTTCCTAGCGACTTCCGTCCTGCTAAAATGTCCACAAGTGTAGATTTCGAGGCTCCACTCGGTCCCATCACAGCAGTCACTTCATTTGCATTCAGACAACCAAAGCTATCGAAGAGGGTCGTAATATTGCCCTTCTTTGCATTCTGGTAGGCACAAGAAACTCCTTTCCATTGCATCAGAGCCATATTGGGCACTGATACACCAGCGGTCGCCAACTCGTTATCCTTATCATTTCCATTCCATCCAGGGGCACCGTTTGTTACAATAGATTTCGAAGTCTCATCAAGCACAGATTCCCCAAACGAAATGTCGTCATCATTACGAAGTGAAGTTTTTGAAGGATCGTACTTTCTAGTTCCATCATCATCATTACTAAGTGAAGTTTTTGAAAGATCGTACTTTCTAGTTCCATCATCATCATTAGATTCATTATTAATGACCTTATCTCGAATAACCAATTCTCGAGCAGAATATCTCACTGCAACAGATTCAAGTAGTGAAACATCAATCGTTGTTTTGAACACAGTGATGTAAACGACCCACATAATTTGCATCCCAAGGATTACCATGCATAGAATGGCAACTACGCACGGCAATAACTCATAATCGACTCCAATGACAGGCTCGGTCGAGTTCCCAATCATTATCCCCAGAGCCATCGCAGTCATCATGGGGGGAACATCGAGACTTTGCGTCAAAACTGACAAATCAGATATGTAGAGACCGGAGACACCCTTAACTGCAAATGTCCCGAGATCCACAACATCTCCAGCCCGGCAAGTTCCCGAAATGGAATATGCACTCGAGAGCTGATCAAAAATTACATTTCGCAAGTCCTCTTTGTTCGTCGGAAGCTGTGGGATTGTGGGCACGCAACTATCCCACGAAGTACACATATTTTCAGGAAGCAACTGAGATGCAAAAGAACATTCCGTCAGGCCGATTGCTGAAGATGTCTCCAATGTTGAACTGTAGGTAGAAAAGATATTGATCAGCTCGGCGGAAAAATCTCCACTAGTCCTATTGTTTGAATGCCCGAGACTTCGCAGGAGACCAGAGGTACGAATCACCTCCACGAAGTCTTGTACACCATCCACAATGGTGTCAAAATCGTTCATAGCTTCCCGGGAAAGCTGGTCTAAGCTCTCACTCCAACCATCGTGAACAAGGGGAGGGTCATTATAATCAGCACTGGCAAGTGTCACATTGCCCTGAGTTAGCGGTCTTCTCTGACTGACGTCGTAAGGAATCAAATTGGGAGGGCCAGCCCGACTCATACCATAGAACAATAACTTACTGAAAATCTGCGTGGCACAATCTGGAGTCCTATCAATTGGACGACAGAGACTGCACCCGTCAAGTGCATTGGACCATTCTGGAATAAATTTGTTTGCCAGCGACATCAAATAATCTTTGTTGAAGGCGACAGCATCAAACACATTTGTATCATCGCCATCTATGTTCTGGAATGATGGAACTTCAAAGGAGAACTTTTTCTTTTCAAGGAGGTGCTGGCCTACATGCTGATTTTCAACAACTACTGGGATATTGTATTTGGATAATATCTGAGAAGGGCCTATTCCACTGAGCATGAGAAGCTTGGGAGTTTCATAGGCCCCTGCATTCAGGAATATTTTGCCTGTTTCGCGAACAAACACAGCAACAGACCCTGCAGGGCTTTGGACGTTAACCCCAATGGCTTCTTTGGCACCATTAAACATTACATCCTTTACTTTTGACAACAAATAGACAGTAAGGTTCCCCTGATCCATAATACTGGTATCATCTGTAGCGACTGGTATCTCAAAAAGAGAGCTTGCAGTTCTCCTGTTCTCTCCGGAACTGGGCATGATCGATCGCGCAATTTGAACAGACCCCGAGAGGTTCTTCTGTGCCCAACTTGCCTGGCCCGAAGATGTCTCGATCACATCCATGCCCATATCTCCCATGGCACTTACGAAGGTATCAGAAAAGTCTGTTTTACCCACGGGGCGACAAAGGCTCTTTTCTAAGAATTGAAATGCACTTTCTACGCTTTGAAAGTCCAGTCCGAGAGACAGGAAAGAATTGGCATCTGCACGCCAACATGTGCCACCGCCCAACGCGCTGCCGCCTCCAAGAATATTAGGAGTTCCAGTGAAATGTCCACTTCCTTGATTCTTGAGCTGTTCATAGGTCATCGCAGCAATCTGTGGATAGCCCTGACGAACAGAAGCCTGAGGGTATGCAGAGTGATTTGCTCCACGTTCAATAAGTAATGTTGGTCCTTTCTTTGATAGGATCGACGCTAGAGCGCTACCGCTAGCTCCTCCCCCGACAATGATATAGTCAAAATTGATAGACATATCTGAAAATTTGCTCGTCACCCACCAAATTTATAGTGACCCTACTACCGGTAGTAGTGTGATACAATGATACAATTTTTGGACTTGGTATGCTTCCTATTCTCTCGTAATTCCATTTTTTGATTGTTGTGTAAGTACACCCTCCTCTAAAGACTAAACATCTTGGATCTTGGTCAGATTTTAGCTGCAGAAAGTCGTAGAGAGGCTACGAAATTGGAGTAGAGTTAAACTGGTTCGATCTGGAACCGATTCGAAAAAGGCACCATGCATTGGATTGGTTCGAATATTCAGCGACATTCGACGAGCGGAAACATTATTAGACATCAAGTTAGTTGTCTTTAGGCACCTATGTGACTACATATAAGGGATTTATGTTAGTGTTGTTGTCAATTTGAAATCTTCACAACCCTCCCGACATGGATGGTGCCAGCTCTGGCCGTGTTCTCCTCCTCCTGCTGCTTCCACTTCCTCTCTTGCTCTTCCTGTTTCTCTGTGACGAGCAATGCCAGCCATCGACCCACCTTTCCTAGCCAGGTAGGTGCCTTACTCCACTGCTTCCAACGCCACCACCATTCTGAATAAAAGGCGGAAGGGGCGTTGTCCCAAAGCCTAATCCATGAGCTCTTGGAGCGCTATTGAATAGAGAGTACTGTACAATGTTTTGATGATGAGGCTTACTTTTCCAGATCATTTTCTCATTTGCACATTTCTTTTTGCGTAGGAAATCTTCTATGTTCTATGTGAGCGTTATGGACGCATTACACGAAAATAGTCCCACCAAAAAGTAAGATTGGCACTGTTTAAAAAACGCTAACAACAAACGGATCATTTTCTCTGAATTAATTCAAAATGCACTCTGATCTGAAAAGCTGTAGATCCATTTAACGCCGCTCTTGAAAGCAACAATCAAATCCCGGGTTAAGGTTATTATAAATGTTATAGGACCGATATAAACTCAATTTCAACAGTCTCCTGTGCTTGAAAATCTCACACGACAAGACGGAACTGTTGTTCAATTTCTAGCTGTAGTCTCTGCGAATACGACCCTCATAACTATCTTCCGACTCACTATCATCGTCATCATAATCATCATCAAAAGAAGCACTTCTCGGCTGTTCGAAGTCGTTATGATAAGACCCATCATCTACATCAGACTCGTCTTCGTCTTGAGCCTCTTGAGCTGCTTCCATCATCTTATTTACAATCCTCTTAGTCTTTCTCGTTAAATTCTGGACCTCGACTTCTGCTCCATACGCAACATCTTTCAGAGTATCTCCTAATGCGCGCACAAGGGAATTCTTCTTTCTGTTGAATTCTTCGTCGTCAATATCAAGTTCAAATTCACCCGCGATAGAAGAATCATACATCTGTTTCACCACATTCAAAAATCTAACAAAGCTGAAGTTGTCATTGAGAGATAACTTTGCAAGAGTCTCGCCGTTGTCATTCCTAGTCTCCCAAGAAAAAGGCATATCAAATACAAGTCCTGTATCGCAAGAGTCCAAGAGCATGGTGACAGTGACGTCCTCAGCCATGCTGACAAGTAGAGATCTAAAGATGGTCTTTTCGGAAATCAGCCCTCTCTTGTGAAAATCCACAGGCACAAACACCTCATCATAGCAATCAGTTTCAGCACTGACATCTGAGACACGGCCTCCATGTCCAGCGAATTGGATGAAAACAGCATCACCCGGCCTGCTGCAAAGAGAAATCTTTTTCAATGCATGGATGATATTTGCATGAGTTGGTTTCTTATGCCTCCCATCGTCCAGAAGAACAGTCATGTAATCATCGTTCTCTGGGAATCCATGTACGTTAACGATATAGTCCTTCGTGACCTTAACATCGTGATGACTATTCTGCAACTCTCCAAATCTGCCTTTGTAGTTGCAGCCTACTAGAAGGGCAAACTTTCTATTCAACTTAGGATTAAAGTTGGCAGGCAACAAATGAACAGGTTCATCCAAATCAAATTTTGTGCTTGAAGTAAGTACTGGGATTTGTAGATGTCCCTGCTCTTCCATCTCATCTTTCATTTTACGAAGCAACGTGCTCCAAGACAACGAGGCACCAGCAATGGTTTCCTCAAACTGGAGAGATCCAATAGACTCGGCACCAAGGGAAGCGTCATCATCATCAAAGAGACTGTCTTCGACGCCGTATTCGAATGCGTCAAGCTTTTGATCTTCAATTAAATCACCATTTTCAAAGTCATAAAGAGCTTTGAGAAGGGAGTTACAGATAGGTCCACCCAAGGATAGACCTGGCTCCGTTGCCTTCTCGCCAATTTTCATGCTCTGGAATAAACAAAAACCAAACATGTTGTCAGCGGACAAATGAGAAGATGAGAATAATTTCGTCCAAACTTTACACAAATGGAGATACTTACACCTTTGATGGGCACGTCTGCTGTGCGATCATAGTTCACAGAAGTAGCTCCAATTATTCTGATGTCACAAGGAATGAATGCGTCTGCCTTCTTCGCATATTCTTTTGCAGTTAGTGTAGAAACAGCTCTTCCTAACTGAGGATCATCCCGCCATGTAAGGGGCAAATTTGATGCATTCTCTCCAACAATCTCGAGGTATGCAATAAGGTCCTGCTTTGCCTGCTCTTGATCGATCTCATCTTCTTTTGACTTTTTTGATCTGGATTGCTTTGCTTTTGGATTAGCTTCTTCGATTCTTCCATTTGATCGCCTTCCCTGTGCTTTCGGAACATCATCACGACGATCGTCTTCTGCTGATGCCTCCTCGGAGTCAACAGCAGGTGCCGTGTGCGCTTCATTGACTTTCTCAATGTTGACCTCTAACTCATCAGCCGTTTCAAAGGTGAAATCCGTCGGCTGAGGGTTTGATGCATCGATAGTTGACGCAGTTTGTCCCATGGCTTGTTGTTGATAGTTGTGTTCTATGTGCTTCTCTTCTTTTACTACAAAATAATGAAGGAAGTACTATGATATTATGTTTTTAATATCATTTGTACTTCCTTCCTCAAGCTAAAAGAGTAAAAATCGGCGATACAGAAACGTTGAAATACCGTTGTTTAGGATTTTAGTTTCTTCTCTTTCCTCTGTCCTCTTTCCTTCTCTTTCATTTTGTAACATCTCTCATTTTTCATCAATTTT
>Ga0209712_10004186_pt1 | contig 11554 bp, 8 predicted proteins | sample ArcOceMetagenome_FD_187443 | JGI IMG/M metagenome (GOLD analysis project Ga0209712, IMG submission 187443) | Marine eukaryotic phytoplankton communities from Arctic Ocean - Arctic Ocean - Greenland ARC118M Metagenome (SPAdes) (version 2) | ecosystem: Environmental > Aquatic > Marine > Oceanic...
CAGAGCACGTACCATGATTTAAATTATAAGAAGTGTTGCAGGAAGTGAAATGTTTGGTCGATGGTTATTGTTTGGTGTTTGGTGGCGGTGGTGGTGGCTTCTCGTATTTGGGTATTTGGTCTTCCACCTGTCGGTTGTCGATGCATGCGATGCTTCACGCTTAGCGCTCGCGATTGCCTTTTAATCCCTATCGGGTAGGTAGATATATTTTGAAAACTAATGCGCCAAACTGTTACAAAACTGAATTCCAGACTCCAATGTCTCTCCACTATCATACAGAGAAGTTAAGAAATAAGAACTGAACAAAGATGTGAACCAACCATGCAAAGTACGTGTAGAACAAAAGGGATAAAATAACGATTTACTCATTCATTATCAATCTCAAATCTTTAAACTCAACGTTCAACTTTTCTCGATTCTCAGGTCTTTCACTGATTGATACTCACTCTCGACAACAGCATATATTGCTCTATCCATTTGAGGTACAGTTGCATTTCTTGTCTCACTTGACACAAACTTGCCGACTAGGTCCTCGAGGATGGGTACTACTACTCGTAGTCCAATCACTTTCAGCTTTGACAAAATCCACAACAAGCTGTCCAATACCCACGCGATATAATTAACAAGAGAGGCCTCCTCCTCCTACTATTGGAAGAAGGCTTAACTTCACGGCAGTCTTAATGCCCCATTTCTGAACTTTCATCAGGCTATCGCTTGCTTTCATGCACTACTGCATTGATTCATCGCCAGTAGCTTTACTTCATTGACGTGATCGTAGACTCAATGAGCTCTATCGATCCAGAATTCAATAATATACTCTGATTCTGCAACATTTCATAAATTGAAATTGGAAAGTAGACTCCTTGCGAATGAGCTGCCGAAAGCTCATAAAAAAACGTCTTTGACGCAACATCCGTCAAAGTTTCTGGAATAAGCGAAACTATTTCCGCGCAGAATGAAGATGCTAATGCTAAATCCAGAAAGGATGGTGGGTTTGACATTATTTGAGCCTCTGTCATGTCAATGAATAGAACAGAACCGGATTCCCTATCCATGAGAGCTTGCACATCGGTAGTCACGACATTCGCACCGAGCATATCAATCAATGTGCGAACGATGGATTGAACTGCTAGAACTTGCACATCTTGATTGATCTTGTCCACCCTTGCAACTGCATTATCAACTACTGGTTCAAGTGCAATCACAGCCCTTTGGGTGTCTTGAGGATACCTCTCAACCCCCACGCATGTTTCGACATTCCGCGTATTTTTGTGTTCCAACTCTTTCAGTATTCTACACTCTCGTTCGACCGACGAAGCACTCCGGACCCAACTTATTTTGACTGCAATATCTTTGTTCTGGCCATCGAGTGAATGCGTTGAAAATACGGCTCCTCCACCACCACTGCCCAATAGAATTGGGTTTGCTAGTTTATACCGTGAAAAGCTCGTCAGCGGATCTGATAGTTCCACTTCGCCATTGGGAAGTTGCCATATGTGAGATGTAGGCCTTTGTTCGTCTGCATTCAAAGCGATAGCGTCATTGCAAAAGCAGGTAAGGATTGTAAGAGTTATACATGTAGTCTTCATGAGCCGTAATGCTGATTTTTGGAAGCTGGCAGATTGGTATGTTTTCCCCACATTCAATCCATCAACTTTGGATAGGATATCCAGCGAAAACGTGATGAAAGCGAGAACAGTGCATCGAAGGTGCCACCACATCAGAATTATTAGCGTTGCCTCGAGCTCCCGTGCCAGGTTCAAGGTACGGTGCAGTTAGTTCTGTATTCTGTTACAAGTGTGTTTGTGCGCTGCCAGTGTTAGTGTTGTGTGTTGTGTTCAAAAATTCAAAATGTTTGCCTACTCACTACTCACTAATCACTGTCACGAGAGACGCGACCCTCCGCGACCCTCGGATGACAGACGACGAAAAAGACAACACGGAAAGAAAAAAAATGTTTCAACGAAGTCACATCCGATTATGAAGTTAATCGCATTAGGTAACTACTTATTGCCTTTCACTTCTGTTTCAGGGCGTTTGAATAGGTGCGGCATCAGGAACACATTGAGGACACACACACCACGTACACGGAAGAACCTCCAAAATGAATTCTCGTCCTGCAAATAGTAGTCCTGCGAACGGCAATGGTCCAACAAAGGAAAAGAATGTCGTGACATGCACTCCACCATCACAAAGGAAGAATGCGTTTACTCTCCTCATGTCGGGAAAGAAATCCCCAAGCATTAATAGAAGAAAAGAATCTGATTTCGTCCAATGCCCCAGCTGCAACTCTTCTATATCATTTGTTAACATCAACATACACCTTGATAAGTGCATTGCTGGTACCAACCGCACTGATTCTCCTGCAGAAGATACCAAACATGTATCTTCTTCCAAAGAAAATCTTGATCTTGGCCATGCTACAAAAAATACTGCTACAAGGACACTGGTGTCTTCGTCCTCAAAAGCAGTGAGCGGAGGGAATCTTTCACGCAAACGCCGACGCCCTGGTGGTTTAGAGACTATGCAATCGGACAATGAAACTGTAGGGGAAACTGACGATACGAATAATACTCAACGAGAAACTGCAAACCAATCATCAAAGAAGCAAACTAAAACTGACGCATTCAACCACATGATGCAACATTCAAAGAAAGTTTATGATCGAGAGACGAAGAAGATAGAAAAACAACGATTTCATCTCTCACTGTTGGATGGTAAATTCCATCTGCAATGGCTTTGCGGTGATGATTTTGATAAATTCAATACAGCAGAATCTGATGTGCGTTGGTCTGGGGCAGTGATATTACATGCATCCAAAGAGGAAAAAGCAGCATCGGGAGGAAACCGCAAGGATGTTGAGCTCCACATTACTAGTTCAATAGCATCGGATCCCCCTTTTACGAGGGCATTATTTGTGCAAACGCCAAGCAAATTTTCTGTTCCAGTGCTCAAATCTATGCTTCAAAAATCGATCAGGCGGCGTAGGCCGCTGCCTTCTGTTAGATTAGCGATGGAGTTAGCAGATAAATCGTATGTGGATCTCATAAGACGAGTGCCAATCATATGCTTGGAGGATTCGTTCCTTCACCATGATTTTCCTCTTTTATGCTGGCTGATGGTTGCCGATTCAAAGGTACGAAGATTGCAAGAAGGGATCTTGTTGTTTGACTCAAATAAGAATTTTGGGTTCGCAATCATTTCCATTTACCAAATCATTTCCAACCTTTTCTTTTTGACGACTACGTGTACTCGTAGGATTTTGTTGCGCCGCCTCCACTCATTGAAAAACTCATGAAAATCATTTTTGAAATTGCTTCATGTCCTTGGAAAGATATGTATGACGATGGAAAAAGCAAAGATACCAATGCGTCTTACAGTCTTGATGCTTCTTCGGGAAAGGATTTATTTCATTCTGCCGATCTGGAACTGTGTGATCTAATGCTTCGATCAATGATTCTACGAAAAAAATATGGAGGCATGGCTTGTGATAAAAGAATGATTGACAATTTTGTATCATTGTGGAGTGGCAGATATCAAAGATCGAAAGTAGACAAGGATATCGTGACAAAGTGTTTTCCAAATTCGACAGAGGTGCCTTGGAAAGATGTCCCATTTTTGCTCCACGCCTCGGAGAACAGTACAAATATGCTTCAACAATTACTCTCCGCGCAGCTTCCTTCCTTAAAGATGCATGATATTTGTCCCGCGGGTATAGACTTTCACTGTTCAAATGTTATCGAATTTTTGGTCAAAGACACTACTTCACCCCTTGTCACCAAACTATGCAATTACCTAAGATCTGAATCAAAAGAGTCAATCACAAATACAGTGCGAACAATGATGTGGGATTATAGTGCAGGCGTGAATCATCGGCGGAGTTTCACGAGCAAAGACGAGGACAGATGTAATCCTTCAAAGGCAGGCGATTCTGTTCTTAAACAAATTTGGCAAGAAGAAATAGTTCCTCGGTTGAAGGAGTTTACAACTGCATACATTACAGCGAGACTACGTGTAGTCTACACATAGTCAAATCATAAAAATAATTGAGGGATGTTTCAAAAAGATGTGGGGTAAAATTTGAAATTAACCGTTTTTACCGACCAAGCACCAGCCAGCCAAGAAGCGTTGCGTTGTCACGATTCGAGATTGATGTCACTACTCAAGCCTCAAGCTTTGGTCAACGAACACACACTCAGCGCTCAACGAACGCACCAAAGATGTACTCTCTTCTGGCAAATAAAACCCTAATTTTCTTCCTTATTTCGTGGAATTTCTATTGGAGATGGCTTTCGAACGCATTTGTTCCTACACCACGTGCACGTACGAGTACGTGTACTCTAGCCTTTTCATTGGTAACATCTAAGAATGGTCAAATTTACCGCAGGGAAAAGAGTGGCGTTGAGAGTGGTATTGATACGTGTACTGCTACTTATACAACACGAAGCAATCTGATTACTGAAAATGACGATAATGCGGAGGATTATCAAGAGGATACTTTTGATTATCAGTTGGACCCTATCTCAGATGCTTCCCATTCTGGCGACACCTTTTTAAACGGCAAAGACTTTCCTTCAGATGAGGAGTTGGATCGGCTTCCGCGGGGGCAAAAGGGTGGGTTCAATGTAATTCGTCATTACGAGTTTCCTGCCACAAGAAATAATATTCCCAGTGAAAATGATAACATCCCTCTACAAGAAGCACTTTGTCTACTTGACCCAGACAATTATCCATCTCCAACTCGGGCACGAAAGGCTTGTCGTAAGGGATCTGTACTGATTCACCGAGGACCAATTGATGATAAAATTGGACATTTAAATGCTTTCAATTCCAAGAAATGCTGTAGAGGAAGGGTTGGTGATAAGATCTTTCCTGGAGACATAATTGGCATACAAGTAATGATGGGGACGTTCAAAAAGAAGCGATGTTATCCATTCATTACGTATAGTCGACCTAGGTTCTCTCTCCCAGTTCTGTACGAGGATGATCACATGGCAATTGTCGATAAACCTGCCGGGATAAGCATGTATGGGCATCGCCGTAGCCGATCAGGTTCCACCTCACGGAGGACGGTGCGCGATGTTCTTCCTTTTTGTTTGACACCACCGGCAAAAGGGACTCCTGGTAAGGCTTTGCGGCGGCCGATGGCAGTGCATAGGCTCGACACCCCAACATCTGGATTGTTGGTTGTTGCAAAGACCAAATTGGCTTTGGATTCTCTGTATAGGCAATTTGAAGAGCGAAGAGTAATAAAGACTTATACAGCAATCGTCAATGGTATTCCACAAAATTGTGAAGCAGTACAAACATCATCCGATTTAATTGCCCTTACCGATGATAAGCACTGGAATATTGTTGATTATCCACTTGGCGGAAAGCACGCGATAACAACTTGGAGGGTACTGGAATCAGCACAATCTCTAAATGCAAAAGACGAAATTCTCACGCTTGTGGAAGTACAGCCACGTACTGGTCGTTATCACCAGATCAGAAGGCACTTCGCATGGATATGTCGGAGGCCACTTGTTGGAGATGCACTGTATGCTGGGGCACTTCAGGCACCGAGGTTTCGTCGAAATGGTTTATATCTATGTTCCAACGCTATTACGCTCGACCACCCATATTACAAAATTTTAGACTGGGAAAGGATGGCATCCCTCGATATTGATACTCTAAGTAAGCAAATGATTCAATTATCAAATGAAAAGGGGGTTCAGGTAACAGTCAGAAAAGAGTTGCCTAAACGGTTTGCAAAACTTTTGAAAGGAGAGCAAGCATGGAGGAAGCAAGTACAGAGTCTCAGGCAGTAGGAGACTCGAACAGAATAGTTGGTGTATAAGTACAAGATTAATTTACTGTATTTGACCTTGATTTGACCAAGGCGGATAAAGAATTCAGCTGCTTAATTACGAAAGCAATAACCTTCACTAAATATCAATCCAGTCTTCAAAATCTGTATCTTCAACCGGTCACCATAATTTCCTGCCACCACCTTTATAAACTTTGCGTCATAATCTGCAATCGCCAACCTGATTCATTGTGATCGGTGTTCTGTTTCTCCAGCACCACCCTGAACAGCTATCACCGAAATAGCTCTCAGAGGCACAGTCCTTGATTACCTCTATCCTCCTGCAACGCATTGCCCTTGATTTCTTTCATACACGAGCATCAAAAGTGCTGTAACCCCGCCAGAATAATCAGGTGCTAATTAAGGACAATACTGCGTTCATTTGTAGCGCTAGCAAGCCAAAAGCTTGCAATTCAAGTTTGTGGGCAGAGATTTTTTTGTGACAATCAGTGAAGTGCTTCTTAGGCGCGTCCGTCTGGCCACGTCTCCTGGCTGGCTCCCTCCGATCCGTGATGACGAAGAAGAAAGAAAGATGAGACTACAGTACAGAGGCTTCTAGCTAGATTAAGGCTACAAACACAACACAACGAAGTTCAAAGTACTGTATGTAGCTTCAGATGCACACAGGTCGTCTATCACTAGTATTCCTATACCTGCTGCCCTTCAATTCGATCACTACAGTCGCATTTACCTTAAACTCTCAACCATTCAAACTATCCAAGATCAAAATAAAAATGTCAGCCAATGGAAGTAACAACGAAAAATACCTCACCCCCATCACACCGGACCAGGTGAAACTCGAAATCAAAGACCCCGTCGATCCCACAGCCCTTTCACAAGCCAAAGCAATCATCTCCGAACTAAAGCTCTCATCTGGAACTATCGACCCTAAAAAATTGATGGAAGTAGGAAAGAGACTGGGGGATATTCCCGAAGACGGCACCACTTATGTTGCAACGAAGGAAGAATGCAAAGCTGCATTTAATGGATTGAGCGATGCAGAAAGAAACTCCCTTGTTAATATTCATGCCAGAGTTTCGGCCTTTGCTAATGCTCAGAGGCAGAGCGTGCAGGATATGGAGATTGATATTCCGGGTGGAAAGGCTGGGCATACTGTTAGCCCTTGCTCTGGTAAGTCTAATGGATGTTACAAATTGACGATGCGTCTTTCTGTGACTGGGATTAGTTCTTTGTACCTTCCAGGATACCCATGTAGACGTTTGAATTACCACATTGATTCTATTTGTGTTAATCTCGCGTGCAGAAAGAAATTTAATACACTAACAAAACACTCGCACACATCCAAAAACAGCTGCAGGATGCTATGCTCCTGGAGGAAGATACCCTCTCCCCTCCTCCGTCATCATGACAGCCGTCACCGCCAAAGCAGCAGGATGCAAAACCGTCTGCCTATCATCCCCCCACCCAGCACCCATCACTCTCGCCGCAGCACACATTGCAGGAGCAGATCTCTTTTTGAAAGTCGGGGGAGCGCAGGCCATTGCCACCATGGCTTATGGAATTGACAATGCAAGTGAAGCCGGCCCAGCTATTCCGCGTTGTGATACGATTGTAGGACCAGGAAATAAGTGGGTTACTGCTGCAAAGAGTATTGTTCAGGGGTATTGTGGGATTGATATGCTTGCGGGACCATCGGAGGTTCTGGTAATTTGCGATGAGACTGCGAATGCAGAAGTCGTGGCTGCTGATTTAATTGCACAGGCTGAACATGATGTTGTTGCCAGGGCTATTTTGCTAAGTAATAGCCAAGTGACAATCGATGAAATCGAGAGGGCTGTTGGTGATCAATTAAGTAGTTTGCCAGAGCCAAATAAGAGTACTGCTACTGAGGCTTTCAAGCTTTCGTTCGCTGTTTTATGCAAGGATGTGGATGAATGTATTCAGATTAGTGATGATATTGCTCCCGAACATTTGGAGATCCAGACCAAGGACGCGGTTGAAGTTGGAAAGAAATGCGCTAATTATGGAGGATTGTTTGTTGGTGAACATGCCGCAGAAGTATTAGGAGATTATGGCGCTGGTCCAAATCATACTCTGCCCACTGGAGGAACTGGAAGGTATACTGGCGGCTTAAGTGTATTCAATTTCTTGAGAATCAGGACTTGGATGAGAATTGACGATCAAAAGGCAAGCCAGGGTATGGTTGATGATTCCATCATCATGGCTAGATTGGAAGGCTTGGAAGGACACGCTAGAGCCGCGGAAGCTAGGAGTTTGACTACCGAGCCTGCTTATAAAAAGGCTAAGAAGGCTTGAGAAAGTTTTTAGTACACGTACTTGTATTGTTGTTATAACAGCTAAATAAAGATTTGATACTTTGAACTTTTGCCAAAATAAATAAAAAACTTGTAACTAAGACATGACATATTTTTAAAGTAGTGCATGCAACTACACGTACACGTACTTCATCGTTTCAACAATACATTCATCATCTCAACACAGCACGCGAAATAAGGTTGTTTAGAAACTCATCATATTCAAAAGTAAGTGTTTTATTTGTCACTATAAAGTCCTAAATGTTTTTTTAATTATTTGAAAGTTACCAAAACTGTCAAACCTTACCGGAATTCTAGCAACAATCAGGTGTACAACCAGGGGGCTCTTCGTTACTTTTCGGTTCAGTAGTCACCTCGGTCTTTGCAATTTTCTTTGGCTTTGGATTTGATTCGGATCTTCGTGGAATCCGATACCTCATATACCAGGCGAGCTTTTCATCCTCACCTTTATGTGCTTCAGCCTTGTTAGTTGCTTCAATATCATCAAAACATTCAAGCAGTTTCGCAGCATCCTGCGCGACCGCGAGTTTTTGACGGGCATCCTTTCTGCCATCGAGATCTTGGTGCATGAATTTATGAACATGAGCCCTAATGCATTTGATTCCATTTCCCTGTCCTCCTTTCTCAGGAGGATAGGTTTCACATATTTTCAAGTATTCTCTACCCAGTTGTAATCTGCCTGGCCCGGTTCTCTTCCCGCCCACTGATTCAGTATTTGTATCAGTGAATAGGGCGGGGTATTCCAATATAGCCTCAGAGGACATCACCCCATCTACTCCCGTGTATTGCAAACATTCCACAACGTCGTCTAAATTTCCTATGCCCCCATTGGCAATAATGGGGATTCTATCACCAAACAACTCCACTACCCTTTTGATGGCATCCCAATCCGCTTTGCCCGTCTTCAAAGCCTTTTGCATCCGATTACGTCCATGAATGGTCAACATTGAAGCACCAGCATCAACCAATCTCTTGTAAAGTTTAAGACTATCATCCACCCCGCTTGGTAAAATTCGAACTTTGACCGAAATAGGAATCTCGTGCCCCACCTCCTTTACTAATGTTTTCACAACATCCACAATGACATTACCCCCATCCTTTTCCAAGAGGAAAGCGCCGTAATTTCCGCGTTTCGCAATAGTTTGGGGACACCCACAATTGAGATCAAACCCATCAACACCGCCTTTAATACCTTGAATGTATCGAATGGTATAGAGTAAGGATTCCATTTCGCTCCCGCATAATTGTACGATAAGAGGCCGGTCCTCTGCCGGAGTTCCATTGACAAAACTCCAGAATTGGTTTCTATATTTTGGCCTTTTTTGAAACATTTTTGCGTTTATCATGGGTGTGAAACATAGGTTGGTCCCATAATTTCTGCACAAGAGACGGAATGGCAAGTCTGACTGATCGACCATTGGTGCGACAACGAGAGCCTTATCTTTCAGAATTGGATATTTTGCATGCAATTCATTGTAGTAGGGTACGAGACGGGGATCGGAGGAGTGGTTCTTTAGAATTTTAAGAATCCACTGCCGATCAACCTTGGGTAGCGATGCATGTTCCTGTGGGAGGTTTTGTTCTTCGGTATTCATGGCAGCAGAAGTACTTCCACTGGCTACATTTATAGTTGCATCGCTAGTTTCTCCTGAATTTGTTTGCGAGGATTCATTTTCCACTATCGACATTTTGCTAGACCGGATTGATTCGATTCCGTATTGTATATAAAATCTGGGAGCTGTGCAGGAATGTACCTTCTTTCAACTAACTTTCAACAGTCAGTTATTTGGTTTCCTCGAAAGAAAGGAGTAGGAGGAGGAACAAATTTCAAATTCGATCGAATTATTTTATGTGGTGGAAAAATTCTCAAAACATTCTTGGCGCGTAATTCTGTCTGTCTTCGGCGACGACGACCTGGAACTAACGCTGTGAACCACTCAAAAGGCTGCGCGTGCTCGGCATGATGAGACAGTTCTGAAAGATTGATTTTTGACTTGGCAAGCTGACAACCTCAACCGCTGACACCCCGAGAAGAAGAAGCAGATGGGGGTGTCAACACTTTTTTAACGGGGTGTCAACACTTTTGTTAACAGGTCATCAACAGAAATGATGACTGCTAAAAAATTGGGACAAGGTCATTTTTCAGATTACGCGCAAGTTTGAAAGTCGCAAGCACTTATTCATTTTCAGAAGTTGTCGTGTCAGAGATTTATCGTTTTATTTGCATATCAGTTCTTGAAGCTGTTTCATCCGGATATCGTTATCCATGTTGGGAATGGTATATCGCTAAAACTAGTTCAGGTTGAAGGTAGGAAATGCCCTAAATTGGGTGTACGTACTGTACTTTACGTACAGTACAGAAACGCAGAAAAAATAGAATCCCTAAGTTCAAATTGAATTTACACGGTTTTACCCAATGAAATCTCTCGGATTCTGAGGCTTTGCGGAACCATAAGTGTTCCCAGATGTTTTTGATTCTCTTTCACCACGCATTGTTGACAATAGGCCTCCCTCCCTTCAAACATTGAATTCAAAACAGACGCTCCACCACTGAATGAATTAATCAATCATACAGTAAGTACCATAACAACAAATGAATCCACAAAGAATCAACCTCCATTCACATTCAACCTACTCCATCTTCGCTTGCTCCACATCTCTCCAGTTATGTCCTACTCTACCTCTTCACCAGCCAAAGTTCTCTATGGTTCAGAAGACTTATTTGACCAACAAAGCTATGGTCGTAAGAACCTTGGTCGTACTCGGCATAGTCATCACAGGGCCTTCCAGAAGACCAACCGCATCCCCATCCCCTCAACGATAGGGATCCCCATGCCATCCTATCACATCAACCGGACAGAATCAGAACTGCAGCTGCATGAGGACATGGCCATGGCTGAATACCGCGATCAATGCATGTTTAACCGTCTCGTGACTGGGATAAAACGGCAGCAGCTGCAGCAGCATTATGTCTCTCAGCAGCATCAATCCTATCAAGATCAAGAGCAGTCTCAGTCTTTCCCTGTACAAGGGAGTCAGGATTCGCACCACAGAGGAAACGGCATTGGTTACGGTGACATTTTGAGTTTGATCACCCCCATTGCTTCCGTCAACGAAGACACTAGTTCAAGACCCCTGAGCTCCACTGCTAACAATGGCAACGGCAACACTACAAGAAGAACCCGCAGCGAAAGTGAACAATCGTCCGAAGTTGACGATTGGGCAATTGAGGGATTCGACCCTTATGATGAAACGCCTCGTTCTCCAATGACCCCGATTGCTTCAAAAGTCTTTCCCGACGGGAACGGAATGCAACCGCAAGTCATTGGCACCTCTCGTCCCCGGTCTCTTTCAAGAACGCAATTTGGTTCTTCAATATCTTCTCTCCGGAGCGACCAACTGTTTGTTA
>Ga0209712_10004187_pt1 | contig 11553 bp, 10 predicted proteins | sample ArcOceMetagenome_FD_187443 | JGI IMG/M metagenome (GOLD analysis project Ga0209712, IMG submission 187443) | Marine eukaryotic phytoplankton communities from Arctic Ocean - Arctic Ocean - Greenland ARC118M Metagenome (SPAdes) (version 2) | ecosystem: Environmental > Aquatic > Marine > Oceanic...
TTTGGTATTGGAACTTCGTTGATTGAGATGGCGTTGGCCAACCCCGACACAGACTTTATTGGTATAGAGGTCCATCCTCCTGGTGTTGGAACCTTAATGAATAGTGCGCGTCTTGAGAGTTTATCTAATTTACGCGTTTACTTAGCCGATGCCAACGATGTGTTAGACGAATGTTTTGATACACAAAGTATTGATCGATTACAGCTTTACTTTCCAGATCCATGGCATAAGAAAAAGCACAATAAAAGACGAATTGTGCAGTCCGCATTTATCCAGCAGGTCAGAACAAAGCTGCGTCCCGGTGGAATATTACATATGGCGACGGACTGGCAGCATTATGCTGAGCAAATGATGGAAACCCTAAGTGAAGCAGAGGGGTTTGAGAATTGTGCAGGTGCTGGCCAGTATTCTGAGAGACCTAGTTATCGGCCGATCACTAAATTTGAAAAACGTGGTGAACGATTAGGTCATGGAATTTGGGATTTGGTGTTTAAAAAAACAGACTAAATGCTATCTGTAATTGATTAAAGTTGCCTTACTAAGGCGAGTGTTGTCTTGAAAATGGCTTCAATAGACAGGATTTGAACAACTAGTTGATACTAGTTTAGAAATGCCCTAAATTAACCAACATTGATAAACATAAGACTACTTTATAAAGGAAATATAATGAATCTAGTAAAATTTTTACCTCTTACTGCGCTGCTGCTTTTAACGGCGTGTGACACTACCGAGAATACCGAGACTGCCTCAGAGCCGATGAATCAGTCAACGGCAGTAGAGTTGACTAGCCAAGCACAAAAAATTAGTTATCTGATGGGCTTGGATAATGGTAATAATATAAAGAGCATGGACATTGAATTTGATGCTGCCGCGTTCCAAGATGGCATTGAAACTGCTTTAAGAGGTGATAAGCCGAGTTTGAGTGATGAGCAAATTGCCGAGGTCATCAAGAACTTTGAGATCGACATGAAAGCAAAGCAAGAGATCATGGAAGCGGAGCAGCAAGAATCAGTGTCTGCTCAATCGGACAGTAATGCTGCCGAGGCGCTAGCATTTCTGGCTGCTAATGGCACTAAAGAGGGCGTAGTAACCACGGACACTGGCTTACAGTATCGCGTACTCATTGAGGGGAACGGCGCGCAACCATCGGTTGAAAGTACTGTTGAAGTTCATTATGCCGGCCGACTACTTGATGGCACCGAATTTGATAGCTCTGTAAAACGTGGTGTACCGGCTCAATTTGGTGTTACTCAAGTGATTGCTGGTTGGACTGAAGCCTTGCAGCTTATGCCTGAGGGTTCTAAGTGGGAGCTGGTTATTCCTGCTGATCTTGCCTATGGACCCGGTGGATCTGGCCCTATAGGACCTAACTCATTGTTAATCTTTGAAGTTGAGTTACTACAGGCGAACATTGATAGCGAATAGTGTAGTTACACTATGGACAGCTGTAAAAAAGCCCCGCAGGTCGGGGCTTTTTTACAGCTAATAATTGATACTATTTAGCTGAGTTCAGTTTCTTTAAGAAGCTTGGAAACGTGAGAACTGTGCAATACATCGATTAAGTTATCTTCAAGCGCAAAGCGCTTCGCAAAGGCCTCACCAAGACTGGCGAGGTCAATAATGAGCGCATCTAAATCCTGCGAGCTTAAATATTTATCATTAAAGTCTAGGACGTGCTCTGTCGTTATTTGAATTTTTTCAAGTAAATTGGACTCTTTGTCTAATCCAGATACATCCTCAAAAATTTGTCCTTCTTGATGAAGTTGATCAAATATTTCGAAGTGGCCAACTGATACGTAATCCACCATAAGCTCACAGAACTCTTGGATCTGTTCGATATGTTGCACGGCATTATCGCTAATATCGATTATTTCGGTTAGATCACAGTATTTGGCGAGTAATTCACGACGCTCTTCGAGCCATCGCTCAATAATTTTGCTGACATTACTCCAATGAGAGTGCAGTTTTTGATTACCCTTACCCTTATCCTTAACCATTACCTTTGTACCTTAGTATTAAACAATTGCCTAAGTGTACCTCTTTTTGCATAAAAGCATAATCATTCATGGACCAAAAGCTTGCATAAGAGGAATGAGGAAGAGAGTCGTCCAAATGCCGTTTAGACCCATACCAACAGTTGAAAAGGCACCACATCGAGGACTTTTTTCGAAGGCTTTAAGTGTTCCAATGGCATGTGCAGAAACGCCCAATATGAGACCTTGCCAACGTTCATCCTGCAAATTAAAAAACGTAAAAATAGGCTCTGCGACAATGATCCCGATGATTCCTGTAAACAGCACCAGAACAGTAATTAGCGTGATTAGGCCACCTAATTGTTCAGTGATAATCATTGCAATTGGTGTGGTGACGGATTTCGCCACCAATGAGAGGATCGCTGTGGGCTCTAAGATAAACCAGTTGCCAATCACTAAAACACTCACCGCAGCAAATAAACCACCACTGAGTACCGTTAATAGGATGATTGGCCACAGCGCAGAGAGATTTTTTATTTGTAGCGACAAAGGAACGGCTAAGGCGACTGTTGCAGCGCCGAGTAGCCAATTTAGTACGCCATTTGCGGCGTAATAATCCACATAATCGATCTTTAACAAATATAACGCCAGACCAATAAGAGGAGTACTTATTAGTAAGGGATGACTCAATGGGTGATTGCCGCAGCGCCGATAGACAAAAACACCAACACCAAAACCAAGGATAGAAAATAGGACTAACCAGGAGCTCTCGGTTATTTGCTGCCATTGATGCATTATCAGCTCAGACATCCTTGTGGCCTTTGGTCGACGTGATTAGTAGAGTCATTGCGACGATGGTCAGCGGAGTACTAATAATGATCGCGAGTAAAAGCATGGGCAGTTGCACATTAATCTGCGCGCTGAGGAAAAACGTGCCGACACAGGCGGGAATAAACAGTAAAGAAAGGTTTTTAATCAGACGACTGCTAGTCGGTTGAATGAAATTCGCAAGTTGGCTTGGGACTATAAGAACGGCTAGCAGTAAGAGCATTCCTACCAGTGGGCCAGGAATAATAATACCCGCCCATAGCACCAGTAGTTCTCCCAACCACTGAAAGGCAACGAGGGCTAATAGCCCGCAAACGACTCTCAGTGCTTGCGCAATAATTGGAAGAGTCCTATGCCCGCGAGTACGATAAAAACGAAGAGTACCCAGCCTGGCATGCTCACACCAAAAAGCTCCCACTGTACTTTCGCACAATTGCCATCCCCACGAATTAGCATGGTAATAACCTCGGACGCTGGAAAAACATCCATCAAATAGTCTACCGGGGGTCCGCAGGCGGGTATCGAGTCTTCAGGAAGATTTTGTAGCCACAGCTGTTTGACTGAGAAAAAGCCGCCGCCAATGGACGCAGCAACACCAAGTCCAGAGTAGATTTTCTGCCCGCGATCTAAGGGGTTATGCAGTGCCGCGATTAAAAATATTGTCCCAACAATAGCAACAAACACGCGCTGGGTAATACAGAGATAACAGGGCTCAAGGCCGAGATGCTGTTGAAAATAAACAACGGCTATTATTAGTGCACTGGCACAACCAATCGCGCCTAAAAGGTTTACCACTCTGTAGGTTAGATAACTCAATTATGACTCCATTTATCCTTAACGTAGGCTCTCTTATTGTGCATGACTAGCGATAATAGTCAGCCAAAAAATCGTCAAACGAAAGTCTATCATGTGCCTCTATATCCGCCTGCTTTTGTAACGATTTTTCAGCTAAATCTTTATACTTATGCATAGTATCTACGTTGGGTGGATTGGCCTGAAAATAGTCTCTGTGCTCACAGGCTTTACGCATGGCCATGGCATAGTAGGTTTCATCATTCTCACGCATTTCTGCCAGCAACTTGGCTGCGGGTGTTGAACTATCATCGTGGATTCGCATTACCATCACATCTAAAGCTTGAGTATAGCTGTCAGTTTGGTTAGCACTATCTAAAAGTATTGCCACCGGACGCATGTCATCAAGTAACGTTTGTCCCCATCCTCTTAGCGGCACCTCTTCCTTGCCTCGTAGCAACGTCAATTTTGGATCGCGGCCAGAGTAAACGGTACGATCAATATTTTCAGGGATGCAGGCATATTCTTCAGTATCAGTCGGAGGGCTGTCTTGTAGCAAACAAAACAATAGAAAAGTATCTAAGAAGCAGATTGTTTCTTCATCAATTCCGCAGGGTAACAGTGGGTTGAGGTCAACACAGCGCACTTCAATGTACTCTACGCCACGTTCGATAAGAGCATGTACCGGGGCTTCACCAGAGGCGGCAGTCCGTTTCGGTCGAATTGTACTGTAGAACTCATTCTCAATTTGTAAGAGATTAGTACTAAGTTGCTGATACTTGCCTTCACTATCTTTTAAACCGATCGCATCATAGGGTGGATAACTCTGTGAGAGAGCCTTGTTCAGCGTGGTGGTGTATTGAGGTAGATCGTTGTAGCAAACAACCAATGAGCTCTGAGCATCACTTTGGTAGCCTAAATCACCCATTCGCAGTGAGGTCGCATGCGGTTGATATAAGCTATGTGTATCATTACCAAAGGGGGCCAAACGGTGATCGCCATCACCGACAAAGCTTCGACAGATTGCAGGTGCGGCGCCCAACAAATAGAGAAGTAGCCAAGAATAACGTCTAAAATTCCTAATCAAACTAAAGTAACCATCAGACTTGAAATCTTGCAATGATTGATGGTTTCCGGCGCTAGCTTGTAAGTCTTCCCACAGAGAATCTGGCACTGAAAAATTATAGTGTATACCCGCGATGGTCTGCATTAAGCGGCCGTATCGATTTCCAAGTCCACGCCTGTAGATGTTTTTCATTTTCCCAACATTGGAGCTGCCATATTCTCCAAGTGGGATGCTGCTATCTGATCCGAGTTGGCAGGGCATACTATTGACCCAAAGTAACTCATCACCAATATTTTGGTAGGTAACGCGATGAATCTCTTCTAATTGATTCATTACGGTGTCAATCGACGAAGAAGGCGCAGTAATAAATTCTAACAGAGACTCAGAAAAATCTGTGGTTATGTTGGGATGAGTCAGGGCAGATCCTAGCGTTTTAGGATGCGGTGTATTAGCAAGATGTCCACTTGATTCCACCCTTAGACTTTCTTTTTCGATACCCCGGGCTATGCCGGTTAATCGATCTGCTTTTGTAGGGTTGCTGAACAAGTCGAGCTTAACATTTAAAGACAAAATAGAATCCTGTTTAGGCTGCGCTAAACTGATGTTCATCAGTAGCAGTTTGTTCAGTATTAAGAGCCTCTAGCACGACCACAGGTCGCCCCTTTGGATCTGCTGCGCACTCAACGATGCTAGCTCTTAAGCTAGTATTTTTCGCGTTCAACTCAATCAGTTGGTTCAAAGCTATATCTCTGTGAGGGGTATAAAAAAGGCTACTGGAGTCAACATTATGAGTCCACTGTAAGTGCTTATCCAGCGTAGCCATATCCTGACTTTGTATGATATAAGTTTTCATGCACTTCCCGTGACAGAACCGTTGATTTCGGGCACAGTGTACCCTATACAGATGTTGGATAAAAAGGGAAATAACATGACTAAACAGGCGTTAGTCCCCGTTGCAAATGGCAGCGAAGAAATGGAAGTGGTAACCATAATAGATGTATTGCGACGAGCGGGAGTCGCAGTCACTGTGGCATCGGTAAGCGACTCTAAAGATCTCAAGATTACGGCATCTCGAGGAACCCATATCGTCGCTGATTGTAGTATTCACGACTGCGCAGGCAAGGCCTGGGATTTGATTGCCCTTCCAGGAGGTGTCCCCGGATCACAGCATCTGGGTGAAAGCGCTGTGCTTGATCAATTATTGCAAACACACGTCAAAGAGTTACGATTATTGGGTGCCATCTGTGCGGCGCCGGCGTTAGTCCTTGGTGAAAAGGGCCTATTGGCTGATAAGACAGCGACCTGTCATCCGCAGTTTTATCAGAGCATGAAAGCAAAAGAGGTAGACACGGAGTCTCGCGTAGTCGTCGATGGAAATTGTGTAACCAGTCAGGGCCCAGGCACTGCCATTGATTTTGCCCTGGAGCTCGTTGAGCAACTCTGTGGTGTGGTTAAGCGCGAGGAAGTGGCATCGCCGCTGGTACTGACTACATCGCCCACCGCATATTATTAACCGGCTAGTTCGTGCGTAAATCCTTATCTAAGGAATCGCCAGTAATTTTCTGCTTAAGCGTAGCGCCAGCCATATAGAGGCAGGGTACAAATAGCAGTGTTACGGCGGTCGCAAATAGCACTCCAAAAGCCAGCGACGCAACCATGGGAATCAAAAAACGTGCAGACATACTCGTCTCCATTAGGATGGGCGTAAGGCCGATAAACGTTGTCATTGAGGTTAATATAATGGGCCTAAATCGCTCAACACTGCCTCTAACTAAAGACTCATAAAGCGCGCCACCTTCCTCGCGCAGCTGAATAATTCGGTCAATGAGAACTAAATTGTCATTGACGACCACGCCGGAGACTGCGAGTACGCCAACCAATGACAGTAAACTAAAGTCCAAGCCCATGAGGAGGTGCCCAAAAATAGCTCCCATGATGCCAAATGGAATGGCAGACAAAACGCCAATGGGTTTCAGGTAGGATTTAAATTCGATAGCCATCAAAGAATAAATCAATAGAATAGCCAAGCCAAAGAGCTTAAGTCCGGTACTGTTAAACTCTTCTTGATCTTCAAGCTGACCATCTTTTTTAACGGATACTTCGGGAAATAGTTCGCGCATCTCTGTTGCGACATCGCCATATATAACTTCGGCTATCTCGCTCACGGTTAGCTTTCCCGTAGAGGGTAGGGCAGTAATACGGATGCTGCGCTCGCGATCAGTACGCTTAATCCGCGAATATCCAGGGACATAATTCGCTTCAGCAACCGAGTAGAACGGCACTTCTGCGCCACCTGCAGTGCGGATACGCATATCTTCCAAGGTCGCAACCTGAGATCGTGCATCTTTTGGATAGCGAACCATGACTCGGACGTCATCTCGTTCCCGAGGTATGCGCTGAGCCTCGGCACCATAAAATCCTTGGCGCACCTGAGTGGCCACCTGAGACAGGCTCACTCCAAGACTATCCGCGTTGGGCAATAAACTAATATCAATGTCGGCGCGACCAGAGTGCAAATCATCACGAATATTTTTAGTACCAGGAAGTCGGCCTAACTGTTCTTTGATAAACGCCGCGGCCCCTGCCAGTTCATCAACATTGGATGAAGTGAGTGAAATGGAGAACATTGACGATGGCGGCCCAAGAGTAGTATCTAGGGTGACCTTTTTGGCTGCTGGAACTGGACCCATAGCCGTCTGCCACCGTTCTCCTACGAGTTTCGGATCTATCTGCCCACTAACCTCGGGGGTGAGCTCAATCAACAGGCGAATAGTGTCACCCCACATGAACGAGAGTTGATTGGCAATTAAGCGGTCAGTCACAATGCTTTCTTGAACAACCGCATCTTCAGCAAGCTGATCAGCGGCGCGCTCTGCGCGCTTCATGATATCCAGCTTCGCTTCTTTTGAGTGACCATCGGGCATGGTTAGGCGCATGGAAATAAAGTCGGAGGCTACATCTGGCATTTGTACTTGTTTGACGTAGCCCGCTCCAACCAAGGTTAGCGACAGGGTTAATGCCAAGAAGAACAACGTTAGTGTTAGGTAGTGCCAGTGCAGTGCTTTTTGTAATAGGGGGCGAAACACATTTTTAGCAAAACGAGTTAGACCGTTGGCGCATGCCATTCGAGCTTTTAATAATTGGGTACCAAACTGCGATGTTGGCGGCTTACTAGGTTTCATTTGAGCAAGGTGAGAGGGTAGTATCCAAAGAGATTCAATCAGCGAAAAGCTCAGCGCGACGATAGTTACGGCCGGAATCGCCCAGAGAAACTTTGCCCATAGTCCAGGTAGAAAAAATATTGGCGAGAAAAAAATCATGGTGCTGAGTACCGCTAAAAATACCGGTTTGGCCACTGCTTGGGTGCCCGCTCGTGCTGCTGAGAGAGGGTCAAGCCCTTCTTCTTGATGCCTAAAAACGCTCTCCCCGACAATAATTGCATCGTCCACAATAATACCCAAAATGAGTAGGAACGAGAACATAGACAGCATGTTTAGGGTCAGACCGACCCCGGGCAAAATCCACAACGCGCCCATATACGCAACACCAATACCCAATGCCACCCAAAAGGCTAATTGAGGGCTTAAAAATAGCATCAGTACAATAAACACTAACACTAGACCGCCTAGTGCATTTTTGGTTAGCAACGACAAGCGGCCTTCAAAGAGCACGGAGAAGTCTCTCCAGGTATCCATTTTCAGCTCATCGGGTAAAAATGACGCGCCGTTGGCGACATAGTCTTTGACGGCCTTGGTTGTGGCCATCACATCTGGATCTTCGCCCACACTGATCGCTAAAAATATCGCCTTTTTACCATTGAATCGGGTAACGGCATTGCGCTCTTCAAAGGTGTCTTTGACCGTGGCTAAATCACCGATGGTGACCTGAGTGCCGTCATTACCACTGGTGACCGCTATGCGCTTAAAGTCGTCTTCATAGTAGGCTTGCCCACGGGTTTGAACTTGAATATCACCGCTGTCGGCACGAATGGTTCCAGCGGGTAAATTAATAGAAGTACGACGTACTGCGCTGACGACGTCATCAAAAGAAATGCCGTAGCGACGCATATCAATTTCAGAAAGCTCGATGTCAACTTGCGGCTGACGAACCCCCCAGACCTCGACAAAATCCACCCCACGCATAGCGGCAAGGTCATCACGAATACGTTCGCCATATTCTTTAAGAACACGTTCATCGGCGTCGCCAAATAGGGCAATTCTTATGACTTCTTCACGAACGACAACCTCGGTAACAATAGGCCTTTCGGCATCTTTTGGGAAGGTGATAATAGCGTCGACTCTGCTCTTTATATCATTGAGCATTTTGGTCATTTCATAGTCAGTATCTACCTCAACTGTGACAGAGCCACGTCCTTTACGGGCTTCAGAGGACAGGCTTTTAATACCCTCCAAATTATAAATAGCCTCCTCAATACGCACGACTATCTGTTCTTCAACTTCCTTTGGGCCGGCGCCCGGATAAGGCATGTTGACGGTAATATAATTAACAGAAGTTGATGGGAAGACCTCTTTACCAATACCGTAGGCACCAAAGAAACCACCGATGACAATCAACAGCATCAGTAGGTTTGCAGCTACTGGATTGTTAACGAACCATCTAATAGATGCATTCAAAGGATCGCTTCCTCATTGACGGATTGATTTTTGACCAACCCTTGTTCTTTGGGTGCTACCTTCATACCAGCGATTGCCAAGGGAATGCGGGTAGAAACGATTCGTGTCCCGGGGGTAATGCCAACCGCTGTTACGTTATTTGTACCGGTCTGAACGACGGAGATTGTTTGATAATCAACCTGGTCAAGTTCATTGAGCACCAGAATTTGGTCGCCTTTATAGACCGCGTCCTTGGGTATGGTTATAGCGTTGGTAATGGTTTTTCCAGAGATTTCCGCCTGTACGAAAAGCCCTATATTTAAAGGAGGGCGTTTAACCGAGCTATCCGCTTTAAATGGATTTTGCACTTCCGCCACGGCATAAGTCATTCGACTTTCAATATCAATAGAGGCATCAGTGCGCACAATAGTACCTTGCCATTCATAGGTCTGTTCTCCGACACTATTACGCAATATAACACTGGGGAAATTCGCCTTTTGGTTATTCTGGTAATTGGTTGGAAGCTCAATCAATGAGGCCTGTCTGTCAGAGAGAGGCAGGCGCACTTCCACCACATTGGTGCTATAAACCTTGGCGATTCGAGCCCCTGGATTCACATACTGCCCAAGATCAGCATAGATTTGACGAATGCGCCCAGGAAAAGGCGCACTAATGGCTGTCCGGCCAAGATCTAACTTGGCTTTCTTTAAGTCAGCTTGCGCAGACTCTAATGCAGCTTCGGCAGAGTTCAACTGTGGCTGCCTGAGAAATAGTGCATTGGCAGTATTGTCTCCAAGCTCTCGCCATTCACGCTTAGCTTGGCGCGAACGACCCTGCTCTAGAGCGACTTGTTCTTGCGCCTTGGCAACTTGCGCCTTGGCGCGGGTGACAGAAAACTCATAGTCTTCAGGTTCGATCTGCAGCAGTTTTTCGTCGGCATTAAAAAATCCACCATTCGCATACTGCGTCGCAACGGCCACAACACGGCCAGCAACCTGCGAAACCAGATCTATTTCTCGTTTGGGAGCAACTGTCCCTTGGCTCAATACGGTCATGGTAAGAGGGGCAGGAACGACAATTAGAACGTCCACTGGAAGTAATGGTCGGCTCGTCCGGGGCTCTCTCTGAGGCTTTGATTTGAGCATGGCGAGAGAAACAATCATTAGCAGACCAAGGCCTAAGACAATGAGTGTTACGATTCCTTTACGGCTGAGCAACGGCATTTCATTTAAACCTTTTTATCGGTCGTACCCTGGCGAAAATAAAGCTCGATTGCGGCACGCATACAAAAATTATCATTCAATACAGGACACAAACGCTTTAGCAATTAAAGCGTTGACGCCCTCACTGGATTAGTCTTTTTAATGAAGAGCTATTAGGTTCGTACGCAAAATAGCTTCCATGAGATTACATTAGCTTGTTTGTGTGTCTTTGTGATCGTCTTGCTCAGAAAGATCATTAAATACGTCTTTGTCTAATAGTCCTTCGCTATTGGCGACTACAGCGGTCACCATGCCGTCACCGGATACATTGACGACAGTTCGCATCATATCTAGTAGGCGATCAACACCGATAATCAAGCCGATGCCCTCGACAGGTAAGCCAACTTGCTGCAAGACCATGGCTAAAGTAATTAACCCTACGCCCGGTACCCCGGCAGTGCCGATGGATGCTAATGTGGCGGTAGCAACAACGGCTAGGTACTCGCCCATTGTCAAATCAAGGCCATAGGCCTGAGCAATAAAGACGGTCGCAATACCTTGCATAATTGCGGTGCCATCCATGTTTACTGTTGCTCCTAAAGGAACAGTGAACGAAGCAATTGAATTGTGCGCGCCGACTCTTGTTCGAGCTACATTTAGCGTGATTGGCATCGTTGCATTACTCGATGAGGTGCTAAAAGCGAATAATAATGCTGGGCGCATGTTTTTAAATAGAGTCAGTGGATTTAAGCGGGTAAGTAGAGCAAATATACTGGTATACACAACGCTGGCATGGAGAAATAGAACGAATACTATCGTGCCAAAGTACAGCGCCAGATTAATGATGGCTGAGAACCCTTGGCTGGTAAATAATTTCGCCAACAGGCAAAACACCCCATAAGGCGCAAGATTCATCAAAATAGACACCATTCTCATAATGACATCACTAATCATCTGACAGCCGCGCAAAACGGTTTTTCCAGAGTCACCCGCCTGCAATATAGCAACACCAACCAAAATGGCGAACACTATAACTTGCAGCATATTACCCTCTACCATTGCCTGAAATGGGTTAGAGG
>Ga0209712_10004189_pt1 | contig 11542 bp, 9 predicted proteins | sample ArcOceMetagenome_FD_187443 | JGI IMG/M metagenome (GOLD analysis project Ga0209712, IMG submission 187443) | Marine eukaryotic phytoplankton communities from Arctic Ocean - Arctic Ocean - Greenland ARC118M Metagenome (SPAdes) (version 2) | ecosystem: Environmental > Aquatic > Marine > Oceanic...
CGAATTCTGGTTCAATTTTTCCCGTTGCGTTCCCATTAGTTGCAGGAGCTGGCACATTAACTACCATTTTATCACTGAAAGCAGAATATCAAGAAATCAGTATTATTGCTGGAATTCTTATTAATCTAATTATTCTTTTCATCGTCATTTATTTTTCAGATTGGCTTCAGAAAAATTTAGGAGGACAAGGAACTTCCATTCTTCGTAAAGTATTCGGAATTATCCTTTTAGCTATTTCAATTAAATTATTTAAAGGGAATATTTAGTTCGAGTTCGAATTACGGGTTTTGTCGTTAAACCATTACGCCTAAGCGATAAAACCTGTAACTCGCAACCAAAAACCCACTAGAATCCATCTCCCAAAATCAACAAACCACCGCCATAAGTCAACAAGGTGAATAATAAAATCACAAAAGTATATCCCATAATTTTGCGCATATCCAAACCTGCAATTGCTAAAAGCGGAATCGTCCAAAATGGTTGAATCATATTCGTCCATTGATCGCCATACGCAACACCCATCACGATTACACTCGGATTGACATTTAACATTTGAGCGGCTTCTATGAAAATTGGTCCTTGAATTACCCATTGTCCACCGCCAGAAGGCACAAACATATTGACAATTCCACTTGAAATAAACGCCCAAAACGATAAAGTATCCGCAGTCGCAACTTGTGTGAACAAATCCGACATCATCAATACCAAACCAGTATCTTTCATTAGACCCATTATTCCTGCATAAAATGGATATTGTAATAGTATTGGACCTAAAGTTTTTCCAGCATTTTTCACCAATTCTACATAATGTAATGGCGAACGAGCTAACAATAAACCCAAAGCTAAAAACGTCCAATTAACGATATTCAAATCTAAATTAAATCCTTTTTCAATAAACCAATTCACTAAATAAACCGTCAAAATACCACCTAGAGCAAGGGTTAACCAACGACTATTATTTAATTTATCACCAAGTGTTCTCACTTCTATTCGCTCTAATTTTTTCGGCATTGATTTTAATAAATCTTTCGATTTTACACGGATAATATCTTTATCATCCGGTCGCATCATCGGAGCAATAATTGCAATCCCAATCAATGTAACTACTGCAATTGCAATATTCCAAGTCGTGAAAATTGTTTCTGTAACTGGAATGATTCCAATTTCTGCTTCTAAAATATGCCCAGGTGTTGCGACAAATAAAGCCGAACTACTCGAATAACCCATGTGCCAAACCACAAAACCGGCATAAGCCGTCGCTACCAAAAGTGGATAATGTATTTTAAGACCTTTTTTATCCGCTTCAATCGCTACTTGCCGGGCGATAATCGCTCCGACGATTAGACCTAAAGACCAAGCTAACAAATTACTTACACCTGAAATTATTGCAACCAATACATAAGCTTGTGTCGCTGTTTTTGGAATTTTTGCAATTCTCGATAATAATTTTTGCATCGCATCTGTATGAGCCAAAGCGTGTGCTGCAAAAAGAATGATACAAATTTGAGCCATAAACCCTAATAATGCAGACAAACCTCCACCCCAAGCATTCACGGCATCTATTGCTGTTGCGTCCGTTAAGCCGATGGCTAAACCGAATGTTAGCAAAGTTAGTAAGACTACAAAAACGAATGCATCCGGATAATAACGTTCTACAAAAATGACAAAGGGATTAGATAATCGCTGGAAAATTTTCATAATTTAAATTTGGTTAGAATATGTACAAAGTTAAAATTTCATATTCACAACTTTAAGAAAATGTTTGAATTAAGAATATTAACAATTTAAGCCCTGTTCATATTTTTTTATATATTTTCGCATATTCCGTAAATTTAAAAAATATACTTCATCACCAAAACATTTCAACACATGATCATGATTATACGAAATTTCAAAAAGATGCTTTTTCTATCATTATTATTAACCATAATTGGTAGCTGTAATGATACGACAGCAGAAACTCAGGAACAGGAGACGCAGCAACAAGAGCAGGAGGAAGAAGTCATTGATAATACGATTGAAATAATCGGTAATAATGTCAATGCACGAGATGAGCCTACGACTGATTCAAAGGTTATTACACAGGTTAATAGTGGAGAAATTTTCGATATTTTGGATAAGACGGAAAATTATGAAATGATTGGAAAACAAGTTGATTATTGGTATGAAATTGAAAAAGGAGGAAAAGCAGTTTGGGTTTTTGGTACATTTACATCAAAGAACTTAATTGATAATCCAAATACGCTTAGAGGCGTTTTTGAAGGAACAGAATGGGGTGATTATTTTTATCTTTCTATCCGAGAATACAATTCAGAAGCAGCGGATAATATGGGAGAAATTAGTTATGCTTTTGGAGAAGCATTATGGCTGAATTCAGATGGCTTAAGAACACATAACTTTGACAAATATGACCTTGTAGAAGAAGAAGAAAAATACATTGGAAAAATATTTGATATTACTTGGACAGTTGTGGTTCAAGATACTTATGCTGGAGAAGGCTTAATGCATATTGTTCAAGGTCCAGTTCCTATTATTACAGATTTGAAATTGGTTGAATAAAATCATAGAAACTAAGTTTCTAAATATTCACCTATTTTTTTTGTGGCATGTCTGGATTAAAAATGCAGTAAAACACAGAAAGCAGATATTTCAAAATGTCTGCTTTCCAAAGTATTTCTAAACTTGAATTTTATCTAATTAAATATAAGTTCATGATTTTCGATATAATCTTCTGTGGTGACGCTCAAATAATGATTTAGCTGAATATCCCAATTTTTAGCATTCAATAAAAACTGTATTTTCTTTTCTGCTGCCACATAATCGTTAAATATAACTTCGACTAATTCGCCTTCTTCGCTGAATATTTCTATAAGAACTTTTTGTACTCTGTCGACTTCGACATTAAAACGAACTTGTTTAGTTTCGTCTTTTTGCAAAATATTTGACATTACAGTATAACTAGTAATCCCTTTTTCTTCATCAAACCCTTCCTCTATCGCTTTAAGTAATTCAATATTTTTTTCAATTTTTGGTGCCTTTTTCTGTGCAAACGTTACCGCTGAAAATAACATCAGAAAAGTGAAGGTTACCATTATCATTATGACGTAATTATTGCTTTTGGTTATCATGGTATTTTAATTTCATCCAAACCAATCCTTAATTGATAATTAATTTAGATTTATGAGTCATTTATAATTAAGACATATAAATTTTGCATCAAAAAATTATTGAATCCGAAATGAAAAATTTAGATTCTACTATTTTTACGCTTCTAGATAACTGATGTTTCATTTATATCTAAAAATGTAAAAAACAGGTAAGTATAGGTGTTTACTGACTATTTTTAATAATCATTTTAAAAGCACTTAGCCCTCTTTCCTGTAATTTGCATAAATCTTCTAATTCTAATTTTTGTACAATTTTCACAAAAGGCTTTCCATTTACATATCTCTTAAACTGTTCGAAAGTCATCTTTTTTATTTCACTATAACTCTCTGAATCCAAATGATGCTGCCACTCATCCGTTCCAATGGATAAATAACATTCATTTTCTTGGAATATAGAAAACTTTTCAAGCAATAAACTTTCATAACTTTTCAGCTGTTCGCCCGAAAAGTGCCAAATGAATAGGACATAATTTCCCCACCAAAACCAAGTTCGAAATACAAAAATGCCTCTTTTAGCAAAATTTCTTGGAAAGTCTGCCATTAGATATGGTAAATAGTGATAATGTTCCCCTTTTGATATTTTCCCGATTGTAACATCTGTTCCCTCCGGGTAATTAAAATCTAAATGGTCAGAGTCATTTTTTATAATTACAATCATCTTTCCCAAAACCTCATAAAACTGTTGTATAATTTTATGCTTTTGCCGAAAAAAATCTTGGTTACGCAGTATTTCAAATTCTTTTTTGCTAAACATATTTTTAGTTAAAAAACTCCTTGACGAGTGAAAAACGATTATTAGAAAAAGTATCATTTATAATGTTCCTAAGCACCAAAAAAATCAAATAATCATCATAAATCTGTGGCCCAAAGATAATTAATTCGTATCAAATGAATTCTAATATATTAATTGTTTTACTTTGTACAATAATTCAATAACTGATTGAGCCAAATAAGTATATACAACCACATTTTAGAAGGTAATTGGCCATCTATTCCTACTACTTAAAAACTTGATAATGAGGCAACAGACTACCGTAAATCTAAGTCAGCATTTTCAGCAATTCCGGAAAAACACCATCGGAGTTGACCAATTCTTTAAAACCCCTTTCGGCAAAAAACAAATGATTTATGTAGATTGGACAGCGAGCGGAAGACTATACCGACCGATTGAAGATGCATTGCTGAATCAATTCGCTCCATTCGTTGGAAATACACATACCGAAACGAATATTACGGGAACATCAATGACCGTTGCTTATCATACCGCAAAAGAAATTATTAAGAAACATGTGAATGCGAATGAAGAGGATATTTTAATAATGACCGGTTCTGGAATGACTGGTGCTGTGAATAAATTTCAGCGCCTTTTAGGTTTAAAAGACCCTTCTCGATTTGCAACCGCTAATGACCGACCAGTTATTTTTGTTTCCAATTTAGAACATCATTCTAATGATATTTCATGGCGGGAAACGATTGCAGATATTGAAACTATACGACTTTGCCCAGAAGGAAATATTGATACCAATCATTTGAAGGAGCTTTTGGTACAATATAAAAATCGTCCATATAAGATTGCCGCAATCACAGCTTGTTCTAATGTGACAGGAATTCAAACACCATATCCTAAAATAGCCAAACTGATGCACAAAAATGGTGGCTGGTGCTTTGTAGATTTCGCCTGTTCTGCTCCTTATGTAGAAATTGATATGCACCCAAAAAATAATCTAAAAGATTTAGACGCTGTTTATTTTTCGATGCATAAATTTCTTGGAGGTCCAGGAACACCCGGCGCCTTACTATTCAATAAGCGATTTTATCAAAATAAAATTCCTGATAATCCAGGTGGCGGAACAGTTCAGTGGGTGAATCCTTGGGGCGAGCAACAATATATTAATGCTTTAACTCCTAATGGAATCGAAGCGAGAGAAGACGGTGGAACGCCTCCTTTTCTACAAACTATAAAATCTGCATTATGCATCAAGTTGAAGGAAAAAATGAACTCCAAACTGATGATGCAACGGGATGAAGAATTATTGAAAATCATATTTAAGCAATTAGAAAATATTCCAAATTTACATATTTTGGCTCCTACAATAAAAAAACGTTTAGGTGTCGTTTCTTTTAATATTGATGGTTTACATTATAATTTAGGAGTAAAACTATTGAATGATTATTTCGGTATTCAAGTTCGAGGAGGATGTGCTTGTGCAGGGCCTTACGGACATTACTTATTAGATATTACAGAAAATCGCTCTAATAAAATATGGAAGCAAATTGATGTCGGAAATCTAAGTGTGAAACCTGGTTGGATTCGCTTGTCAATTCATCCTATTTTGACAAATGAAGAAGTAGAATATACGTTAGAATCTATCAAGGATTTGGCTAATAATTTCCTCACTTGGCAACATGATTATCAATATAATCCGATTACAAATGAATTCAAACATCGTTTGGTCGATGAGGATAAAGAACAACACGATAGGATAAATGAGTGGTTTGAAATATGAATTTGATACTTACTTTCACCTTTCATTAAAACGTAAACCAGAGTCGAAAAATATCTAAACTTATACAGATTATAAGTTATTAGCTTTGCCAATAATCTATAATCTGTCTCCTGAGTTATTAATAAAACATGCATAAATCTGCAAATGCTTATGCCGAATATTAGACATAAGCGTTGATAATACTTATTTATAACAAAAGTAAATATTTCAACTTTTTAAATTTCATATCCGCAAAACACAAATTAATACTTAAATTATTCCGTTCTGATACTAGACACTTTTTGAATATCGAAAATCTTATTTGAAATAATTCAATGGGCTCAATATTCAATCTTACCGTATAAGCATAAAAGTAAAACACTTTGGCATCAAGTATCAAAATCACGATAAGGCAACATTATTTTAGGATGATTTAGGGTGATTCTTTTGTAGAAAGGATAAAATTAACATATACTTAAACTCTATTTGAACAGAAACCCTAAAACTTCATCCTATCTTGCTTTTGTATTAATTTTACTATGCTAATAAATATATATAATATACATGAATCACTTTTCTAAATAAGATTTGATAATATACAAAACATTCTGATATTCAGTCTGTTCTCAACTTTAATAGACGGCATAGTGAATTAAAAAATATGATTAAAACATTATGAAAAACGAAAACGTAAAAATTCTAATAGTCGATGATGAACAAGATATTTTAGAATTCATCAAATACAATCTACTTAAAGAAGGTTATCAAATTACAACGGCCAGTAATGGAAGCGAAGGCTTAAAAGTCGCCAAAAAGCTTAAACCGGATTTGATAATCTTAGACATTATGATGCCGGGTTTAGATGGCGTAGAAGTTTGTAGAGAATTACGTTCTATGCCAGAGTTCAATGAAACGGTTATTGCATTTTTGACGGCACGAAACGAAGACTATTCACAAATTGCAGGCTTCGAAGTCGGTGGGGATGATTATATCACAAAGCCAATTCGACCACGAGTTTTGACAAGTAGAATTGGTGCTTTACTTAGACGATCAGGAAGTTTTAAAGATCCTGCTGAACAAGATCAGGTTATTAAGGTTGCTGATTTGACCATAGACAAAGAGAAAATATTGGTTTACCGAGAGGATGAATCTATTTCATTAGCAAAAAAAGAATTTGAATTGCTATGCCTTTTGGTTTCAAAACCTGGTAAAGTTTTTACCAGAGATGAGATTTTTAGTAAAATATGGGGAACAGATGTTATTGTCGGAAATAGAACAATCGATGTCCATATTAGAAAATTAAGAGAAAAAATAGGAGATGCATATATTCGGACCATTAAAGGAATCGGATACAAGTTTGAATTTTAAGAATCCGCTTATCTGAATCACTTTATTTATAGCTACACTTTATTTCCAAAAAGCCATTGCATTTATATTAAAATGCAGTGGCTTTTTTATAAATCATTTTTTAATAAATAAAAAGTCTCGTACAAATTGATTTTAAATAATCAACTTAAATAATTGGTTATCAATTGTTAAGCAATTAAAAAAATAGCTCAATTAATAGTACAATGCCGTATAAATGTACTTTTTTAGAGCATTTTTTAGTCTCATATTTGTATCATAATCAATAAGAAGGTATTTATTGAAATAATAAAATACTTATTTAAAAGTGAATAAGTTGAAAATATTTAATTAGCTGAAATTTCTAATGAAACGAAAACTAATTAGACAAAAGTTTATCAGGTAATGCAATTTTTGAATTAAGGTAAGAGTATGAAAGTAGCAAGGACGAGGGGTTATAAAGGTGAGGAAAAAACCCCAATAGTCCTTGCTAATCTTTAAAACACACATTCACAAGATAATTTATATTATAAATACTTTATGTATTTGTAAAGAATCCACATAATAAAAGAAGGCTGTCTCAAAAGGGCAGCCTTCTTTTATTTATGTGGATTCTTAGGTATTAAGCATATATGCTGCTTTAATATCCAAAAATTCAAAAGGCGGCTATCTCATTGATTTGAGATAACCGCCTTTTATATTTAATTCAAATCAGCCTGACGGCCAACTAAAAATAGCTAATCTAACCTCCGATTAATTTGATGATGAATACCAAAATTACACTGATTAACAAACCAAAGAATACTTTTCCTAAATCTGCAAAAACCATCATTAGAGTTCCTTTCGTTAACGTCTTATCTAAGTTGATACGAATCCCGATTTCACGACCGGCCAATAAACCGATGAAAACCCATGTCGTACTCATTGGTAATTTTGCTTCAAATAAATCTAAGATATTATATTTAAAAATGTATAATATCACACCATAAATAAAGTCAATAAACGTTGCCGAACGAATATCCGCCGTATTTACTTTCTCTCTTACCACATCCTGTACTTTACCACCAGCAGAATAGAAGATATAACCTAATAAACCAACTAAAATAGCCAATGAGAAAATAAAGCCGCCAACAGAAAGATCAACTCCTGCTTTCAAGTAAACATAAATATTTGCTAAATCTTGTGTCAACCATTGAAACCAAAGGAAACCTGTTGTCAACCATTGTAAAATAATCCAAAATATTCTCCAGTTATCTTTAACAGGATTATCCATGAATTTTTTCTCCGTTAACTTAGTGATTAATATATAAATCACAATAGCTGAAGAAAAAGCGATGATATAACCCATAATAGATTTTTGAATCATTCCTCCCAACATAGCATCTGTATCAAATACAGAGGTAATCATACTGCTCAAATCTCCTGGTATCTTACTCAACGAAAATAAAGTCAATACCATAAATGTCGTACTAACAGGAATTCCGACACGAGTTATTAGTAATAATACTAGAGGTGGTAATACGTAATACCAACTAAATGTAATTGATTCTAAATCAAATTTATCTAAACGACCATAATCAATATCATTTTGCATGTAACCGTTTACTAAAGCGTAAACCATGATTGACGAAGCGAATCCCCATAAAACGTACCACTTAACTTTTTCTTCGTTCGATGTTAAAAATGTACCGAGCGTTTGGATAACGTCATTTCCTACTACTGAATAAGCAGCGAAGATGAAACCGACCCACATTACTATTAATGTCAAATCCATTGTAATTCTTTATTTAAAATTTTGTGGAATTAATTACCAATTCCGATATTTATGTGATGAATAAATTTATTTAAAATTGAAACTCCATTTGTAATCGATAGCGCAAAGCATTATCCAGTGCATCCGCTTCATTAATTAAAGAAACGTCACCTTGTATTTTCAAAGCATGACCAACTATATATTTTGAAACACCAAAGGTATATTCATCAATACCGACAAAACTAACATCCGTATCGGGTAATACACTTGTGTAACGAGCAGATAATTCGACATTATTATCAAACAAATAACCCGCTTGAATATTAAATCCTTTTCCAGTATAATAGCTTCGTCCTTTCGCATCCAATAACTCAAGCCGTAAATCCTCTTGTGCTCTGATTTCTTTGTCAGATACAATTTTATGTGCATATTCCCCCATTAGAGAAAATCCTTGATATTTGAACATCATATCTACAAAAATTGTCCGCAAATCATTATTCAAATAGTTTTCGCTTGTATCAATTAAAAAACGACCACTTTGCTTCTGACGAGAAGCACCTTGATTCAAACTATAAGACGCTGCCAAAGCTAATTTTGGTTTTTTTTCTCTCTTTAAATCAGCACCAACATAATCACCTTTACTAGTAAATTCGCCCATTGGCAACCATTCTAGACGACCAATATAATGATATCCACCAATATTCTTGGCCGTGATATTTCTACCTTCACCAAGTGACCAAGAAGCCATTGGTTTTAATATACTATTGCCAAGGTTGAATTTACCACGAAACTGTACACCCATTTCCCTATCAACATTAAAAACACTATTGACCAAACTACGATCAACCATTTGCAACTTTTGAGAGGATACGACACGTTCTCTATTTCCCGGTAATTTTGTTTGTCCTGCCCAAATTGTCCAATTTTGGTGCACTTTCCATTTTAAAACGGCATCCAAAACTATTTTTGGAGCTTCATTGGTTTCACCAAAGTCATATTTAGAACCTAAATCTCGATTTGATAAAGCCAACTCAATTTTATAATTCAATTTTGGAGACAGTGCCCAACCACTAAATTTCATTCTTGAACGTCTAATTAAAAACGAACTTTCCCAATCTTCGCCCGAAGCTAAAGACCGTTCAGAATTATACAAACTCTGAAAACGAATGTTAAATTTAAAATGCGCAGAAGAATCTGCTGCGGTCACTTGCAAACCTTTTCCAAATTTCAGACTAATATTTGGTTGGTTTTGTGCTGCAAGTATTAATATGAAAAAACAAAAAGTAGTTGTAATTAAAAATTTTAGTTTCATCTTCTGGTTAGTGAATAATAACTCACATTTTTTTGAATAAAATCAACGTGAATTGAATGAATAATCGAACCGATTTTCTAATAAGACACCCCTATTAAACTCTTTTCAGCACAAATATCCTTTCTATATATAAACTAAACATTTAGCTAAGATTAAATCTATGTTAACACAACTTCAATATTATCATTTATTAACAATATAATAATATTAAGTTAAATAAAAATTCACATTATCCATATTATAATTGGAAAACACTACTTTTAACACCTTCATTCAAAACAATATTCTAATTTCCCATTTTTACAACATATCGCAAATGTATTCAATTAATTTAAATCACCTATAAAAAAAACGTTCTTTTGTCGAATAAAATGACCTTTAAAAATACAAAAGACGACATTTGGTAATTATTGTATATTTTGGAAGCACAAAAATGTTTAAATAATAAGCACAAAATTTAATTTTATTACATCAATAAAATACATTGGAAATTTAATTCCCAATGCCTAATCATAAACTCTATACTAGTTAAAATGAATGTACTCGAACTTAATAATGTGGTAAAGACTTACCAAAAACATATTGCCGTAAATGATGTAAGTTTTAATGTTCCGAAAGGTTCTATTTTTGGATTATTAGGTCCAAATGGAGCAGGGAAAACTTCTCTTATCAGAATTATTACCATGATTACTCGTGCCGATAGCGGAAGTATTATGCTTGATGGCGAAAAATTAAATAGCCGGCATCCATCTCAAATCGGTTATATGCCGGAGGAACGAGGATTATATAAGAAAATGAAAGTAGGCGAACACCTACTCTACTTAGCTCAATTAAAAGGTTTGTCCTATAAGGATGCTAAAAAACAAATCAATCATTGGTTTGAGAAATTTGAAATTACAGATTGGTGGAATAAGAGAATCGAAGAACTTTCTAAAGGAATGCAACAGAAGATTCAATTTATTGCAACCGTTGTCCACCAGCCGAAATTATTAATTTTAGATGAGCCTTTTTCAGGTTTGGATCCAATCAATACAAACTTAATCAAAGACGAAATTGCAGAATTGAACCGTAAAGGAACAAGTATTATTTTCTCTACACACAGAATGGAACAAGTCGAGCAAATTTGTCAAGAAATTGTTTTGATTAACCAAGGTAAAAATGTGCTTCAAGGTGATGTTCACTCGATTAAACAAAGCTTCAAAGAACATCTTTTTGAAATTAATTATAGCGGAATACTTCCGGAAGCGTTACAAGCCGAAGATGACGCAAATGAAAATTATTCGATTATCAAAAATGAAGAAAATCGTTTGACGATAAAAGTAGCACACGATAAAGCTTCTAATTCATTGTTAAATTTTCTGATGAAAAACGGTGTTTATATCAATGGTTTTAATGAAATTTTACCGTCATTAAATGAGATTTTTATTAAGCAGATAGGCGAAGGAAAAATAGGTAGTTAGTCATTAATAATTCTATTGCC
>Ga0209712_10004190_pt1 | contig 11540 bp, 11 predicted proteins | sample ArcOceMetagenome_FD_187443 | JGI IMG/M metagenome (GOLD analysis project Ga0209712, IMG submission 187443) | Marine eukaryotic phytoplankton communities from Arctic Ocean - Arctic Ocean - Greenland ARC118M Metagenome (SPAdes) (version 2) | ecosystem: Environmental > Aquatic > Marine > Oceanic...
ACTTCCGCAGCTGTCGGAAGTGACGAAGGTGAGAATTTCAACTGGAATGTCAAAAAACTCTAGCTTCGCGCGTTGAAAAGGGCAATCTCCAGAATGACCCCAATGTGGGGTCCGTGAGGGGTTGGGATCCTATTTTAGTCCATAGTAACGAGGCACTAGTGAGTACCCAGTAATGTGCATGAAATTTGAAATCTTAGTTTACCAATTACTTGATGCATACAGCGAAGCTGCTTTGGAGCACTTAGCTTTGCGAGTGGATTACCGCTTTAACGGCCTTCGTACAGTATCTCATTTATGAGGTGAGATACGAAATGGCCTATAAAATACCGTTGCTAGCTTTTATCGCGGTGAGTGAGCCATTGTCCGGTGTCCTCGGAATTACCGGTACCCTAGGCAAATAAATTGGTTGCACCGATGAAAGTGCACGCTGGATCGTGTAGCAAGCAACCACCAACGTAACGGAGACCCACATGCGCAATCAAAGACGAATACATTATTTCCAGTTGTAGTAAGTTAACAGCAGTCTCATAGCACACCAGCATGAAGAAATGCACTACTACATCATTTAGGCGCTTCCTCTTTGGAGGAGGAATGTTTGTGTTAGGATTTTCATTGGCGACAATTATTTCAACAAGAAGAAATTTCGAACCTGATAGAACAAATGCCCTTGATCATCTGTTGAACAACAAGGAGGACTTGTCTTCAATTCTAGACTTCGAAACGTCACCTCCTCCTTTGTCATCTGTATCTATTCCCAGCAACAACCAAGCCCTTCTTGAGAAGGCAGCTGGAAACACTCTTGTCAATTTTTTGAATGAGGAGGCACGCAAGATTATGTACCTTCATGTGGGAAAAACTGGAGGCACTTCTTTGGAGAAGGTACTACGAGCTAGTTGTTCATGGGGACGTCATTCACAAAGCAAAATAAATGAGTGCTTGAGAACTGGACCACTACTGAACAATGAGGAGAGTATGCTATCCAATCTCACAGCATATATCGTACATGAAGACATCCGCCCTAATCTTGTCAGGGGAAACATTTCAAAAAATAATGTTACTTCATTTCTCTCTACATTGCGAAATCCAATTGCACGCGCTGTTTCTGCATTTGATATGCGTCATCCAGCGAACCAAAAGAGGATCTCAAAACTTGCAGTTAAAAGAGCTGTGGTGAAAGAATTCTACATTGACTGCTTCCCGACCATGCAGGATCTTGTAGACATCCTATCAAAGAAAAAGAAAGTTGAATATACGAATGGGGACAACAAAACAGTTGATTGCATTGAGCTTGGATCCCACACTATAGCTGGTCGCGGGCATTTTTTAGCTAATGATCATTTGCGTGCTAATTATGAAGACTATGCAAAAGTAACTACAAAGGCGTTTCCCAATAAAGAGATATTCGTGATCCGTACAGAGAAACTTTGGCATGATGTTGAGATTTTAGAATATGCCCTTGGTGGCAGGGAGAGGGCGTTTCAACATTTGCAGAACCACTCTTTCACTCATGGCAGCGAGGGATACCATTATAAATCTAGTCTAACCGAGGAAGGAAAGGTCACAATTTGCTGCTTCCTTAGCGAAGAAAATATAATTTATGAAGACTTGATGAGGCGAGCTGTGAATCTTGAAGAAGACAAAAAGATTGGGTCTTTACTCAAACTCTACAATGATTGTGGCATCGGAGTAAATGCTACAGCAGCATGGACAAATCAAAGTTTCCCATGGATGAAATGGAAGGAAAATGGCTGTGCCTAAATTGTAATGTTATAAACTACAGTTTAAAGTTTCTCTCACTGGTTGATCTCTTGAATTATCAATTACGATGTTCAGTCACCAACTCGTATAAGTAGTGCCAAGCATTGCTTAGTGCACAACCCCTTTGAGCATTACTTCCCAAATCGTGTGGTAAACATAATAATAACACAATTTTGATTTACTCTTCACACAGCATGCTTATCAATTTATGATGAGCAACTGGAGTCCCTGTTCCCTGTATGATAGTACATGGCCAGAGTTGGAACTAACCCAATGCAATGATAATGTAATGTGCCGTAAAAACAGTTTGCATCTATCAAATGCTCAAAACGAAGACATTCCTTACAGCAATACACTCCAGGTCCTCGATCCATCTTCCTAGAAATTGATTTCAATCAATCACGGCCAGCGCAGATCCGTTTTCTCTCGCCAATGAACTACAGGAACGCTTCAGCTTGGATCTTCTCACGACACGCTGGCTGCTTAGGTCATTCCTTCATAGCCAGAAACTGCTTCAAGAAGAGGTGGCACACGTACTTGACCTTGAAGTTAACAATTCCATTGAAGAACTCATTGTTAGTATGGTAACGGCGATCTTGCCATTCTTTCGCGCATCTACGCCCACACCTCGTCCTCGTCCAGGATTAGTTTGGAAGAAGCAAATTACATTTTCCAACCATTGCTCAAAAGAGTCCCTGAGCACTCCAGCCCAGAATGGGTAAGCAGGAGACGAAAGCACTCGAATCTTTATCCAGCAGCAGCAGCAGCAGCAGCAGCAGTGACAGTGGTATCGGGCTCGAATACCATGGGTCAGAAACAAATGCGAACTACAACGAGTCTTGGAGTCTGCTGCTGATGTTGTTCTGGTGCAGGATCGGTGTAGAACATATTTCCTTTCCTAACTATGCCCATCACGGAGCACAACATTTTCTGTACTCTTTCTTCTTCTTCCTCTAATACTTTGTAGCATGTCGCGGCATGAGTTCTGACTGTTCGTAGGGCTTCCAATTGTCTGGCTTTTGTGTTCAATTGAGTTAGTGAAGGCATTTTAAATTGGTTTGTTGCCATCTTCTCTGAAAGCTGGGGTGACACGGCTGAGAAGAATGCAGTGCATAGCTGTAGTGGCCATTCTTAGACATTATCTGGTAGGCTGCAGTTGACTTGTAGGAATTTGTTAAACAAGTCATCTGGACTATCGACATGTGTCTGACCGTGCTTATCTTTCCAAGTTTGCTTGAGGGATGTGATTTTCCTACTGACCTCCTGTATGTTAAGAGCTGAGTTGATGGCTTCGTCTCCGACGTAATCCTGGCGACAGATGTGGATGTAGATATCCAACTTACACTTATCACAGTAATTCTGAAGTTCATGGCTCCTAATAGGTCGCTCTAATTGGATTGGATGGGAGGACAACAGGATTCTTGCCAAAAGTACCGTCGAAATCCCTTTGGGAGTCCAAGAAATCCAGCTTGCCAAAATATCCCGGCATCATTGCACTATTGTGTTGGATGATGATGTACATCTTGGGTGACCTGAGAGAAGCAGTTAGGGTGCTGCGCGTGTTGGAGTTGATTTGACTTGGCTAGAATCTTTTGATTCACTGGATTATTTGTCTTTGTCTGCCTTCTCTTCCGTGTTGTCCACATCACTTTGCCTTCCTTCATTATCCTTATCCTCGCCACTGTCTTCGTCGTCACTCTGGTCTGATGAAGCACCAAAATCAAGACGCTGAGCTGCTCCAGTGAACATGCTTGCCATCTTATCCTTCTTCTTTTTGGGTGAGTTTGCTTTAACGATCTGACCATCATGGTATTGTACAAAGTGTAGTGTGGTCGCTTCTGGGGTCCAGCGTGCATCTCGTACGCGGCCAGCAGAAAGCCAACAGGTACAGATTGAAGATGCCGGAGGTACAGTACAGTACTCGTCGTGGTATCCGATCTTGAATCTCAACAAGATCATGGAAAAATCTATCTTTTATATCATGAATCACAACATTGGTCGTCATTGACGAGGTGAGACGATGCTCTGACATCTTCAATCTGAGATGAATAAAAGCAGTTTACTCAGTGTTTACTCACGGTGCTCACGGTACATATCATATTCATATTCGATGAAGCCATTCATTTGGTCCGGAAGTGGGAAGATGCGAAACCCATAGTTTTTGAATATTTAGATACAATGAGCCGTGAGCAGAATGTCCCTCTTGCCAAATTCAGAGCAAAGTTTGAGACCACTAGAACTGATGGTAAAAATTGTTGCCTGAAGCAATGTTCATATCCTAAGATCAATGCTTTCTGCGTTGGTGCTATTGTTATGCTACTGAAGAATTTTATTGTTGAAGGATGGAAAATCTTCAATGGATCTGTAGGAATTGTGCGGGATATTATTTATGATTCTTCAGATGGGGGATTGACAGGAGGTTTGCCAGCGTGTATAGTTGTTGAGTTCCCAGAAGCAGGGGTGCCAGAAGAGGATAAGTTAAATGAGCGACAACCTACAAATTTTGTTGCTATACCTGTTGCAATGGAAAGATGTGATAAGAAATGCAGGCGTTGCACAGTGCAGACAATACCCCTTCGTGTGGCCATTGCTCTTAGTATTTACAAAAGTCAGGGCATGACAATTGGTCCCTCGGATCTGATTTTCACTACAGCAGTTGTGCACGCCCCTGAGGCTGGTGCTAAAAACGTTCAGGGGCAGTTGCTTGTAGCAGCATCCAGGGTTACTGGGCCAGAGTATCTTGCATTCGGTAATAAACCCAATGAGGGCCTCAGTAGGGAGGACTTACTCAATGTAGGAAAAAGCCCAACTGATCAGCGGAGGCATTTATTTATGGCGACATTGCAAGAAAGAGCAGAAAGGTCTGAAGAGGAGCTAAAGCGTAGAATATCTGAACTGGATGCTGACTCTCCTACTTATGAAGGTGGATGTTCTTTCTTAATAGAATGGTATAGATCACGCCAAGCTGATTAGCTCTACTAATAATCTAATCTCCTTTAAACCAATATAAATTTGATACCATATTTTGTTATTTTATAGAATAATTACACGTCGTACCAGTTCAAATTTTAGTCTGGAACTTTCACATCGTGATCATGGTGACATTGTATTACTTAATACTATTGCAGCACCACAACAAGTATCCTCATTCCAATCGCAGTCATTCTCTCTGGCCCATCTGAGAATGTGGAGATGACCTAATTCAGCAGCCACATTGCAAGTAGAACTGTTCCAGAGGCAGCCTTTCTCTCTTAACCATTGCAACACATGAAAATGATGTCCGTACTTGGCCGCTTTTTTGCATAAACCCATTTCCACATCCACACTAAAATGGTATCCTTGTTGATACACCCATCTCATAATTCCAACACGATCATATCTAACAACACTGTACCAGAAGAACTCTAGTTGTTCTTTACCAGTGCCCTCGTCTTCAAAGTATTTCTGGACACATTCTATGAAAGCAAACACACTTTCGCTTGTGGTAATTGTTTTGAAACCAGGTTACTGTTCGATGACTTCGAGAAAAATCTTGCAAGCTATACCTTGGTAACAAAAGTGACCAACGCCAAGAAAAGCACGGGAAAGCCTTAGAAGATCTGCATCAAGATGATAGATAGTAGTTACAGTGTGGTTGCCAGCTGCTACTAACATCGCAACTTCCTCGTCCTGCTCATGTTGGCACAACTCAATTCGCCTCCTTTGTCTAAGACGAAGATGTGTAGTGCTGTAGTGCTACTGGTATGTGCCACTTGATGCATATGTAGGATAGTAAAGTATAGAGAGGAAGTGCTGCCACTGTGTTGCCTCTACACAGTCTGAGTGCTATTTGATGCATTTGCCGGAATGTCATCTTTTAGGTTTTTGCCGATCCCTTTTCCTTCCGTCCTCTTCCTCTTCTTTCCTAAATAAGGCTTCTTCCCTAAACAAGAGCCTTGATGTAATTTACATGTGAGGCAAGTTTTAGGTTTTGTCTGAAACCCTTTCCTTCCATCCTCTTCCTCTTCTTTTCCAAATAGGCTTCTTCCCTAAACAAGAGCCTTGATGTAAAATACATGTGAGGCAAGTTTTAGGTTTTCTCCAAATTGAAATATTGTACTGGTAATTAATGGATTGTTTGGTATTCTCCATGAATATTAGAATAGTACCCGTTGAACAATATGAATACCATGAACCACCACCAAATCATTCCACCTACAGGAGAGTGAATCACATTACATCGTCTACAGGAGAGTGAATCACATCACATCACGAGAACACAACATCATCACACATACATGAGAACACATCATACCCAGGAGCTAAAGCAAACGCAGTTCACACAACCATGGAATACCCTGACTCATCTCGTCCTTAACAAAGGAGAAGAATTGAGTTGCTGCAAGAGCAGGAAGCTGAATCAATGCTGCTAGTAGCAGCGGGGGGTAACCATCCAACAACAATCAATGCTCTGAACAAAGATCTCCTTCGGATATCCCATACCTTGGTGAAAATGATGAGGTTTCGGGATAAGAGTTTTGTCTCTATTTTCTTATTAGTTATGATGTTAATTTGTATCCTCTCCCTAGTTGAAAATAAGCAACAAGAGACTCTAGGTAAATAAGAATGGAATGTGAATAATCATGGCCGAAACAGTTGTATAATCCTAATCTGAGAATCAAGCTCATGGAACTTTACTGTAAATGTAGAGAGGATTAGTTAGCATAAATATTACAATCGATATTCAAAGAAAACCATATGCTTTAAAGTACTGCACCTTTAGAGAGGACTACTGTGTTGAGACTGGAAATTGGCACAGATGAAGAGGATACCAACAGTAATGAAGCAACCACCTATACCATGAAAGATGGCAATGATACCAGACGCTTGTACCATGCTATAAAACTCAACAACGTTAACCACTGCCAGATGATAATTCCTTCAGGTGATACTGTAAACTTGGGGGCGCAGTCCAAGCATAAAGATTTACAGTGTATCGTTCAGACATCAAGAGTTCAATCATCTGTCAGCAGTTTCACGTATGAAGAGGAGGAGGCATTGTACAGGCGAATGAATTTATCACAAAAATGTGTGGATGCGTATGTGGAGATCTAACTGTTGTCATGAACATGGTATTGTTATGTAAGCTTATGCAGTAGTGGTCACATAGAAGTGGAACATATAAATGATTCACCTTCAATTGTAGTACACAAGTAACATGTCAGTAATTTGGCGCCAAATTTCGGAATTCTTTCCACCTAAAGTTAACTTTAATTTAACGGTATATGTATTATTCATAAGAGAGATCAGAAAAGAGTTCAAGACTACCTTCCACACTTACAAACCCTGAAATAGCACAAGTGTACTTTCGACCTCTTCCCTTATTATAAGATCAAAAAAGGGCCCTTGATCACCATCACTCCTATTGACATTGAACCAACCCCGCAATTCTAATACCTTGTCGTGCATAAAGGTGAGACTCATAAAATGCATTTCCACCTTACATTCTCTAAGACAGAAGGCTACAGATATTCATATAGGTTCAATCACTTCTTCAACCGCTGATTTAGATTTGGACATTTTTGCTTTTTTTCGTTTAGCTGTTCGTCGAGACTTCTTTTTCCCTCTCTTGGACTTCGATTTGTTTCCTTCGGATCTAATAACATTGGCTTGTACTGTTGAGACTGTGCAACAGGTTTGACATAGAAAGGCCTGTGACTGATTATTGAATACAACAACAGTGTTGCATAGCGAGCGAGAGCATTGGTAGAGCATCTGTGTATCCCATAAGCATCAGAGTTGTCTTTCATTCCACGTAAAATGGATAGAACCGGTATCACCATGTCAATTGATTTCAGATGCTTCAAAAACAATATTTCTTCCTTCACAATTTGAAGAAATGGTAGGACTTAATGGTCAGGAATATTTCTATGCACAGTAGCCGCTTCAACAATGATTTGACGTATCAGGGTAATGTCCTCTGTACATTGTTGGTTTAATGATTGATCCAAGGATTTGTCATGTTGGTCCATAGCGTACAGTATACTTTTCGATAGAACAGGAATTTGGTGAATTGGAGGAACGGGAGAGCAGTTCACAAAATCCCATGCGATGCTCCAATGCATTTTAGTGGTTGGATCACATCTTTGGAATGTGTGAAGTTGCCCAGTCCCTATCAGAATTGCCTGCATAGGTTTAAGGATGACTGTTTTCATACTAAATGAAATGCTGATGAATCTATTTGTTATGAACGGACTGCAAGTTAAGTCATCTGTGGTTTTAACAGGCAGACATAGATTGGTGATAGCATGCAAGTGGATATGGACCTTCTCTTTTACTCTTCCAATAAATTTCAATATAGAATCGTTGGCGGATGTTGGCTGCTGTGTTTGGGGATCCTTCGACTGATTTGCACGGGCTTTAGTCTTCTTCTTCTTCTTCTTCTTCATCTCTTTTACTATAAAGGCCGGTTTATCAATTGGGAATGATGAATGAATTAACATCAATAAAACACCTTCATGAGATGATCCAGTGAGGTTATGGTTCACATCCCGAATACAGGCCGATTGACTGGTGATCATATTCATTATTGTTTCCAGCACACCAGACTTTTGTATGCCTGTGTCATTTACTAACTGGTACACAACAACATTCACAGGAAGTGCGTGTATTGGGTGTGATGGAGCGCCTGTAGATACTTGGCACAATGCAAAAGCTCTGTGCATTCCTTCCATCAGGTTCCACTTCACATCAACATTACTACTGTTGTTAATGGCTAGTAGTTTGCCTTGTGCATAAAGATTAGCTTGATCAACAGCAGGTAGAAGTTGAAGGGAACAAACCCCTTTCAGTACCATCCATCCACTCTTAGTAACTCCACCAATCTCTGGGTTAATAGAATGGTATCGAGTGGATGATTCAATGACATGAAAAGTCCAATTATTCAAATTTGAATCAGATGCAGGGTCGTACTCTAGGACAGATTGCAGAATATCTTTATATACTTGGGACGTAGGATCAAGTAAATGGTGGTTGATTCCTGGTAACTGATAAAGCTCACCAACGTTGTTGTTATCAGCAGGGACGTAGTTCAACTTCTGCAAAAGTTCGTCAACATAATAGAATGCGGTATCCTTAGCTTTGAAAGAGTCATGAAAAGGTTCGTAGAGAGGCTTGGTGGACTTAGTCTTTGGTGGATCCGTTCCATGTGTAGCAGGTGCTGGCACAACCTTAACTTGGTTCTGTGTTACACATCCAGAACCGTATAGTGAAATTTTATTGACCACGGATTCCGATGAGACACAGTTCTTGATGAACTGATTTTCATCAAATGTTTCACATCTGACAGCCACGGACATGGGTGCAGAAGAATTGTCAGAATGATTTGATAGGCTCATGTAGAATGACAGTTGGAGTGGTTGAGCCGTGGAGCGTAGCTACTGATTACAGTACCTGGTGTTGATGTGTTGATGATGGTAATGTTAGGGATCATGTCAGGCGGTCACTATTTTCAAAAAGGAACAAATGCAAAAGGGAAGAGGAGATCTGGTTTGTGAAACATTGGGGAAATCGCAACATTTTGTTGCGATTTCCCCAATAAAATAATTTTAAAAAGAAACAAATGGAAAGGGGAGGAAAAGAAGGACAGATAATGTTTTCAGAATTCTTTCCACCAACGCTACTGTACATGCTACATCATGCTACAAAGCCACCACATTACTTACAGTATTAGTTGATGGTGTACTACAACAAACATACTGTAGAAGACCACAACCATACAACAAATCAATGAATCCCAAGCATACCATAGGAAAGAAAACACAACACAACTTAGCTGTGGGTGGGAAATCATTCTTCAAACCATCACTGGACTTAAAGGTGAAAGGATGTCGCCACATATTTGCACTGAACCACAAGAGGATGAAGAACCTTCAACCATTCCTGGTGACTACCAGATTTAAACAACATGAAAATTTCCCAGTAGGCCATTCGCTATTCATCCCCTGTTCTAACTTCCAAGATGTGAAAACATCTGGATATTTGTGCGCTTTGAGAATAAGAGATTTGTGGAGACTGGCAGTCATACAGGGAGTAGATATCCAATCGGATGGAAATCACATCGTTTATTTTCTCTACTTCAAAAAAAGGTGCACATCGGATGTGATATTTCGTGCACATGGAAAATACCTAAAAGAACACAAATTGTTTTTGATTACTAAATATTGTGAACAAGGTGAAGAGCGCGTCAAGAGCGGGGACCTTGTACCCCTTGTAGAGGTATCAAGGTATTTCACGGGTGATACAGCTGCAGAGCATATGCATATTTCTGAACGTGATGGATGTTTTGAACAACCAAAACAAGGACCAGACTACTGGTGGCAGGCTGTCGGTCCTATCTTCCAAAACCTGTTTCAAACCAAAAACCCTGAATGTATCTTCGTGTTAAAAGCAAGGAAGGAGATGATTCTCCGCAAAACCACTACTCAGATTGTATTGAATCGCAAAACCAAAAAGGCACGGATACAGGAGAAAGACAGAGAATGTTATGATCGTACAGGCCCAGATGAATTGATTCAAATGGCAGCTAAAGAAATGCTTGATTGGAAGGTCATGGATCTTAAGGGGAAATGTAACCCAGTACCAATTTACTATGTGAGGGAGCATGTAAAGGCAGAGACTGGAAACAAAAAATACTACTTAGTACCATTCAAAAAAGGCTGCGGAAAAGAGAATGTTGTTACATTCGGTAAAGTAAGTATATCTCAAAAAGATAAGCTGGTACAGGAGGTCAGTGGTCTGTCCCCTGAGGAGTATGATGAAAAGTTACTCTCTTTTTGTGAGAACGATTGCGTGGATTTATTCATAGTGGATCCAAGAAAACATTATAGGGGCTTTGTTTTTTCTATTTTGGGATCTGAAGAGAACATCCCTGAAGAAGCAAAGGAGATCTTCCGCAGTAGCACTGTAACCATCTACAAAGAGGACAGGCAAGAAGTGTTTACCGACAGCTCACTGTGTCATGGAACCGTTGTTTTCCGAGGTATGCCATGGTATTTTGAGAATGATATCCAAGAGAAAGACCTACTAGCACTGGATTTTATGCATGGGAACAAAGCCTCGGGAATGGCGCACAGTAGACATGGTGTACACATGCATAATTTCTTCTCATACACAGGTCCCAGAGCCAGCTGTCAGAGTACTACTTCTCCAGTAGAAGCTACAACCTGCGGGCATGACTTGTACACAAAAAAGTATTGTCCACTGACCTATCCAGCAGGAGTTAAGTAGGGGAGAGTCCTTTGCAAGCAATCAGATCAGATGATGGATAACAGTGGAAATGCCATGATGAAAATGGCGATCATGTTTCAAAATATGAAAAATGAGGAGGGGGGGGGGAAAGGTGGTGGCGGATATGAAATGATTTGCTTCAACAGAATTGTGACTATGTGGTTTGCTTCAGTAAGTGTCATTGTTTCCAAAGATTATTCGAAATAAATCCATCTGAACTCAAACCTAAACTGATTCATTAAAGTCCATGCACAGAGATATAAATGACAAAGTTGACCCAGACTTTGGTGAAGCGATTAAGAATGCTATTAAATGTGGGACACTGAGAAATGAAGATGAAAAAACACTTCTTCAATACTTGCAAAGGTACAAGGAATCTGTTGGTGACCAAGTGGGTATGAACACCGTATGTTGTTGGACTACTGTGAAGAGTGATAATTGTGTAGAGGAAGAAAGGATGCCTTCCTTTGAACACTACTTTTGTTGTGAAAATATGGGATTTGCCCTTGACATAT
>Ga0209712_10004191_pt1 | contig 11539 bp, 8 predicted proteins | sample ArcOceMetagenome_FD_187443 | JGI IMG/M metagenome (GOLD analysis project Ga0209712, IMG submission 187443) | Marine eukaryotic phytoplankton communities from Arctic Ocean - Arctic Ocean - Greenland ARC118M Metagenome (SPAdes) (version 2) | ecosystem: Environmental > Aquatic > Marine > Oceanic...
GCCCCAAGAATAAGCCATTTTTAGCTGAAACTTTAAAGGCGGTAAAGGCAGTGGCGGAGCCACCAAAGCGGGTATTGGCAAAGCCGACTGTTCTTGTCTTCTTGCGATGGCTGTCCTGTTAATTTTCCTAAAACGAAAAAAGCTCAGAGGCTTAATCTGAGCTTTTAATTTAAATTAACATGGTTACAACAATAAATTAGTGATGGAAACCGCTTTCAACACTTTCGGGTGATAAGTCAGCCGATGCAAATTGAATAATACTGTCGGTATCACCATAATCTTTAGTTAATGCACCAAGGTTTTTGATCTCCCCTACTACATCTTCATACACTTTCATAAATTCTTGTTTACGATGCACTGGCTTTTCAAATGCTACTAACGCCTTACCCGCTTGAACAACATCAAAGTTAATCAATTTTTTCAATCGGTTAACCCAAGCTTCACCATGCTCCATAGCTAATAAAACATTCTTTTGCTCAAACGCTAGTGGCCTAATAATACGGTAACTATCATTGATTCGAGTAGCCAAAGGTACAGGTATCTCATACATGTCAGCTTTTAAGTTTTGCTTGGTATAACGAACACCTGACGGTAATTTAGCCGTTAACTGGCTCTTTAATACTCGGATCATTTGCTGTTCTTTATATTCTTTGCTTTCAGTAAAATTACGGCCAATTAATCGCTCATATAACTTGTCTACCGCTACATTGATATTGGCAGTGAGCATTGTGCCAACTTCACCAAAATGTAAAACAGACTCTCTAGTACGGGTTATTTCTTTAAAGTAATCGACTAAGCTTTTGCCCTGTACATGGTAATGAACAAGGTAATTCCGAATTCGCTTGAGTTCTTCTTCAAAGCCTTCGATAGCATGTTTATACACAACACCATCTAAGTCATCAAAAAACTTAGTCACTCTGTTAAAAGTTTTAGGTGCCAATTTGAAGTCATACAAGCCTAACTTAGGCGCGATGACAACTATGCCAACGTTGGCAAACTCTCTTGTTTCTGCGAAGGGCATAAAGCGAATAACTGCGTACATGCACTGTGTGTTATTTGACATCATGGTGTTCTTCAACTCAGTCATTTTAGCCCCTCCCAAAATTGTTTGTTTTGATATTCATTTAATACTAGCTTTATTTGCTCTATAAGACTATCGAAATCAGCTACACCTTCTTTCCAATCTTCAGGAATATCCAAGACTATATCGTCCCAATTAGTTAATGCATTTTCTATTCTTTCTTCATAATTTTGTTGCAAATCGTAATCCATTTGAGCCGGCCAAAATTGACTACTTACATGTAATTGACGATGACTTTGAAGCTCGAACTGATGATCAAATGCTAAATTATGATCTAATACAATCACCCCTAAATTGGAGTGTTTAAAAAATAAATTTGGATTACCGCCCCACTTAGTCAGATTTCTATCAGCGTTCCGGATCCAATAATCGAAAACATACAAGTCTTGCAACTTGCTTTGAGGAAGGTCATGTAGTTGTTGGTAATTCACTTCTTGCAAGTCTGGGATATGCTCAGACCCAAACGCAATTCCTTCACCAATTTCAAATTGGTAATTATCGTTATACTCCAACAATGATCCATCAACATAAACAAGTTCGCAATCAGGTATAGGCAAGCCAAAACTCTGTCCTAACTTTGCAAACAACCACTCTTTAATGCAGCCTTCAAAGCCTGCTCGTTGTCGTTTGATAACATATTTTCTATTATTGTCAGCCAAACAAAGGTAAGGCGCTGTAGCTCCTTGCTTCATTTGGTACTGGATTTCGGTGATATTAATCATGTCCTATATATTCCTCGACACATTTTAATACGAACGCATTTATAAAATAAATTAAGGGTGATACGTCCATTCTCTATTCCTAGCTAGTACTTTATAAATATCATCAAATGACGTTAAAATCCGAGATTTAATGGTAAAGGTATTATTCTTAATTGCGATTTCTCTGAAAATATCCATGCCTTTACCTATCTGCGCTACATGCTCATCAAAACAGAGCATTCTATCGTGCGCTTCATCTTTAAAAAAAGAGTCTTTACATAAAGAAAAGTTAATTTGAATATTATGAATATTAAAATACGGTTTTTTAATTAGAGTATTTTTTATATACGTATTTATTATTGTTGCATTCACTTGTTCTGAAGGAAAATCACATGCGCTAAATACATCTATCGAAAAATTTTTATTCAATTTCGATAATTTGTTTATCAATAACTCTAAAGCTGTAACTTTACCTCGTTCAAAATCTTGCTGTAGGTTTAATGCCAAATATCTATCGATAATAGTTATTTTTTTAGAAAATTCAGCCATCCGATAAAATCGTGATGACCATATATCATCAAAAACATCTCCTGCTTTTATATCCATTAAGCAATTATTTTTACTCTTACCGAAGTTTTCAGATTCACTGAGGCTACAAAGGGAAATAATTTCTAAAACATCATTACCAACATTTATCGATTTAGCTTCGAATGAGTCTTGCAACTCCTTTGGAAGCACCCCTGTTACAACATTTTTATCGTAGTACTGTGCTTGAAATTCGGGCATACCTTTTAATGCTGAAAGCATATTTTGAAGAACTTCAATACTAATTTGTTTAAACGATCCATCCGTGAAAGCCAGTTTCCACCTCTGCTGATATTTCACAGGTATAGATGAAATAGCAGCAATTAGTGCACTTCTATTTTTAGAACAAATCGCTAAACAACCATAGTCCTTCCAAATATCAAGGAGTTGATTGCAAACTACTGGGGCACTATTAAAGAAATCGTCTTCAAATAAATCTTGGTCAAAATAAAAAATCGTTAACATTTAATTACCCAAGATTTCATTCATTCGCTCTTCGAAAAAACCTTCTGGCCATGCCGTTGTAAAGTCACCATCGTCATCAAGTCCAATATGTGTTACTTGAGCACCTGTTTCGCCAACATCAACATACAAAACCGAAACCATCTCTTTAGGTATAACATTTTCTCTAATACGTCTTTGAATTCGCAACATTACTGCTTCACTATGTGTTTCAACAACCCACTGATTTCCTCCTTCTTTGACAGAATCAATAAATAGATCAGCTAAATTAGCCTGCAAGCGAGGATGTAAGTGTATCTCTGGTTGCTCTACGCAAATACATTCTTTTTTTGAAACAACAGCTTCAAACAAAATAGGGAGCACTTGCCCTATACCAAAACCAACGTCCTTAGGAGTAATAGTTACGCCATTTCGGGAATCTGTTAACTGCAAAGATATAAGAGGACCAGTATTTACATCACCAAGGTTTTTTGCGTCAATAGTGTAAGGAATATTAAATTTTTTTAAAAACGTATTTATTTTAGATTTAACGTCTTGACCACCAGACTCAATTGCCAAGCCTAAATTATGTTTACCTTGCCCTCGTTGAAAACCACTAATGTCACTAGAATAGAATTTTTTAGGGGAACTACGTAATGGACCTAAATATTTTAAGTTACTAAAAACATACTTAATATCATCAATAACTTTATCCGTATATTGACTCAATGCAGTACCAGTTTCACTGACGCTAGTTGGTAAATTTATATTGGAAGAAATTTTAAATTGCTCATACAGATTACTATCTAATGTATTCCATTCCTTCGCATCATTAGACTTTAACTTTAGTCGCTTTGATAGCTCATTTCTTAAGCTTTCTGCGTTATTTAATTTAAATGTTATCACTTCTGCTGAGGTAGTAGGATGACTTAAATGAAAACTAACTTTCTCACCGGTATTATCCTTACATGAAAATTTATAATCATCTAAAAAAACCGTTTTACTAGACTGCCTATACCTAAAATCAATTTGTCGCTTATCGGAATTACCAAAAATCATTGGATAAGAATGGTTATAAATAAACTCTTTTGCGTCATGATTACTATCATATTGAATGGAAAATGACATTTTGCTACTAGTGTCTTGTCCGTGTATTAAAGATTCAAACGTTCCTAGATTGATTGATTCAGCTGAAGTGACTAATTCAACATTTTTGTTCGAAGATAACATAGTCTGCTTCAACATCATCAATGATTGAATAACAGAACTTTTACCAGAAGAATTGGGGCCATATATAAGTGTTATTGGCGCAAAATTTAAAGTTTGCCTACCTGCAAAAGCTTTAAAGTTCTCAATTTCATATTTAGTAATCATATAAATCTATCTCGCTTTAAATTTTTTACCACTGCATCGGTTAGTTGAGTTTGGATGATTTGGGCGTCTTTTAGGTTCGCTTTAAGGGAATCGCATAAAGCCATTAATTCATCCACTTTGGCTACAATGCGATTCTGCTCTTCCAATGGAATAATAGGTAAAATCAACCTAGAAATTTCGGTGGAATTAATATTTTTCACTCCACTAGTTGTTCTTAATGGATTCTCTATTTGTGAGCGAATTAATACTGATTTTAAAACCAAGTGAATAAACTTAGAGTTATTAAAATTCTTAGGAAGTCTAACTCGAACTAAATACCCCGCATAAGCAAACCCAACATGAGCGTCATCTACCACCGCAGATGAACCCACTATAGAGGTTGAACCGTTAGACCTAATTATTAAGATGTCATCTTTTTTCAATGAAAGGTCATTAACCTCTACTGCTGTTAAAGGAGTAAACTTTAAATCTTCCGAGTCAATAAAGCCTTTAACTACGTTTGGTATTCTTAATATTGGAGTACCAGTACCTTTGTATTCAGACTTTTTTGATGTACCGTATTTTAGATTGCAAAATAGTTCATAAAACCTGCACCACCCCCAACCCACAGGTAATTCAAACGGTTTATCTTCGTCTGAAATCGGCGGCAGTGGCTTCTGCTTTTTGATTTTACCGTCTTTGATGAGTTGTTGTTTTTCGGTGGCGATGCGTTCTAGTAGTTTGGATGCGGGTTCGTTGTTGGGGTCTTGTTTGACGAGCTTGCCCATGACTGCGAGTTGCAGGATGGTTTGTTTTAGTTGGGAGATAGCGGCTTGGGTGGTGATTAACACGTCGAAGTGTTGGCTAATCGTTTGCCAGTTGTCATTGAGTTCGTCGGCGTCTTTGGCTTCGGTGAGGGTTGCCAGTAGCACTTCTACAAGTGTTTTATGGGCGTCGATACTGGCTTCGGTTTGCGCTTCCAGTTGGTCACATAAGGCCATTAACTCATCGACTTTGGCGACGATGCGGTGTTGTTCATTTATTGGTGGGATTGGGACAGGTAAATTAATTACAACACTTGTATTTAATTCGACTTGATTTGTAGTCCCTGAAACAAGTGAATTTTCAACACCAGGTGCAATACGTTTTTGTATACCACTTGAAGATACGTAGCTGGAAATAAAACCCGCATTTTTTAGTATTGCTCTAATTACAGTGACATGAGAATCGGCGACTAGTTTGTCACTATCATCTTTTCTAAGGATATTAATGCGCCCAGCAGTGCCAGTTGAATTCCACAGCAAATCATTGTCTTTCAAAAATCGTTCGTCTTGATATTGAGTTAAACTTTGATCATCAACATACCGTGCAGCGTTCAAGTCAAATCCATTCCACTGAACACACTTTTGAGAAATGACTTTAACTATCCCAAACTCCGAATATTTAGGCCCTTTTCCCCGTTGAATATATTCGCAAATATCTTGTAAACGAACCCACTTCCACCCTTCTGGCAGTTCAAACGGTTTTTCTTCTTCGGTAATTGACGGTAATGGCTTTTGCTTTTTAATCTTGCCTTCTTTTACCAATTTGATTTTTTCAGTCTCAATCTTTTTAAGCAATGCACTGGCGGGTTCATCACTAGGATCTTGCGGGACTAACTTACCCCGTACCGCCAGTTCCAGTATCAACTCCCGCAGTTTCTTAATGCCGACGAGCTCCAACTTTTTTGAACTACCCCGCCCTGCTGCGGATTTGGTTTTAATGGCAGCTGTCCAGATATCCAAATGGTCTGTGATTAAGTTTTCCACCCCCATTACTTGGCACCTGTAGTAAGTGCTTCGGCAAGGATGCCTTTAAGCTGGTCCCGCAGTTGCTGGATGTCCTGTTGCTGCTGTGCATATTGGCTGAGCAACTCTTGTGGGTCGTGACTGATTTGCTCGCCTACATGGGGGTTTTTAATGTCGAGATTAAAATTACGGGCAATGATGTCGTCAATGCTGACCTGCCAGGCTTGTGGGGTTTCTACTCTAGTGGCAAAACCGTCTTGTTCCTTGCCCCACCAGTCGTTTTCGGTTTTGAATTCTTCAAACTTCATGGGTTTGGTTTTGTTGTAGTTTTTTACACCTTCTGGATAGGGATGTTCGTAGAACCAGATTTTTTTGGTTGGAGTGCCCTTAGTGAAAAACAGGATATTGGTTTTAATGCCAGTATATGGAGCAAACACACCATTGGGTAAACGTATGATGGTGTGCAGGTTACATTCTTCGGTGAGCATTTTTTTGATTTTGGTTTTTACGCCTTCACCAAACAAGGTGCCGTCGGGCAATACCACAGCGGCGCGACCACCATTTTTGCCCGCTGAAGGTTCTTTTAAGACTTCTATAATTAACTGCAAAAACAGATCGGCGGTTTCGCGGGTTTGCATGTCGGATGGGAAGTTTTTCTCGATGCCGTCTTCTTCAGTGCCACCAAATGGTGGGTTGGTGGCGATAACATCAAAGGTACTGTCCCAGTTCGACAGGGGTTTATTTAGGGTATTGCCGTGCTTGACTTGCACGGGCACTTCGATGCCGTGCAGCATCATGTTGGTGGTACAGAGTAAGTGGGGTAACTGCTTTTTTTCAACACCATGAATTTGTGTTTGCAGGGTTTGATGGTCACTACCCGTTTTGACGTAGTTGTTTTTAATGTGGTCGACCGAGCAGGCTAAAAAGCCACCTGTACCACAGGCTGGATCAAATACTTGTTCGCCTAGTTTAGGGTCGAGTCTGTCGATAATAAAACGGGTGACGGCGCGGGGGGTGTAGAATTCACCCGCATTACCCGCACTTTGTAAGTCACGGAGAATTTGTTCGTAAATATCACCAAATAGGTGGCGCTCTTTTGAATCAGTGAAGTCGACTTCGTTGAGTTTGTTGATCACTTGGCGCAGTAGTGTGCCGTTTTTCATGTAGTTGAAGGCATCGCTAAAGGCTTCGCGTACCACAAAACCACGGGGGTTTTTATCTATAGGGGCGGTCAGGTTTTTAAGTTGGTCAAAAAGTTCGTCATTAACAAAATCCAGTAAGTCATCACCTGTTATGCCTTCGGCATCGGTGGCCCAGTTGCGCCATAAAAATTGCTCGGGGATGGGGGCGCGGTAGTTGTCTAACTCAAGCTCTAAGTCTTCTTCTTGGGCATCAAATATTTTTAAAAAGAGTAACCATGACATTTGACCTAGGCGCTGGGCATCGCCGTCGACTCCGGCGTCTTTGCGCATAATGTCTTGAATGGATTTAATAACGGAACTGACTGACATTTTATAGAAGCCTCTTGTTTAGTGCTTATGTTTAAGTGCTTAGGCGGATTTTTCCGGCAAAGGATTATATATGGCGGCTTCAAGCTCGGTAATGGCTTGGTCGTACTGTTGGCGGCCACCGAAACCGTTTTTCAGAATTTCTTTAAACGAACCTATTTCAGTAAAAGGGTAAACCTTAATGGTTTGTAAGTTTTCTAATTCGCTGACTCCAGCATCGGCGTATTTTTCTAGCAGACTATTCAATACGCTTTGTGCCTGGTCTGAATACTGGGTGAAGTAATTGCGCTTTTTGACGTTGTTTGCCCGCTCTTTGCGGGTAAGGGCGGGTTGGTCAAATACTACGTGGCAGATCATATCAAATGGGTCGAGGTCTTTTCCGACTTCTTGCTCTAGTGCATCCCAAATTATGCCCTCGTCGGCCATTTCATCAATAATGGTTTGTTTACGCTCGGCCTCGTTCCACTTGCGCACAAAGGCATCGAGAGTGGCGAATTGTTTGTTCAGGGTTTTGCGGGTGTAGTCTTTGAATGATTCGGTGACTAACTTGCCGTCGGTGTCGTAATATTGCACACGCTCGGCAACCTTACTGACTTTTACGCCATTGATATGGTACTTGTGGATTTTTTCTTCGTCTTGCCAGTCGTCACCGCCAATTTCAGCTTTGGAATGGGTTTGGTCAGACTCATAGTCTTCTGTTGATGAGCTTTTCTCTGACGACGTTTCGTTTTCGCTTTGCCCATTCAATACATCTTCGAAGTCCGAATCGGGATCGTTGATATCATCTGGTTGAGCGACTATGACTTTTTCGGGTATACCGTCAAAGCCTTCGTCGGCAAATAACTCAGTGGCTTTTTTAAAGTCGAGAATGGTAAACCAGAGTTTGTTGTACTTGTCGTCTATGCGCGTGCCACGGCCGATGATTTGTTTGAATTTGGTCATGGATTGAATAGATTGATCGAGCACCACTAACTTACAGGTTTTGGCATCGACGCCTGTAGACATTAATTCAGATGTGGTGGCGATAACCGGATAGGCGCGTTTAGGGTTGATGAAGTTGTCGAGCTGGGCTTTACCCAATTCGTCATCTCCGGTGATTTTCATCACGTATTTTTCGTTTTTCGCGACTTGCTCTGGATTAAGGTTAACCAGTGCACGGCGCATTCGGTCGGCGTGGTCAATGTCGTTACAAAACACTATGGTTTTGTCCATTTCGCCGGTGCGTTTTAGATAATTGGTAATGGTTTGTGCAACTAGCTGAGTGCGCTCATCGATGACCATAGTGCGGTCAAAGTCTTTTATATTGTATATGCGATCCTCAATCAGATTGCCTTTTTTATCCACTTGGCCTTTGGTAGGTCGCCAACCTTGCACGTCTACATCGATATCTACCCGCACCACTTTGTAGGGTGCTAAGAAACCATCTTCGATGCCTTCTTTTAGTGAATACATATAAGCAGGATCACCGAAGTAATCGCTGTTTGAGACTTCTTCGGTTTCTTTTGGGGTGGCAGTTAAACCAATTTGTGTTGCAGCACTAAAATATTCGAGAATTTCACGCCAAGCGCTGTCATCAGCAGCACTACCACGGTGGCACTCGTCAATAATAATCAGGTCGAAGAAGTCAGGGTCAACTTGCTTGTAGGCTTTTTGTGATTCTTCGGGGCCAGTTAATGCTTGATAAAGGGCTAAATGAATTTCGTAAGCTGGGTCAACTTTACGGCCAGTGATTTTGGTCATCGCTTGGTCGAATGGCTGAAAATCATTAATACGGGTTTGGTCAACCAATACGTTTCTGTCAGCCAAAAATAAAATGCGTTTTTTGGCTTTGGCCTTCCACAAACGCCAAATAATTTGAAACGCGGTATAGGTTTTACCTGTGCCCGTCGCCATCACCAGCAACACGCGATTTTGGCCCCCAGATACGGCTTCGATGGTTTTATTTATGGCTTGTATTTGATAGTAACGCGGCGATTTACCGCTGCCATCGTCATGATAATCCTGAGTGATTATGGGCAACTGTGCTTCGGTATACCCTTTAAAGGCGCAGAACTTAGCCCAGAGCACTTGTGGGCTGGGGAACTCGGCTAGGGAAATTTCAGTTTCGAGTTGGTTTAGATTGGTTTTATCATGAAATATAAAACCGTCACCGTTTGAGGCAAAAATAAAAGGTACATCTAACAAGCGGGCATAATCCAGACCCTGTTGGATACCTTTACCCACTTCGTGTTTATTGGCTTTAGCTTCAATTACAGCGAGGGGCTGTGACGCTTTGTGGTAAAGCACGATATCGGCGGATTTAACCTTCATCCGTGCTGCTGCCATACCTCGCACCACGACTTTTCCATCACGAAGTTTTACCTCCTGACGGATCTGGTACATATCATCCCAACCGGCACTTTTGATGGCAGGCATAATAAATTTACTGATAATGTCAGTTTCGCTGAGTGCTTTTTTATTAATAGGTGGCATACCGCTATTCCCTGCCCTTTGCATTCTTATTATCTGCTGCAAAGTCAGGTTAGCATAAAGGTGTATTATTCTTCACCAAATAAAAACCCAGTCAGTAAATAAAAGCATCGGTTCATCGGTTTATTAACACTTGTTTAACCTTGGTGCATGCCCGAGTGAATAGAATATCTGTTATGGGAAGTCTGCCCCTGCGCCTTTCTTTTGGCTCTTTCTTGTAATTCTTTCTTGTGACTCTTTTCATTAGCTTTTTTATAACCCTTTTCATCGCCTCTTTTATTACTCAATTTTATTACTCACTTTTATTACCCCCTTTTTATGCTTAAATTTAAGCGGTGAAGCGTTTTTTAATTAATTGTAACGTACGTTACAATTAATTTAAAAATAATAACATTTGCGGTTAATAGAGTGGTTAATAGCGCGATTAATTTGTCACAGGTTCGATTATTAATGGTATTTGTGTCTAATTACATTTAGTGTGTTTATTTATTTGTAACGTACGATACAATTTTATGGATCCGCTCAAAAAAGAATCACCTACCACTCAATTTTATGATGATATCCAATTCGCTTTTAAACATTTTAATAAAATACTGTTTGATGATTCACTTCCCCAGGTCATGCTTACTCTTCAAAGACAAAAGCAAGTCATGGGTTACTTTTCACCTGAGAGATGGGGAAGTGCCGATGGTGATAAGTGCCATGAAATAGCGATAAACCCTTCTTATATAGCTCGTTCAAGTGTCATAGAGTATATGCAAACATTGGTTCACGAAATGACCCATCTTTGGCAAAGGTGTTTTGGCTCACCTGGGAGAACGTGCTATCACAACAAAGAATGGGCAAGAAAGATGATAAGCATCGGGCTCATGCCCACTGACACCGGTAAAACTGGGGGTAAAGTGACAGGCGATCATATGAATGATTACCCTGTTAAGGATGGTAAGTTTCTCAAAAGTTGTATTAGATTAATTGAAGATGAAAAATTTGCTTTGAAATGGGTAGACCGCTTTGCTAAATATTCTACTTATCATGTACTGAGTCGAGACAATTATACCGCTGAAAACTTTGAATGGTCAGAGCTCGAAATCGATTATAATACCCTTGATGCTCTTACTTCACCCATGTCAGAAATATTGGGCGAAGCAGAAATAGTAGAGCCCCTACCCGTTCAAAATAACGTTAAAACTAAATTTGTGTGTAATGGATGTGCAGCCAATGCTTGGGGTAAAGCATCTCTGAATCTAATCTGTGGCGATTGTGACTTACCTATGGCGGGCATATCACCAGTAAATGAGTTCAAAACTATAATAAAATAAATTTAATAGAAGGTAATAAAAGACAATAAAAAGCGGGCAGAGATAAATTAAAAATAAAAAGGCTCACGTCATTTGATCATTAAAACTTGTTTAACCACAGTGCAGGCCAAGCCACTTCGATAAGAATATGAAAATAGTCTTTACCCTGTGATAAGCAGAGCAAAGCAGCAACCCAATATCGCCTAGGGTGAAGTCTACGTTCGTGCCTTTTACCCAAATAACCCAGTATTAAGTAACGCAAAACAATGGGCCTTACGATGGCTATTTTGCTAAGCGTTTTTACTGCAAATTCATT
>Ga0209712_10004192_pt1 | contig 11534 bp, 9 predicted proteins | sample ArcOceMetagenome_FD_187443 | JGI IMG/M metagenome (GOLD analysis project Ga0209712, IMG submission 187443) | Marine eukaryotic phytoplankton communities from Arctic Ocean - Arctic Ocean - Greenland ARC118M Metagenome (SPAdes) (version 2) | ecosystem: Environmental > Aquatic > Marine > Oceanic...
TGCAAATACGCTGCTTTTTTTATGGGCCAATGAAATGTTTATTTACACACGGAGTCTTTCAAAGGTTTTATAGTCTTCAATAAAATGCTGAAGTAGGCGAATTACTTGAGAGCTGGAAACTTTAAAATTTTGTAAATAAATACTTCTAAAGTCATCCAGTAATGACCAGTCTTTACCTGTGAATGAACTGACATTAAAAGCCCGCATGCTCCAGTCGGTTAACTCTCGGGCCTGGACAGGGTGGTCCAATAAAACATTCACATTTTCATGGCGCTTATCTTTTTTGATTTGCTCCATCAGATTTTGAATGGTCTCTTTCTCACCTTCCAAAACCTGCATAAAACGCCCTTCATCACAAAACAGCATGCCGGTAATATGATGCTCTAGATTAAATGCTTGGGCTGTTTCTAAAATATCCACAAGGTCGGGGCCGATCTTGTCTGGTAGGCCAATGTATTTACTGGCATACATAATCAAGTGCATGTAAAGGCATCCAAGCGTAGGAGTGATGCCTTAAGTATGGAGCATGAATTCAAATTGTCAGGGCTATTTTTTATTTTCCCCGCGCACGTTCACTTCACCCAAGCTATCCACAATCTGCTGATAACTATCAAAGCGCCCTTGGCTCACGTGGCCATCCTCTAGTGCGGCTTTCATGGCGCAGCCTGGTTCAGCCTGATGTTTGCAATCACGAAACTTACACATACCTGCAAACGGCTCTAGCTCTTTAAAGCCTTCTAAAATTTGATGCTCTTCCATGTGCCACAAACCGTATTCACGAATCCCCGGGCTATCGATTAAATCGCCGCCGCTAGGAAAGTGGAAAAGCGTCGCAGTGGTGGTGGTGTGTTTGCCGGTTTTACTTTGTGCGCGTAAACCGCCCACACGAATGTCTTCATCGGGTAATAGGGTGGAAACAATGTGGGATTTGCCCACGCCACTTTGCCCTACAAATACACTGATATTATCTTTAAGCAGTACTTTTAAGTCTTCCAGGCCCCCTTCGGTAATGGCGCTGGTTTGAATAAATCCATAGCCAATATTTTGGTAGTCTTTAATCAGGGTCTCGAAATGCTCACGGTTATCATCGTTTAATAGATCGATTTTGTTCAGGCATAAAAGCGGTTTAATGCCACTGACCTCAGCGGCCACTAGATAGCGGTCAATTAAATTGCGGTGTGCATGGGGCTCAGGGGCCACCACAATAATCATATGATCAATATTGGCAGCCACGGATTTAAGCTCGCCGTACATATTCGGGCGCTGTAATTCACATTGGCGCTCGTGTTTGGCCACCACAACCCCTAGGCCTTCATTGCCTAAGCGCCATACCACCTTGTCGCCAGTTACTAGGCCACCAAGGTTCGCACGCATATAGCAGCGCTCTTGGGTGCCATCTTGTGCTTCAACCAGCACCTGAGTACCGAAGTGACTGATCACTTGGCCGTTCTGTTCAGGGCCTAAATCACCACCTTCTAGCTCATGGTGAATATGGGTTTCTTTTTTGTCGGCTCGTTCACCACGCTCTTGCTGAATCTTGTTGATTCGCCACGCCTGACGCTTGTTGAGCTTTCGTTTTGCCATAGACTTATGTTCAAATTACGCTTTACTGAATTATATAGACAAACCTAGGCTAAATCAGTGTTAACATGGATTTAACTAGGCATACAGGGGCCAGCCATCATAGAGCGGCCTTGATAGGAAACACCATGGAAAACAAACACAATCTCATCTGGATTGACCTTGAAATGACAGGCCTAGAGCCTGCTACAGACGTGGTAATTGAAATTGCCACCATCGTCACCGATGGCGATTTAAACATCTTAGCTGAAGGCCCAGTTTTGGCCATTCATCAGCCAGATAGCATCATCGACAATATGGATGATTGGAATACCAAAACCCACGGCAACAGTGGTTTGGTGCAACGCGTAAAAGACAGCACGGTAGATGAAGCTGAAGCGGTTAAGCAAACCATCGCATTTTTACAGCAATACATCGGTAAAGGCGTGAGCCCAATGTGCGGCAACAGCGTGCATCAAGACCGTCGTTTTATGAACAAATACATGCCAGAACTGGAAGACTACTTCCACTATCGCAACATTGATGTGAGCACCCTTAAAGAATTGGCCCGTCGCTGGGCACCTGAAAAACTTAAAGGTTTAACTAAAAAAGGTTCTCACAAAGCATTAGATGATATCCAAGAAAGCATTGATGAAATGAAATACTATCGCGAACATGTGATGAGTATTTAATTCGGGTTTATTTTTAACTGCGTATAAAACGGTTTTTCGTTTTTATAAAGCAAACCCACTTTAATTCTTTTGCGGCTGTAGGAGGTAAAAGTGGGGCGTTGGAAAAAATATAGCTTACACGGGGCAGCTGCTCTGTTCAGCAGCCTTTCGCTTGCCAATGACGTAGACGTGTTTGAACTGTCTTTGCAGCAGCTTATGCAAGTCGAAGTGGTTTCAGGCGTGTCAGAAACCATTAGCCTAAGTCCAGGCACCGTTTCCTCTTACTACCCTGAGCAACTTAAAAAAATCGGCTTACATTCTTTAGTCGACATAGTGGGGTTTGCTACAAACACGCAAATCAATCGTTCTCAGCAGGGCTCCCCTGTTATCCAAGTCCGTGGTCTTTCCGACCCTTATAATCAAAAAGTTTTATTTTTGTTGGATGGTATTCCGTACTGGACCCCGTCACACGGCAATATTCCTTTATATGGCATCCCCATGGATGCTATTGAACGCATTGAAATCATTCGCGGCCCTGCCAGTGTTATTTATGGCACAAATTCTTCAGCTGGTGTGATTAATATCATCAGCAAACAACAGGGTAAGCAGGCCCATGTTGAAATAGCTGAGAATCAAAAAATTAATACCGGTTTTCATTATGTGCAAAACCTAGCTGAAGGCTCAGTGAGTTTTGCCATGCAAACGCAAAAAGAAGAGGGTTATGCTGCTGAGTATTTTAATACTTCAGGGGCCTTTGATGGCTCGTGCTTTTGTTTTCCAATTAAAGAAACGTCAACACTAACAAATCAATTAGAGTACACCTCAGCGTTGAGTAGATTCAACATGAACGGTGTTCAGCTCACTCTGCAGGCTCACGAAAGAAGCAATACAGGCATTACAAATTCCAGTTATTTAAGCCCAAGTAAGCAAACCTATAATGGCTATCTTGCATCTATACGATACGAGCAGAAGTTGGCATCTACCAATATCGAATATTTTAGCGACTGGAATCGCTTTTACAGGCAGGAAAGTGTATCAGGCATTATAAGTCCATTTGGTATTGCCGGCGACGGGGCCATTGAATTTGATAATGACGGTGAAAATAATGTGCGCTGGTTAAGCGGCATAAGAGTACGACATTCAGTAAATGAAAAACTTAATGTGTTAGCCGGTTTTGAATACGAAGAGCGTGAAATAGAGAATCATAAATTTTTAGATGATGTGGGCGGCGCTACATTGGCGTTATTGGCACAGCCGCCATTGAATCAACCGTTTGAGTTCCAAAGTGATGGTTCTATTTTATTAATCGAAGCAGATAAGGTGGAGGAGTTGTCTGCTTATATTCAGGGGGATTATAAAACCCAAGATTGGCGCTATGTATTTGGCTTACGCCATGTGGATAACGATCGCTCGGGCAGCTATGTGGCGCCGCGTTTCTCTGTGGTACACAGCATTAATGAAAGTGAATCCGTTAAGATTTTATATGGCGAAGGATTTAATTCACCAACATTTAGGCAATTCAGTGCCCGTGATCAATTGGGTATGAAACAAGAATCAAGCATTGAAGCCGAAGTCATAACAACTTATGAAGCGGCCTATACAGTGGCCCATCAAAAATCGCAAAGCACACTCACGGGTTTTTATACCGAAGCGGATAAACTCATTTTAAATTCCTCACAAGGTTTTTCAAATTCACAATCCATCATCAAGCGTTACGGTTTTGAATACGAGGCAAGTTATTTATTATCTAGCGGGCAACTATTAGCCAGTGTGAGTTATTTAAAACAAGGCAATAAAATCATAGAGAACGATGATAATGCCCTAGATACTTCAGTATGGCTGCTGCGTGCTGGCGGTTATACAAAGATAAATCGTCATACATTAGGGGCATCACTGAAAGCAGCGTCAGAGCGATCAGAAATGGATGCGCAATATTGGTTAAACCTGAATTATGAATACCAGGTTAATAGCTTTAACTGGTACGCCACCATAAATAATGCGTTGTCTGAAGATATTGTTGACCCTGTTATTGGCAGTAGCACTGCCACAACACAATCACAAGACAGTGCCACGGCACAGCTAGGTATGCGCTTTTCTTTTTAGAGCTTAGTATTTATAAGCGGTTTTAGCTGTGTTTACTCACCTGCTCATAAATACCAATTTTCTCCTGACTTTCTTTTTGCTGTTCGCGCATTTCTTTTAAATCCGATACCAGTTGTTTTAATTGATCTAACTTGCTGCCACCATCATATTTAGCTTGGTATGACTGGCGCTCGTCTTGCCAGAATACCGATTGGCTTAACGTGGGTACGTCTATTTTTGGGCGGCTATCTTGATGGCTACTGGATGAAATATTTGTAGGTGTAATGGTAAAACCCGATTCAAAGCGAGCTTGGAAAATACCTTGAATCTCTTCGCGGCGCTGAAAGTTCACTGTGTTTTGAGCGCTATTGTTTTCAGAGGTTAGCTCGCCGTTATATGACAGGCTAACTTGCTGGGAAATAACTTGGCTGGCTTGCATTTCCAAACTTTCTCTAACGTCGATACTTGAGGATGCACTGGCACTGCTATCTGTATCGGCCACTGGTGACGCAACCAGCCCCGAGTTAAACCGCATACGAATCCCATCAACTGAGATTAAACCTTCAGTTATCTCTCGCTCAAGTCTCACATGGGTGTCTGCATCGCGACCATTAATTACTTCATCATCAAATTGAAACACCGTTAACGGAGACTCTATTGGCGTGAGGGCATTACCAGTGCCCAGTTGAATCCCTTGCGCACTTTCCATCTGGGCTTTACCAATGGCTTGATCTTCGTAATGAATCTCCTGCAGGCTCACCGCTTGGCCATTTTCTTTTAAGGCCACGCCATTGCGGGCAATATTGGCTTGAAAGTTTCCATTAGCATCAAACAAATCTAAATCCATTTGTTCTGATCCTAAGTACAGCGCACCTAGGCCCACTTCTGATATAGAGCGCACTCGTTGCTCGCCGTTTTCATCAAAATCCATATACGATAACTGAGAAAATATAGCGTCGTTTTCATCAATCCAGCCATTATCATCGTCATCGTATTGAGCTAATTCACCAAAGCCTGAATTAGAATTGGGCCCAAATAATTCTTGGCCATTATCAATTTCACCATTACCGTTTTTATCCAGCGCTAAAAAACCAGTGCCGTGAGCGGTTTGGTTTAAGGTTTCTTTTGTGCCGTCGCTGCCTAAATCAAATTCAAAATATTGGCTGGAAAGTGAAGGGGCGCCGCCATTTAAATTAATCACCAGTGGGTCAATTAAATCCCGCTGGCCGGTAAAGGTGCTTTCTTGTGTGGTTTTAATATTGCGGTCGTAATTAAGTTCTAATAAAAAATCAATCTCACGGCCGCCTTCGGTTTTCACTGTGCCCAGTGCGCTGGCCTGAATGTGGGTATCGGATTCAAACTGTGAAATGCTGGTCACTTCAATTTGTGCCGTGGCTTGGTTGGTGCGGTTGCTGTCCAGTGCTTGTACTGCCACCACAGCCATTTCCTCCTCCACAAACACAGCGCTCACCGCCTCTAAAAACTCCGCACTTTCAAAATACTGGGCTTCACCTGTTTCGCTGTTTGTCACCAAACTTTGGCTATGGCTACTTATGCTGTCGGTCAGGGTTTGTTGCTGAGTTTGCGTGATGCCCGCGCGGCTTGTGGAGGTGCCGCCCGCATTTGCGGGGTTGTTATCCAGTATGCGCACATTGCGATTGGTGAGCTGCGCTTGTGTGGTGTTCTTTTGATGTTCATAACCCAGCTGTAATGCGCTTTGGGAAATTTTCATGTCATTAAACCTGATTGTTGGGCCATAAATGGGTGAACAATAGGGTTAACGGCTTGGCGTAAAATGTCTTTAGAGGTTATTTAAATAAACTCTTATTTATGGGGATCCCGCTGATGTAAGCATTAGTCGTGCATATATATAACTGCACAAAATACGAATGAAAATGCATAAATAGTGGCAATTTATGAGCATATTTTAAATGCTGGTAGGAGGTATATAGGTCAGTCTGGGCTAGACTTTATTAGATGCAATGCTCTTAACTGCATGAGTGAGGGTCGATGGGCTATTCCTTTCAAAGTAAGCGGTGCCTACTTATAATTATATTAATGATTATGAGTCCTGCTTATTCCCATTCAGCACCTGCTTTCGTATTCGCTGATCAGGATAGTCATCGATTATCGTCTGATGTGGAGTATTTGTTTGATGGGAGCTTGAGCCTGACATTAAATCAGGTGAAAGCCTCTGAAGAGTGGAGCTGGATTGCTAATAACAATAAAAGCATTAACTTTGGTTTTAGGTCCGAAGCCTTATGGCTGCGATTTACCATAAAGCCGGCCCATGCCGGTGACTACATCCTTCACATTCCTTATCCGTTATTGGATTACCTAGATAACTATAGTTTTGTTAATAATAAACAATATCCCGTTGTTTTTACGGGTGATGCAAGAGAATTTAATACAAGACCGATAGACAGTATTGATTTTGTATTTCCATATACCTTAAATGCAGGCGATGAACTGGCCGTATATTTACGAGTTGAAACAAATGGATCATATGATGTTCCAATAGACTTCAAAACCAAGGCTAATTATGCTGAGAAAGAGCGAGCAAATATATACTTTAGGGGGTTCGTAAGTGGCATCTTATGGGTGATGCTGTTTTATAATTTTTTTATCTTTGTGTCCATAAAAGACAGGGTTTATCTATTTTATGTTATCCATATATTCTCCTGTATGGTTGCGTCATATGCATATGACGGTACAACGTTTCAATATTTATGGCCCAACAGACCTGAATTAAATGATTATGTTTTCCCAATATTTAATGGCTTGATTCAAGCTACTAGTATTATTTTTATGCTGGAGCTGTTGCAAATATTAAAGAGACAGACATGGTATAAACATTATTTTTTAGGCCTTTTGCTTATTGTTTCAACCTTCCCTGTTCTGGGTGCTGTTTTACCTTATTCTAAAATTGTTCCTGTGGAGGTTATGTTTTCCTTGTTGGTGAATTTCTCTGCACTGATTGTAGGTATCCACTTTTCTATAAAAGGGGATAGATCGGCGCGATTATTTACCGTGGCAGTTGCACTTTTCATGGTTGGCTTGGTTAGCAGTAACCTAAAAAGCCTAGGGTTGCTACCTAATAATTTTTTTACTCAACACGCTTATCAGTTGGGATTTTTTATTGAAATGGTTGTGCTATCTCTAGCATTGGCACAAAAGATAGATACGGCAAAAAAGAAACTTATTTACGCTCAAAATGAAAACATTACAAATTTAAAACGCTACGAAGAACTTTATAGTGAGTCGGTTTCGGGTAACTTTCAGATGCTGTCTTCGGGTAAGGTTATGTCAGTTAATAGGGCGTTTAGTGAAATTTTGGGCTATTCATCTATCAGGCAACTCATGGAGTCAGATTCTTCTAATAATATTACGGATATCTCTGTTAATCCAAACGTGCCTAAAAAAATAATGGGGATATTAAAAGAGAAAGGTGAGCTGATAGATTTTGAAGATGAGGTAAAACATCTATCAGGGAAAAATATCTGGGTGTCGTTATCAATGCGCCCGGTCAGGGATGCTAATGGTAAAATTGAATATTTAGAAGGCTCCATGCTGGATGTAACTGACCGTAAAGAAAGTGAGTATTTAAAGGAGCAAACAACAAAAGATAAGATGAATACATTGGAACAATTGATTGTGGGTATTTGTCATGAACTGAATACACCTCTTGGTATTGCCATAACAAGTTTAAGTCACACCAATTGTTTGATAGAGGGTCTGTCAAATTCATATGAAAATAAACAACTAACTCATGCTATTTTTAAGGATATTATTACAGAGGAAGTAAAGTCTATTGAGTTTACAGAAGAAAGCCTGATCAAGATTCGTAGCCTTCTAGAAAAATTTAAACATATATCGGTTAGCCAAATTAATTACCAATTATCCAGTGCTAGGTTGCTAGATACCCTGGAAGAAGGCGTGCAGAAAAACCAAGAGACTATAGATAATATGGTTGTAAAGGTGACAATGAATTGTCCCTCCAGTATAGAGCTCGTTAGTTATCACACGGCTCTGCGTGAAGTGATTTTTCAATTGGTTAGCAACAGTCTTGCTCATGGGTTTTCTTCTAATACTGAAAATAATATATCTATCGACGCTTCAGAAGAAAAAGGTCACATCAATTTATTGTACCAAGATAATGGCGCTGGTTTGTCAAGCAAAGGCGAAGAAGGTTTGTTTAATCCATTCTATACAACAATGCGGGGTAGTCAGGGAAAGATCGGTTTGGGTATGTATTCGACATATAATATTATCACTCAATTATTAAAAGGGAGTATTGAGATCAACCCTAGTAATAAGGGTCTAAGTTTAAAGATAACGTTTCCAGTTGAGCACCTAGATTAATCGATGAAATTATTAAATCGATTCAACTGCATCACATTTTAGTCTAGTCTGTGATATCACCGTTTGAGCGATTAAGCTTCCTGTAAATAAATATAATAGAGAACGACTATGCCCCCTCATAGTAACGTGCAGCGTCTGCTTTTACACATTGAAATACTTGGCAATCGCCTGCCCCATCCCACCATGCTATTCATTTACCTATGTGGATTCATTCTGGCATGCTCAGGTTTGGCGGCTTTGTTTGGCGCCAGTACGGTGCATCCCATTACTGGTGAAACTGTGGTGGCAAAAAGTTTATTGTCGGCTGAAGGGTTGCGAGAAATTTTAAGCAATGGGGTAAAAAACTTCACTGGCTTTGCACCAGTGGGCACTGTGTTGGTTGCGGTTATGGGCATTGGTGTGGCGGAGCATTCTGGTTTGCTGTCTGTGGCATTGCGCGCGCTGGTGGTAAACGCCTCGCAAAAGATGACCACCTTTATTGTGGTGCTGGCTGGGGTGTTGTCCAGTTTGGCGGCGGACACGGGTTATGTGGTTTTGGTGCCGTTGGCAGGTTTGGTATTTTTGGCGGCGGGTCGTCACCCTGTTGCGGGCATTGCCGCAGCGTTTGCTGGTGTGTCCGGCGGTTACAGCGCCAACCTTTTGATTGGCCCGTTGGATGCCGTTTTAGCGGGCATTTCTACCGAGGCTGCCACACTTGTGCAGCCTGATTATGTGGTCAGTGCAGCAGGTAATTATTATTTTATTGTGGCCTCGACGTTTTTAATTGCCATTGTAGGCACCTATGTGACCGAGCGTTGGATTTGCCCATTGTTAGGTGAATATAAAACGGATAACTTACTAAAAGCGCAAGAACCAGATCAAACAAAGGGTCAAACAAAAAACCAAAAAAATACCCAAGCAGAAAACTCTGATAACTCACAATACATCTCTCAACATATCTCTCAAGCGGATCGCAAAGCATTAAAAGCAGTGGGCCTGTTTAGTGTGGTGTTTATCTTTTTATTATTAGCCTGTGTTTTGCCGCAAGACGGTATTTTAAGAAACCCAGACACCGGCAGTTTATTACGTTCACCATTTATTAGCGGCATAGTGATGATCATTGCAGTGTATGCCGCGTTATGTGGTTGGCTGTTTGGCAAAGTCAGCGGCCGCTTTGATTCCTCCCGTGATTTTATATTGGGCATGGAAAGCGCCATGGTCACCATGGCTTCGTATTTAGTATTAATGTTTTTTGCCGCGCAATTTGTAAATTGGTTTAGCTGGAGTCAGTTAGGCACCATCAGCGCCATTAAAGGCGCACAATTTTTACAGCTGTTAGACCCTAATGCTGGAATATTATTAATTTGTTTCATGTTGCTGGCGGCGTTTATTAATTTATTGGTGGGCAGCGCATCGGCCAAGTGGGCATTGTTAGGCCCTATTTTTGTGCCCATGTTATTGCTGGCAGGTATTTCGCCGGAGGCCACACAAGTGGCGTATCGCATTGGCGATAGCAGCACCAATATCATCACACCATTAATGCCGTACTTTGGCGTGGTGGTGGCCTTTGTGCAAAAGTACGATAAGGACGCTGGCATCGGCACACTGTTGGCCATTATGCTGCCGTTTAGTTTAATCTTTTTAGTGAGCTGGTCTTTGTTGTTGGCTGCGTGGATTGTATTGGGTATGCCACTGGGGCCTGGGGCGCCAGTGTTTGTTGGGTAGGTAATTATTATGAATGACTCTATTCAAGAGCAGATAAATTTAACGTGTCCAAACTGCCAAAGTAATAGCTGCTTAATAGGTCGCTTAGATACATTAAGTGTAGATACTAATTTCGATGGAAAGTTTTATCCTTCATATCTGAAGGTACCTTTTTTAGCGGTAGAGCGGCCTAATGTTGCTTTAGAAAAAAACGATGAATTTAAGGCGTGTACTCAATGTGGTCACCTATGGAGTAGTGTTGACCCTAAGCAACTAAATTTATCTCTTAAAAAGTGTGATTGGGATGGTAAACCCCAAGTTAAACCTGCAGAAAGGAAGTCCTACTTCTCATTAATCTCATCAGCTATTATTGCGGGGTTACTACTGGTGATTATGTTTTTCAATTATCAGGCGTAATAATTAAATAAAGGGTCGAGCTAATGTTGCACTACCCTTGGATGTTCGCTTTGAAATCACATCAACATCTCACGATCAATATTCACATATTCATCCGCGCTATTAATCAAGCCATTGGCCGTTAAAAACTCCACCCCATAAACACGGCTTTTCACATTCCATTTATCACGGACTTTGTTTAACAAAATAGCAAAGTCTCCATCGCCACTTAATAAAACCACCATATCCACTTCTGGCGCGCATTCCATAGTATCAATGGCAATGCCCACATCCCAGTCACCCTTAGCGCTGCCATCACGGCGTTGAATGAAGGGTTTCAAGCGTACGGTAAAACCAATATTGCGCAGCGCATCTTGGAATTTAATTTGGCTGTCGATGCCACGATCAATGGCGTATGCAAAGGCGTGAGTGATTTCACCTTCTTCACTTAATGCGGCCCACAACTTTTTGTAGTTAAACGAACGGCCGTGCATTTCTTTGGTTGTGTAATAAATATTTTGCACGTCTGCGAAGATGGCGATTTTTTTCATGTAGTAAACCCATGTATGCACGATAAATAAGATTGTAACAGCTATGCGGCCTTTTGAGTGTTTATGCTGTCAGTGCTTAAGTCGCCATGCTCTTCAGGTGGTGTTTGTGATCTGGTTTTAAATGCTGTGCGAGCTTTGTGCTGAAAGTAGGCATCAATGGCGTCCATTATTATCCCGCTGATAATGAGTATGGCTTCGGAAGTATGATTAAACGAGAAGCCTAATATCC
>Ga0209712_10004194_pt1 | contig 11532 bp, 6 predicted proteins | sample ArcOceMetagenome_FD_187443 | JGI IMG/M metagenome (GOLD analysis project Ga0209712, IMG submission 187443) | Marine eukaryotic phytoplankton communities from Arctic Ocean - Arctic Ocean - Greenland ARC118M Metagenome (SPAdes) (version 2) | ecosystem: Environmental > Aquatic > Marine > Oceanic...
TGTCGAGTCCATTCGGGTAACAATTGATAGTCGTCAATCATGGGTGTTGTTCGCTTAGGATTTTTAGGGATTATAATACCTACAGTACTTGGCGTCTTGTTTTGCTTTATTTGATATCATTAAAAACAGTATTGGGACTTAATGTTGGTTTTAACTGCTGCTAAAATAAACGTACTGAGGGTTACAGTGAGTTTTGTCAGTTTAAACTTGAGCCCGGTGTCATATTTTCAATGGTGTCATATTGGGTGGTTATAGTATTTTATTTGGCTTCAAAATAATTTTTGCATTAAAAAATGTTAACAACCTTTAACAACCGTAGATTACACCGCTATTTTTGGTGTTTATTCACCCTTTCTTTAGATTGATTATTTTCTTTATACGCTTTTAACGTTATTTTTGTTATATATAATTTTTGAAAAGCTATAATTTTCAACTGGTTATAGCTTTTACATAATCTTAACTCACTGTTTTACATCACTTTTACTAGTTATATACAATAAAATTACAGAATTTTATGTGGCGATCAGTCATTAATGGTTAGCGGTATATTACCGTAAAAATGAACTAACTGGAGAATACTGATGAAAAAACTGATCGCACTATCTGCACTACTAATAGCTGTCTGTGCTATGAATGCCAGTGCAAAATTAAGTTCACCCGACAAGGTAAAATATGCAGGTGACTTAGGATATAAAAATTTCTGCGAAGCCGTAGTCAAAGATGATGTCAATATGCTCAAGCGCAGTGTTAAAAATAAAGTAGGTTTAGTCGCTAGCAGCTCCCAAGGTGTGTTAAAAAAGTTAACCGCATCAAATGGTATGCAATGTAACGGGGTTGATTTAGTATCATTTTCACAGCAACGCAAAGCGTCACAGGTATATCAATATCTTTCTAATACAAAGTAAATTGTACTCACACACTAACGATATCAGCCCATTGCTTGCATGGCGAGTGATGGGCTGGTGCTGGTCGCATCGATGTTTTTTAATAAAGGAGATTATTTTCTGAGTGAATTCTGCAAGCCACAAAAAAAAAGACAGAAATCAATTCCCAGCATTATCTTAGTGCGATGGCATAATTATTTCGCTATCTGCTAGTTTTTAGATCCAAGTAACCCTTCAATCTGTTGAATGGCAAATTCTACTTGGGCTATTTGTTCTGAATCAGATAGCGCAAAGTTTAACCCCAAAATACTTTTGATGTGAAATTCGCTTTGCAGTAGGCTAAGAAAAGTTACAGCGCATTTATGTGCAAATTCTTCAGCAATAGGCTGTTTAGCAAAGGTTAAAAAACACTTAGCCAAATATTCTAAGCTATGCTTTGGGCCAGCTTGGTAAAATAACTCGGCAACTCTGGGATTACTGTTTACCTCACCAATTATGACGCGATAAATAGCAATCACTTGGTCGTCATGGAGTAACTTCACTATCTGCAAACCTCTTTCGCGTAATACCTGAAACAAGCTGTAGTCTGAAACTTCTATGTGCCTATCATTAAGTTGGTACTCCGCACACTTATCCTCAATCACGGCTAAAAATAAAGTCTCTTTATTATCGAAATGCGAATAAACAGTCTGTTTAGACACGCCTGATTGTTTGGCCACCATTTCCATAGAACAGCCACTAAAACCACTGGTTAAAAACAACTCGCCTGCGGAAGTTAATATTTGTTTACGCTTTTCAGCACTTTTAGGCCTTCCAGCCTTATTGGTCTGTGTATTTGACAACGATAAACCTCTTCTGATCTAAAAAAGTATTTGCAACGTTCACATTTAACATTATTATATATCAAACTAGACAGTCTAGTATTTAATTTATTTTGATTTTTATCAAATCTACCGAGATCTTTATGACAAATGCTAATCAGTTGCCACTACAGTCAAGTTACAAAAGATATCTTATTTGGTTGATCCCCTTTATTGCACTGAGCGCTTTGGTTGTATTACTGAGGGCATCTGGCAATGGTCAGACTCAGCAAACACCCACTCAGGTAAAAAAACTATTGGTGAATGTTATGCCTATTCAATGGCATGAGCAGTACAAGCAAAAACGTTTGATTGTTGGACGTGCAGAAGCCCCGCAGACGGCAGCTATAGGTTTTAATTTATCTGGCTCTGTGGTGGATATATTTGTGGATGAAGGACAACGTGTCGTCGCAGGACAAATACTCGCTAAATTAGACGACCAAAGACTTAGGGCACAAATGAGTGAATTATCTGCCATTTTAAGTCGCGCCAAATCTGAAGCTGACCTGACGGAACTTTCACTTAAACGAGTGGTTGAACTAGTAGAAAAAAAACTTGAGTCAGTTCAGCGATTGGATGAATCAAGGGGATCAGTTCATGCAGCCAAAGCTTTTGTCGATGAAATTTTAGCCCGAAAGCAAACGCTTTTAGTTGAAATAGAAAAAACCAAGTTGCTTGCAACTTTTGACGGCAGTGTTGTTAGGCGCTTAGTTGATGAAGGTAGCGCAGTGGATGCCGGGCAAACATTATTTGATTTGCAGCAAAACGGTCAATTGGAGGTAAGGTTTGCTCTTCCTTCTGACTATGCAAACAAATTTACTTTGGATCAAGTGATAACATTGTCAATCCAAACTAAGGAAATATTAGGTAAAGTCAAATCTATTGCCCAGCAGCGTAGATTAGACACTCGAACTGTTGATGTTATTGTTAGTTTGAGTGAGAAACACTTATCAATTTTACCTGGTGACCTGCTATATATTGGAATAAGCAGTGACATCAATACTCAGGGCTTTTGGGTATCTCGCAAGGCTTTGGTGAGTAGTGTTAGAGGGTTGTGGAGTCTGTTTACTGTTGAAGTGATTGATGGCGAACACCAATTAGTGAGTAACCTAGTTGAAATGGTGTATGCAGACGAAAAGGCCGCGTTTGTGCGGGGTGCTTTGCGAGATGGAGAGGTTGTGGTGATAGAAGGTGTTCAACGTTTAGTACCCGGGCAAAAAGTGTTAATAAATCATAATACTCAAACAATGAATAGTGTCATGTTAGGTTCATTGTAATGCCACAAATACAGCTAAATGATCAGCAGCAATACCCTTGGTATAGTCTATTCTTTCGTAACGGACACCTGTTAGTCTTAAGCATTATGGTGCTAGTAGTGGCCGGATTATCTGCAATTAATAACATTCCGCGCTTAGAAGATCCCAGAATAGATATCCGCAATGTATTAGTTATTACTCCTTATTTAGGTGCTTCAGCTGAGCGCGTTGAAGCATTAGTCACAGATGTGATTGAAGATGAACTTAGACAACTGTATGAAATAAAAGAAATAAATTCTACTTCACGTTCTGGCACCTCTGTTGTTTCTATTGAATTGCAGGCATGGGTAGACAATAGTAGCAACGACCAAATTTTTTCGAAAATTCGTGACGGGCTGAGTAACGCTAAACTCAAGTTTCCTCAAGGAGCAGGTGATCCCTTTCTTGATGAGCGCAGAGGAGCCACCGCCTTTACCTTATTAGTGGGTTTACAAGCCGCAACTGGTTATGCCACACCCTTGTCTATTATCAGTCGAATGTCGGACCATTTATCTGATCAACTGCGGAATGTCCCGGGTACTGAGTTGGTCAGAATATTCGGAGAGTTAGACGAGGAAATCCAAGTCACTATTAATCCACAACAATTAACTAGTTCAGGGTTAACCATTTCTCAAGCCAGTGAGCTGATTGCTGGAGCTGATCCTAAAGTTCCAGCTGGAGTGATGTACTCGGCTGAACAAAATATACGAATTCAGATTGCTCAGGGATTAGACAGTGTATCCACAATTAGAGACTTACCGTTACGGGCAACCGAAGAAGGTGGATACCTGCGCATAGGTGACATAGCAACAGTAGAAAAGGGGGCGCGTTTACCGGTAAATGACATCGGTTTGGTCAATGGACAACAGGTGATATTTGTTGCTTCAAGGATGCAAACGACTCTACGAGTGGATACTTGGACAAAAAATGCTAAAGAGATTGTTGATAAATTTAATCGCCAATATGGTGGTAGTGTTCAGGCGAATATCGTATTTGAACAAAATTCCTACACTGAGACTCGCCTATCTGAATTAACCACAAACTTGCTGCTTGGTAGCTTAGTAGTTATGGGAGTAGTGTTCATTTTTATGGGTATGAAGGCGTCATGGATAGTGGGTTTATCTTTGCCACTTTGTGCCGCCTTTGCCATTTTTTCACTCAGTTTTTTTGATGAGCAAATTCATCAAATGTCGATATTTGGTATTATTATCGCTATTGGTTTGTTAATTGATAACGCTATCGTTATTACTGATGAAATTAGAAGTAAATTAGTTGACCCAGATGTCAGCCGTATTGATGCATTAATACAAAGCATTCAACATCTATTTGTACCTCTACTAGCATCCACGCTAACTACTATTTTAGGTTTTATGCCGATCTTTTTGTTACCGGGAAATATTGGTGACTTTATTGGATCAATCGCTATTAGTGTAGTGATGGCACTTGTTGGTTCACTGTTTATTTCGCTTACAATTATAGCAGCACTCGCTGCTCGATTTTTGCCCAGAAATCTAGCTACGTCATCGGCTTGGTATTTCATTGGTATACAAGCTCCATCTATTAGTCTTAGCTACAGGAAAGCACTGGAAAAAGCACTGAAAAGACCTCTATTAGGAGTATTAGTTTGTATTGCCATTTCAGTTTCAGGATTTATTTTGGCTGGACAGCTCGGTAATGTTTTTTTTCCTAGCGCTGACAGAGATCAATTTGAAATTTACTTATGGATGCCAGAAGGTACAGCAATTAATGAGACTCAAATTGTGGTAAAAAGTGTGGATGAACTGATCCGCAAAAAGTCAAAAGTGGAGCAAGTCAGTTGGTTAGTGGGTGGGTCATTTCCATCCGTTTATTATAACCAAGTTATGAATAAAGATAATTCATCTCACTTCGCTAATGGCGTGGTTAAGGCAAAAAGCGTGTCCGATGCAAAAGTACTTATAGGGCAGCTGCAAACTGAGTTAGACCAAACCTATCCACAAAGTAAAATTGTAGTACGCGCATTTAGCCAAGGACCACCAGTATCGGCTCCGGTAGGACTAAAAATACTTGGGCCGGATATTAGTACTTTAAGCCTTTTAGGTGAGCAAGTTAGGTTGGCAATGTCACAAGTGCCCGGGATATCACATTCAATTGCTTCTGTTACTTTTGGAGAGCCTGAGTGGGTGCTTGAAGCAACTCAGGATGCCAGTAAGATGGCGGGGATGTCGTTAGTTAAAATTGCCGAACAATTACAATATGCATTGGACGGAAAAGTTGGTGGTTCAATATTAGAGGGAACAGAAGAAATTCCTATAAGAATTCGTGTTGGAGATAAACTTAGGGGCCAACTAGCGCAGGTCCAGGGCTTACCATTGTTGAGTGAAAAATTAATCAGCCAAGGTGTGTGGATGCCAGTATCTGCCTTAGGTAATTTTATATTAACCCCAACAGTGGCTGGCATTACCCGACAAAACGGTGAACGAGTCAATAATGTTGAGGCATTCTTACTACCAGGCGCCGCAGCGCTCGATGTGAGTGAACAAGTATTAAAAAATCTAAAAGATATGGGTTTTATTATGCCCGAAGGGTACCGTTTTAAGGTAGCTGGCGATGCCGACGAACAACAGGAGGCATTAGGCCAATTAGCAACATACGCCCCTGTCTTGTTAGTATTGATGATCACCACTCTAATATTATCATTTAGTAGTCTCAAATTAGCTTTAGTGATTGGGTCTGTTGCCGTTTTGTCAGTGGGCTTAGGCATGTTCAGTCTTTGGTTATCTGGTTTACCTATTGGTTTTAATCCTCTATTAGGGTGTGCCGGGCTTATTGGTGTTGCGATTAATGGAACAATTGTGGTTATTGCTGCAATCAATGCCAATCCACAAGCAAAAGCAGGCAACATTAGCCAAATTGTTGAAGAAACTATGGGCTGCAGCCGACATATATTATCGACTACCTTCACGACTGTAGGTGGTTTTATCCCTATTTTGTTGTTTAGTGAGGGCACTTTCTGGCCCCCACTAGCCGTAGTCTTGGCTGGAGGAGTAGGCTTTTCGGTTATTTTATCATTGGTATTCACACCTTTAGTTATATCTAGATTAAATAGACCGGCACAAGGTATCTAGTGAATACACCAGTATGATTATTCTTAGAGGAAGTCTATCAGGAGATAAATTCATTTACTTCTGTAGCTTAATCTTTCATTTTCGAGGTAGTATCAAACCATAAGAAATGATGGTTGAATGATAAGATAAATTTGGTTGGCAAACTCAAATTGGCTGTTGGAATACTATTTGTATAGAGTGTAAAAAGATAAGAGCTTTGATGATTTGGGCAATATTCATTTGTACTATTTAACTTTGGCGTAGGGATAAACAGATCTAATGCAAAATATAATTGAAATCAGAAGTAATGCTAAACGTAATGTAGTTATCAGTGTATTGATTGGCCTAGTTGGATTGTGTTTAGCGAGTATTGCATTCTCAGTGCTGCCTAAATCGTTGTACTTGATTGGAATATTTTTGACCAGCGCGTCACTCGTGGCATTACTTATTGCTTGGGTTAAATATAGAGAGCCACAATTCAGCTTTCTGCTTTCTAAAGAATCTATTCTTTACAAGCATCGACATGGCCAATGGCAACTTGATTGGAGTAATATTCAGAGAGTTGATGTACCTAGAGTCTCTCGTGGAGCAGATTACAAGTCCTTAGAGATGGTAGCAATTAAGATAAAAGACTATTCAGTCTTTATAGAGAAAGTATCCCCACGCTTAATGACCAATATTTTAATGGAACAACGTCCTCTATTATTTCATGAAATGCCTGCGTCTCAAGACTGTGTCAATGGCAGTTGTCACAGTGACGATATGTTGGAGCACGACTATTTTAAGGATAGCAATGGAATAGAGTACAGAGGTATTCAAGCTATGTTTGCTAATCGTATGAAAAAGCTAAGTGAACGTTTAGGTTATGATATTTTCATCGCTGGATCTGAGTTGGATCGCCCAGAACAGGAATTTGTTGACTTGTTACGCCAATGTCAGCAACGAGTAATAACAGTTTTACGTTAATATGGTGAGGATAATTAACTCTTAAGTTTGGGGTTAAATTATTTTCGCTTGTTCTACTGCCAAGATTAGATCCAAAGATTCACTCTTTAACCTGCTGACCCTCAATTTCGCGAGCTCAATTTGCTCAAGTTTTAATGCGCCCTCCATGTCACTGCATAATGTTAGCATCGCTGGTACACCTGTATAACAACATGCGCCGTATAATTGATGTACCTTTGCTTGCATTTCTACATAATCTTCGAGCTCGTTGGCTTGTTCTATAGCCTCTACCCACTGTGGCAGTTGTTGCACAAACTGTTGCAAAATATCCTTAGCCGCCTCCTCATTTTGATGGGCGCGTTTTAATGCGAGTGTCCAGTCAAAACTGGGTTGTGCTTCGTTAATAGGATCTGCTATTAAACACCAGCGTTTGATCAAGTCTATTAGGTCCGATAAGTTGATAGGCTTAGGTAAGTAATCATCCATTCCAGAAGCGAGTAATTTATCTTGCTCTTCTTTGAATGCATGAGCAGTGACAGCAATAATCGGTGTGCCTAAATTTAAGTCTGTTTGACGGATCTGTTTGGTGGCCTCTAATCCGTCCATGTGTGGCATCTGCACATCCATTAGGATCAAATCAAATTCATTATCCATGCATAATGAAACTGCATCCGCCCCACTAAAAGCTAAAGTAAGTTGCAAATTAGTATTTTTTAGCCAAGTAGTGAGTAGTCGTAAATTGATCTCCATATCATCGACCGCTAATACTTTTGCACTAGGAAGAGAGGCTAAACGTTGTTGTAATTTATCAGTGGGACTTTCCTCAGGCGCACGCAACAAACTGTTCAGTTTGCCTAGGGTCAATGGCAGATGCATATGGTGAGAAAAATATTGGGATAGATCGCTACGATTTGACAGTGACTCAATACCAGAACAAAGCAATACAGCATTATCTGCATCTAAATGTCGTGTGGCTTCTAAAATGTTGGGAAAAATATTTTCTTTGCTGTTAGGTACGCAAACAAACACTACATCATAAGGTTGCTTTAATTCCCTTAGGTAAGCTAAAGACTCAACCCCAGTCACGCTTGCACCTAAATATGTCAATATTTTCACGCCACAATATCGAGATTGTGGAGAAGGGTCAAAATAAATAATCTTTTTATTTAACCATTCGCTGTTTGGACTGAGTGAAAGATTAGTATTAAGCAGGTTAACTCTGATTGTCACGGTAAAAATACTGCCAGAGTATGGGGTACTTTGTAGGGTGAGTTCACCGTGCATTAGCTTGACTAATTCTTGACAGATTACCAGACCTAAACCTGTACCTTGGTATGAGCGGCTCAAAGCATCATCAACTTGTGAGAAAGCAGCAAACAGTTTTCTTTGGTCTTCACGGCTTATGCCTATGCCAGAATCTTCAATTTTAAGTTCAAGTTCATAAATGCCATGTTTTCGTTTTTTCCCAGAGGCCGAAAGACTAACAAAACCATGATCTGTAAACTTGAGCGCATTACCTAGAAGGTTATTTAAAATCTGTTTAATTCGGTAACTATCACCAATCAGTTTTTCAGGCAAAGGGTCTAAGTTGTATATGAATTGTAAATTTTTCAGGTGTGCAGATCTGGCCATAACGCTGACCATATCTTCCAACATTTCGTTGGGTGAAAAAGGGTGGTTATTAATGTTTAGTTTACCCGCTTCAATTTTAGAAAAATCCAACACATCATTCACAATGCTTAGCAATGTATCCGCTGCAGCATTGATAATACCGATCTGCTCCTGTTTTTCTGGGGATAATGAATTTGAGTGTAATTCTCTACTGAAGCCTAATATAGCGTTCAAAGGAGTACGTATCTCATGGCTCATGTTGGCTAAAAACTGTGACTTAACGTTACTCGCTTCAATAGCGTCTTTGCGAGCAATATCTAAACGAACATTTTGCTCTTCGACTAGTTCGATATTATTTCTTAAATCATCTGTAGTTTGCTCTACTTCTTGCTCTAACTGGTAACGACTTTTATCCATGATAGCTAGCGAAAATAAACCTGCTTCAATAAAGATACCAAATTGAAAACAATAAGCTGTAAAGAAATTAGAAGGCAAAATAGTCATCGAACTTAATATCCCGATGAGTGCAAAACAAGCCAATAGACTCCATGCAAAAATAAAGTAATGAGCTGCATAAAACCGATTGCTATAACTTTCAAAACCAGCATAGGTGTAAGTTGCAATGGCCATTATGATGGTTAGATAAACTAAACCACTTTGCCAAGCTGGAGGCAATACATTTAATATTGACAGAAGGCCTAAAGTTGCTAATAAGCCTATACAAATCTTAATATAAACCAACGAACTAGGCGCTGATTTCGACATTTCTAAAAAGGTAATAGTAAATAAGCCAGAAAAGATACCAAAGATGACGTAGATTAAATCTGTATGATAACTGACCCATGTAGCTATTGAGTTGGGCATCAATAAGTGAAAATGCCCCCCCCAAACGAACTGCCAAATAAGAGCAGAGCAAATATAACCCACGTATGCTAGTAAACTATTATCCTTTAATCCCACATACAAGATCAGGTTGTACAAGGCCAACACTATCAGCCCACCGTAGAACATGCCCCAGATAAGGTTGTCATAAAAATTTATTTGTTCGTGATTAGCATTAGTTTGAATATCAATCGGGGCTATTAATGTAAAGCGTTGGCTCTCTAAGCGCACATATAAATCGATAGTCTGTGCATATGGCAGATCTAGCTTCAATGTTGGGAAACGATATTCAGGGTTTGGGCGGATTTTACCGTGACTAGTTTTACCTAAAATTTCATTACCTAGTAGTACGTAGATATCCACCTTTTCTAGCTGAGTAAACGCAACGTCAATTACCCATTGTTTATTTTTGGTAACATTACTGATAGTAGTATGAAGCCAAACTCCTTTATCGGAAAAACCATAGTTTGGATCGTCAGTGGGTGGCAAAAGAAATTCATCAAGTTTTTGTTTGATGTCAAATAGACTGAGTGGATCATCCGTTTCTCGAAATACCTTTAACTGGGGAGATAACCTAATAACTTCATGGGTGGTAATTAACTGAATATCTCCCTGTGCCATCACCCAAAGAGGTAAAGACATCAAGGCTAAAAGTGAAAGTCTGCAAAAGTGAAGAAACATCTAATTCAGCTAGTGTGGGAGATTATTAACAACATTAAAGCATCTGACTAATACTTATGGCAAATGTTAGCTTTGTTTTGAATAGGTAAAGATGAACTTAGGTGATGTAATGAGTGCCATTTATAGGGTAATCTATTGGGTAGAGTAGTGAAAAATTTAGCTACTATTCATTTTTAACCTGCAACTTAAAACAAAAATAAGTGGTAAATTAATCAAATATGAGTCAAGAAACCATTATTAATAAAGATGGCATCGAACAGTTAACGATGCGTCGATTTACTGAAGAGTCTTACTTAAATTATTCGATGTACGTCATCATGGACAGAGCTTTGCCACATATCGGCGATGGTTTGAAGCCAGTGCAAAGACGTATTGTTTATGCTATGTCTGAGCTGGGTCTAAATAACGGAGCTAAGTACAAAAAGTCGGCACGAACCGTTGGCGACGTGCTCGGTAAATTTCACCCTCATGGTGACTCAGCTTGTTATGAAGCAATGGTGTTAATGGCGCAGCCATTTTCTTATCGCTATCCATTAGTTGATGGACAAGGTAATTGGGGCGCGCCCGATGATCCTAAATCTTTTGCAGCGATGCGTTATACCGAATCTCGTTTGTCTAAATTCAGTGAAGTCCTGCTAACTGAGTTAGGACAAGGTACAGTTGATTGGCAGCCAAATTTTGATGGTACATTAGACGAGCCAAAGGTCTTGCCGGCCCGCTTGCCACATATTTTATTAAATGGTATCACTGGAATTGCAGTGGGAATGGCAACTGATATCCCTCCGCATAATGTGCGTGAGGTTGCCAGTGCTTGCGCCCATTTATTAGATAATAACAAGGCCGAATTACACGAACTACTCAAATTTGTGAAAGGGCCAGATTACCCTACAGACGCCGAAATTATTACCGCAAAGGCTGATATTACCAAGATTTATGAAACTGGCCGCGGTTCAATCAGGATGCGGGCAGTGTACACAGAGGATAGTGGCGATATTATTATCACCGCGCTACCACATCAAGCATCTGGGGGCAAAATTCTCGAACAAATTGCGGCACAGATGCAAGCCAAAAAGTTACCTATGGTCAGTGACTTACGAGATGAGTCAGATCACGAAAACCCTACTCGTTTGTTGATCACACCGCGCTCTAATCGGGTCGATGTAGAACAACTGATGCAACATTTATTTGCCACCACAGATTTAGAAAAAAGTTATAGAGTTAATATCAATATGATTGGCTTAGATGGCCGTCCTCAAGTTAAAGACTTGCGGATGATATTAACCGAATG
>Ga0209712_10004196_pt1 | contig 11529 bp, 15 predicted proteins | sample ArcOceMetagenome_FD_187443 | JGI IMG/M metagenome (GOLD analysis project Ga0209712, IMG submission 187443) | Marine eukaryotic phytoplankton communities from Arctic Ocean - Arctic Ocean - Greenland ARC118M Metagenome (SPAdes) (version 2) | ecosystem: Environmental > Aquatic > Marine > Oceanic...
CTTCCTACTTGGAGATTCGGATAACGATACCATTCTGGCCTTAGATGGACATTCTGCAGCTGATGTGAGCGTAAATGAAGCCGACTTTGGAACTGTTGATACGCATGAAGGTGGTGCAGGTGATGATCGCTTGATTGGGGATGTTGGCGATGTCATGATCGTCTGAACTGGCGCAGGTAAATTTGTTGTTGAGACGGATATCGTGCGAGAACAAGCGGTTGCTTAGATTACGAATTTTGACGTCAAAGAAGGTGTGCTACATTATATAGCAATGCGCAAACTTCTGAAGGCATTATTTTTACATTTGATTAAGCTAGAAGCGGCGTTATTGCATCAATTGCATCAGAAGAAATCGCACTAATCAGGATCTTACAGCTGCAGATATTCTTAATATTTCATCGAGCGTTGTCCACTATGACGAATCTGGCTCAACTGATGAATATAGTGAAACGACAGGTGACATCATCGATTTGGCAGACGCTCAATTGAGCTATGTGGGCACTGACGCGGGCGTCGAAGTTCAAGCTAACGATTCGAACAACCAGATCAGCGCCGCTGGTGGCAATGATACAATCGTGGCACTTGGCGGGACTGATTTCGTTGCAGGCAACGACGGAGATGATATTCTATACGGCAACGATGGCGAAGATCCGTCTTTGGTTGCGCTGGTATTGATACAGTATTCCTTGGAGCAGATAACGATATTTCAGGTGCTTCTCCATCGGACGGACCGTCTGAAATTTTGGCAATGATCAGATCCATGGTGGTACTGGCGGTGATGTGATCGACGATAACTTTGGATCCAATCAACTGTTTGGTGATCAAGGTGACGACGTGTTGGATGGGACTGATGGGCATTCAGATGTCGAGTTAAATGTTTCTGTAGCTGAGTACTGCTTGACAGACACATTGAGTGGCGGAGCAGGCAACGACACACTCATTGGTGATGATAGCGAAGTCATGACCGGTGGTGATGGAAATGATGAATTTGCTGTGGCCAGAGACTTTGCCCGAGAGCAAGTCGCCGCTCAGATCGTTGACTTTAATGTGGCAGAGGATGCTTTGAAAATCGATGGTACGGCGTTATCTTCCACCAGCATCGCCTATGCTTTTGACAGTGTGCAAGGTGGCGTAATTGCTTCTGTCGCTGGTGAAGAGGTGGCAGTTCTACAAGGATTGGTCGCGCTGATATTCCAGCAATTACCGCGACGTTTGTTAAAGGGTGATCCCAAGGGGGTCGTTCAATTCGTATCATTAGTGGCGCGTGCAACCGCTGCCAACCTAGATCGTTGATTACCGAATCGTTGGTTCAGTTGGTGAAGTTTCAGGCGAAACTTTGCCAGTGGGACACTATCGTTAAATTAATTGGGCCTTAAATACCCAGAAATACTTAGTAAAATCAAAGTTTGCTCTGGAAAGACTATTTAGCTTTCGTCAAACGTGCCTATAATCAACAAATAAACCAACAGTAAATACCCGGGGGCTATCTGATGATCCGATCTGAACTGATACAGAAAATTGCAGACGAAAACCCACATCTTTATCAACGTGATGTCGAACGTATAGTGAATACGATCTTTGACGAAGTGACATCTGCTATGTCACGCGGTGATCGTGTTGAGCTTCGCGGCTTTGGCGCGTTCTCTGTAAAAAAACGTGACGCGCGTGTGGGCCGTAACCCCCGTACTGGCGAAACAGTCAGCGTTGACGAAAAGCATGTGCCGTTTTTTAAGACAGGTAAGTTACTTCGCGATCGTCTGAACGGGAACGTCTAAAAATGCGCTACATTCGTTATGCCTGCATCACAACCTTTGCGGTTGCGTTGATCGCTGTTTCTTTGGCCAACCGAACTGTCGTCACCCTCAAGGTTTTGCCTGACGAGGTTGCTGGCCTGTTTTCGGTGAACCCATCCATCAACATGCCGCTTTTTGTCGTGGTCTTTGGCGGTATCATTGTTGGTCTGTTGGTCGGATTTGTTTGGGAATGGTTCCGTGAGCATGCAATGCGCGCTGAAGCATCCAAATCCAGTCGCAGCGTGCGCCGCCTTGAACGCGAGATTGCACGTCTCAAAGGCCAAAGCGCAGATAACCAAGACGATGTTTTGGCCTTGCTAGACAAAGCCAGCTGATCTGAATGTCAAAATCTATAGCGGTAAAAATCTGCGGTTTGACGCAGCCAAGCGAGGTGCACGCGGTTGCACAGGCTGGGGCGACCTATTGTGGCTTTGTCTTTTTCTTGAAATCACCACGCAACGTGTCTTTTGAGCAGGCCGCAGCAATGGCTTTTGAGGCCCCCGTTGGTTTGGGTAAGGTGGCGCTGACGGTGAATGCTGACAATGCGTTCCTAGATGCGCTGACGGCACAAGTGCCCCTAGATATGCTGCAGTTACACGGTTCTGAAACGCCAGAGCGGGTTTTGGAGGTTAAGGCACGTTACGGTCTGCCGGTTATGAAAGCAGTCGGCGTTGCCAGTGCTGCCGATTTACCGTCAGTTGACGCCTATATGCAGGCCGCTGATCAGATCCTTGTTGATGCAAAACCACCAGAAAATGCGGACTTGCCTGGCGGCAATGGTCTAACATTTGACTGGCGTCTGATCGCGGGGCGTCGCTGGATTGTGCCATGGATGTTGGCCGGTGGTTTGACACCTTTGAACGCAGCCGAAGCGGTTCAGATGACGGGGACCCGTCAATTGGATGTCAGCTCCGGCGTTGAGAGCGCGCCGGGTGTCAAAGACACCGCTATGATCCGCGCCTTTGTCGATGCGTCCCAAGGGGTTTCCAAGATCCCAACCTTATAATTTCAAAACGGGATTAGGGGTGCGGTGCGGTGTCCGCTTTACGCGTCCCAATCCATAAGCTACATCCGAATGAAGCGAAGTGGAGCACTCAGATGAACAACCTTTTCAATTCTTTTATGACTGGACCTGATGAGCAGGGACGGTTTGGTGATTTCGGTGGACGTTTCGTCTCTGAAACCTTGATGCCATTGATCCTTAGCCTTGAGGAAGAATACGAAAAGGCGAAAACGGACGACAGTTTTTGGGCAGAGATGGATTTTCTGTGGAAGCACTATGTTGGCCGTCCAAGCCCACTGTATCATGCTGAGCGCCTGACCGAACACCTTGGTGGTGCCAAAGTGTACATGAAGCGTGACGAGCTGAACCACACTGGCGCGCATAAAATTAACAACGTGCTGGGCCAGATCATTTTGGCACGCCGCATGGGAAAAAAGCGCATTATCGCTGAAACGGGCGCTGGTCAGCACGGCGTTGCAACGGCGACGGTCTGTGCAAAGTTTGGCCTTCAGTGTGTGGTCTATATGGGCGCGCATGATGTTGAGCGTCAGGCACCAAATGTATTCCGTATGCGCCTGTTGGGTGCTGAAGTTATCCCTGTGACCTCTGGTCGTGGTACGTTGAAAGATGCCATGAACGATGCTTTGCGTGACTGGGTAACGAATGTTGACGACACATTCTACTGTATCGGTACTGTGGCTGGCCCACACCCGTACCCTGCAATGGTCCGTGACTTCCAATCCATCATCGGCAAAGAAGTCCGCGAACAAATGATGGAAGCCGAAGGTTGTCTACCTGATACGTTGATTGCCGCAATCGGTGGTGGTTCAAATGCTATGGGTCTGTTCTTCCCGTTCCTTGACGACAAAGAAGTGAATATCATTGGTGTCGAAGCTGGCGGAAAAGGCGTGAATGCCAAGATGGAGCACTGTGCTTCATTGACGGGTGGTCGCCCAGGCGTACTTCACGGCAACCGTACTTACCTTTTGCAAGACGATGATGGTCAAATCCTCGAGGGCTTCTCTATCTCTGCTGGTCTGGATTACCCAGGCATTGGACCAGAGCACGCATGGCTGCACGAAATTGGCCGAGCGAAATATGTATCTATCACAGACGTCGAAGCGCTAGAGGCATTTCAGCTTTGCTGTACGCTTGAGGGCATCATCCCAGCGCTTGAACCATCCCACGCGCTTGCGCACGTGATGAAGCTGGCACCAACATTGCCTGCGGATCACATCCTGTGCATGAACATGTGTGGTCGTGGCGACAAAGACATCTTTACCGTCGCGCGTGCACTAGATTTTGATATGGGTGAATTCGTCTAAATCAACATCGCATCGAATTAGAAAAGGCACCTCACGGAGGTGCCTTTTTTGTTTTGCCTTAAGCAGTTTGATCGCTGTATTGCGTCAATATACGCAAGGGCACCGTCTGCAGCGCGCGTTTGTGGGTCGCGGCCAAATTGACCCTTGGGGCACATCCCTCATCATGGGCTTGAAGGAAACGGCTGGCGCACAGGCACCACGCGTCACCCGCTTTGAGCCCTTGAAACCCGAACTCTGCGCGCGGTGTGCTTAGGTCATTGCCGACATATTTTGAATAAGCCAAGAATTCGGCAGTCATCACAGCGCAGACAGTGTGGCTGCCTTGGTCCTGAACACATGTGTTGCAGTGCCCATCACGGAAAAACCCAGTGACTGGATCAACCCCGCATAAGCCAAGTGGAGTGCCAAGGACATTTACGCTTTCATCAGGTTCCATGCTCAATCCTTTACCATGGAGGTGTGTTGTTTGAGCATAACCTAGCTCGTGGGGATGGCTTCACCAATACTTAAAATTGTCAGAGAGGCTGGGTCAGTTGGTATGACGCCAATCAACCCAACGCCCATGAAAATCAACACGAACAAAGTAAAGGGTTATGTCCCCGGGCCACAAACGCAACGTGAGAGCTGCTCCAGCGTCACCTGTGGCGTCTCCGTCAATCTCCATTAACAACCTCGTCAAAGGCGTTTCAGCCGTCGCACGCGCCCCTGCTTGTTCAATCAGCTCAAGACCACGTGCTTGTACTGAGTTCCGGAAAAGCTGCCATGCAACGGAATTTTGGATCAGATGCAAATGCCCTGTATGTAGATTCGCCAAACGCGTTTCCAACCACTCAGTCGCATCACCCTTTTCAACCTCGACGTTGATGGTCGCCGCCGCAGCTTTGGTTAGGGCCAATCGGTGCGGTTGATCCGCCCACAAATATGCCGTGAGGCGCAATAAGTCAGGCGCAAGGCACGGGTTAAGTGGATTAAGGTCTACACCCGACCGTTCAGCAATATTGATTAAATTGGACGGGGGAAGGTACCCTGTCCAATCGGGGTTTAAAGTCAACGTAGGCGTCTATGGGCCAGTGACCTGACACGCGATGTCTAAGGCATAATGTTTCCACATCAGGTTTAAGCCTGCACTTGCCACGAGTTCTGACAATACAATTGGGCGCTGGAAGTGTTCGAGCGCAACTTGTGCACCGGCGATCAAAGCTGCAGAGCGACGAACCTCATTGTTTTGTGGGGGGGGCTTGGGTCCATTCAAGTATGAAATCATCATGTGCAACAAGTGCATGTGAAACCGCAATTTCGAGGGCGCTATGGTCAAACGCGTTTGGTGGTATGATGCAATCAACGCATCCGATTGACCTGAGAGAACCAAAGCATGAAGCCCACCGGTAATACGCAATGGTAACGAATGGCCAGTGGGACCAATGTCGCCTGTATAGATAGCCATCGCTTTGCCCAATTTGGTGTTTGATCGCCAGTTTTTGGAAAGTATGCGCAGCAAGTGATCCATGAATGGGGAGTCTAGACGTTCACATGAAACGGCTTGATCTTCAAAGGCTGCGCGCAAAGTCATTTAAAGCGATCCATCAGTTTCTGCATCGCGGATCTGCTGTCGGTGTCTGGCACAGGTTCGACAGGCTTCTTTTTTGGTCGCTCTGTCACAACCTTTTCTGGCGGGCGTTTGCCTGTGCTTGGACGAGGCGGCGCAACGCGAAGGGCAACTGCATTCATGAACCTGGGTGGATCACCCAAGGCCAAAGATGGGGCCCCATCGGCGCAACCACGCAGCACGTCATCCAACCAATCTTGTTCTGCTTTGGCAAAATCACTTAGCACAAAACTGGCAACACGATCCTTATGACCAGGATGACCAACACCGATGCGAATCCGGCCGTAATCTGCACCAATATGGGCATGGATAGACCGCAGGCCATTGTGTCCTGCATGACCACCAGACATTTTGAAACGGATTTTTCCCGGAGCAAGATCCAGTTCGTCATGAAAAACGACAACATCTTTGGCGTCAATTTTGTGAAACTTCATTGCGGCCGCAACAGATTGACCTGAATTGTTCATGAAGGTTTCGGGCTTTAGCAAAACCGCTCGATCAGACCCAAACCTGCCTTCTGTTACCAAACCTTGGAACTTTTGCTTCCATGGGCCAACCCCATGATCTGAGGCGATCATATCGAGGGCCATAAACCCAATATTGTGGCGGTTACGGGCGTATTTCGCGCCGGGATTTCCCAAACCAACAATCAACTTCATGGTGTTTCCTCAATTCATACTTGTCTTTGAGTCAGACTAGCACAGGCTGCAACCAGACCTCCACCACGGTGGATACATCTTTTGATGAAACGAAAAACGGGGCCCAAAAGGAGCCCCGTTTCATTACCTCAAACTCTTGCGAGCTGGGTTTAGTTTTCTGCAGGTGCTTCAGCTTCAGCTTCCGCTTCGCCCTCTGCGTCATCGTCGTCACCAGCAGAGCGAAGGCTCGATGGTGCAGAGATGTTGCCAACAACAAAGTCACGGTCGATCGTGGCTTTTGCTCCTTCTGGCAATTTGATGGATGAGATGGTGATGGTGTCGCCAACTTCCAAACCAGTCAAATCAACAGTCAATCCATCAGGAATATCGCCAGCAAGAACGTTTAGTTCAATTTCTGGGCGCACAACGGACAATAGACCACCGCGCTTGATACCTGGACATTCTTCTTCGTTGATGAACTCAACTGGGATGAACAGGTTGATTGTTGTAGAGCGCTTAAGGCGCATGAAGTCGACGTGCGTTGGCAAGTCTTTAACAACATGGCGCTGAACGTCGCGGCAGATAACGCGAACGTCGTCGTGGCCTTCAACTTTTAGGTTGAAAAGTGTGGACTTAAAGCGGCCAGCTTTTACCAGCTTCAGCAATTTGTTGAACGGGATGTTGATCGGTAGTGGATCAACGTCGCCACCAAACACAATGCCCGGTACCATGCCATCGCGGCGTGCCTGACGAGCGGCGCCCTTGCCTGTCCCCGTACGTGCTAGAACTTCAAGATCAGGGATCTCTCCAGCCATAATAATTCTCCAATGTTTTAAGGGCAGGACGCCTCCAAGGCTGTCGTCCCGCGTGAAGAGGCGCGTATAGACCGGATTCGCACCTGAGAAAAGCGCTTTTTAACAGCCCTGTGACTTGTGGTGGCTCATGCTCTCTGGCACCACTCGCTCATGGGAATATTGAACGATCTTTATCTATCACGCAAAGCTTTAGCAGGTTTCACGGTCATTGGTATGGCATGGGCAACATATTTTGCGCAAATGCCTGTTATCAAAGCATCTTTGGATGTGTCAGATGCCACCTACGGCTTGGTCGTTTTGGTGTCGTCATTGGGAGCGGTTGGGGCGATGTTCCTTGCGCCATTGGCCCAACGCCTTGCAGGTCCATTTGCTTTGGTCTTTGCTGCCACTGGGATAGCTGCTGGTTTTATGTGGGTTGGGGTTGCGCCTAACGCTATTAGTTTGATGTTGGCGCTGGCAATTGCTTCTGCTGGGTCAGGCATTGTGGATGTACTGGTCAACGCACGCATTGCTGGTATTGAAGCACAACATAAACGACCTTTGATGAACCTTAATCATGCGGCTTATTCGTTTTGTTATGCGGGCGGGGCGCTTTTGACTGGGCTGGCACGTGAAGCGAACTGGACGCCGATACAGGTGTTTTCTGTCTTGGCTGTGATGATCGTTGGGTTGTGTATCGTGATGTATGGCCCCAACATCGATCAAGATGCTGACGCCGAGGTGGCAAGTTCGGCGAACCTGCCGATAGGCCTAATCTGGGTCATAGGTGCGATCGTGTTTATCGCCTTCTTGGCAGAGTCCTCGACCGAAGGTTGGTCGGCACTCCACATTGAACGCACGCTTGGTGGTGGGGCAGGTGAGGGCGCGCTTGGTCCTGCGTTCCTTGGATTAACGATGGGTATTGGTCGCCTCAGTGGTCACGTTCTGACCCGATATTTTTCTGATCTTGTTTTGATTGCACTGGCTTGTTTGCTCTCAGCCATCGGTATCGCCATTGCGGCGGGAGCTAGCACGGTTTTGATGGCCTACGTCGGTTTTGCCTTTGGGGGCTTGGGGATTTCGATTGTTGCACCAACGGCGTTGGCTCTGATTGGACGCGCTGTCCCGGGGAAATTACGCACAATTGCGATTAGCCGAGCAACCGTAATCGGTTATTGTGCGTTTTTTATAGGGCCGTCGCTAATGGGATTTGTGTCCGAATGGTTCAGCTTGGCAACATCGTTTTTCACAATTGCAGTGCTTCTTGTTATTGTTGCTGCGATCTTGATTCCAATGTTGTCGGTGAAGCTGCGCAACCACGCTTAATTGACCACGACGTCAGGCGCGAAGGTTCTTCAGATATCCGCCTCCGGCTATCAGCCGATCATATAAAGCTAATTCTTTTTCGCGCGCTACCCTCAGCATCGCCTCAAAGTCTGGTGACAAGGTCGTATAGGCATAAGCCGAAGCATTCTTTTGTTTGAAGGCCAATTTTCCACCAAATTGCTCAGCGATAAAATCCAGCCGGAGTTGCATTTTTTCGTAAGAAAAAAGATGAATTACAGCGACGCGACCTCGTCTTGTCGACAGAAAATTATGTTGGCTGCCAATCGCAGCAAATACCGAAAGGTTATTCCTCAATTACCGCCAGAACAAATTCGTCGAAGCTTCGGCCCTCTGTGCTCCGCTCTGAATTGGCTTCACTCACATTTTGACGATAACGATACCAAATGGCGATTTGGTTAATCGGATGACGTATAACGGCAAACGAACTTGGAGTCATGCCATAGGAATCGGTTAAAAACGGCTTAATCTTCGTTCGATAACGCATACCGGCTTTGTGTTAGCGATGTTTCGCAAAGACAATGTCTGCTTTCGGACGTAAAGCCATTTCAATAGCTGTTGTGCCCGTTTTTGGTACGGCCAAGAAGACAAGTTTCTGTTTGGAAAATACTAACATGACACTTTTTATATACCTTTTGGACGTTTCCAGCCCCAACTTACTCTTGCCAGCGGCCTTCAAAATATTTTGGGACAAGTAGGTTGTGACGCCCCAAATTTTCAACGTTTGTCTCACCACACAAAGCCATCGTTGTATCCAGTTCGCGGTGAATGATGTTCAATGCAGAAGTCACACCCGCTTCACCCATAGCCCCAAGGCCATAGATATATGCGCGCCCGATGTAGGTGCCCTTGGCCCCCATCGCCATCGCCTTTAACACATCTTGACCAGAGCGAATGCCGCTGTCCAAGTGAACGTCAATTTGGTCACCAACGGCTTCCAGAATGGAAGGTAGTGCGCGGATAGAAGACAACGCACCGTCAAGCTGACGCCCGCCATGGTTGGACACAATAATAGCATCGGCCCCAACCTTTAGGGCCATCTTTGCGTCTTCTGCATCCAAGATACCCTTTAGGATAACTTTGCCGCCCCATTGTTCTTTGAGTTTAGCGATTTTGTCCCAATCCAGGCTTGGGTCAAACTGCTCTGCCGTCCATGACCCAAGGCTTGAGGTGTCGCTGATGCCTTTAACGTGCCCCACGATATTGCCAAACCCGCGACGCTTTGCACCTAACATTCCAACGCCCCATGACCATTTGGTGGCAAGGTTCGCCATGGTCTTGAGGGTTAACTTGGGCGGAGCGCTTAAACCGTTCTTCAGATCCTTATGGCGTTGTCCAAGGATTTGAAGATCAAGCGTTATGACTAAGGCGGATACATTCGCATCCTTTGCGCGTTGGATCAGGCGGCTGATGTAGTCACTGTCGCGCATTGTATAAAGCTGGAACCAAAAAGGTTTTGTTGTGGCGGTGGCTACATCCTCGATCGAATTGATCGACATGGTGCTCAAGGTATAAGGAACGCCAAAGGCTTCGGCTGCGCGGGCTGCTTTGATCTCGCCGTCTGCATGTTGCATGCCCGTCAGGCCAACTGGAGCCAAAGCGACAGGCATAGCCACGTCTTGACCGATCATCTGGGTCGCAGTGTTGCGTCCCGTCATATCAACTGCTACGCGCTGGCGTAGGCGGATCTGATCAAAATCAGTGGTGTTTTCACGAAAGGTTTGCTCGGTCCAACTGCCAGATTCAGCATAATCATAAAACATCCGTGGGACACGGCGTTCGTGGAGACGTTGGAGATCTTTGATGTTGGTAATGACTGGCATGTTTCACCCTCAGTGTTCCATTACCTTTTGGTAGCAACTGCTGAGCGAGCTCGCAACTTTGATTTACTGCTTTGGCAGATTGGCCGCTGTCGGCTTAGGCGCGGTGCGCACCATCTGCCAGTGTTTTCACAAACGCAAGAACATCAGCAACGCTTTCGCCAGCACCTATCTTGCTCACAATTGCACTGCCCACAACCGTACCATCGGCAACTGCGGCGATTGCCTCGGCTTTTTCCGGGGTGTTCACACCAAAGCCAACAATTACAGGCAGGCCAGACGCTTCTTGGATGCGCGCAACCTCTGGACCAACATTGGTTGCTTCAGCTTCAGCCGCACCCGTGATGCCGTTGATTGAAACGTAATACACAAAACCAGAGGTGTTTTGCAAAACCCGAGGTAGGCGTTTGGCATCCGTTGTCGGTGTTGCAAGGCGGATAAAGTTCAATCCAGCAGCTTGTGCTGGGATGCACAATTCTGTGTCTTCTTCGGGTGGCAAATCCACAACGATCAATCCGTCGATCCCAGCTTCTTTCGCATCGACCAGGAATTTGTTGACGCCGCGGTTGTAGATTGGGTTGTAATATCCCATCAAAACGATCGGCGTGGTGTCATCTGTTTCGCGAAACTTAGCAGCCAATTCAAGGGTGCGCGTCAGGGTCATGCCGACCTCAAGTGCACGCTGACCGGCCAACTGAATGGTTGGGCCATCGGCCATTGGATCGGTGAACGGCAAACCAAGTTCGATAATATCAACACCTGCAGTGGGCAAGCCCGTCACAATCTCAAGGGATGTGTTAAAGTCAGGATCCCCAGCCATCACATAAGAAACAAACGCCTTCTTGTTGGCGGCTTTCAGTTCAGCGAATTTTGCGTCGATACGTGTCATGATATGGCCTTTTGCAAATTGGTCAGCCTGCAATGCCAATTCTGGGACAAGAAATCAATCGCAATAGCGCGGACAAGTGCACAGGGCAGTGACTGTATGTATCAACATGCATTTTCACCACGAAGCTTGCACCGCGTTGATAGGGGCACTAGAAACGGCGAAAACCACTATATGCAATGCGCAGGAGAACATCATGGGTTTCAAAATGGGCATCGTCGGCTTGCCAAACGTGGGCAAATCCACACTTTTCAACGCTTTGACAAAAACCGCCGCTGCACAGGCTGCCAACTTCCCGTTCTGCACCATTGAAACCAACG
>Ga0209712_10004197_pt1 | contig 11528 bp, 7 predicted proteins | sample ArcOceMetagenome_FD_187443 | JGI IMG/M metagenome (GOLD analysis project Ga0209712, IMG submission 187443) | Marine eukaryotic phytoplankton communities from Arctic Ocean - Arctic Ocean - Greenland ARC118M Metagenome (SPAdes) (version 2) | ecosystem: Environmental > Aquatic > Marine > Oceanic...
CTGACAATCGTTCAATTCTCGATAATCAGCTTCACCGAATTAGCTGTATAAGGAGCAACATTCAAGAAATTTCCGGTATTACGATACGAGTTGGAAGGTATATAGAAGGAAATGCAGATATAATATTGGATCTTCTGCTCGAGACATCGAAAAGTATCCTTGTTCTCGGTGGCGTGAGTATGATCATATTTTCGTCTCCTTTTGGACAGATTTTACGCTCGAATTTATATAACTAATATTCCTTTTCTAACCTCCAAAGCCAGGCACAGGTAAAACGACAATCCTTCGAGAAGTTGCAAAGATTCTCGCTCGCAAACAAAATGTGTTTGTGATTGATACATCGAATGAAATGGCAGGTAGCGGGAAAATACCTCACTCTTGCATCGGTAATGCTAGAAGAATGATGGTGCCTTCCATCGAGGTTCAGGCCAAAACAATGGTCCAATGCGTTCAGAATCACACCCCACGAGTCCTGGTAGTAGATGAAATAGGCCGAGCCAAAGAAGTCGAAGCTGCAAGGACAAGCAAATACCGTGGTGTTCGTATGATTGCAACAGCACATGGCAGCTTGCGCAGCTTAATAAATAACAAGGAGCTTCGAGGACTAGTTGGGGGACTGGAAACTGTTACGGTTGGAGACGAAGAAGCACGGAAGCAAAAGAAAAAGAGAAGTTTGAAGGAGATTTGCAAGCAAAAGACTATTCGTGCCTGCCCACCTGTCTTCGATATTGTGATCGACGTTAACGGCGAAAACAACGAATGGGTAATAATAAAAGATACTGCTTCAGCTGTGGATGACATTCTCGACGAGAAGGAGCACTATGCTGAGTGCAGGCATAGGTGCAAAGACACAGGAAACGTAAAGGTTGGAAGTGTTTTGATCTAATCAAACCCATATATGATCACGATTGCCATAGTTATAACAGTACTTAGAACCAACTGATCTGAAATGGAGCATGATTTGGCTTATCACAAAATCTCTCTTCCAAGAAAGTTATTCTACTTTCAGAACAATGCTACAATAAAGACCTATCAACCTCATCTTTCCCCGTCGTCATACTTTTTCTTATGAACGCATTCTGATCGACAGATCCTTACAATCAAGCAAATATGCGCATTATTGCTCGAATTTTTGAACAACTGTTTTCATTTCGACGCGGACAAGGTATTGAAAAGGTCAAAATAATCGGCTCGACCTTGAGAAGGGTTACAGAGACTTGAGATTGCAGCTTGCCAAAATGAGAATATTCAAATTTTCAAAGGGATTCTACGCCTACAAATTTGAATGTATCCTAGGTTACTGCTGTTGCGATATTAGTGTGAGATTCAGTATGATGGTCCTCTCCTACTAAAAGGAAAAACTGCTTGATATTCAATTGTATTTGTTGATATGTCTTGATTTTTAAAGACGAAAACAGATGATGTAGAATTACATGAATATCCATATCTCCACAATATCACAGCAAAGGAGGTTAGGCTCACGTTACAAGAGTGTACCGCGTATAGTACTGCCATTGCTGGTACTAGTAGCCCTAGGTGTCCTCTCCGAGAATGGCTGAAAGTGAACACAAGTGCCATCTACATCAGGTACACATGCCACAGATAGCAGAAAGCGACTGCTTTGGAAGCATATTTATGTCAAGAAATTACAGTATTGCGCCTACTACATATATTCTTTTGTATGTTATTACGTGCCAGTTGTAAGCAATCGTAAGATCAAAATTTGGTTTTGTGACCAATTTTGTACCAAACCACAATGTTATGGGGGGGGCTATTAATAAATCATTCTCACCCCGTCTCGGGAGATTCAAAAAACGGAAGAGATTGTAGAGATGTGGAGCGAGGGACGAAACGAGAAACGAACGGCAATAATAAACACATAACCCTCATGATCTACCAGTAAGGAACCACACACTGCCCTTATCACCAGCCTTGGCATCTGTATACTCCTCAGGAACGAATGAAATAGTATTTAATTCAAACCACATATGAAGAACAAAATGAGAGAAAACTGTTCAGAAATGAACCCAAAATCTTTCCTCACATCAACAGCAACAACAATGCTCTGCCTGCATGCTATCATCATATCTCTTCACATGATTCCTTCCCAAGCCGCTGCTCCTCCTAATTTGAACCCTTTCCAAATAGAAGAATCTCGCACAGATCATTTTTTTGCATCAAAATTATCATCCCTGGAGGTATCAATACAACTCGCTACAACTACAACTAGTTCAGTCCGTTGTTCTTCACATCTACCTTCCTTCCGCGGCGGTGCAAGTCCCAGCCCACAAAATGACGACAACGAGGATTCTTCACAGACTAGTTCTAGCAGTTCGAGTTTATGGGGTTCCATCACTAGTGCGTTTCAAATGAATATTGACGCAAAGGATGAATTGATGCAAGAGAGTAATGATGATGATAAAGACGATGAGGATTCAGATTCAGCTACTAACTCGGATAGTGATGAGGATGTGTATGATCCGATTATGAACAGTGGCGAACACGAAACTGGTCAAGAGTTCATTCAAGAAAATGATGATATTGATGAATCCAGTGATGAAGAAGATAATGATGAGGTTCAAATATCAGATGTTGCACCTGCATCGTCGACATTTATAAAGGACAAAAAAAACGACGATTTATCATCAGATGATGATGATTTAGAAATACTCAGCGAGGAAGAGGAAAATGAAAATGAAAATGAAAATGAAAATGATGACGAGGATAATAAAAATGACAAAGAAGACGGGATACTAATGATGGAAGCGATTAAGGAACAAATAGAAGACGCTCTCGAGATCGAGGAGATTGTAGAATCTACAGATGAAGAGGAAGACCTCGATATCTCAGTGGCTGACTCCTCATTTGATGGTTTACAACGTGTCGAATATGAGGAAGAGTCAGGGTCAGATGAAGATTTCAATCCTGATGATGTGGAACAAGACAATATTTCAGTTTACACTGATATCAGTTCCACGAGTGATTCCGAGCTTGTCCATTACGAGGAGGAAGAAGGATATTTCGGACTAAAAGACGAAGACGACATGGACTATTCCACACCTCTACCCACACTGGAAGAGATTGTAAGAGAAGAATGGAGCATGATTCCAGAAACGGAAGGTGAAGATGAAGGGAGGGAAAATGAGATTGAAGAAGAACCACGACGAGAGAAACGAAAACCGAAGAAGAAAAAGAAGAAGGATACGGATAAGAAAAAAAAACATGACAAGAAGGACCGCGATAGAAAAGTTGACGCAGAGAAAGAAAGGATACGAGCTGAAGAGCAGGGACGATTAGAATTGACACCTGAGGAAGCACTACCTCCTCCCACAGTCGCAGTCACAGTCGAGGAAAAAGCTGTCGCTGCAACACCAGAAGAGCAAGAGAGTCCCTTTATATCCTCTGGATTTGTAAGTAATGTATACTCCTTTTTCATTATTGAATTATCACGATTTCTCACCATTTTTGCATTGCAGTGGTTGACAATTGATAAAGTATCTTCACTCGGTCTCTCGACTTCACACCAAGATTTAAGGTTATCAAGGAAGTTGCGTAAACTACGTAAAACAGCTGCGTATTATACTGGTTTACACGGTTTTATGAGCGGCAAAGGAAGGGGCTTTTTAAGTAGCGAAGAAAAGAAAGGAATAGGGAAGGACGAGGAAATGAACGACGCAGATTTAGGACTGATTAGGCGACGTATTGCTGCAATTGAAGCCGCCAGAAGAAGAGTTGCATCTGCAGCTCCAGATGCCAATGCCATTAGATCGGCAAAGCGTGCTGCATACGCAAACGTTCCACGCTGGAGAAGACCATTTGCGAGAATGGTTCGTCGCCCAGGAAATGTAACAGCTGCTGCTATTTCTGCACCTAACGACCATCCACTACTCGAAGGTACTTCTGAACAGGACGAGGACAATTTGCCACATGAAGCCTATCCATCTGATCCACCAAGGAAACCTTTCATGTCAGAAGGGGAAAAAGAGAAAGTGAAAGATATAGATCGCATGATCCAGGAAGGACAGCGACGAATTCTTGACCTGCAAACAAAGAAAGACGAGCTTCAAAGGAGCCCCAATCCTTTGTACAGCTACACAACACCAACTGATACTTCAGATGACAGCGAAGATAAAGAGGAAAAAGCAGATCCTGTTGCAGATTCTCGTACATTTAACTTTCCATCTGAGAAACTTGTTGGAGAATACATAGATGAATTATATTCTGTCGGTAGGCTGCTGAAGATGAACCACACAGAACTCTGGAAGCGCAAATCATTATATTGTGACGACGATGAAGAAATTGGTGACGATTTACTCACACCGTCCGGAGATGCGAGCAAACTATATGAAAACAACGAGCGCAGTAAAAACGGCAATGGGAGACGAAATGGAAACGGGGCTGGTGGAAGTTGGCTCCTTCGACAGAGCTTAGGAACAGGAAGCAAGCTTGGAGAAAAGATTGGTGAAACGATCGAAAATGCAGCTTACAGAGGAGTTTGCTCAGCTGTCATGACCATTTTAGCTAAGAGTATTGCAGCCCTACACGGAGTAAATGTAATGAAACATTCAGATATCAGGCTGTTCGTGGAAAGTGCAACCGACCTGCCTCCAGTTTCAAAAACTATCTTTCAAGACAACGACTACGCAAAGGAAGCAATTGGGAAAGCAGTTCGAAAGGGATCAAAGAAGAAACGGAAGAGAAAACAAAAGGCATATCAATACGGAAGTGACTCCTGTGATGATTCTTTTGTGCAACGAGACGCAGTCGTAGAAACACTCATTTCTCATTGCCAAATATCAGCCCCTCTTTTGAAGCTTTTCCCACCAGCGTGGCAAAGAGCTTTGTTGGGAAATATCATTACATTAATCGCAGCAGTCGTTTCAGACTTTGCCGAAGGTGTCCAATTTCAAATCCTTGGGCATCAACTAGCCTTCTCGTTCAAACCAATTACGGAAGCAGATATGATCCAACATATTGGTGTTGGTGGCTTTAGATTTAACCATAGAAGGGCAAAACCAGAGGAATTTGAGGCAGCCGTCAGAGCAACAGCTGATGACATCAGTCAAGGCCTTGGATTCCTTGACAGATGGCATGAGAGAGCACTTGGGGGAGACTTATTACGTGCTCAAATTGGTAATTTGATCGCTAGAGTGGTACTTACATTAGTTGACGAAGTCCTCCATTCTGCGAGAATGGATTTATGGTCTGCGCAAGTAGGCGGTCCAAGAATTGTTGCTGGTTTAGAATATAGAAGTGATGACGATGGCGGAATAGATTAACTTTCAAATTATAAATTATCACAGATAAAAGCCACTATCTGTTATCATGGACTTCCTCTGATGATGGTGGGAAGGCAAATGAATCTGGACATAATTGTCATGACAAAGTTTCTGTCCGAGTAGACGCCAGCTCACAAACTTGGAGACAACTGTTTCGACGACGCAGGCCCCTTTTTCCGATCGTTCTTCGAGCACCAAGTGATGTTTTTGATGGAGATACCCACATTCAAGGAGGAAAAAAAACAATGAAGGGCCAGGTAGAGGGTAGAAGGTTTCTTTGCGTCGTTTAGTAGTATTTCTACCGTACAATCGAAAACAACGTCGTCGAATGGAAAATTAAAGTCGTCCTCCCGCTGGTAGCAATCGCGTCTTCAAATTCTACCATTGCTACGATGTTTGCAAAAAGGTACATCGAAGGGACGGATTCTTTAGATGCATATTTAGAAAATTATACGGACATTTGCAATGATGATGATGTGGACAAGTAGTGCGAATACACGAAGAAACAGCTCGCAACGTTTCCTCTGAAAAGTTGGGAAAAATTGAAGATCCGGTGCTCGAAAAGCATATTGAAGCATGATGCATGATGGCTATTGCAGAAGGATCGAATGTATATGATGATGCACTGCATGGAATTGATCTCTTGCTCCTTGGTACTGAAACATTCCATTTCCCAATCAAGGCGCACACGCAAACAAGTGGGAACAACGAGGTGTAGTAATTTTTTTGAGTTACGTTACTGCAAACAAACAGAAAGCTGAATTGGATGCTGATTGCCTGTTCATATGCTCAGTGGTGAAAGGGAAAGTACGCGAGCGAATGCAACATCTAACGAAAGGAAAGAGGAAACGAAATAATCACCACGTCGTCGATGGGGTTCTTGCGATGTCGGGGGACTTCATTTTTTTACGGGGCACGCCAGTCACAAGCGTGCCCCGTCGTGTCTACTGAGTAAGTACATAAACCAACAAACCTCCTCCCCTGCTGGAAGGTGAATAACCCTACACGTCTCACCTGATGTCTGCGGCGCACACGTTAATTGGTTGGGAGAAATAATTCTAATATTACTACTAGTAAATATTAATAACACTCTCAAACCAGCTCAAACTTGAATATTTTTTAATACGACGAGCGTGCCCACATGACAAATTAAAAACCACGGTGAATGTGAAGAGTACAAATCGACAAAAACTTCAAAGAGAAAAGTAAACTAGAGAGTGTATTGATACGTTAGTTTTGCTACCGGTACGACTGGATACGTACTGTGAACTGTGAGACGTACTGTGAGACGTGAGGTTTGGTTTCTTTTTCCAGTCTTCCCTGTGGTGGTGGCGTGGCGGTGGAGCCAACATTGTAAACTTCAAGATAAATCAATCGGTTCCTTAAGTAAAAGTTATTCTCGTCGGTAATAAGGCCTAGAGCTAGAGACTCTGCTCACGGCACGCAGCAATTAGATTCGGAATTTTCTGTGTAGTCTTCTCAACGGTATTCGAAAATTTTTAATGTTGAAGTACGTAAACGTCTCCTGGTTTCACCGACAGGTTCAGGCTGCTGAGTCATTTTTGAGAATCTTCCTATTTTCAAATTTACATCCTTGTTTACATGATCCGCTGAACTACAAAATATTTGATTCCTTCTTTGTTTGCAGCTTACAATCGAATGTCACTGTCTGAACATGATGAGCCAGAGAAGTCCCGGTAGCTAAAAAGTTTGTCAAAATGGAGTTGACGCGATCTTTGATATCTGCATATTTTTGTGTTACATACTACACGTCATGAAAAGTCGAGAAATTTGAGACTGATGACGTTCTTCACATCACTTACTGCTTCAATAACGTGGCAATAGAAAACAGCTAATTTAATTCTTTAGGGTTTGGCAAATAGGAAAATATCGTTAATTATATACATGACTGTTAGTAGAAATCAGAGACACAATAAAAATACAGCAACCTACGTTTTTATCAATAAGAAAGATCACAATCAATCAATAAAGAAAGATCACACGGGGAGCAGCATAAAACAACTCAGTTTTATAAATAGGTGTTTCACTCTGTTGTTCTCCTGCCTACTTGTAACAGGAGATTATTCCTTGGTTATTGAAAGCCACGAAACAGCTGAGGTTAAACTGTCAATAGGTAGAGGGTTGAACAATGAGGGTGAGTCTTTAGCTTCTTTGAGAATTCCTACTATTCGCAAAAAGTGTTCGCAAAAATGAAGTGATCGAACAGGAATATATGCCGTTAGACCTTTGCACGCAATTGTCCAGAAAGAGGAGTATGATCGTGTTGTGCATGCCATGCTTAATCTAAGTTCAGGTAGAGGAGAAGGATCATGTTCCGGATGCACTAATTTGCTTTACATTTTGTTCCTTTGATTTGTATTTTTGTTCTAATTTTTCATATCTTTTCAGGAACACGGAAGCAGTGCACAAGACGACCTTAACGTCACGATATCTGCATCTGGCAGAGCAGACCTGTCCAATGGCGGAAATGGTGTTACTGTATCCAGACTTATCCACGCCATTACAATATCTCAACCAGTGCAATCCTGGACTGTTATCCGTGATCATGTCGATTTCGTCACGCTAGGAACTGCGTTGTCCACCGTGATTGCGGGAATCCCTGCGTGCCCAGCAACGCCTATTTTTACACAGCCTAGTTCTAGCAACGAAGTTATGGACATTTTGAAGGTTAGGCTAGCAGCTCAAAATTGGCTGACAAATGTATTGCTTTTTCCTGGTGCTAGGGAGAGCCCCGCTGTGCGCCAATTTCTTTGTTACGGCGCGAATAGTGTTCCTGCTCAATACCAGGGGATCAATTGGATCACTCCAAGTGATGCAGCTAGTGCTTCAAATGCGCCTCTGCAAACTAATAATGCTTCGGGGGGTCATGGGCATGAGCATGACGATGTGGACGAGCATGAACTTCAAATGGATGATATGTTTGGATATAGCGATGGTGGAGATCACGATGATGACGACGATGATGAGGAAGATGACGATTACGATGACGACGCTGATTTCTTCTCAGCAACGGAACGTTATCAGCCAACTGTTGAAACTGTTACCCAAGATGATATGATGGATCTTCAGAATAACGCTGATGATGTCGAGATGATTGAAGATGTAGGATCGCTAGCACAGAGTATGGGTGCATCTCATCTTGGACGATCTCTGCAGCTTCAAGCGGAATTGTCAAACTATAAGAAGAGCAATGTTTCTGCAGCTCAAACGCACCAAGGGCTAAACATCGGAAGGGGGATGAATGAAGTTGCTGCTATTTCTGGCATGGGAGGAATCGGTAATGCGGTGGAGAATGCTGGAATTCAACCTGAAGCTTCCGTCGAAGGTCTCAGTGACAGTTTCTATCAAAAGGCTCCTATATCTGCTCCACGTCTCGATTCCTTCAAGATGATCAAGGTTGTTGGTAAAGGATCTTTCGGTATGTTATCATTAGTATGAATTTGACTCTACTCCAATATCTTTTCCCACTTTGCTCACATTGTGCTTTCCCTCTCCCCCATTCCACCATTTCAGGCAAAGTATTTTTGGTACGCGAAATAAAAACTACGGAAATGTTTGCTCTGAAAGTACTAAGAAAGGATAACATTATTAAAAGGAATCAGGTGGAGCATACAAGGACCGAGCGCAGTGTATTGGGATACGTGGATCATCCCTTCATTGTCGGCCTAAAGATGGCCTTTCAGTCCAAGGACAAACTTTACTTTGTCCTGGACTACTGCGCGGGTGGAGAATTATTCTTTCACCTTAGCAAAATTGGGAAATTCTCAGAATCGCGTGCTGCATTCTATGCAGCTGAGATTGTATTGGCGTTGGAGTACATTCATCAGCTTGATATTGTGTACCGTGATTTGAAACCAGAAAATGTACTTCTAGATGCCAGGGGACACGTGAGACTCACTGATTTTGGTCTTTCAAAGGAAGGTATTACCAACAGCAGTAGTGGGGCAAACAGTTTCTGCGGGACGCCAGAATATCTTGCCCCTGAGATTCTGAACAGGCAAGGCCACGGTCGTGCAGTGGATTGGTGGAGTCTCGGTGCACTTCTCTACGAGATGCTGACTGGATTGCCTCCATTTTACTGCAGAGATAGGGAGAAGCTATTTGAAAAGATCAGGAGGGGGCACCTCGAATACCCCCGATCTCTCTCGGCAAGGTCCCAAACTTTATTGCGTGGCCTTCTGACGAAAGATCCAAAGCATCGATTGGGGAGTGGTTCGGATGACGCATCGCCAATAAAGTTGCATCCATTCTTTGGCGAGACGAACTGGGTAAAACTGATGGAAGGGGACGTGCCACCACCATGGAATCCTCAGGTCGCTCATAGTTTGGACACTAGCCAGTTCGATGAGGAATTCACCAGTATGCCAATATTCAGTCCTTCGAGCTATCAGGCTGCTGGTTTTGGTAGTACTCCTCAAGACAATGTTTTTGAAGGATTTACTTTTACAAACAATAGATTTCATGGTCCTCGTGGGGATGGAAATTAGCGATATTTGAATTTGTTGATGTAATGTACTGCAATGCAGTATACAAGTATTGGTGTTGATGTTAAAATACTGTACGCGTATATGTATCGTACGATATATATAACAGATGACAGAAAGTATAACGAAGAAGAGAGGAGGAGTCAAGATGTAAAGATTCAAAGAAAGAAAATTCATCACTGCAAAGATTAATGTCATGATGCGAATGCAATTCACATCTCATGTAAAACTTAAGATAATATGAGGGACGAAATGGATTATTACATCAAGATTTCATTAGTCAATGCCAGCACTTGGTGTTGGTGTTCATTGTGTACATTATGTCATTATGTGCACCATCACATGAACATGATCATATCCGTCTCCTACAGACAAACGAGCGAAACAAACCAGCCGCAAACAATTCCTCTGAAAGAACCTCCAGACCATCCGTACCCCTTATAAACCCGCCCACATTCTGATTCGACACACAACCCTTCCCACCCATCTTTGCAGCCGCATCCGAAGTCAGATCCTGATAGAACCCCAGTGCGGGGTTGGAAGATCTCGCATTTTCAATGAGGAGCAATCGCCCTGTATCCTTTTTGACCACATTAGTCATTTGTGCCAAGCACTGTTTGGCCCCGGTGTCGCCCATGACACAAAGAGAGAATGTATCCACTACGGTATCGAAATACCCTCTATCTCGATCGTCGGTCGATTTCGATTCTGCCGAAAACAAGTGGATCAAATCCTTGGTCGCGTCTGCCTTGACAAACGCAACCTCTACAAAATCTGGTACGTATACATTCAAAGATGATAATTTCGCCTTGGCTTCGGCCATCATCCCTGGACTAATATCCACTAATGTCAAACTAGTCACTCCATCCATGGCCCCGGGGGAAGATGCAAATTTATATTTTCCTAAATTGAGACCAGTGCCAGCTCCAATTTCGAGGACTTTTCCAGTGGCCAATTGGAGTATTTTGGATCGTGCTTGTTCGATTCCGAGGGAGTCAGCGACGGATCCTCCGTCGAGTGTGTCGTAGGTGGGTGCATATTGGTTATACGATGATTCGGCTTCTTGGGATGAGATTGCGTGAGAGGGTGAGGAAGGAGAGAGGACAAGGGATGCTGGGATTACGAATGCAGCAGCGTTTTGGAAGAGGGTTCTTCTATCATGATGCTTGACTGCTGCGGTACTGCTGGTACTGGCACTGGCACTGGCACTGGTACTGGTACTGGCATTGGTAGTTATAGTTATAGTTCTAGTTATGGTTTCACTTGCAGTCGACTTTAATTTTTTTGGAAGTGGATACTTGGTGGTGCTCCTGGTTGTCGTCTGCTGAAGTTGCAGCATCAGCATCGTCCTCTTGTTGCTCATCAAGATGTGTTGCTGCTGCTTTGTGTTGAACGGACTGATAAAGAGCAGGGTCCAGGTAGTCATACTACTAATAGCTCCCATATTCCACCACATCTTGGATACCTAATGAGTTATAACAAATGCTATTGCAAGGTGATGAAGTGGTGCTCGAACAACAATACAATAATATCTTGCACAGTATTGTATTTTCTATTGCTTCTTTCAAGCAAGTTTCAATGTAATTTGCTTGGTCTGTTTTTGGGTTGTTGTTTGTTGTACCCGGTATGTTCGTCACTTTTTTACTGTGGATAATCTTCCCAACCTAACACGGGACTCGATTTCCGTTCCTAAAAATGAATGAATTTCAGATGTAGAGCAAAGAGATAGAAATGGGAAAGACAG
>Ga0209712_10004198_pt1 | contig 11527 bp, 9 predicted proteins | sample ArcOceMetagenome_FD_187443 | JGI IMG/M metagenome (GOLD analysis project Ga0209712, IMG submission 187443) | Marine eukaryotic phytoplankton communities from Arctic Ocean - Arctic Ocean - Greenland ARC118M Metagenome (SPAdes) (version 2) | ecosystem: Environmental > Aquatic > Marine > Oceanic...
TGGTGGGCAGACCACTTTAAACTTTGGACGTCATTAGACGTCTGAAGAGGTGGACGAATGCCAGAACGTGAGTGATAACCTGTCACTCCAATAGGGATAAGATATCTCCCTTTAACAACAAGCGCCGACTGACACAAGACACAAGACACAACATGATACTCATTACTACATCACACATCACGCATCACTAATACCACGCGTCATTTTACGTGCTCTCGATCTGAACCATGCAGTCAAAATCAAACTTTCCTATCTCCAAGATACCAATAGTTTTCGTCCCAGCACTTCTGGGGACGACTCTCGTGGATGATGCCGACAGAAATGTGTATGTTACTGCAAAAATAGGACTAGGGTTAGACACCCCCAACTTGAAACTGCCCACTAAGTGGAATTGCAACGACGGTGATCTTCATCCCGTTCAAGAAAAAGACGACATTAGGCCCGGTATACCTCTCAAGTCCATCAAACTTGGCCTTTGTGGCTGCGGTTCTATAAAGATTCTAAACCAGTATTCTACCTTTTGCAAGCACTTTGAGCAATATGATAATTTCCATTCATTTGAATATGATTGGAGACGTGATTTGAACGAAACCACAAACTTGCTTCTTGAGTTCTTGGAAAATATAAAAAGAATTTATGGGGTATCTGCACAGGTTCTCTCACATTCAATGGGGTGCCTCGTAGCACTTGCAGCTTACAATATAAACCCTGAACTTTTTCACAGCACACTATTATGTGGCGGAAATTTCGCTGGAGGCTTTGGTTTCTATCCGACGAATACAGAGGGAATGAACGTCGGTTTGAACAAAAGCTATTTGGGACCGGACGTTATACATACGTTTCCTTCAATGTATGCAACTGCTTCCCCAATGGGTGTTGGCAAGGATCCCATTTTAAGGAATCACGAAGGAAGACAGCTTTGGCAATTTGTTGATATGCACGACATGAAGAAAAATGTTGATATTGACATGTGGAACATTGAAGATTGGAAAAAGTATAAGATAGGACCCTGGATATCCAATGCTATACCACTGGAGATGGAAGAGCATGTAAAGATATGCTTGAAACTAGGCCACGCATTCCAAATGAAAATGAGAAATCTCGAGAAGAAGGATGGTATATACGTTGAGAAAACGGCAAAAGATAAAAGCATGTATCCACCTGTAGCAGCATTGGTAGGAGATCAGTTTCTTCATCCAGAAGATTTTCTGTGGGATACAGAGGAAAGTAGAATGATTGAGTGGACTCCAACGCTCATAAAGAAACTCAAGCCAAGACACTTTGCTCGGACGGACGGAACTGTGTCTTATATATCTGCATCTCAGCCACCAATACCCAAGGGTTTAAAAGTGAGAACATATAGTGCTAGGAACAAAGGACATCGGGATCTGATGAATGATGTTGAAATGATTGAGAATATTTTGAGAGATTTAAAGAAAGATGCTGCAAGCATCAGTTTGTAATATCATAGATTGAAATAGTAGTCAATTATATTCCTCTTTTACAATTTTTTTAAACAGCTGGTCTTTTAAAAAGAACAGCGCTCTCTTCAATTGATAAAAGGATCTAATCTGTCCAATTTCAATCTGCCATCGGAACGTATCTGGACGCAACAATCTTTTGGGAAGAAAACACTGAAGAAATCTTCATATGTCCACCCAATAAAGAAATCAAACGGATCAACAATGTATTATTCTTCGCCGCTGCCAGAATTGTACTTCGAATCATGGGTATATTTGTAGTCTTCATCGCCAAGTTTATTCAATATGGAAAGTTGGACAGTCTTGTCAATTAAACCTTCTTTTCGTTTATGGACGTTCCTTTCGATTGTTGCGCTGGTACTTGTGACGGTACTTCTTCGAGCCATGGTTATGTTAGAATTATTTGACTCTTGTTCATCGATGAAACTACTAGAAGTGCTGTAAGGAATTTGAAGTGGTTCCTTGGCACCACGCAATATACTGTTGACAAAATCATCACCGCCAATATAATCTGTTGAATCACCAGCTTCAGCTGGCGATCCAAAAGAAAAGTTTGTAGAAGTTGATGTTGTGGTAGCAGGGGTATTGAGGGCCCCCTTTCCATTTCCAGCGTCTGGATCAATATTAGTGTCTATATTCAAGTTGATGCCAACAGATCCTTGGGCCACTTCGTTCTCATTGGATGATTCCATGCTCAAACTTCTGTCTCGGGCCTTTCGTAACGTGTACCAATATCTGCAAGAAGGTGGTTGATCGATGCCGTAACATATGACATGTGATATTCCGAGAACATGGTGGTGTAAGTGTGTAGTATTTTTTACAAAGTGAGCAGATATAGAGGCCATTTGAAATTTTTAGTTACCTCACTTCTGGCTCGCGGACCACTTTCAGTTTCTGGCGCAGGCGAGCAGGAGGGAGGAGGAAGAGAGAAGAGAGAGGGGTGGTGAAAAGTATCCGTTAGAACCGGATTTCATCTTCACGGGGGTACCTTGACCCTAACCCTAACATACCTGCATTTGCATTGGTACTGTTTGAACACATAAACTTCAAACTCCAACAATCATAGGTAATATAACGAGCTATTGACACAGAGCCATCACGCCATCACCTATAACACCATCACCCATAACACAAGTAATATCGCTGCAGTTGCTCCTGGTGTATATTCCAAACAGGTTTTGATTCAGTATAGATTGCACAAAGATAAATCTTCACGTTTGTTCTAGTTAACGAGAGAGTACAGATGAAGAGAAGTTGCACCAACAATCCAAAAGTTACTGATTTGCCTACCACAAGAAATGCTGCTGGCCCTGGTACAAGCCAAGAACTAGGCAAGAATTATGATCTTAGACGAAAGAAAAGTCCATCCGGATATCATCGTCTGTTGAGAACAACGCTCGTGTTTCTATTCATTACAGCAGTGATCATAATTTTCAAACGACTGGACTTGAAACTTTGGAACAGCTCAAGTGTACGAGTAAGCAACAAGCAAAAAGAGCTGGACCCATGGCCTACTCCAATCATACACATTGTCAACACGAGATTTATGCAACATCAAGGAAATTTAACCACCCTTGCAACAGCGCGTCTGCATCTCTTCAAAACTGTCTGCCTTCCATCCATGTTGAAACAAAAAAAACAAGACTTTTTGTGGATCATCAAAGTGGATCCCACATTGGACGTGGACATCAGGAACAAACTCGTTGAAATAATTCACGAGGGTGCCAAATTACACAGTACTCTAACTGCAACTGCAACTGATATTCAAAATGGAAATGGAGGTACAAGTACTGGTAATAGTACATCAATCATAGAGAGGATTTTTGTCATTGGAAGCAGTGTCAACTATCTCACGGGCCACGAAGAAGGTGCATGGCGTGGAGGAATTGAAAGCAGAGAAGTGCTATCCCACGATATTGTACCAAATCTAAGGTCTCGTACGCACCTTGTCAGGGAGATATATACGGGAACCGTGGAATTGCTGTACAGGGCAAAAGAGAGTGAACCACACAGGATTGTTTTGGAGACTAGACTCGACGCAGACGATGGATTGAATGAACACTTTGTCGAATATGTGCAAAAGGATGCGATGCGAGTATTTAAATCACCATCAACTTTACACAATGCAATGGTGGACACTGCGACAGAGGCGTCAACTACTACGGGTGCTGCTCTTCAATACAATTGGTTCTACTGGTGCGTCGAATCACATATTAAATGGTACCTGAACGCAGAGGGCGAATATGGAAAGTTAGACGAAGAACGACGAACCGATTTCTGCATCACACCTGGGCTGACAATTGGATTTAACATTGGCACAGATGTTAAGAATATTCCTAAATATGGTCATCATGAATTATACAAAAAGTTGGGAAATTCTTGCAAGAATATGAAAGATGATGCGAGTACGACGGATACAACCCCATGCATAGGATTCATCAAAGAATTTATTGCGGCAGTTAGATTCCGAACTGAAACTTCGGCGGGTATGGCGGATGTGCAAGCGCGACGAGAAGACCATGCGCAGCTGTGTGAATTGCTCCAACAACATTTTGGAGTGAACACTGCGAATGCAATAGAATCAAAATTGTATTTCCAAGAAAATAGAAAGGGGATTGCAAAGGAAAATTTAGAAGGGCAATGCCGTGGCGACCATTCCTGTAAAGACAGTAGCAAGTTTCAACTGAAGGGAATTGTGCTGGCTTCATAGCCTTCGCCTGCTAATCTTGGAACGGATGAGTAAAGTGTAGCGTGCAGTAATTTTATAATAAAATTAATGAGGTCAGTCTTGTATAACAATCATAATGTTGTGAAAAGAATTAAAATATGATCTCGCTTGGTTATACTTGGTGGGTTTCAGAAACCACCTCTCTCTCTTCACTTTCCACCTTTTCTGAAAACCCCTGTGTATGTTTTGTTGTGTTGTGCAGTTTGCAGTTTGTGCATAGCTTTTACAACAATGAACAATGAAGCAGCAAAACTCTTCAAACAACAGGAGGGCAAGCCTCTTTTTAATCACTAGACTATATTGATACTGACCGTCTCAAACATCTTCTTTTCATCAGGGGTATTCTTTATCCGCACGTCAAAGGATTCTGCCTTCAGTAGTATTGATACTAGTAGTATCGGTGGCATTGTCGAGGACCAACAATACTATGATGATGTCGATCTCAATAACTCTAATGGTGCAGCTAGTACAACAATGGTCCTTCCTCACAGGAACAATTCAGAAAGTCATCTAGGATTAAATAGTAATCCCAAAACACCACCTGCCATTGAAGCTTTCGCCAAATGCATGCTTCAACTTGAGGAGTATTACCAAGATTTCTTTCCTCAATACGCCAATGCTATACAACCGTTTCTAGTATCAGTCAAGATAGTCGATGATCACTTCTACGTTCTCATGTATCTAGATACTGCAGGACGGGACTTCATTTCTTGGATACATGCAAGCACATCATTTGCGTGCAATAACGTTCCTGCAATATTAATATCTTCCCATCGCCGGGGCTGTCGAACAAAAAAATCAGCGGTTGTCAAAAGCCCACAAAGTTTGAACCCAAGTAATAACACCCTCAGGACTCTTTCCATCGTGCCTTTGGGGAACGAAACGGCAAAAGTAGAATATGAATTAGATAAGTTTCTAGAGTGCGAGCAAAAGGATATCTGATCGGGTTTGATCATGCTTGGATATATGTGAATGAACCATGGGACGACGGAAAGGATTTACCACAATCCGTAGATATTTTGACGTTCATTCCATACAATATCAAAGCTTCAAATTTCAAGGGAAACATTCGCGCGCATATGTCTACTCCTTTCGCTGATGTGTTCCGTATTGTATCGCAGAATGATGCATTGTGGAGAGCTCGTAGAATGGGATTAGAATGGATGGCATTTCCAGACTTGGATGAATTAGTTGTTCTTGGCAATTCCGTCCTGCATTCGAATATGAGTTCCACCAGCACCAGCACCCAGCACCCAGCACCAGTCCTTTAAAATCGTATCTTGCGGATTACAAGGCAGTGCATGGTGACAACTATACCGGCATATTTTTAAGAAGTGTTCCATATGGAAAAAATGTTCTCAATAATAAAATGAGGCCGGAGCTAATGATTGATTATACGTGGAGACAAAATCTGAATCTGACCCTGCATTGTTGTTACCAAAGGAATAAACTGTTTCTGGACCCACAAAAGAAAGATGCGGTCTCACTTCATTACGAAGAAAGTGCTGAAAAGAAGCTGTTCGTTCCAAAGACAACCTATGAGTTGCACGGCAATCACTACAAGAACAGAGACAAGGGAGCTTTCAATATGAAACATAAATGGCTGCGTCCTCCTGAAATCATCAAGGATACTAGATTGAGGGATGAGTACCACAATAGAGTTGTCGAACTCACTGCATCGATCAGAGAAGGAATGCCATTAGACTATTATAAATGTTATTAAAGTTGACAATTGTCATTCTATGCCAGTAGATCAATATAATTACTGCACATTATTGACGAATTTCAATGTAGACTGTAGTACGTGTACATTTGTATGTTACTATTCGTATTGCTGTAACTTATAAAATCCAGAGGCAATGATCATCTATGCCAGTGAATGATGGATGGATTTCTATGGAAACCTAAGAGTCAGCTACTCCAAAACAATCTAATTGTAGCGCAATGGATTGAAATTATCTCAATTGTGACGGTGAATAAACAATGACCCGCATCGAGTAATAACTATCTCGCAAGGGCGTAATGAATTCGTGAAATCATGATGCAGCAGCTGGACTGGTTCTTGAGGAAGTAGTAAATTCGAGTTGAAAAGTCTACCATTTTAAAAATATTTCACTTTGGAGGCTCAATTCCAACTAACACTGATCATCGTATACTAATAAGAATGGCTCTGAACCTTTCTAAGGATTAGTGGAGGTTTTTCTCTTTTTAAAATAAAACAGCGATATGAAATCGCAGTGATGATTTTCACAGTACGTGTACCTGGTACCAGGTACCTGGTATCGATACTGTTGTTTGCCCAAAGGAATTTGATTCCAATCTTATTGCTGTTATTTCAACGTTTTTACATGGTTTCAAAAGTATCAATAGACGGTATCATCATAATATGGTATCATAGAACCAAGCGGGAGAACATCCTGTAAAAAGTGCGCTTACCAGTGACCAGTTCAACCCTTCTTAAATAAGGGAGCCAAGGTTCTCGCACTTGGTACCAGGTACAGATTGATTATCACTGCTGCCAGATTTGGAAATAGGTTATTACCACAACTAAGTGGGACTGAAATTCAAATACTCTCGGTATTGCCCAGTGTGGTAAAAATGCACGGAAGCAAGTCAAAGCATTCGATAAGGAGCACTGTGCGTTGAGAAAAGCCAAAGCATTTATTAACTTTTAACATGTTCGAGGTTTTCAGGCCAAAAAAGTGTTAAAGTAGCAGCATTGGTGCTATGAAATAATGAGGTGAAAAATGGCGCGTGGCCATTTTCTATGGAAGAAGGAACGGAAGAGTGAGGAATTCGTGACGTCACACCAATATTAATTCAAAAAAAGAAAAGCAATTTGAAGTTATTTTGCCCGCGCAATTTTCCACACCAATTTCATCCTTTCTTCCCGGAACAAGGATGGATGTATGATACATATGATATTATGATAGAATGATGTGGGGTTCTTTTTCCTCGCTTCTCTTAACTGCAACAAGCAACAATACCTTTTCAACATTATTTGAAAAAGCAGGTGTCAACCGGAATTTCGAAATTTCAGCTCCCCGTCCTTCGTACAACGTTCGAAATTTTCTTCATCAAAGGAGTCTGGAGGAATGGACGATGAATACGGAGAAATGACTGCTGATGGGCATACTTATGTTCACCCTGAACCTTTCATCCTTGAAAATGGAGCGAAACTTCACAATGCACAGTTGCGATACATGACCTATGGAACTCTCAACGAAGCTAGAGACAACGTTCTTGTGGTGTGTCATGCGCTCACTGGAAACGCGAGCTTACACTCTTGGTGGGGAGACTTGTTGGGCCCAGGACTGGCATTTGATACTGACAAATACTTTATTGTCTGCAGTAACATTCTTGGAAGTTGCTACGGATCCAGCGGTCCGGCGTCATACAAAAAGAGCAGCAAAAAAGGAGAGAAGTATGGCATTGACTTTCCCGATGTTAGCGTTCAAGACACTGTCAGGTTACAGCTTCACATGCTGACAGACGATTTGGAAGTAAACAGTATCAAGTGCGTTATCGGGGGTTCCTTTGGTGGTATGCAGGCTGTTGAGTATGGTGCCCAGGCAGGTAAAATTGATAGTCCATTTGAGCATGGCAGGGTGTCTCCCTTCGTGAGGAGTGTGATGCCAATATCATGCGGTGCTGCTCATACAGCTTGGCAAATTGCAATGTCAGAAGTACAACGGCAGGCTATTTATATGGATCCTAAATGGAACAATGGCAAACCTTCTCCTGACGACCCCCCAATCAAGGGGCTCTCTGTCGCTCGTCAGATTGGAATGATTTCGTACAGAACTCCTGTAGGTTTTGAAAACAAATTTGGGCGGAGCGTTCGTGAGCCTGTTCCAAAATATGGTTCTGGAGCAAAGTGGGAAGTTAAGTCTTACTTAGAGTACCAGGGCTACAAATTCCTTTCAAGATTCGATCCTATCACCTATTTGAAGCTTACCGAACAGATGGACACACACGATGTTGGCCGCAACAGGGGAGGAAAAGATAATGCTTTGAGCAGTGTTTTTATCCCTGCAATGGTTCTCGGCATCGACTCAGACATTTTGTACCCACTTTATGAACAAGAGGAGCTTGCTGAGCTCTTTCCAAACGGAGAGTTAGCCGTTATCCATAGCGATGCTGGTCATGACGGTTTTTTACTGGAACCAGATCAGGTTGCAGCGCACATTTCTGAGTTCTTGGGGGCACACGATTAAGTCAACTCGTCATAGGTTCCGTTCATAGGTTACGAGTTGGCAAAGGTGTAATAAGGATGATAGAATGATGTGGAGTTATTTTTCCTCGCTTGAGACTGCAACTCTCTCGAGAAGAGTATCATAGTTGTCTACACGGGATCAGAAGAATAATGACGATTGCAACTATAACTGTTGAAGAACCTGATCGTGGTGGTTTTGACACATCATCATCGATGATGAATGGGAAAGGAATGTATGGCTTGGGGCGTAGTTCTGGATCGCATTCAAAGTCGCACCACTCTTCGCACCTCTCTTCGGATATCGTCATAAGCATCAAGAGAGAAAATATAGCACGTCATGCAGCACAATCGCCATCGAGGAGAGAACACGCGGTGATTCTGCGTTGGAACAGATATTACAAATATTGGTGGGGCTTTCTGTTTATCTGCGTTTCGTTTACTGCCCTTTTTGACAGATATGCACGGCTCGACAGCCTTGTACGAAGCTGCTCACAATGGGAACGAAGAAGTAATGGGAAAGCTCTTAAAGGGAGGGGCGAAAATTTGTACGAAAGAAAGGCTAGCTGCATCAATTCTATGCCAAGCCATCTACGACGGAAATGTCATTATCCTACGTAGGCTACTGAAGGCTGGCATTAACATAGATGCAGTTGATTACTACAAAAGAGCTGCACTGCACATTGCTGCCGCAGAAGGCAACGTAATAACAAGAATAACTCAGAGATTACGATGACAATTTAACTATAAAACTCCAGGTGAGAAAGGTTTTGTTACGTCAAATAGGATTTTTTGGGATAAACCCGCTCACTTTCTGGTTGAAATTGAAAATACGGAATGAACTTGGATGCAAGAGATCGGTGGGGGAAAACAGCCTCAGAAGAGGCAAAGTCTGCAAGAGCAACTGTTGCTGGAGAGTTTCTCTCCGCGTTGAAATTTTAATTTGATATTCATTATACTACACGAATACGTTATAAATTCATGGTCAAAAAGATGATTTAGATTTCACCGCCACCGCTTCTCATCTCGATGCTGTCTACCGTTGCGTTCACGAGAACCACCTTTGGAATGTTTTTGATCCCTCCTCTTATCATCAACCACTTCGTAGTCGTCCATATTTCTTCCATCGCCACCTAAAGCTTGGTCCTTCGAGTCATGATCAATATGGCGTCTACATTTAAATTTTGTCTTGAGCCAATCGGAACTTCCTTCTTCATCTCCATTTCCATCATCTTCCAAAATTTGTCCAGAGTATGTCGGTTTTGATTCAACATTGCGCTCCTTCTCCTCTTCCGCGGCTAATTTTCTCACCATTCGTGCAGCAAGAGAATTATCCTGACCATTGCTACCATCAGCCTTCCCGCCCTCCTCTTGCATACCCTTGACTTGAAACATTTTTGACTTGAATTGGTTCAGCTTGGACAAGGTATCATCATCCCTTTGTTTAGATGATACATTTTGCCCACCACGCGAACTCGTTCCTCGTTTGAGATATTTCATCCTTCTCGCTTCTAGAGCACTCATTTTGGGTGCTGCAGGAGCTGTTGCTAGAGGTTGATCTTTGATTATTTGACTGTCTTGTCCTGTGGTTGTGGTTATGGAGGGAGCCACCTTTTTTTTATTCTGATAGATAATGGATGCCTGGCTTTTTAATTTCGTTTCATCCAGAGCACCTGTCCCCGTCGCACCTTCTATATCCGTATCTTCCTTTCTTGAATCATCACCCCCCTCCTTGCCATCATCTCCCCTTTCATCAGCATTGTCATCATTATCTGCTGTTCCAGTGCCACGGATTCTCATTCTCTTCTTCTTTGCTTTACCATTTCCCTGTTTATCACCGTCGTCATCGCCGTCGTCACCCTCAACACGTTTGTCACTGGACGCTCCAAGAACAGCAAGCTCGTGACTACTCATCATCCCCCCGCTCCCATGATCAAGACCTTCATCTACATCTTCCATCTCACCTCCAAAACTCAACACATTCAAATCTCGTTTCCCTTTCCGTTTCTTTCTTCTTTTCTTCAAACTATCTCCATTCCCTTTCGCACCATTCTCGCCATCGCCCATACCCATACGTGTAGACTTCCATGGAACGAGTTCTTCCTTGGTGGCAACCAAATCATCAAAAATGTGTTCCACAATCCTAACATCCTTAACCTTGGGTGCATTATCCTTATCTGCCAATTCACCAGTGTCGCCAATAGTCTCTGCTTTCCCAATCCTCATGGCATTGAAAATGGTATCTCCCCTGATTGTCCCAAAAATGACATATTTTTTATCCAAAAACGGCGCTTCGTCGAGAGAGATAAAGATTTGCTTTTGCAATTCTTCCATTTCTTCAGGGGAGGCGCTGGATGATGCATCATCGTCCAGAGGGAGAGCCCATGCTACTTGTCCCCGATGATTGAATTTGATCCTGGGAATGGTTTCCAATTTCTTTTTGGGCAGGTCGATCGATGGGAGTATTTCTTTGTTGTATTCCTCCTGGATTTTTTTAGCTTTGCCACTCATACTTGTACGAGAGTTTGCTTGTCCCGTTTGAATCATAAAGTCACAGAGTATGCGGTGGAAAATGAGATTATCGTAGAAACCATCAAGACAGAGTTGAAGGAATGTGCGGCATGTGGTGGGTGCTTCTTTGCAGAATAAATATATGTCAATTGGGCCGTGAGTTGTGTTCAGAATGACTCTTCCCGTCGTCTGTGGTTCTGTTGAGTATAATTGACTCATTGCTTCTTATTGAATCAAATCAAATCAAATCAAATCAAATCAAATCAAATCAAATCAAACGAATGGAATTATGTAGTATATGTATGTATGTTGAATGTACTGTCCGTTGCACCTCGTATTGGATATAATAATATGTGTTGATGGTTCTTTGTCGGTTGTCGGTTGTTGCTACGGTTGTTGCGTTGTTGCTACCGTACTTGCTACTTGCTACTTGCTACTTGCTACTTGCTAGAACTGTACCTGGGGTACCACCAGGTACATAATATTCTTCTGTGGTACATACTTTCCAAAAACTTTCCAAATAACGGATCGTAGGATAATACAAATGACATGGCCCTGGTCATCTCTTGTTGGTTTGCCAATGCGTCTGCAGTT
>Ga0209712_10004199_pt1 | contig 11526 bp, 11 predicted proteins | sample ArcOceMetagenome_FD_187443 | JGI IMG/M metagenome (GOLD analysis project Ga0209712, IMG submission 187443) | Marine eukaryotic phytoplankton communities from Arctic Ocean - Arctic Ocean - Greenland ARC118M Metagenome (SPAdes) (version 2) | ecosystem: Environmental > Aquatic > Marine > Oceanic...
TATTGATACTGATGTTGATCCTGATGAGACAGAAGAAAAAGCTGACTCAAGACCATCAGGGGCCATTATCATTCAATCAGGACATTGTGCTTGTGCAGGAAATAAGGCCGTGAGTATTGGTAATTGCGAATCTTTTTGTAGTACCAAATCAAATACCGAAACAACAAAAAAATTATATTTTTCTGTTGAGTTAACTGAAGCCATTACACTAGATGTCTTTGAAGATGTTAAAGGATTTTGTACGACTCAAGAAGACCTTGATAAAGAAGGAAAAGCTTGTGTTATAGAGGCAAAAAATGAAAGTGGCGCTGTTACAGAAATTGATTTTTCACCTGCTGATGCCCAACAATCATTTACGATAAATATTGAAGGTGTTCTATCTGAAGATGAAACATATAGAATCTCAATTAAAGAAAAGTCGACAGGAGCAACTTCCACAAGTGTACAATTAAGAATTGCATCAGATATTATTGAAGATGATGTTGGTGGCCCATTAGCTCTTATGCCTGTCAATCAATACACATGTTTATTTAGAGAAGGTGGAATTGATACATCAACTGGCGGTTTATACAATGACAGTATAAGTCGTTTTCATTTTTATTTTATCTCAAAAACAAGACCTGAACCATTAAAGAAAGTCTCCCTTCCAACTGTTGCATGTTATGATTTTCAAACATATGGAACAACTCCAATAAATAGTCCACTTCTTGAAGAGAGTACTGACTCATTTACTGTTTGGAATAAAATGGACCCAAGATTTTATGATCTTGATAATAACGGTGTTTTAAAAATACATGAACTGATTGAACAAAAAATGGTGCTAATGGGTCAACCACCAACATCGACTCCAACTCTATTTTATGATCTCAATTGGCTTAATGGAATTGATGATGGAGATGATGCCGCAGGTGGAGATTCTACGACGACAACATTAACCACTACGTCTGCAAATCTTGGAATGTATATGACTCCATTTCTAGATACGACAAATAACTACACAGCTTATTGTCCAACTCAATTACAATATTATAGTAGTAATCCATTATTTAAAGCTCTAAGAGAACTTGTAGGAGTTGATACAGAAGCTTTATATGCAGCAAAACAAAATAATGTTTGTGATTTTTTATTAATTAAAGAATCTCTTGTGAAAAAAATATGGTTCTATATTGAAAATGGTCAACATATTCAACCAACAACGGCAACGATCAGAGATAAAAACATTCAATTCTACTGGCCTGCTGATACAAACTCTCCCTATATAAAAAAATCTCATCAAAGAGTTTATACAATTAAAGGATCAGATGAGATCTCTTGTGGAACAAGTACTGTTGAGTCTGGGTCACAAGACTCCTCAGGTAACTCAACTGTTTACCCGCCTCATGATAAAAGAATTGGTTGCATTCCGAAACTCGAAGATTAAATAACTCGAAAAATTGCGTCAATAGTAGGCTTTAGCTCTTCTCTAAACAAAAAATAAAATGCACCAAAATTAATCGTTGAAGCAACTAACATAATACAAATTTTTAAAAGAATTCTATACAAGATACTTTTCTTAGAATTTAAAAGATTAAGAATAAAAGCACAGATTGTAACAACAAGAACAATGATCCCATATTTTTTTATAACATCCGGCTTATTAATAATTCCAAGTAACTTTGGAATTGTTTTTTCATCATGTGCTACTTCAACAATGGCATCAACAAGCTTTGGCCTTGATAAGATAAAGTTTGAGGCTTTTGAGTTTTGAATTTTCTCAATGATACTTTGCCTTAATTCTTCTTTTGAAATTTTAGAAAATGGATTCTCCTCCATCATCTGCATAGCAGCAACTTTCATTCTATCATTCATCATATTTGTAAAAAAATTCTTACTCATCTTATCCGGATCGAAGTGTTTTACAATAGGTTCCTCTTCAGAGTTATCATTCTCTAAATTTTCTGCATTATTATCTGATTGTTCATTTTTTGATTGAGCTTGGGCAAGTTGTTTTTTATAAAGATATTTTAACTCCATTTTTCTTTTAAGAGTAAGAGCTTTTCTCTCCTTAGGACTCAATTCTTTTTGTTCATCTTCTGATAGAAAATTTCCAGTATTTTTGACTCTCTCAATTAATTCAATTTGGCGTTTTTCTTCATCCTGCATTTGGATAGCTTCAGAGAATTGTTCTTTACTACCATATTGATTAAGTATTTTCTCCCTTGCTAACTCCTCTTCTGTTAAATCAGAGGAATGTACAAAGGAGAATGAAAATATAAAAACTAATACAAATAAAACCTTATTCATTAAGCCTTTTTATTTAGTAATTTATCAAAAAATAAAATTGTTGGTGCTGCAACAAATAATGAAGAATAAGTTCCAACAATAACACCTAAACAAATAGCAAAGAAGAAATCTTCTATTCCTGCACCACCCATAATAAACATGACACCAGCAACCATAAATGTTGTAAAAGAAGTTAAAAAAGTTCTAGAAAGAGTTTCATTTAGAGCTTTATTGATTAGATCTCCAAGTGCTGTTGTCGGTGATTTGTCTTCATGCTCACGTACTCTATCATAAACAACAACCGTATCGTTAACTGAATACCCAATAACGGCCAATAATGCTCCTACAATTTGTAGAGAGAACTCTTTTTGCATTAAAACAAAAACACCAATAATGATAAGGACATCATGAATGAGAGCGACAATAGCTCCTGGTGAATACTTATAATCGAATCTTAAACCTATATAGATCATAATCATTAAAAGGGCCCAGGCCATAGCTTGAAAACCAGAAATTCTTAACTGTTCCCCAGCTTTAGGTCCTACAATATCCGTCTTATCAATTTCTGGATTTAGAGCTGCAAATTTATTCATAAGCATTTGGGTAATCTTATCTGTAACTGCATTTAGATTTTGTTCATCTGAGCTAACTTTAATTAAAAAAGAATTTTTATCAGCATCACCAATTGATTGTACCATTGATGACTTAAACCCTGCTTCTTCAAGAGCAGATCTTAAATCTGCTAAATTAACTTTAGATTGAAAATGCGTACGAATTTCTGCCCCACCACGAAAATCTACACCATAATTAAGTCCTTTTTGAATAAATAGACCAATTGATGAAATAACTAGTAGCGAAGAAAAAATAATCGCAATAGGAAATTTTTTTGTAAAATTAAATTTAAATGTTAAATGATTCATATATTTTATCCTTAAAAATTATTATTAAATGCTTAATTTTTTTCCACCAGTTTTAGTCATATAAAACTGGAATGCTACTTTATTTAAAAAGTAAGACGTATAAACTGTACAAATAATACCGATGATTAAAGTGACGGCAAATCCTCTAATTGGACCTGTACCAAAATTAAGTAACATTAAACCCGCTACAGCTGTCGTTAAGTTTGCATCTAATATTGTCCAAAATGCTTTTGAGAAACCTGCCTCAACAGCTTCTCTAGCAGGAATTCCCGCGAGCAATTCTTCTTTTATACGCTCATAAATAATAATATTTCCATCGATTGCCATACCTACAGTAAGAGCAATCCCAGCGATACCTGGAAGAGTTAAAGTTGCTCCAAGGCCCACAAGACATGCAAGAATAAAAATCACGTTTGCAACAATCGTTTTCATAGCAATAACACCAGTTACTTTGTAGTAAATAACGATAAACAAGAAAACTAAAATAGAACCAATGATGGCCGCTTTCTCAGACCTTGCGATTGAGTCAGCTCCAAGACTTGGACCAACAATTCTTTGTTCTTGAAATTCTAACTCAACAGGAAGAGCACCAGCTCTTAGAACCAGAGATAAATCTCTCGCCTCTTTTAATACTGTATTATAATCACCTTGCCCAAGTGTAATCTGTGCATTTCCACCAGCAATTCTTTGTTGAATATTCGGAGCTGAATAAACATTTCCATCTAAGATAATCGCTAATCTTCTATTTACATTTTCCCCTGTGATTTGTTCAAAATCTTTAGCCCCTTGAGACTTAAAAGTTAAACCAACGTATGGTTGACTATCTTCTTGATTAATTCTAACAGTGGCATCTTGAAGTGAATCACCAGTTAATTTAGTTGCTGATTCAACAACATATGGCAAAAGAACATCAACTTCATTAGTAACAGGATTCATAATTTTTTCAAAAACTAAATTATGACCTTTTGGAAGATCTTTATAAAATGCATTCATTTGTGCAACAAAATCAGAGAATCTCTCCCCTCTTTTATATTCGATTCCAGCTTTTTTAGCTTCATCCATAAGCTTAACTAATTCTGCAGGAACTTGCCCTCTACTAAATGTTGCAAGGGAATCGTGAACTATTTTAAATTCTAGCTTTGCTGTTTTACCAATAAGCGCTTTTGCTCTTTCGATATCTTTTACACCAGGTAATTGAATAACGATTCGATCAGCACCAAGGGAAACAATCTCAGGTTCCGTTACACCAAATTCATCAATTCTATTTCTGATAACTTCAATTGATTTTTTAACTGAGCTATCTTCAATTTCGATTTTAAATTCACGAGCAAGTGCATAAGTAATTTCTCCACCGTTCTCTTCAGTAAATCTTAGAGGATAAGAATAATATTTTTTAATATATTCTTTAGCAGCTTCAACTTTTGAGACATCACTAATAATAAGAGAGTGATGTGGATCAGCTAAGTCAGGGGCCGTAAACTCACCAAGCTCAACTGCAATTTCTTCAGTCTCTAAACTTGATTTAATTTTTGCCATGTAATTCTTAACTTCATCAGCATAGACTTTATTAAAGTCTATTCCCATGACCATATATAAACCACCTTGAAGGTCAAGGCCTAGATTTATTTTTGATTTGACTGGAAAAGAACTCTTCTCTGGATCAAAGTTAAATAAAGTTGGAATAATCGTCATCAATGCAATAACAAAGACAACAAGAAAAAAACTGAAACGGTACCACCAATTACGATTCATTAATAAACCTTTTATGTTAATTGTTTTTAAAATTTAATCTAAAAAATTCTAAACAATTTTAGGTGGGCTTGCAAATAAGATTAACAGTTTTCTTAAGAATTCTTTTTGGGACTCTCGGAACCTACTTCGATTTCATCTTCAGGTTTATTTTGATCGTGGGGAGGATCATCCTTAAATTCGTCCATAAGGGCAGTGGTATTCACTTTATCGTCTTTTAAATAATCATTATCGAGGGGATTTTGGATTGTAGAGTTAATGCCACGCATTGCATTTTGAAACTCACGCATCCCTTTTCCTAGACCTTTTGCCAGTTCTGGCAATTTTTTAGGGCCTATAAAAATTAACGCAATGACCAAAATGACTAGAATTTCACCAACACCCAATCCAAACATTTATTTATCCTTACTTAGTTGGCTTCGTTGCAAAAATATCTTTCGCAGATCCACCAATATGAGACTTTAATATTTTAAATTTTACACCATCTTCTAGCTCAAGAGTAACAACTTTTTCAGTTATTCCATATATTTTTCCAATAATGCCTGATTTAGTATAAACTTCTTCACCTTTTTGTAATCCACTAATATAGAGCTTTTCTTGTTCCATTTTCTTTTTTTGAGGCCTTAACATTAAAAAGTAAAAGATAACAAAGACTAGAACGAGGGGAAGCATCGACATAATTGGATTTTGTTGAGCAGGGGCAGCTTGTGCATAAGCATTAGAAAAAAGTAAACTATACATTTATTAACTCCTTAGTAGTTATTTCCATTTATTACTGGTGTAGCATTTATAAAATTCTTTATAATATTCGTCAAACTTATCTTCTAAAATCGCAACTCTGGCCTCTTTCACCATCGTTAAATAAAAATGAAGATTATGGAAACTTATAAGCTGACCTGCAAGATACTCTCCTACAGTATATAGATGTCTAATATAGCTTCTTGAATAGCGCTTACAAACCTTACACTCACAATCAGGGTCAGGTGGGTTTTGATCATCGAAAAAACGAAGGTTTTTAATATTTAGAGGACCATGCTTTGTTAAAAATTGCCCATTTCTTGCATTCCTAGTGGGAAGAACACAGTCAAACATATCAATACCAGCGCGAATTCCATTTAAGACATCAAGGGGCTTTCCAACACCCATTAAATATCTAGGCTTATGCTCAGGCATTTTTGGAGTAAAAGAATTGAGAAATGAAACCATTTCATCATTTTTCTCCCCAACACTTAACCCCCCCAGAGCGTAGCCTGGAAAATCAAGTTCAATTAATCTCTCCATACATTCTTCTCGAAGATCCTCATAGAGACCTCCTTGAATAATTGAAAATAAAGATTGATGATCTTGAAGCTCATAGTCCTTACATCTTTTGGCCCAACGAAGAGTTAACTCCATTGACGTTCTTAATGTTTCTTTTGTAGCGGGAAGTTTTGGACATTCATCAAAGATCATCACGATATCAGAGCCAAGAGCTCTTTGGATTTCCATAGATTTTTCAGGGGAAAGCATATGATATGAACCATCAATATGTGATTGAAATCTAACTCCTTCTTCAGTCACTTTATTTAATTCAGATAAAGAGAATACTTGAAAGCCTCCAGAGTCAGTGAGAATAGGCTTATCCCATGTCATCCACTTATGAAGTCCACCCATTTTTTCAATAAGCTCGTGTCCTGGACGTAAGTACAAATGATAGGTATTACCTAAAATAATTTGAGCATTCATCTCTTCAAGATCTTCTTGCCATAAGGACTTTACAGTTGCTCTCGTTCCAACCGGCATAAAGATAGGAGTCTCAATTGTTCCGTGTGCTGTCGTCACAACTCCGGCCCTTGCCTCTCCAGATTTTCCTTCGAGTTTATAAATTCCTTCAATTTCTTTCATTTATTTCCTTATAATAAGCATGGCATCACCATAGCTAAAAAAACGATAATTATTTTTTTTAGCTATCTCATAGATCTCTAAAGTTTTTTCTCTTCCAAGGATTGAACTTACAAGCATTAATAATGTTGATTTAGGTAAGTGAAAATTTGTTATAAGCCCTGCTATTGATTGAACTTCTTTTCCTGGGTATAAAAAAATACTTGTACCAGAGAACTCTCCATTTGTTTTGGTGACAAATTGTTTCTCTAGATAGATCGACTCAAGGACTCTAAGAGTTGTCGTTCCAACTGCAAATATGTTTTTATTTGAATTTAATTTTTGTAAATTATCTTTATCAACGGAGAAGTATTCCGTATGCATTTGGTGATCCAGAATATTATCTGAGTTTACAGTTTTAAATGTTCCGGCCCCAACATGAAGAGTAACAAAGGCATTCTCAATATTTTTTTTCTTAAGGGAATCAAAGACTTTTTCAGTAAAATGAAGTCCTGCTGTTGGTGCAGCAACAGAGCCTATCTCTTTTGCATAAACTGTTTGATAATCAATTTTATCTGATTCATCAGCTATACCATCTCTAATATAAGGAGGGATAGGAATATGCGCAGTTTTCTCTAGAATCTTTAATAGCTGATCATCTGAGATATTAAACTCGATAAAGAAATCTCCTTCGTCCCCTCTCCCTGTAATTTTTGCTTTTAACTCTCCAAAAAGATACTCATCTCCTATTCTTTTCTTCCCATTGGATCTTACCATCGCAGGATAACCAGTTTCAGTTTTTAAAAGTGAGAGTAAGAAAACTTCAACTCTTCCACCACTTAGTTTTTCACCTAAAAGTCTGCAGGGAAAAACCTTCGATTGATTTAGTGCTAGAAGTGAATTATCTGGTAAGTAATCTGAGAGCTTCTCAAAGTTTGCATGAATAATTTCATCAGTTTCTTCTCTATAAACTAATAACTTCGATCCATCTCGACCTTGGATAGGTCTAGTTGCAATAAAGTGATCTGGCAGATCATAAAAATATGACTCAGTGAGTAGGTCTTGATTTTCCATTTTGTGCTATTTATCATAAAATAATGGTGATGAAAATTTTAATTTTACTCTTCTTACTATCGAATCACTACGCTTTTTCAGCCGATATTAATCCCAATAATGATCTTTTGTATTTAATGAATAATATCCCCTACCAAAATGAAGCCATTGAAGTTGAAAAGATTGCAAAATTTAAGAGGGAACGTGTCCCTAGTGATAGAAAAGACATAGATATTGAGGCCATGTATTTTGATGATATTTCCACCAAACTCGCGGCACCGGCTAAATCAGTAAAAAAGCAAAGAGAAAGATAATTATTTTGTTGAGGCCGGAATTCTGTTAATTTTTGGCGTGAGAGGATTTATACTTAAACTCTCAAAGCTAACTTCAGAGGCCTTAAATGTTAAATCAATAAGATTTTTTGATCTTGTTTTTAAAAAATTGATAGAGTTAGATCCAATTTGAGGATAATTAACAAGAGAAGTTGTGCAGACTGTATTTTTATCAGTTTTAAAACTCTTGCATTTATAAGGTGATAATTGATAAAGATGAAGACTTCGATAATCTTTTTTGGAAAGACCAAAGCTTTTCCATTCATCATTTTGGGTATAGTTAGCTAATATTGATGTCGGTTTATAAATAACAATCTTCTTATCCAAATTTTGAATGTCGCCACCTAGAATATTTTTTTCGAAAACAAATTGATAAGTGATTAAGTTATTTGGACTGTGACAATGATATTTCTTTTCAGAACCATCATCCAAACTTAGCTCACAACTAATCTTTTCAGGGCCAACACCCAAAAGCATAATTTCCACTTCTGTATTATGACCTAATAATTTAACTTTTTGAAAATGGGGACTTAAGGCATTTAAATCGGAATCTAGATATAAACTAGACATCTTTTTAAATCTTTGGATTTCAAAAAGAGAAAATTCTTTTTTGGACATCCAGCTTTTATCACTCTTCTCTTTTTCAAAACTAATTTTACAAATAATATTTTTAAAAGCATCGCATTCTTTAATCCAAAATTGATCAATACTTTTATCACCAATTTTAAAAATGACAGAAAAATCATTGCTAATTAAATACTGTGCAATTTCATGGTATGGAATATTAGCAATATTTTCTTTTTCATTAAAACGTGCAGTAAGAGTAAAAGCAGGAAGCTTCTTCAGATAAACTTCAACACTTATATCCCGACTCTCGGCATGTCCCTTATAGGGAACAAATATAAATAATAATAAACAAAGTACTTGTTTTAATCTCATAAGAGTTTGTCGGTATAAATGTAGAGAAAATTTACTATATAATAGAGAAGTTTTTAAATAGCTGAAATTTCTTATTCAAAAAGTCTAAATATTCATTAATCATCTTAACTCCTTGATAAGTTTGAACATTATCTAAAAGCATTTTAAGTATATTCATGAGTATTTCAAATACTGGAGCTAAGTTAAATTTTTTTATTAATAAATCAAAAAGTCCTGAAGCTTTTTCGACATGGTCTTCTTTTACAACATAAAGTGGATTTTTAATCTTTGCACTCATTATGATCCTTTTATTCTAATTCATTAACTGATTTTCAACACTATTTGCTACAACTAAAAACTGATTTTGTAATTCTTTAAAATCCATTGCTTCATAATCAAAAACAGATTTACTATGGGCCATAGACTTTGCAAAATTGGCCTTATTCAAAAATGGCTCAAAGATCTCACCATCTAAAAACTCGCCTTTTATATGTTCAAAATCTTCTCGGCTTTTTTTACGTCTACCTTCAAATAAATTTGGAATATATCCCAATATTTTTGGAACTTGTACAATTCCCATATCTTCAATATCAACTAATACATTACGAATATTTTTTAAACCCTGCTCACTAAAAGCATCTGGAATGAATGGAAATAAAACCCCATCACAAGCACATAAAATATTAACGACAATAAGGCCTAGTGTCGGTGGACCATCAATGACGATATAGTCATAAAAGTTTTTCAATTCATTTAGATCGATAAATTTTTTCAATAATAATTGTCTAGGAGCATTGATCCCTGCAACCGTTAACTCCAAACCAGAGAGTGCCTGACCTGCAGGTATAAGATCAATTCCACTATTCGTTTTTTTTATAACTTCTGATAAGAAAATATTTGTATGGAGTGGCTTTAGCTCTTTTATTGAATTAATTAGGAGATGATAAATATTTTTTGAATCATCACTTTCTTTATGGCCGAAAAGAAGAGAAAAATTAAATTGAGGATCCATATCAATACAGAGAACTTTGTGACCTTTGCTTTTTAGGGCATGGGCCATATTATAGGCCATAGTCGTTTTACCAACTCCACCTTTTTGATTCATCAAAGCAATAATTTTTCCACTGCCTGATTGATTTGATTTGTTTTTATCCTGGTTACCTAGAAACTTAAACATATCCTTCCTCTCTTTGTAGTTCTCTACACTTAGACTCTATGTCTTGCTAAAAAATGAGTCAATTTATTTAGTCACCCTTTAAGATATAGCGAAATAAAATGATTCTAACTACTTAATTTTGCGTTAAATGGATATACCCACACAGTTTAGTCGTAAAATATCTAAATATAGATATAACATAACCGAAAAGACTCTGAGATGAAAAACTGTATATTCCTATATTTATTTAGTTATCTATTATTTACAAGTTGTAATGTAACTGAACAAACACAAATTGATCGCAATGCTGCAAGCGGGATCACGACGATTAGTTTTAGCTATACCAATAATGATATCTCACTTATTCAAAATACAACGACAATGAATATTATTCCATCAAAAGATCTTGGATCAGCGTATTATCAAATTTCACCAACGCTTCCTACTGGAATATTTTTAAATCCAAACACTGGTGAAATATATGGAAGAGCATCTGTTGTTTTTACAAAAACTGAATATGTGATAAAGGCTACGACTGCAAGTGGAATAGAGTTTGCGAATATAGAAATTGAAGTTACTGAGGAACCAGTTAAAACAATTAGTTTCACCAATAGTAATCTTAATTATATTATAAATAATTATGCGACGTTTACCCCGTCGACGACAGGAGGAACACCTCTTAGCTTTTCAATAAGTCCAACTCTTCCCACGGGAATGACGATTGATACATCCACGGGAGAAATTAGTGGAACACCAACTGCTATTGGATCTGGATATTATAATGTTTCAGCGACAAATAGTTCTGGAACGGCAACGACAGCGATCTATATTTATATAAGTGATATTGCTCCAACAGGTTTGAGTTATTCGAATGATGCTCAAGTCATAAATATCGGTGATCCACTAACATTGATGAGTCCAAGCCTTACAAACTCTCCAGCATCTGTCACCTATTCCATTAAACCGACTCTTCCAAATGGATTAAGTTTAAATCAAATTACAGGAGAAATTTCTGGAACACCTACTGGTGCTAATGGAATTACAAATTATACAATGACAGCTTATAATACAGCGGGATCTATCTCATATGCCTTGTCACTAAGAGTAAATAATCCTGCTCAGACACTGACCTATGCAATGACAACATTTGAAGTTCAACAAGGTGTCAATATTTCTCCCATCCAAGTTTCGAGTTATGTTGGAGGAAAGCCTGTTGTTTACTCACTATCATGTGATGTCACATGTCCAAGTAATATTACCTTAACAGATTTTAAAA
>Ga0209712_10004201_pt1 | contig 11521 bp, 9 predicted proteins | sample ArcOceMetagenome_FD_187443 | JGI IMG/M metagenome (GOLD analysis project Ga0209712, IMG submission 187443) | Marine eukaryotic phytoplankton communities from Arctic Ocean - Arctic Ocean - Greenland ARC118M Metagenome (SPAdes) (version 2) | ecosystem: Environmental > Aquatic > Marine > Oceanic...
ACTTATTGAGTTCATTGGCTATTTTACTCAAATCATTTCCTAAAAACTCCGTCAGCATCAGTGCTGCTTTTGGTGTAATCGTAATCTGTTTCGCTCTTAAAAAACTTTGAATCCAACTCGGGATTTTATCTTCGTATATTTTTTTACTTTCAAAAACCACCGCTGCTTTAGAAAGTGTTTTATAAAGCGCTTTTCGTTTGTCTAAAGATTTGTATTTATAATTAAAAACCAAGACCGTTGATGGTTGCGGGGTTTTAGCATAATCCACAAGCTGTTCAATGGTTTTGATAAGGTTTTGAGCTTCTTTTACGATGACAACTTGGCGTTCTGCCATCATCGGATACCGCTTGGCATTCGATACAATATCTTGAATAGTTGCCTCTTTTCCATAAATCACCATCTGATTGAATCCTTTCTCTTCTTCCGCCAACACATGGGACTCGATATAATCAGAAATGACATCAATATAATAGGCTTCCTCACCCATTAAAAAATAAATGGGCGCAATTTTACCTCCTTTAATGTCAGTTATCAGCTGGTTCGTAGCATTCATTCAAAAAAAATTACCAAATTTGTACTGTGCAAAATTTAAATTTTCCAACATATTCGTTCAGGCTCAAAAATAGCGAAAATAATACTCATATTTTTGATGTTATCCGTAAAAAATTTGTGGTACTTCAACCGGAAGAATGGGTACGACAACATTGTGTACAGTATTTAATACAAGAAAAAAACTATCCTATTTCTCTAATTAATGTTGAAAAGGTCGTCCTAATCAATGGACTTAAGAAACGGTATGACATTGTTGTATTCAATCCTGATGGAAGTTTAGCGCTTGTGGTCGAATGCAAAGCGCCGAAGGTTAAAATAACTCAAGCTGCCTTTGACCAAATCGCGCGGTATAACCTAACTCTAAAAGCACCCTATTTGATGGTCACCAACGGATTAAATCATTATTTTTGCACTATGAATCACGATTTGGAAAGCTTTGAGTTTTTAGAAAGCCTTCCAAACTATAACACCAAACAAATTTGAAACTTGCAATTGTCATATTAAACTGGAACGGACAGCAGCTGTTGGAAACGTTTCTACCCTCCGTGGTTGGTTACGCAGATGGGCAAGATGTTTATGTGATAGACAACGCTTCTACAGATACATCCGTTTCATTCATAGAAACACACTATCCTACTGTAAAATGCATAAAACTGACACATAACATTGGATATGCTGGAGGCTATAATGAAGGCTTAAAACAAATTGATGCAGATGTTTATTGTTTATTAAACTCTGATATTGAAGTGACTGAAAACTGGTTAAAACCAGTTATCCATACCTTTACAGCTGAAGCGAATACTGCCATCATCCAACCTAAAATATTAGATTACCACCACAAAAATAAGTTTGAATATGCTGGCGCTGGTGGTGGGTTCATCGATCAATTGGGGTACCCGTATTGTCGAGGGCGTATTTTTAATTCTTTAGAAGAAGATCGCGGGCAATACAACGACCAAAAAGAAATATTTTGGGCTTCTGGAGCTTGCCTCTTTATAAGAGCACAGGCCTTTGAAGTTTTAGAAGGATTTGACCCTCATTTTTTTGCACATATGGAAGAAATCGATTTGTGCTGGCGTGCACAAAATAAAGGCATGACCGTCACTTATGTCGGACTGTCAACCGTTTACCATGTAGGTGGCGCAAGTCTAAAAACTTCAAACCCTAAGAAAACCTTTTTAAATTTTAGAAATAGCCTATATACCTTGGTTAAAAATACCCATCAACCTTTGCTACTTGTTGTTCTTTTAAGGTTGATATTAGACGGAATTGCTGGGATTCGTTTTTTGCTACAAGCAAAACCAAAACACGTGATTGCAATTGTGAAAGCCCATGGAAGTTTTTACAAAGCTGTCCCCTATTTACTTCAATTTAGACGGCAACATACTAATAGAAAATCACACCTCCAACTTCCATCAATAGTATGGTCTTATTTTGTGCGAAATAAAAATTATTTTAATAAATTATAAAATGTTTTGTTAATCATAGTATTAAGTGTAATAATTTTATAATTTTACGTTATATTAAAAACTATTTATGATGAAGAAAATTTATGTATTAGGAGTGACCGCATTATTAGTGCTTGCTTCCTGTGGCGCTAACAAAGAATTGACAGCTGCTCAAGAAAAATTAAAAACCACTGAAGATTTATTAAATACGGCCACTGTAAAGTTAAACAGTTGTTTGTCTGACAAAGCGGTTGCAGATGCAAACCTTACGGCTCTAAGAGATCAATTATACGATTTAAGAAAAACAAACGACGCACTCATTAGCAGTACTGAGCAAATGACAATGCTAACCTCTAAAGGTGCTGATAATTTAGAGAAAACCTTAGAAAGTCTTCAAGAAAGAGATTTAAAAATCAATCGTTTACAAGATGCCATTACTAAAAAAGACAGCATCACATTGGCGATTGTTTCCAGTTTGAAAAAATCTGTGGGGATCGACGATCCAGACATCGAAATAAATGTAGAAAAAGGCGTTGTTTTTATTTCCATTGCTGATAAGTTATTATTTAAAAGTGGAAGTTTCGTAGTCACCGAAAAAGCCAAAGGAGTTTTAGAGAAAGTAGCGAAAGTCATTAATGACAAGCCTGACTTTGAAGCGATGATTGAAGGGCATACCGACAATCGTTCGTATTCAAATGGTGTCTTAGTTGACAACTGGGATTTGAGTGTCAAACGCTCAACATCTGTCATTAGAATCTTACAAGGCATGGGAGTTAACCCCGCTCAATTAATAGCAGCAGGACGCAGTAGTTATGTGCCATTAACAGATAATGACACTGCAATGAACAGATCAAAAAACAGACGCACACGTGTGGTTGTACTTCCAAAAATTGATCAATTCTATGAAATGATTGAAAATGAAGTAAAAGCACTTTCGGGTCAATAGTCACTTCAATCTAAAAAAGATTACAGAAGCCCACCGTTTTGGTTGGGCTTTTTATTTGAAAGCTAATCCCTTTATTTTATATTTGCTGAAAAGCTATAACACCGCATAATGAAGATATCGTACAACTGGTTAAAACAATTTATAAAAATTGATTGGACTGCAGAAAAAACCTCTGAACTCCTTACCGATTTAGGTTTAGAAGTTGAAGGTTTAGAAGCGTTTCAATCCGTCAAAGGTGGATTACAAGGAATCGTTGTAGGCCATGTACTCACCTGTGAGCAACATTCCAATGCCGATCGATTGCGAATCACAACCATTGATGTTGGAGCCGAAGACCCCTTAGCGATTGTATGTGGCGCACCCAATGTAGCCGTTGGTCAAAAGGTAGCTGTCGCAACCATAGGAACCACTTTATATACAGCAGAAGGTGAAGCTTGGACCATTAAAAAAGGAAAAATACGTGGCGAAGAAAGTCATGGCATGTTATGTGCTGAAGATGAATTGGGGTTAGGCGCCTCTCATGAAGGCATTATGGTTTTAGATGATTCCCTTGAAACTGGAAGCCCTTTAGCAAAACACTATGAGATTGAAGATGATTTGGTGTTTGACATTGGATTGACTCCAAACCGTGCAGATGCGATGAGTCATTATGGAACTGCTAGAGATTTAATGGCTGGGTTGTCTCAGCATGGTATCAACGCAAAAATAATAAGTCCTTCCGTGTCTGCTTTTCATGTAGATGACAGAAGTCTTAAAGTCGATATTAATGTTGAAGATAAATTAAAAGCCCCACGTTATTGTGGATTGACGATTTCGGATATTGTTGTCAAAGACTCTCCTTTATGGCTACAAAACCGACTCAAAGCCATCGGATTGAATCCCATTAACAACATTGTAGATGCAACAAATTATGTCTTACATGATTTAGGACAGCCTTTGCACGCTTTTGATGCCGATAGAATATCAGGTAAAAAAATTATTGTAAAAACCGTCAAAGCAGGTACGAAATTTGTAACCTTAGACGGCGTTGAACGCACACTTCACGAAGAAGACTTAATGATATGTGACGCTGAAAAACCTCTGTGTATTGCAGGTGTTTTTGGAGGTGAAAATTCAGGTGTTTCTAAAGAAACGAATTCAATATTTTTAGAAAGTGCTTATTTCAACCCTGTAAGTGTTCGAAAAACAGCCAAGAGACATGCACTCAATACTGATGCCTCTTTCAGATTTGAACGTGGTATCGATCCAAATATTACTAAATATGCGCTCAAAAGAGCCGCATTGTTAATTATCGAAATTGCTGGTGGAAAAATAACAAGTGATCTGATCGACGAATATCCTAATAAAATTGAAGATGCTCAAGTCTTTTTGACTTTTGAAAAAACAAATCAATTAATTGGAGAAGAACTTCCAAAAGAAACCATCAAAAGTATTCTGAGCGCTTTAGAAATAAAAGTGAATAACATTACTGAAAGCGGCTTAGGATTGACCATCCCTGCATACAGAAATGATGTCCAACGTGAGGTGGATGTCATTGAAGAAATTCTAAGAGTTTATGGGTATAACAACATCGGAATTACCAATAAATTAAATGCTTCGATTTCGAATACTTCTAAATTTGAAAGCTATAAAATTGAAAATATAATTGCGAATCAACTTGTTGGACAAGGGTTTTATGAAATCCTAAATAACTCATTGACTTCAGATAAATACACGGCTTTTAGCGATCAATTGGAACAGACCCATGAGGTTAAAATATTAAATCCATTAAGTACGGATTTATCAGTGATGCGTCAATCCTTAATTTTCTCTGGTTTAGAATCTATTGCGTTTAACATCAACAGACAACAAAGCGATTTAAAACTTTTTGAATTTGGTAAAACCTATCACAATTTTGAAGCGAAAAAAGAAGAGCTTAACCACCTTTCTATTTTTGTCACTGGAAATAAAACCGAAAAACGTTGGAATACAACGGAAACGGTCGTTGATTATTTCTATTTGAAAGGATTGGTTACAGCAGTATTTGAACGTTTAGGAATTCAAAAACTTAAAAGCGCGCCTTTGACTAACGATGTATTTAGCGAAGGGCAACAACTGAGTGTCGGAAAACATTCTTTAGTTGAGTTTGGAAGTTTAAAAGCCTCGACACTAAAATCTTTTGGAATCTCTCAAAGCGTATTTTGTGCTGATTTTAATTGGGATAACTTACTAAAAGTCATCAATCAACAAACGATTAAATTTAAAGATATTTCTAAATACCCAGAAGTCAAACGTGATTTTTCATTGTTAATCAATGAAGACGTTACTTTTGAGAGCATCTTTAAATTAGCCAAACAAACGGAAAATAATTTCTTAAAAGACATCAATCTATTTGATGTGTATACAGGAGACAAATTAGCCGAAGGCAAAAAAAGTTATGCTGTAAGTTTTACACTACAAGATAAAAACAAAACGCTCACAGATGTTCAAATTGACAAAATAATGTCGAAAATCCAAAAGCGATTTGAATCGGAATTAAGTGCTGAATTGCGTTAATTATCCTTCTTTAGAAGCCAAATAACGTTCTGCATCTAAGGCGGCCATACAGCCTGTTCCTGCCGCAGTCACTGCTTGTCTATACACATGATCTGCTGCATCACCACTTACAAAAACGCCATCAATATTTGTTTTTGAGGAACCTGCAGTGTTGATAATATAACCTGTTTCATCTAAGTTTAGGAAGTCTTGGAAGATATCAGTATTTGGTTTGTGACCAATCGCCACAAAAAATCCAGTTGCTGGAATGTCTATCAACGCATTCGTTTTGTTGTTTTTTGCACGAACTCCCGTCACAACTTGACCGTCACCTAAAACTTCATCGGTTTCTGTATTGAATAATATTTCGATATTTTCGGTGTTTTTCACACGGTTCGCCATGATTTTAGAGGCTCTAAACTCATCCCGACGCACCAACATAGTAACTTTCGTACAAAGCTTAGACAAGTAATGTGCTTCTTCACAAGCAGAATCCCCTGCCCCAACAATCACAACTTCTTGATTTCTGTAAAAGAATCCGTCACAAACCGCACAAGCAGAAACACCGCCTCCAAGTTTTAAGTATTTTTGTTCAGATTCTAAACCTAAATATTTAGCGGTAGCACCTGTAGAAATCACAATCGTTTCACAGTGAATTTCCTTTGTCCCATTAATCCAAACCTTATGAATGGGTCCAGAAAAATCAACTTTAGTCACCCATCCGTCTCTTACATCTGTTCCAAAGCGTTCCGATTGTGCTTGTAACTCTAACATCATTGCAGGCCCCGTAATACCATCTGGATACCCAGGGAAATTCTCAACCTCATTGGTGGTAGTTAATTGACCTCCTGGTTGTGTTCCTTGATATAACACCGGAAACATATTGGCACGTGCAGCATAGATAGCGGCGGTATAGCCCGCAGGGCCAGAACCAATAATCAAACATTTTACAGACTCTATAGTATCAGACATAGTTTAAAATTTAGGTTACAAAAGTAGGCGTTTTACATAAAATTATAGCGGGAAGTTATTAACAGTTTTTATTAAAATGTAGATTAATTAATATTATTCCTCTATAAACAAAAAACAGTAAAATAATCTTAACTTTGTTACAAATTCAAAAGCGAGCGTTATGTTGATTATTGGTATTGGTGGTGGAACAGGAAGTGGAAAAACGACGGTAGTAAATCAAATTTTATCAGAATTTCCAGCAGGAGAAGTTCAAGTGATTTCTCAAGATTCTTATTATAAAGAAACATCTCATTTAACCTTTGAAGAACGTTGTAAGATTAATTTTGACCATCCAAAATCGATTGATTTTGAACTGCTTGAATCGCACTTAAAAGCTTTAAAAAAAGGTGAGAACGTCAACCAGCCTGTATATTCCTTTAAAACCCATAACCGTACTGGTAAAACCACACTTACCGAACCTAAAAAGGTGGTGATTGTAGAAGGAATTTTAATTTTATCTAATACTGAATTACGATCACTATTTGATATAAAAATATTTGTTCATGCAGATAGTGACGAGCGCTTAATGCGCCGTTTAAAAAGAGATATCGCCGAGCGCGGAAGAGATTTAGACGAAGTTTTGGAGCGTTACCAAACAACACTGAAACCCATGCATCAACAGTTTATTGAACCAATGAAAGCATTTGCAGATATTATCATTCCAAACAATCATTACAATACAGTCGCAGTAAATGTTGTGAAATCAATTATAAACGATCAACTCTAATGCTAAAGAAATCCAACCGTTTTTTGAAACTATTGAAGCCTTTTAAGAACATTTATTTTCTTATATTGATCGTGTTTATTGTATGGATGGTGGTTTTTGATGCCAACTCGTGGCTGATTCACAACGATCTAAATGAAGATATTGAGGATTTAAATTCTAAAATTGAATTTTATAATGGTGAGATTGAAAAAGACCAAAAAGAAATCAATACCCTAAACTCTACTGATGGCATTGAAAAATATGCGCGCGAGCATTATAAAATGAAAAAAGAAAATGAAGTCGTTTATATTATAGAGGACGCCGATAGTTTAAAGGTTAAAACAAATGAGTAAATCAAATCTTTTTGAGAATTTTGAATCCGTTTCTGCCAAAGCGTGGAAACAAAAGATTCAATTTGAACTTCAAGGAAAAGATTTTAATGACCATTTAGTTTGGAATTCTATCGAAGGAATTGACGTGAAACCCTTCTATCATTCCGAAGCTTATTCCAAAGCACCCGACATTCAACACAATGCTTCTGACTGGAAAATCGGACATTCAATTTATGTAAATTTCGTAGAAAAGAGCAATACCCACGCTCTTAAATTGATTGAAAGTGGAGTTGAAAGTTTACATTTCACACTCCCAACAGTTAGCATTTCAGTAGAGGAACTTCTTAAAAATATTGACACTTCTTCTGTTCCTATTTATTTTGAACCTTTATGTCTTTCAGAAAAACTAATCAAATCACTTCAAGATTTTTCATTAAAAAATAAGACGTCATTTTACGTCTTACAAGATCCTATTGGTCACTTGGCACGCTCTGGAAATTGGCATGAAAATCTCAAAACAGATTTACATACACTAAAACAAACGATTACTTTAGGAGATAATTTAAAAAGTGTTATTTCTGTCGATTTAGGACTTTTTCAAAATGCAGGCGGTAGCATGATTCAACAACTTGCCTATACCCTAGCCCATGCCAATGAATACCTTAATTTATTTGATGGTGAATCCATGAAATCTGTGGTTTTTAAAGTCTCTGTTGGAGGGAATTACTTTTTTGAAATTGCTAAACTTCAAGCATTGCGAGTTTTATGGCACAGTCTCACAAAAGATTATGGACTTTCAATTGACTGTCATATTCTTACACAGCCCAGCCGTCGCAATAAAACAATTTACGACTATAATATCAATATGTTGAGAACAACCACTGAATGCATGAGCGCCATTTTGGGAAGTAGCGATACCATTATCAATATGCCCTACGATCATTTGTACCATAAGGATAATAATTTTGGAGATCGTTTGTCACGAAACCAATTGATAATTCTCAAAAAAGAAAGTTATTTTGATGCCGTTTCCAACCCCACAGAAGGTGCTTATTATATTGAAACACTGACACAGCAATTGGCGCAAAAATCGTTAGATTTATTTAAAGAAATCGAAAAACAAGGCGGCTTTTTAAAACTTCTCAAAGAAGGCATGGTTCAACGGAAACTGAAAGAGCATGCACAAAAAGAACAGCGTTTATACGACGAAAGAACTGAGGGTCTTTTGGGAACTCATTTTCAACAAAACGCATTGGATAAAATGAAATCGGATTTAGAAATCTATCCGTTTATAAAGCAACAAGCTCGAAAAACATTGTTAGAACCCATCATCCCTCGCAGAATTTCTGAGGAAATTGAACAAAAACGGCTGAAAGATGAGTAGGAAAAAAGTTCAACATATTGTTTTAAAAGGAGTAAAAACCAAACCCTCAACAAAAAAATCGTTTGATACTGCGGAGACCATCGCCGTACAATCAAATTATTCAAAAGAAGACACAGACGCTTTAGAACACCTAAATTTTGCCGCAGGAACTGCACCCTTTTTAAGAGGCCCCTACAGCACAATGTATGTACAGCGCCCATGGACTATCAGGCAATACGCTGGATTTTCGACCGCCGAAGACAGCAATGCTTTCTATAAACGAAATTTAAAAGCCGGACAAAAAGGACTGTCCGTCGCCTTTGACTTGCCCACACATAGAGGCTATGACAGTGATCATGAACGCGTTGTTGGAGATGTAGGAAAAGCCGGCGTTGCTATAGATTCTGTCGAAGATATGAAGTTGTTATTTGATGAAATTCCTTTGGATCAAATGAGTGTATCCATGACAATGAACGGTGCCGTATTGCCAATTATGGCGTTTTATATTGTCGCAGCTCAAGAACAAGGCATAAAAATGGAGCAATTAAATGGGACGATTCAAAATGATATTCTGAAAGAATTTATGGTGAGAAACACCTATATCTATCCGCCTGAAGCTTCGATGAAAATTGTTTCCGACATCTTTGAGTACACAAGTAAACACATGCCAAAGTTTAACAGTATTAGTATTTCTGGATACCATATGCAAGAAGCTGGGGCTACAGCAGACATAGAGCTAGCTTATACCTTAGCCAATGGGTTAGAATACATTCGAAAAGGATTGGATGCAGGTTTAGAAATAGACACCTTTGCCCCTCGATTGTCATTTTTTTGGGGCATTGGAATGAATCATTTTATGGAAGTTGCCAAACTTCGAGCAGCCCGTATGTTGTGGGCGAAAATTGTTCAAAAATTTAATCCTAAAAACCCAAAATCTTTAGCACTGAGAACCCATTGTCAAACCAGTGGTTGGAGTTTAACAGAACAAGATCCTTTTAATAATGTCGCTCGCACCTGTATTGAAGCCACCGCCGCTATTTTTGGCGGCACCCAAAGTTTACATACAAACGCCTTGGATGAAGCGATTGCATTACCCACCGATTTTTCAGCTAGAATTGCTAGAAACACCCAACTATACCTTCAAAAAGAAACTAAAATAACCAAAACAGTAGATCCTTGGGCAGGAAGTTATTATGTTGAAAAACTGACCCATGAAATTGCCGAAAAAGCTTGGAGTCATATTGAAGAAGTAAAAGCTTTAGGTGGCATGACAAAAGCCATTAAATCTGGAGTCCCAAAACTAAGAATTGAAGAAGCAGCAGCACGCAAACAAGCCCGTATTGATTCTTGTCAAGATACCATAGTAGGAGTGAATAAATTCAAGCTTGAGAATGAAGATGCGTTACATATTTTGGAAGTAGATAACGAATTGGTTCGAACTCAGCAATTGGAGCGGTTAAATACAATTAAAACACAGCGCGATCCAGAAAAAGTAAAGGTGGTTTTAGAAAAATTAACAAAAGCTGCAGCAAATGGAAGTGAAAATTTACTAGCTTTAGCGGTAGAAGCTGCCAGACATCGTGCAACACTAGGAGAAATAAGCGACGCATTAGAACAAGAGTTTGGAAGGTATAAAGCAGAAATTAAAACATTTTCAGGTGTGTACAGTAAAGAAATAAAAAATGATGCCTCATTTGAGAAAGCCAAACAATTGGCCAATCAATTTGCAAAAACAGAAGGACGACGTCCAAGAATCATGATTGCAAAAATGGGACAAGATGGACACGACCGCGGTGCAAAGGTCGTTGCCACTGGCTATGCCGATTTAGGTTTCGATGTTGATATTGGCCCCCTCTTTCAAACGGCAGAAGAAGCCGCGAAGCAAGCGATTGAAAACGACGTGCATATTTTGGGTGTATCATCTTTAGCAGGCGGTCATAAAACACTCGTGCCTAAAGTTATTGAAGCCCTAAAAGCATACGGACGAGAAGATATTATGGTGATTGTGGGTGGCGTAATTCCTAAACAAGATTATCAATATTTGTTCGATGCTGGGACGGTTGCTGTGTTTGGACCGGGCACAAAAATTAGCGAAACTGCCATTATAGTGTTGGATATATTAATAAATTAATTATATTTATATGATTCTTAACCAAATCAACCGATAAGTAAGTAGCAAATGAAATCCCAAATCTCATATGTCACTATCAAAAATAATAGCAATTGCGAACCAAAAAGGGGGTGTTGGTAAAACAACAACCGCTATTAATCTGTCCTGTGCACTTGGCATCTTGGAGCAAAACGTGTTGCTTATTGATGCAGACCCGCAAGCAAATGCAACTTCTGGCTTAGGGATCATTACAAAAAATATTGAATTTTCTATAGTAAATATATTTCAAGACGATGCAAATTTGGATCGCTGCATCTTAGACACACACAGTCCAAATTTAAATATCATCCCAGGGTCTATCAAACTTGCCGAAATTGAAATCAATGTTAAAAACCCAAATTTAAATCGATTAAAAACAGCCTTAGATGTGTTGAAAAATAAATTTGATTTCATCATTATTGATTGTTCGCCGTCATTGGGCTATCTGACTTTAAATTCATTTGTGGCTGCGGACTCCATCATCATACCCGTACAATGTG
>Ga0209712_10004204_pt1 | contig 11519 bp, 8 predicted proteins | sample ArcOceMetagenome_FD_187443 | JGI IMG/M metagenome (GOLD analysis project Ga0209712, IMG submission 187443) | Marine eukaryotic phytoplankton communities from Arctic Ocean - Arctic Ocean - Greenland ARC118M Metagenome (SPAdes) (version 2) | ecosystem: Environmental > Aquatic > Marine > Oceanic...
TGAGTTGTTAGGTTATCAAGACATTGAGTTGATAGGCAAAGGCGCATTTGGCTTTGTCTTTTCAGGAAATGTTGCTGACTTATTATTAAAAACAATCACCACACAAAATACACAAACTACACAAAATAGTTCTGAAAAACCTACACACATTCGACACCAAGTATTTAAATTTTCACGAATAAATTTGCCTCAACATGTTCAAGACAGATTAGAAGAAGAGGCTTATATGTTGAGCTTGGTCGAACACCCCTATGTGCCTCGTTTAATCCAATATCAGCGGATCAAAAAACAGTCAGTCCTTGTCATGGAAAGAGCCAAAGGCGAAGACTTAGAAAAGATATCTTTGAAATATGGACCCTTATCGATTCATTTGGTTATTAAAATAGCAGTACAAATGTCTGATATTTTGTTGTATTTGCGAGGGCATCAGCAACAAGGCCAGACTAAACCTATCGTTCATGGTGATATAAAACCTTCAAATATAGTGTTTGATGAAACCAACGAAAATGTGGGATTAATAGATTGGGGCTCGTCTGTTTTTGCTCAAGTTGATCACCAAGGGCAATTTGTTGGTCATAATGTCATGGACTTGATGTCCAGTGATATGCAGCAAACCAATGCACGTTTAGGTGATGTGTATTTTATCGGTGAAGATCAGCTTAATGGTGGTTTATCTTCCGTACGCTTTGATGAACAAGGTTTAGCTAGTACACTGTATGCGTTAGCATCAGGTCAATCCAGCCGCTTTGGGCATAAAGTGATTAGTCCAAATTCTCTTGGATTGCCGCAAGAACTGGCCAAGACTTTAACTGCAATGATGAGCGACTCGTTGCAGCTTCGGGAGCGGGGCGGCGATTATTTCATTAATAATATGCAATATATGAAGAACCTGGTATTGAATGAAAATATCCACCACATGCATACTTCACTTATACCTTCTTCAATCAGTCCTTTGTACAAAGAAATTGATACCGTTGTGTACAGTTCTCGAAAGTCATTCTTGCGAATAGAGGTGTGCCAAGCGGAGCAAAAGCTTAGATATATAGACGATGCCCAGTTTGAACGATATTATAAAAATTATATGCAAGGTATGGGAGATACCGAAAAAGCCTTTTTAGCTGCAGTGAGTCGCTTAGGCAAATATCCAGTGGTGGGTGGGTTAGCAGTAAGGTGGGAAGACACTGGAGTGTATATCGACTCCAGTCTTAACTTGTATGATACGACCTTACAAACATCATTCGAGGCGTCGGTTAATAATGTTGTACATTTTGCCAGAGCCATCGACCGACCGGGTGTTTTCAAGTGTTGTATGTTCAACGCTCGAGATACATTGCATGTTGAACGAAGTGATGAAAACAGTGTGTTCATACCGAAAAAAACCATGCAAATACCCTACGAATTAAGTGCAGTATCACTTACTGAGCATGACACCCATATGCATTCTTACTTTGAAGATGGTGATGACCCGGACGAATTATTAACTCTGCCCAAACCATTAATGGCGGTGATCAGTCAATTAAATAGTATTCATCATACAGGCTGTATTATTTTCGAATCATTGCCGACACATCTTAAGATACATAGTGATTACACGTTACTAAATCACAGCATGGAAATAGAGTTTAAGAGTTTATTAAAAGATGTTATTTCACTTATCTCAACCATTGAAGGGCTGGGGATCTCTGGTTTTATGAAATTACCTTTTAAAGATACACGATTTTTTACCTATCAAGGTCGATTACCTGATAACTTTTATCCTAAGGATCCACATCAACACACTTACGGCAAACAGCCATAGTGTAATGAACAGACAGAGAGCTTATGTCAGAAGTAAAACTAGTAGAGTTGTTAACCTTAGATAAAATTGAAAAAGGTTTGTTTCGTGGTCAAAGTTGGGATTTAGGGTACCGAGCCTTATTTGGAGGGCAGGTATTAGGTCAAGCGCTTGCTGCAGCTCAGCTCACTTTGCCCGAAGGACGTATTACACATTCGTTTCATAGCTATTTTTTATTACCTGGTGATGCAAATAAACCGGTGATATTTGATGTAGAAGACGTCAGGGATGGTCGTAGTTTTTCAACCCGAAGGGTAAAAGCCATTCAAAATGGAAGAAACATTTTTTATATGACGGCATCCTTTCAAACACCCGAAGAGGGATTGTCTCATCAATATGCTGACATGCCTGTCGTTCCGCCTCCTGAAAATATAATGTCTGATAATAAAGTGTTTGGTAGCAATCAAGATATACCTAAACGTATTTGTGAAAATACCGGTTACCACAAACCCATTGATATGCGTACCGTTGATTATGTTGACCCTACAAAAAAAATAGTGCAGCAGCCAAAACGTTATATTTGGATGAAGGCACAAGAAGTTTTGTCTGGCAATATTAACCTTAATCAAGTGATGCTGGCATACGCTTCTGATTATCATTTTTTATCTACTGCACTCCACCCACATGGTGTCTCAACTCGGGATAAAAATATTCGTATGGCGACGATTGACCATTCTATGTGGTTTCATCACCCTTTCGATTTTGACGATTGGTTATTGTATTGCGCAGAGAGTCCTTTTTCTGGAGGGGCGAGAGGATTAGTTCGAGGTCAGTTTTTTAATCGTGATGGCAGGTTAGTCGCATCAACAATGCAAGAAGGCTTGTTACGTCAAATAGGAGAAAATTAATGATTTATTCTTTGGGTGATGATGATGTTCAAGTTGCTGCAGATGTATTTATAGCACCCGGTGCTCATGTTATTGGTAAGGTAGTGTTACAACAAAACAGCAGTGTTTGGTTTAATGCTGTGGTGCGTGGTGACTGTGATGTCATCACGATAGGTGAAAATAGCAATGTTCAAGATGGCTCAGTATTGCACACTGATGTAGGCGTACCTTTGACCATAGGAAAAGGTGTCACTATAGGTCACAAAGTAATGCTGCATGGTTGTGAAATTGGGGATTACAGCTTAATAGGGATTAATAGCGTAATATTAAATGGTGCAAAAGTTGGTAAGTATTGTGTAATAGGTGCTAATAGTTTAATCACCGAAAACATGCAGATACCTGATGGCTCATTAGTGATGGGGTCGCCTGCTAAAATTATTAAGCCTATTCCAGAACAGCAGCAAAAAATGCTTCAACAATCAGCTCAACATTATGTTGATAATGCTAAAAGATTTTCAACCGAATTAAAGGCCTGTTGAATATAGGTTCTCTCTACCTCAAAATAATCAATTCACCGGAAGACTATGCAAATTATGCTGTGTAAGACCGCTGCCATAATTAAACTATTTTTCCCTAGTTGTTCTAAAACGCGGCTTTTTAGGCGCTATTTAAAAAAAACCCGAAACTATCGCTAGCTCGGGCTCAAGGGAGTCGCTCTATTACAGAGCAGTGCACTAATCGTATAATGTTTTTACAAAAATTTAATTAATTAAGTTTAGATTTTGATTATAAAAAATAGTGTACGTTAAATGAACAAATTCCAAGGTTAATTTGATTGTTTATTATACTAAGATTGTTAGATGGGTGGGTATTTTTGTTGTTTATGCTCGGTATCCACGTCTTGCAGCAAGGACTTAATCTTGTAAAGATCGTTATGTAAGTTTAGCTTTAGTTTGGAATATATATGCCACAATCATTTTTATCGTTTATCCCTCCTACACGTGTACTGATGGGCCCAGGTCCTTCAGATGTTTATCCACAAGTACTTAAAGCATTGGCTAGACCTACTATTGGACATTTAGATCCTGTATTTGTTGACTTAATGGATGAAGTGAAAGAGTTATTGCAATTCGCATTTCAAACTAATAACAACTTAACTATGCCTATTTCAGCACCAGGATCGGCGGGAATGGAGTCTGTTTTTGTCAATTTAGTTGAGCCAGGCGACAAAGTAATTGTTTGCCAAAACGGTGTGTTTGGTGGCCGTATGCAGCAAAATGTCCAACGCTGTGGTGGCCAAGCTATTATGGTGCAAGATGAATGGGGTAAACCCACAAACCTAAATAAAGTGAGAGAAACACTACAAGCAAATCCTGATGTAAAAGCCGTGGCTTTTGTTCATGCCGAAACGTCAACAGGTGTGTTGAATGATGCCAAAGCATTATGCCAACTGGCCAAAGAGTTTGATTGTTTAACCATAGTTGATGCTGTGACATCTCTAGGTGGCAGCGAGTTAAGAGTTGATGATTGGCAGATTGATGCGATTTATTCGGGAACCCAAAAATGTCTTTCTTGTGTTCCAGGTTTATCGCCTGTTTCTTTTAGTGAACAAGCCATCGCAGTTATTAAGAAACGTAAGCATCCGGTGCAAAGCTGGTTCTTAGATATGGACTTAGTAATGGGTTACTGGGGAAAGGGGGCTAAACGCGCCTACCATCATACTGCCCCAGTTAATAGCATTTATGCGTTACACGAATCACTGTTAATATTGCAACAAGAAGGACTGCAACCAACTCACGCGAGACACCTTAACAACCACCTTAGCTTAAAAACTGGGTTAGAAAATTTAGGGCTAGAATTTGTTGTTGAGCAAGATTATCGTCTACCTCAACTGAACATGGTACGTATTCCAGAAGGTGTCGATGATGTTGATGTTCGCAATAGATTATTGAGTGAGTTCAACCTAGAAATTGGTGCTGGCTTAGGTGCATTGGCTGGTAAAGTATGGAGGATCGGTTTGATGGGCTGTGGTTCAAGTCAAAATAATGTTGATTATTGTGTAGCTAGTTTAGACACGGTACTCAACTAAATAATTCAATTGTTGTAAGTAAGGGGTAATTGTCGACAGTTACCCTTGTTTTTTTTAAAATAAGCTATAGCATAGTTTTATGCTTATTTATTGTCGACAATAGTTCATTGCAAATATTAACCAATACATCACTTGGTATCACTCGAGCAGACACGGTATTCACCGATATGCGGCAACGTATTGTTGAGGGTAATATCTTAACTGGCTCTAAGTTAAGTGAGCCAGGTCTCGCCAAATATTACGAAATCAGCCGTAGCACATTACGTGATGCATTATCTCGCCTAGAAGGTTGCGGTTTACTGGAACGTAAAGCCAACATTGGCTATCGCGTGGTGACATTATCAACTGAGCAACTGCTTGAGGTATTTCGAGTTAGAGAATCTTTAGAGGGTATGGCATGTCGATTAGCGGCACAAAATATGACTTCAACACAAATTACTGATTTAAAAAGTTTACTCGAAGTACACAATCAGTACGAATCTTTGAAGCAAGGGCAGGCATATATTCAAGAGGAAGGGGATTTAGACTTTCATTTTCGCATAGTGATGGGCAGTGGCAACAAACTACTGATCCGGCTTTTATGTGAAGAACTATATTATTTGGTGCGCATGTATCGTTATCAGTTTGGAATGGCCAGTCCCCGCGCTAAAAGAGCCTTTTCCGAACATCATCACATTATTCAAGCCATCGAAGATAAAGATGGTGAACTGGCTGAAATACTAATGCGTAGGCATATTTCAGCATCACGAAAAAATGTAGAAAAAAGGATGAATACCTTATGAGCACACCCGGACAACGCTTTCGTCAAGCACTTAAAGACAATCAGCCTTTACAAATCGTTGGTACTATTAATGCGTATACAGCGATGATGGCTAAACAAATTGGGCATCATGCTATCTATCTTTCAGGTGGTGGGGTTGCGAATGCATCCTATGGTTTACCAGACTTAGGCTTAACGTCTTTGAATGATGTTTTGGTGGATGTTCAACGAATTACTGCTGCCTGCGACTTACCTTTATTAATCGATATTGACACTGGTTGGGGTGGGGCATTTAATATTGCTAAAACTATACGTGATATGGAGAAAGCGGGTGCTGCAGCTGTACATATGGAAGACCAAGTGGCGCAAAAGCGCTGTGGTCATCGCCCCAATAAAGAAATTGTTTCCACTGAAGAAATGGTGGATCGCATAAAAGCTGCTGTTGACGCCCGCACCGATCCTGATTTTTTCATCATGGCGCGTACTGATTCTTTTGCTCAAGAAGGATTAAGATCTTCCATTGCACGGGCTAAAGCTTACGCTGCAGCTGGCGCAGATGGTATTTTTGCCGAAGCGGTGCAAACTGAAGCACATTATCGTGCATTTTCTGAAGCCTTAGATGTCCCAATTCTGGCAAATATTACAGAGTTTGGTCAAACTGAATTATGGAATAAGAAAGAGTTAGGTGAGTGGGGCGCTGATATGGTGCTGTACCCACTTAGTGCATTTAGAGCCATGTATAAAGCCGCTGAAAATGTCTATCAGTCTATTATGACCCATGGTGATCAAAAAGCTGTGGTTGACAGCATGCAAACTCGCATGGAATTGTATGACTATCTTGGTTATCACGCTTATGAACAGAAATTGGACTCACTATTTTCTGAAGGTAAAAATAAGTAACGCTCGAATTAATCTTGTTTAATAACAATATTAGAAACCCTAAATCCCTTAATCTTTAATAAAGCTAAGGGTTTAAATTATATAAGTTGGGATCAATTATGGCTGAGAAAAAACTAAGTGGCGCCGGTCTACGTGGCCAAAGTGCTGGTGAAACCAAACTGTGTACTGTTGGCAAATCAGGATCGGGACTTACCTATTGTGGTTATGACATATCAGATTTGGCAGACAACGCAACCTTTGAGGAAGTGGCTTATTTATTATTTAACGGCGAGCTTCCCAATCAGGCGCAATTGGACAGTTATAAAGCCGCTTTACTCATTCAGCGTGATTTACCTGAAGCATTAAAAGAAGTCTTAAAACTGATACCCGCAGATGCTCATCCAATGGATGTGATGCGCACCGGTTGCTCTTTTTTAGGTAACCTTGAACCTGAGGTTGACTTCAGTCAACAAAACACAGCTTCAAACAGATTGCTAGCCGCTTTCCCTGCAATCATGTGTTTTTGGTACAAGTATAGTCATGACGGTGTAGAAATTGATTGTACAACGGATGAAGATTCTATTGGCGGTCATTTTTTAAAGCTGCTTACAGGTGACACTCCCTCTGAGCTTCATAGAAAAGTGATGGATGTATCACTTATTTTATATGCTGAGCATGAATTTAATGCTTCTACTTTTACCGCTCGTGTTTGTGCCTCTACTTTGTCTGATATGTACTCGTGTGTAACAGGCGCTATTGGTTCACTTCGGGGGCCACTACATGGTGGTGCAAATGAAGCTGCAATGGATATGATCCAGCAGTTTAGCTCGCCTACCGATGCGAAAGTAAAGATGGCCGGTATGTTAGAGCGTAAAGAAAAAATTATGGGGTTTGGTCATGCTATTTATAGTGAATCGGATCCACGCAACGTGATAATTAAAGCGTGGTCAGAAAAGTTAGGTCAAGAGTTTGGTGATAGTGCGCTTTACGACATTTCAGTGGCTTGTGAAGAATTTATGTGGGATACGAAAAAATTATTCTGCAACGCTGACTTTTTCCATGCCTCAGCTTATTATTATATGGGTATTCCGACTAAGTTATTTACACCTATATTTGTTTGTTCGCGTCTAACCGGTTGGGCTGCTCATATCATGGAGCAACGTTCAAACAATCGTATCATTCGCCCCAGTGCCGATTATGTGGGTGCAGAGCCAAGAAAAGTCACGGTTATTAGTCAGCGCTAAAAGCATCCTAATTACAGGCCGATAATAATCGGCCTGACTCTCCTTATCTATTCTGTGGACCTATATATGAATTACGAATTTCGCAAACCTCTTCCCGGTTACACAATAGCTGGAACCAATGTTGATTATTTTGACACGCGCGAGGCAATTGAAGCTATCAGTCAAGGTGCTTATGCCAAGTTACCTTATACATCGCGTGTATTGGCTGAACAACTGGTGCGTAAATGTACTCCTGACATACTAACTGATTGCTTAAAGCAAATTATTTATCGCAAACAAGAGTTGGATTTTCCTTGGTACCCAGCACGTGTTGTTTGTCATGATATTTTGGGACAAACCGCGCTTGTTGATTTGGCTGGTTTACGTGATGCAATAGCTGATCAGGGAGGCGATCCGTCCAAGGTTAACCCAGTAGTGCCCACTCAACTAATTGTCGACCATTCATTGGCGGTAGAAAATAATGGAGATGACCCTGACGCCTTTGATAAAAATAGAGCCATAGAGGACAGACGGAATGAGGACAGGTTTCATTTTATTGAATGGACCAAAACAGCGTTTAAAAATGTGGATGTTATTCCTGCTGGTAATGGCATTATGCACCAAATTAATTTAGAAAAAATGTCGCCTGTAATTCAACTAAGAGACGGCGTAGCTTTCCCCGATACTTGTGTAGGTACAGACAGCCATACTCCTCATGTCGATGCTTTAGGTGTCATTGCAATCGGAGTGGGAGGCTTAGAAGCAGAAACAGTTATGCTTGGCAGGCCTTCGATGATGCGTTTACCGAATATTGTTGGCGTCAGACTAAGCGGAAAACGCCAGTCAGGTATCACGGCCACAGACATAGTATTAGCCATCACTGAATTTTTACGAAACGCTAAAGTCGTTTCAGCTTATCTTGAGTTTTTTGGCGACGGTGCTGCAGAATTAACCATCGGAGACCGTGCCACTATCTCAAATATGACACCTGAATACGGTGCGTCTGCGGGTATGTTTTATATTGATAAACAAACCATTGATTATTTGAAAATTACTGGTCGCGAGCCAGAACAAATAGAGTTAGTTGAAACTTACGCTAAACATACCGGGCTTTGGGCAGATGACTTAATAGATGCAGAATACGAAAGAGTATTAGAGTTTGATTTATCGTCTGTAGGTCGCAATATGGCCGGTCCCTCTAGTCCACATCGTCGTCTTGCTACTGCCGATTTAGCTTCAAAAGGCATTGCCTATGCTGTTGAGCAAAAAGAGGGTGAAATGCCCGATGGTGCGGTTATTATTGCGGCTATTACCAGTTGTACTAACACCAGTAATCCACGTAACGTAGTGGCGGCGGGCTTAATTGCTAAAAAAGCTAATGAATTAGGTTTATTAAGAAAGCCGTGGGTGAAATCGTCATTTGCACCAGGCTCAAAAGTAGCCAAGTATTATTTACAAGAATCAGGGTTATTACCTGAAATGGAAAAATTAGGTTTTGGTATTGTGGGTTATGCATGCACCACCTGCAATGGTATGAGCGGGGCTTTGGACCCTGCCATTCAAAAAGAAGCGGTAGATCGTGATTTATATACCACTGCAGTTTTATCGGGTAACCGTAATTTTGATGGGCGAATTCATCCCTATGCTAAACAAGCATTTTTAGCGTCTCCGCCCTTAGTGGTGGCTTATGCTATCGCGGGTACCATGCGTTTTGATATTGAAAAAGATGCACTAGGGTATGATAAAAATGGTACCGCTATTACCTTAAAAGATATCTGGCCAAGTGACGAACAAATCGATGCAATTGTGACTGAGTTTGTTAAACCTGAGCAATTTAAAAAAGTTTACGCTCCCATGTTTGATTTAGGTTCGTTTGAACCTGCTGAGAGCCCATTATATGATTGGCGACCTCAAAGCACTTATATCCGCAGACCTCCATACTGGGAAGGAGCCCTTGCAGGAGAGCGCACCATGAAAGGAATGAGACCACTAGCAGTGTTAGGCGACAACATTACCACTGACCATTTATCTCCGTCTAATGCAATTATGTTAGACAGTGCGGCAGGAGAGTATTTACATAAAATGGGATTGCCTGAAGTTGATTTTAATTCTTATGCGACTCACCGAGGTGATCACCTTACCGCCCAAAGAGCGACTTTTGCTAATCCCAAATTGTTAAACGAAATGGTCTTGGAAAATGGTGAAATAAAACCTGGTTCGTTTGCTAGATTAGAGCCTGAAGGCACCGTGATGCGTATGTGGGAAACTATCGAAACCTACATGCAGCGTAAACAACCGCTGATCATTGTGGCAGGTGCTGATTATGGACAAGGTTCCTCTAGAGATTGGGCCGCCAAAGGGGTGCGATTAGCCGGTGTGGAAGTGATCGCTGCTGAAGGTTTTGAACGTATTCATCGCACTAATTTAGTCGGCATGGGAGTATTACCCCTTGAATTTAAACTCGGTACCAGTCGTCATACTTTAGGCATAGACGGCACTGAAACCTACGATGTAATTGGTGTTTATGCTGCTGGCGCCTCAATAACCTTAATGATTACCCGTAAAAATGGTGAACAAATGCAAGTCCCTATGACGTGTCGTTTAGATACTGCTGAGGAAGTACGTATTTATGAAGCAGGCGGTGTACTTCAACGTTTTGCTCAAGACTTTCTTGAGTCTTCTGTGGCATAAATAGAATGACTTAAATAGGACATAAATATATGAGTTATAAACCACAAATAGGCGTTGCTGCGACTTACATGCGCGGCGGGACCAGCAAAGGGGTTTTTTTTAAACTGACGGATTTACCAGAACCTGCGCAGATACCCGGTATGGCCAGAAATAAGTTATTGCTTAGAGTGACTGGCAGCCCAGATCCCTACGGCAAACAAACCGATGGAATGGGCGGAGCTACTTCAAGTACCAGTAAAATTGTCATTTTATCTAAAAGTACGCAACCTGAACACGACGTAGATTACTTGTTTGGTCAAGTTTCTATCGATACAGCATTTGTCGATTGGAGTGGCAATTGTGGCAACTTAACCGCCGCTGTAGGAGCATTTGCAATTAGTCATGGATTGGTTGACGCTAGTCGTATTCCTGACAATGGTTTGTGTGTAGTGCGTATCTGGCAAGCTAATATCAACAAAACTATTATTGCTCATGTACCTATCACAGATGGTCAGGTGCAAGAGACCGGCAACTTTGAACTGGATGGTGTGACATTCCCTGCAGCTGAAGTAAAAGTTGAATTTGTTGCCCCTGTTGACGGTAATGAAGCCATGTTTCCTACTGGTAACCTTATTGATGACTTGCATGTACCGAATGTGGGTGATTTTAAAGCCACGATGATCAATGCAGGTATCCCCACTATATTTTTAAATGCCAAGGCACTAGGATATTTAGGTACTGAACTACAGGAAGACATTAATGGTGATAATCAAGCGCTTCATCGTTTTGAAACTATTCGTGCTTATGGGGCCTTAAAAATGGGGTTGATAAAACATATTGATGACGCTGTCTTTTACCAACATACTCCAAAAATTGCGTTTGTAGCTGAACCAGCAGATTATTTAACTTCAAGTGGCAAAACTGTGAACAAAAATTCCATTGATTTGGCGGTTAGAGCGCTTTCAATGGGTAAATTACATCATGCTATGATGGGCACAGCGGCCGTCGCAATAGGCACGGCAGCCGCTATCCCTGGTACGTTAGTTAACATAGCAGCAGGTGGTGGAAATCTTGAGTCTGTTACTTTTGGTCATCCGTCTGGAACGTTAAAAGTAGGCGCACATACCCAAATTCATAATGGAGTATGGACAGTCAATAAAGTTTCCATGAGCCGAAGTGCAAGAAAACTGATGAAAGGTGACGTTTTTATTCCCAATGATTTTTTTTGAATTTATTT
>Ga0209712_10004205_pt1 | contig 11517 bp, 19 predicted proteins | sample ArcOceMetagenome_FD_187443 | JGI IMG/M metagenome (GOLD analysis project Ga0209712, IMG submission 187443) | Marine eukaryotic phytoplankton communities from Arctic Ocean - Arctic Ocean - Greenland ARC118M Metagenome (SPAdes) (version 2) | ecosystem: Environmental > Aquatic > Marine > Oceanic...
ATTACGGGTTTTGCGTTTGGTGCGATTATTAATGTTTCACCTAATTTATTAGTTAAAAATTAAAACTTATGAAATACTATAAATATAAATACATAGACTCAAATAATAAAGAACATAATACCTCTGTATATGCTTCTTCTTGGAAAAAAGCACAAGAAAAATTTGAGTTAGAAAATAAAGATGTTAAAGAAATTATTAAAGCAACTGTATAATGATAAAAATAAAGGTTATATGAATTTAGGTTATGCGTGTATAAACACAATTATGAGTGCAAACGGTATTATGACAAACCGAACAATGCGTCGAAAAACATTTGAAGCTAAAGGTTTAGAATATGTCTCGGATTTAGCATTACTCAATGTAAAAGATTTAAAAACTATAGTTCAGTGGAATAATGAAATGAAAATTAAATTATTCAGGCTATCATCTCAAATATTCCCATGGTCTGATGATTACAAATTATCGGATTTAAAAGACTATGATGAGATTTGTAAGATAATGCTAGAAATAGGAGCTATCGCTACTAAAGCAGGTCAACGACTTACTATGCACCCAGGCCCATATAATTGCTTAGCTTCACCCACCCCTAAAGTTGTTGCTAAAACCGTAAGAGAACTCAACAACCATAGTGAGCAGTTTAATATGATGGGGTTCAAACCTTCCAATTATAATAAAATTAATATCCATGTAGGTGGTGCTTACGGCGATAAAAGTGCAACGTTGGCGCGTTTTGTGGAGAATTTTGAGTTGTTGAATGATGACACTAAAAAACGGTTAGTAATCGAAAATGATGATAGCCCAAATGAGTATTCTGTTAAAAATTTATTTGATGGTATTTATCAATCTATAGGTATTCCTATTACATTTGATTACTTCCACCATAAATTTAATGACAGTGGGATGACTGAAGAGCAAGCACTTAAAATGGCTGCTATCACTTGGCCTGAAGGTATTACTCAATGTTGCCATTATTCTGAGAGTAGACGTAAAGAGAAATTAGATGAATCCATCCGCCCCCAAGCACACTCAGATCTAATCTATGAAAAAATCAACACATATGGTTTAGAACCTGATATTGTTATTGAAGCTAAATCAAAAGAACAAGCAATTTTTAAGAGAGTAATTTAAAGACTTATGCGCAAGGATTTGGTTTAGCCAAGGAGCGGTCGTATATTTACAGGGTAAATGAGGCGCGAAGCCGAGTTAAGTATTAAAAAAAATAAAGGTTATGACAAAAAGAGAAATTCAAAGACTCCACAGAGAGCAATTTTTTACAGCAGTTTGTGAAAAATACCCAGGAACAGTAATTGATAGTGATGGTTTTGGTAGATGGAACATCGACATGGAAAATGGCTTCAGATTTGATTTAAGTGGTATTAGTTATGGTGGTCAAATTGATTGTTATGAGATTCGAGGATCCGAACAATATGAAGAAGGTCAAATGCTAGAAAAAGAACTTCAATTACTTTGGGATAGTTTAAAATAATATTTATAATAAAAAAATCATGAATAAAATTCAAAAGGAAATGGTAGATAACCACATAGATGAGTTAAATGAAATTGATAGGGTATTAACCAATGTTCAAAATCATAGTTTAGGTATAGAGGTTGTTTACACTGCTTTAAAAGAGATGAGTGCTAACCCATCTTCATCACCATTACTTTGTCTACAAATTGCTGCTAGTGATTGGGATTGTTAAAAATAAAAAATGGGAATATGAAAAATAAGAAAAGTTTACTATGGTTAGATGATTTAAGAAACCCTTTCCTTGATGAGGAAAAAAGATTACCTAAAGGTAATGGGGAGTGGGATATAAGTTGGGTTTTAAATTGTGAACAATTTATAAAATGGGTTGAATTACACGGACCCCCAGATGCTGTTTCTTTCGACCATGACTTAGCAGAAGAACACTACACCCCCGAATATTTTTGGGGGGACTATGAAGAAAGTAAAAAGTTTCAGGAATGGAAAAGTAAATCATATAAAGAACAAACCGGGGAAGGGTGTGCCAAATGGCTTAAGGAAACGTGTGAGTTGTGGAATTTAGACTTACCTCACATCTTCATCCACTCTGCAAACCCCGTAGGGGCAGATAAGATAGTAGAGGTTTTTGGGGGAATACAAGGAATTGGGGAACTAAGAAAAAAACAAAAAAACAACTTACTATGGCAACAGTTTATAAAATAGAGTTAACTTCTTATTGGGTTAATTATAACGAGAAAAGACTAGAGGGAATAATAAAAGAGGCATTAGAAACATCTAGTATAGGTAATCTAGTAAATATAAAAATTAAAAAAAAAGCATAATGGAAGAAGAAAAAAATGAGTTTAGAATTACAAGAGTGGAAATGGAGGAAATAGCTAATGAGTGGTGGAATAGTTTAACTAATGATGAAAAAGAATTACTATTCCAAGAACAAATGATAGCAAATAGTAACTTCATCCCATCGCAGGAGGAGTAATTTAAAGGTGGGAGTGAGGTTAGTAAGGGGGGTAACGAAAGTTATCCCCTTTTATTATCTATTATAAGATACACAATATTATGCGCTTTATTCGCGTTTTAACGCGTTTTAATGCGCTATAAATACATCCCCACCATACTCATCGCATATTTAACCCATATACATTTTTAACATTGTGGAGGTTTTATAATAGGTTGGAGGGTTATTACTTCAATCGTATATTTATGAGTATAATCAAACAATAGATATGGGACACTACGAAGATAGTTATTTTGAAATTTATCAAGCCGTTAGAAGCGAAGATATAAAGGTGGAGTTTGATGAGCAGTTGGCTAAGATGAGAAACCAAACTAAACATAGGTTTAAAACCCCTAAGGAGATGTGGGAGTATGCTTACATCCGTGTAACCAATTCAAATTAAAATACTATGGATTTAGATAATATCTTTGAATTATTCTCTGATAGTGAGTTTATAAAGGATGATGAATCTCCTATAGACTTTTCTAAAACACCAATTTACTGGGTTGGGATGTATAAGAAAATTGTACTTAATCATATTAATTTTAATAAAAAGGTTCTTAAATTCTTTAAAGAAGCTAACTATGAATTTGACATAGTAGATATAAAGGAGGCCGGGGAATTTATAGTCTACAATAGAGCATGGCATTATATAGAGAACATAGACCTCAAAAATAAAAAACACATACTAGCACTTTCAGAATACTCAGATGAGTACCTAGATACATCACTTAAATTAGGAATAAATTTCTTCGAGCAACAAGAACAATATGAGAGATGTGCAGTATTGAAGGAAATCCTAGATAAAACTCAAGAATTTATAACTTAAACTTGGATATTGAAGATTTTCCCCATAACTTCTAAACACAGGTTTGAGAGATGTAGGGAATATGGGAATTTTAAGATTGAGAGATGATGGAGAATTAGGGTGTGGGAGATGAATGAGAGAATAGGTTGGATGGTAGGAAGGTATGTCGTATATTCCCACATATTAAAATATATAACATTATGGACATAAGGAATAAAGAACTTATTGATAGAAAATTCGATCAAATCGACGGTAAAATCCGTCACCTACACCACCTATTAAATGGGAAAAGTACCACTCAAGATTTTAAAAAAGGATTAGAGGAAATGAGTGATCTAAATATGGAAATCCGATCTATGGTAGAGAGAGATACCACACCACTTAGAAGAGGTTAAAATTTAAACAGTTATAAAAAATCCAAAGTTATGAAGTTAACAGCAGAACAAATCCAATCTAATTGGGAAGGATTCATCAATAATATTGAAGTACATATTACGGGTGATAGAAAGGAAAAACTAATAGAGTTTTATGAGAAGTTTCAAGAGCGTATTATGTTAATGCCTGCTGCTCATAAAAAGGAATACCATTCTGCCTTTCCCGGTGGTTATGTTGATCATGTAAACCGTGTTGTTAAAGGTGCTTTATCTATGAATGATGTTTGGGAGTCATTTGGTTGTGATATGACTACATTTACTACTGAGGAATTAGTGTTTTCTGCTATTAATCATGATTTAGGTAAAATGGGTTCTGAGGATGAGGAATCATATATACCTCAGACTGATAAATGGAGAAGGGATAAATTAGGAGAGGATTATATGTTTAATAAGAAGGTAGCATTTGCCTCCGTCCCAGATAGAGGTTTATTCCTCCTCCAACAACATGATATCAAGTATACATTTAACGAGATGATAGCCATCCAGACTCATGATGGTTTATACGATCCAGCTAATGAGAAATACTTAAAAGCATACATGCCAGAGCAGAAACCTCGTACTTCATTACCATTTATCCTCCATCAGGCCGATATGATGGCAGCTAGGATTGAATTTGAAATTGAGTGGTTGCCTAAGTTTAAAGCTACAACTAATAGTAACTTTACATTAGATAAAAGTAATACAAATTCTAAACCCTCAACTACCAAGAATATTAAGAATAAAGCTCTTGGTTCTATAAAAAGTGAAGGATTAAAAAATATGTTAGATAAATTATAAAACCATGATAATCCCAGCCATAATAGCATCTCTTATAGTTATAGTATTAATTTTAGGGTTTACTACCTTTAATCTATTGAAGAAAAACGAAAATCAAGAAGACATCGTAGTAGGTTATCTACAATATTTAGACAAAATATCCAGAGTAATAGAAATTTCAGATGAAAAGGTAAAAAAGGTAGACATTAAGGGTTCCTTTGAGGGGGATGATGAAGTAGGTTTTTTCTTTAAAACAATTAAAGACATTCAATCTATACTTAATGAATTTCAATTAAAAAAACTTAAATAATTTTATGGATTCCATCATAAGGAAATACAAATCAAAGAAACAACCTAGGAGGTACTTCACCCAAGAAACCGAGGACGCAATTGTTAAATATAACGCATCAACTGATGCTACTGAACGTAGTCAATTATATGCTGATTTCATACATTGGCCATTTTATAAATTAACCCAAAATATAATTCATACATTCAAGTTTTATTATACTGATGGGGTTGATAATTTAGAGGATCTTCAACATGAAATAATCACCTTCTTACTATCCAAAATCCATCTATTTAATCCTGAACGTGGTGCTAAAGCATACTCATATTTTGGGACAATCGTTAAACGTTGGTTAATAGTATACAATCAGAAAAACTACGAAAGACGAATTTCTGATGTTCAACTATCAACATTAAGTAATTACACAGATTTGGATGCTGTTTTCCCTGAAATGGGTAATACACCCAGAATTGAGAAAGAAATCAATTCCTTAATAATTGATAAAAATGAGGATAATGATGGGGATGAATTAAGTTTAAAGGGGTATAAGTATGAAGATAAATTGTCGTTATTTATGGATTTATATGCTCAATACTGTACAGACAACATTTATGAAATCTTCCCTAAAGAGTATGATGCTAAAATAGCAGACGCCATACTAGAATTATTTAGAAGAAGGGATGCTATTGATGTCTTTAATAAAAAAGCACTTTATATCTACATTAGGGAGCAAGTAGATGTAAAAACACCTAAAATCACAAAAATAGCTAATATTTTATATGGTATATTTAAAGAAAAATATCTTTTCTATCTAGAACATAATAGATTTCCATATAAATAAATTCCTCCCCACTATATTTATAATAAAACCTATGGGACAGCTAGATTCAGTAATATTTGGTGATAAGAAATTTTCGGATATTTTAGAGGAGATTTATAATAATCAAAAGAAAAAAGAAGCACAAGTAACAGCACTTATATCAGAACTTAAACCATTAGTTCAAGAAATAGGTGATGCTACACTTATTGTACCCCTCATAAAAGAATATATGGAGATTGGGGTTAAAAATGATGAGCAATTGATTAAAATGGCTACCATTATCCAACGTGTCATTAACAATAGTGCTAATGATGATGGCGGGTTAGGTATATCAGACGAAGAAAAAGCCCAATTATTAGCAGAAATGGATAAACTTACAAATGACAAAAGTGAATAATAATGGCTAAAAGAGCAACAGGTTTATCCCAAACTTCCAACTCCACCTCATCACCCCGAGGAGGGCAAATTTTTGCTGCTCGAGTTACACAAATAATTTTGGATGATACAACAAACCCTACAGCTTTTAAACAGTATGGGGAGTGGTCGAGTATTGGTTTCATTTTTTGGAAATTAATTGAAGCCCCTAGCTCAAACCCTAATCCCACTGATCAGGCTTATGCTAAACCTTTATTCCCAAATTCAAAAATATATCCTCTAATAAATGAAATAGTTTATATTATTTCACTCCCTAATAGCAATAATGAAGGTAACCCAAACCAGAAATCCTTCTACTATTTCTCACCTATTAGCATATGGGGTAATAATCATCATAATGCTATACCAAATCCCTTCGAAAATACTCTACCTCCATCCCAACAACAAGATTATGAGCAAACATCAGCTGGAGCGGTAAGAAGAGTTACCGATGGGGGAACAGAAATAAACTTAGGTTCTACATTTGTAGAAAAATTAAATATTAAAACTATTTTACCTTATGAAGGTGATATAATTTATGAGGGTAGATGGGGTCAAAGTTTTAGATATGGTTCTACTGTTAATGATGCTTCCATTCCTAACCCTTGGTCAAGTGCTGGTGCTAATGGAGATCCAATTCTTATTATAAAAAATGGTCAACATGATGATGGTGCTGCACCTTGGATTCCTCAAATTGAAAACATTAATAAAGACCTATCAAGTATTTATGTAACATCTACACAGAAAATACCAATTGAAGCTGCTAGTACTAATTATAAAGGGTACTCTACTCCCCCAACCTCTCCTGATGAATTTGTAGGAGAACAAATAATATTAAACTCAGGACGTTTATTATTTAATGCTAAAAATGACTCAATCTTACTTAACGCGTCAAAAACTATTAATATAAATTCCCTTAAAACCGTAGTTGTAGAATCACCAAAAACTGTAGTACAATCTAAAGAAGTTTATTTAGGGGATAAAGCAGCAACCGAACCTATAATTTTAGGGGATAAGTTTTTAAATGATATGTCAAAACTATTAACTAATATAGTAGCAATAGGTACAGCTTTACAAACACCTATAGGAACCGGTGTTCCTTTTGTCCCAAATGCAGCTATCCCAGTACCCGCTGTAAATTTAACTATGCAGGCCAACCAAATGCTTAACAGCATTGAGACTTATAAATCTAAAGTAAGCAAAACTAAATAATGGCACTTTCCAAATTAATAGTAGGTCAGATATCAAGTGCTGCAAAGTCAGCTTTTAAAATGGACATTGCTGTGGATGCAATGAAAACCACCCTTATAGAGAAATCTGCTGATGAACTTGATAATAAATTACCAATAGAATTACCAATTGATATAAAAGGTGTACTATCAGGCAAATCCCAACTCCCAAATGACTTTTTAAATCCTGAATATATTTCTAAAGTTCAATCAATACCTGAAACACAAAAACAAGAAATTAGGGATATTATAGCTATTGTAGAAGATAATTTAAAAACAACTATTGGGGCTAAAAATAGTATGTCTGGGGCTTTAAATACTTTAGTAAAACCTATAGAAACTTTAGAAACATTATCTGAAACCCTAGGAAAAACTATTCCAAAATTAAATTCTGTAATAACTGCATTAAAAATCCTCCCACTACCAACTTCAATTCCCCCAGGAGTAGGACTTCCTGTGAGTGTAATTAATGGTTTTACTCTTACATTAGACGCATTAAAAACTATTATTGATAAGACAGAAGGTCCAATCTCATCAATCTCACCCAGTATAGCCCAAATCCAAAAAGTAATCACACCTATAATAGGCAAATTATTAGCATTTGATAGTTTATTTATAAACATTACTAATATAATAATATTTGTTAAACTTCTACTGGCCTCAACACCAAATGAAGAATTAACAGATAGTGAAATTAACCAAATAGTTACAGATACTACTAATGAAATATTAGCAGACTTAGCATTAACCCCAGGTCCTATAGTATCAAATTCTGATGAGGGTGTAAATTTAGAATCTGAAGCTATATTATTAGAAAGACTACAACCAGGCTCAAATAATCCTTATATATATGGGGGATATCTATTAATATTAGAATATGATCCTAATAATCAATATTCCTTCCCATCCAGGAGGATTAAAGGAACCTTTTTAAATATCCAAAGTAATGGTGATAATATAAGTAAACCTGAACCTGACATTACAGATGAGAGTGAAAGACTTTTCCTTAGGTTAAAAGATAGTGTTCTATATAACCTTAAATCAAATGTTCCTGTTGAAGAAGGTACAGACACCACAATCCCTTACCCAGCACCATACTCTTTTTCATCATCAGTTCAAGTTTTAGTAAGTGAGATTGAATATGAAATAAATAGATTTATAGCAGGTAAAGAAAGTCTTGTTAATAATGAAAATTTTCACATTGTATTTGATATTGAAGGTGTACCTGTTGGATTTAACCCATTAGTAGAAGGAATAACGTTAGGTGTTAAAGGAAATGGAGAATTCTCGGGTCGTGATCAAGATGCTATTGATTACGTTGAAGGTTTAAATGTAGATGGTAGAAATCCATCTACAATATTTGATAATTATCAAATTCAAACCGAAAGGAGAAGTTGGGTTTATGATAAAAACGATGTGAAGGTAGGAAGAATTATAGGTGAATATGGTACACGTTTAACTTTTGCAGGTTATTTAGCTGTTAACTATGTAGTTAATAGAGGTGGCAATGTGATTCAATCCTATAGAGATGATAATCCTAATGTACCTGATAGAAACGATTAGTTAACATTCCTACCCATTAAACATAAAAAAAATTAATTACTTTAATATTTATAATAAGAAATGAAATCAACAGAACTAAAAAATCTAATAAAAGGTGCAGTTAGAGAGGCAATCCAAGAAGAATTGAAAGAAATCTTACTGGAAGCTGTAAAATCTCCTAGAGTTAGTGGTACTGCTGCTCCTTCACAAGTTATGGAATCCACTATGATGGGTAATCCTACATCAAATGTAGCACAACCTATTAATCAAACTTTAACTGAGCAGGAAAAAAGAGACGCATATAGGAATATCTTAGGTGATATGTCCTCCCCACTAAACACTAACAATGTACCAGGAGGCTTCCAACCTCCAACATCATTCGACTCAGCTAATGGTAAATTACCTGAAGGGGAAGTTGGAATGGATCAGATTATGGGGTTAATGAAAAAATAATAACAAATGGCACAAATAATAGCAAATAAAAACCCAATTGATAGCCAACCACGTAAAGCGGTTGGATTCGGATTTCCTATAAATGGTGATGCTGTTTTTGTACCTACATATACAACCCAAAATCAAATTAAAGCAAATTTAGTGAATTTTTTACTCACTAATAAGGGGGAAAGAGTATTTAGGCCTAATTATGGGGCTGACTTAAGAAGTCAAGTTTTTGAATTATTAGAAAGTGATTCTTTAGAGGGATTAGAAAGCACAATTTCCGAACATATCCAAAACCAATTCCCAACTGTAGAAGTAAAAGAAATAAAATTTGACCCTCAACCCGACAATAACACTTTATTCTTTTCATTAACCTATACAGTGGTTTTATTAGGGTTTGAAGACACAGTAAATATACTACTACAATAATGGCAAATTTAAATAGAGATATACGATATATTAATAGAGATTTTAATGATTTTAAAAACTCTCTTGTTGAGTATTCTAAAACGTACTTTCCTAACACCTACAATGACTTCACCCCAGACTCTACTGGTATGTTGTTTATTGAAATGGCGTCTTATGTGGGAGATGTTTTATCATTTTACCTAGATAATCAAGTCCAAGAAACATTTATTCAATACGCTAGGGAAACAGAGAATTTATTTAACATGGCTTATATGTTAGGTTATACTCCAAAGGTAACTACCGTAGCCTCTACTAACATTGACTTCTACCAACAACTACCTGCTATAACAGTTGATGGTGTTGTTGTTCCTGATTTTGAATATGCCTTAATAATCCCAGAAAACACAGCAGTAACCTCAAACGCTAATTCAGCACAACAGTTTATAATTGAAGATGTAATAGACTTTACAGCATCAAGTTCATTAGATCCTACAGAAGTATCAGTATATCAAATTTCAGGCTTAGAACCAACAAGCTTTCTATTAAAGAAAACCCGAAAGGCAATATCATCTACTATTAATACTAAAACATTTACATTCAGTGCTGGTGTTAGATTTGACACTCGAACCATTAATGGTTCTAACATAGTTAATGTTTTAGACGTGTTTGACAGTGAGGGAAATAAGTGGTATGAGGTACCCAACCTAGCACAAGAGAATGTATTTGATACAATACGAAACACAAATGTCAACGACCCCAACGTGGCTGATGATGGTGCAGGTAATGATGTTCCTTATCTTTTACAATTAAAACAAGTCCAAAGAAGATTTACAGCTCGTTTCCAAAACCAAACATCCTTACAAATCCAATTTGGTGCTGGAAATTATGGTGATAACGATGAGGAAATTGTTCCAAATCCCGATAATGTTGGTTTAGGTTTACCATTTGAAAGAACACAACTCACCACAGCATTTTCCCCATTAAATTTTGTATTTACAAATACTTATGGGATTGCTCCTTCAAATACTACTTTAACTGTAAGATATTTAACTGGTGGTGGAGTTGCATCTAATGTAAATTCCGGAACCTTAACATCTATAAACACCTCAAATGTTAGATTCATAAACACTAACTTATCCAACACCTCATTAGCCAACCAAATCTTCAACTCAGTTGCTACTAACAACGTTGCAGCAGCTGATGGTGGACAAGATGGAGATAGTATTGAAGAGTTAAGACAAAATGCTTTAGGTAACTTCCAAACCCAACTACGAACAGTAACAAAAGAAGATTATTTAATTAGAGCAATGTCCATGCCTTCTAATTTAGGGGTAATTGCTATGGCATTTGCTGAACCTGTTAAAGTAGCAGAGTATGAAACAGGAACACTCCCCGCAATATTAGATTTATATGTTTTATCTTATGACATTAATACTAGATTAAGAACAGCATCTTCAACATTAAAAAGAAACTTGCAAACCTATCTTTCGGAGTATAGAATGATAAATGATGCAATTAATATTAAAGATGCTTTCATAATTAATATAGGAATTGAATTTAACATAGTTGTAAGACCTAACTTCAATAATAGTGAGGTTTTAACTAGATGTATAGCAGGTTTAACTGCATACTTTAATATAAAAAATTGGCAAATAAATCAACCAATAATTTTAAGAGATTTATATATACTTTTAGATAAAATAGAAGGAGTCCAAACTGTTAAAAATATATTAATTGATAACCTTTCAAGTGAAGTTTTAGGATATAGTGCTTACGCATATGATGTTGTAGGGGCTACAATAGATAATGTAGTTTACCCATCAATAGACCCAATGGTTTTTGAAGTTAAATACCCAAATAATGACATTAAAGGTAGAGTAGTACCACTATAAAAAAACA
>Ga0209712_10004210_pt1 | contig 11509 bp, 11 predicted proteins | sample ArcOceMetagenome_FD_187443 | JGI IMG/M metagenome (GOLD analysis project Ga0209712, IMG submission 187443) | Marine eukaryotic phytoplankton communities from Arctic Ocean - Arctic Ocean - Greenland ARC118M Metagenome (SPAdes) (version 2) | ecosystem: Environmental > Aquatic > Marine > Oceanic...
AGTACGCGTTTTTTTAAAAGAAGAAATGGCCAAAATTGCTGAACTAGAATATGGTAAGCCAGATGTAATCGCTGGTGTTGCTACCGGTGCAATCGCTATTGGTGTTTTGGTAGCGCAAGAATTAGGTTTGCCTTTTATATACGTTAGGCCAGAGCCAAAAAAACATGGTAGAAAAAATCAAATTGAAGGTCACTTAGAAAGTGGGCAAAATGTGGTAGTGGTAGAGGATTTGATTAGCACAGGAATGAGCAGTCTTAATGCTGTTGAAGCCTTAAAAGAAGCTGGAGCGGTTGTAAAAGGTATGGTTGCTGTTTTTTCTTACGGATTTGATGTTGCCTCAAAAAACTTTAAAGAGAAAAACGTAAATTTAGCAACGCTAAGTAATTACGATAATTTATTAGAGCAAGCTTTAGAAAGTAGTTACATTACTCAAAAAGAATTGGCTACCTTGCAAGAGTGGAGAGCAAACCCTAGTGAGTGGAATCAATAAATAAAAGTGTATGAATATTCGTGGAAATAAAGTAGTTGTTAATAAAAGTCAAAAAGAAACTTTTGAATTTTTGTGTGACCTAAAGAATTTTGAACAATTAATGCCAGCATCTATTCAGAAATTTGAGGTTGATGGAGATTCTTTTATTTTTGGTTTAAAAGGGATGCCAGAAATTAGATTGGTTTTAACAGAGAAAACGGCGTGTTCTAATGTAACCTTAGGTGCGGCAAGTAGTAAATTAAATTTTAAATTGATTGCTGATATTGAGGAAATTAACGATACTTCCTCTAAGGTAGAATTAGATTTTAAAGGAGAGTTTAATATGATGATGGCGATGATGGTTAAAAAACCGTTAACTAGTTTCATCGAAACACTAACTTCAAATTTGGAAGGACTAAGCTAAAGAAACTTCTTTTATTCTGAATTCCTTTAAGGTTTCATCTTCCAACTCTATTTGAAGATTGCCAGAAAAAGAAATTCCAGTAATTTTACCCATAAATAAAACATCATTACTATCTTTAAACATAGTTGGGATGTTTTTTTTATATAAGACATTTAGATAAGCTGTTTCTAGTGCATCGTATTCTTTTAAGGAAACCATTGCTATTCTTTGCTGAATTTTTTCAATAATTTGAACTAAGAGAATGTCTAAATCAAATTCCTTCTGTGCAATGTTTTTTAAAGAAGATGCATTTTTTAAAGAATCTGGAAATTTTTCTTGATTTACGTTTAGTCCTATTCCTACTATTGAGCTCTGAATTTTACTGCCTTTAATTGTGTTTTCTATTAGAATTCCACATATTTTTTTGTTTACTGACAGAATGTCGTTTGGCCATTTAATGGATAGGTTTTTAATTTGGTGAATAGAAAGTGCATCAAAAATAGCCAAGCTAATTGCGAAATTTAAGTATTTTTGTTTGTTGATTTCTAAATCAATATTAGAGATATAAACACTGGTAGTAAGGTTTTTAAATGGTTCAGAAATCCATTTTTGTGCTTGTTGTCCACGCCCATTTTTTTGATCTTTTGTGACAACCACAGTATAACTTTCTAAGGTAGTAGTTTGCGCTAATTCTTTTAAAAAAGAATTAGTAGAATCAATGGCATTAAGTTTGATTATTTTCAATTGTTAAATAAACGATAAACAAGTTCAATATTACACAAAAAACTCGCAAAAAAATAATAACTTTGCACTAAATTAGAAAAATATTAATGGCAAAAAAGCAAGTAAGTACAGATGATTTAATCTCTGTCATTATTAAGGGTATCGATGATGTTAAGGGCGAAAATATTCAACTATTAGACTTACGAGATATAGAAAATACAGTTTGTGATTATTTTATAATCTGTTCTGGTAATTCTAACACACAGGTAAATGCAATTTCTGGTTCTGTACAAAAATTAGTAAGTAAAGAATTAAAAGATAAGCCCTGGCATATAGAAGGACAAGGGAATTCTGAATGGATTTTAATGGATTATGTGAATGTCGCAGTGCATGTTTTTCAGAAACACATTAGAGACTTTTATGATATTGAAAGCCTTTGGGGTGACGCAAAAATTACCGAAATTAAACCAGTTTAATAATATTGATTTTTATAACACATGAGTGATTCAAATAAAGAAAAAAAATCGAACTTACCTAAATTCAAATTTAGTTCTTACTGGATTTATGGTGCCGTTTTTATAGCAATTATAGCTTTTCAATTTTTTAATAGTGGAGATTTAGCTTCTAAAAGCATCTCGAAAAATAAATTTGAAGAAATATTACAAGATAATGATATTGAAGAAATTGTTATTGTTAACAAAGATGTAGCACAAATTTATTTAACTGCAGAGGCTTTAAAAAAAGGTGTACATGCAAAGCATACATCTTCAAGTTTTTATAGACCTGGCTCGCCAGTTTATGAATACAATTTTGGAGATTTAAGGACATTTGAAGAGAATGTTGCCATTCTTAAAAAAGAGAAAGACTTAGTCGTTGATATTGACAATAAAGAAAAAACAAGTATTTTAGACGCTATTTTTGGTTTCTTACCATTTATAATTTTAATAGCAGTTTGGTTATTCTTTATGAAAAGAATGTCTGGCGGAGCAGGCAGCTCTGGTGGTGGAGGTCAAATTTTTAGTATCGGAAAATCGAAAGCTAAATTATTTGATAATGATACAAAGGTGAAAACTACTTTTGAGAATGTTGCAGGTTTAGAGGGTGCCAAAGAAGAAGTTCAAGAAATCGTGGATTTCTTAAAACATCCTGAAAAATATACTTCTTTAGGAGGTAAAATTCCGAAAGGAGCTTTATTAGTAGGACCTCCAGGAACAGGTAAAACATTATTGGCAAAAGCAGTTGCTGGTGAAGCAGGCGTACCTTTCTTTTCCCTGTCTGGTTCTGATTTTGTGGAGATGTTTGTTGGAGTAGGAGCGTCGAGAGTGCGTGATTTATTTAAACAAGCAGCACAAAAATCACCTTCAATTATTTTTATTGATGAAATTGATGCGATTGGTAGAGCGCGTGGAAAAAGCAATATGACTGGTGGAAATGATGAGCGTGAAAATACGCTAAATCAGTTACTAACAGAAATGGATGGTTTTGGAACCGATACAAATGTAATTGTAATAGCTGCCACCAACAGAGCGGATGTTTTAGATAGTGCTTTGATGAGAGCCGGACGTTTTGACCGACAAATCTATGTAGATTTACCTAATATTAATGAACGTAAAGAAATTTTTGAAGTACATATAAAACCTTTAAAACTAGCTGATGATGTGAAGATTGATTTCTTAGCGCAACAAACTCCTGGTTTTTCCGGTGCGGATATTGCTAATATGTGTAATGAGTCTGCTTTAATTGCTGCAAGAAATGGTAAAAAAGCAATTCAGCATCAGGACTTTTTAGATGCGGTAGATAGAATCGTAGGTGGTTTAGAAAAGAAAAATAAAGTAATTACGCCAAAAGAGAAAAAAGTTATTGCTTTTCATGAAGCAGGTCACGCAACAATAAGTTGGATGTTAGAACACGCTGCACCACTGGTTAAGGTTACCATTGTGCCAAGAGGACAATCTTTAGGTGCTGCTTGGTATTTACCTGCAGAAAGAATGATTGTTCAAACCGAACAAATGTTAGATGAAATGTGCGCTACTATGGGTGGTAGAGCTGCAGAAAAAGTGATGTTCGATAAGATTTCTACCGGGGCTCTAAGTGATTTAGAGAAAGTAACTAAACAAGCAAGAGCTATGGTTACGGTTTATGGTTTAAACGAGGAAGTTGGTAATATTACCTATTATGATTCTTCAGGAAATGATTCTTTTGTGAAGCCTTACAGTGAAGAAACAGGGAAGAAAATAGATAAAGAAATTTCTAAAATGATCGAAGAGCAATATACAAGAGCTATTGATATATTGGATGAGAATAAAGATAAATTGACAATTCTTGCTGATCTGTTGTTGGAAAAAGAGGTTATTTTTAAAGACGATTTAGAAAAAGTATTTGGAAAAAGACCTTTTGAGGATGTAGATGATACAATCAAAATAACTACTAAGGAAAAAGAAGTTACTCCTCCTGTTGCAGAAAGTACTGAAGAGTAATTAACTATATTTTATTGAAATGAATTCCTCGGAGCGCTGCTTCGAGGTTTCTTCAATTTACGTGGTCATTCCCCAAAAATATATGCGCAACTTAATTGGGCAAAGGGAATTTAAAATACAGATTTTCAGTTTGGATCCTGCTGTCAAAACTTGTGCTCAAGTTTATTGAGTATAAAACTAGCGAAACAGTTTTATGGCTTTGCCTCGATGTTAGTTGGTTTTAATAATTAATATTTATTAGATGAATTTTTTAAAAAAGTTATTCAATATCCACGAAAAAGAGGATAAGAAAATTCAACAGCAAGAAGTAAATCTTTCATTGGATGATTTGTTTGTGCATAAATTTGTTGAAAAAGGGGGGAAGTTCTTGTACTGTTTAAAGAAACAAGAAGTGATAGAGAACTATAATAAAATATTCATCGAAAATAACTGGAAAGAAGTGAGTATATTAGACCAAAAATTGGCTTCTTTTATTAGTAAGAATGACACTAAATTTTTAGACTATTTTATAGAAGAAGCTCCAATATTTACTTCCTGCGAGCATTTAATTGCAGATACTGGAGATGTATTATTTTCATCAAATCAATTAGGAGGTATTATGCTAAGAGAGTATCCTGATAATTTTATTGTATTTGCAACAACAAGTCAATTGGTTAAGGATAGAGGTCAGGCTTTAACAGGAATTAAAACCAATGCTATAAAAAGTTTACCAACAAATATTTCTGCAGTTGGAAATTATGTTATTAATAAAAGTGACGATAATTTTTTAAATTATGGTAACAGTAACTCAAAAAACTTATATTTGCTGCTATTAGAAGATTTATAATATGCGCAACCTTTTAAAGAGGAGTTTTTCTGGAATTATTTTTGTTTTAATCTTTATTTCGGCAATTCTGTTCTCTAAAGAATCTTATATAGCACTAATCACTTTATGTGGTTTTTTATGTATTTGGGAGTTTATTAGGATGATAAAACTTAAAAGTTACGCTTCCTATGTTTTTTTTGTAATCGTGATGTTCTTAATGATTCAAAGACCAGAAAGTTATGGAATCGCCCTAATTTTAATCATAACAATACTTTCTTCCGTTTTCTTAGTCTATCAATTATTTGCAAAAAAAGAAATTAGCTTTGCTAACGATCGAGTAAAATTAGGCGTTACGATTCGATATGTAATATTCTCCATCTGTTTTTTAGTTTTGCTTCCGTTCTATGAAAATAGTTTTCATCCCTATTTAATGATAAGTGTTTTATCTATTATTTGGGTAAATGATTCTTTTGCCTTTTTAGTTGGTAAGAATTTTGGAAGAAATAAGTTATTTGCGTCAGTATCACCTAAAAAAACAATGGAAGGTTTTTTTGGAGGATTGGTTTTTTCACTTTTAGCGGCAATATTTATTAGTAAATTTAATGTAGATTTCTCTATGTTAAACTGGATGGTTATTAGCGTTATAGTATCTGTAATTGGCACTGTTGGCGATTTAGTAGAATCTAAATTTAAAAGACAGGCAAATATTAAGGATACGGGAAACATTATGCCAGGTCATGGTGGTATTTTAGATAGGCTAGATAGCTTGTTATTTGCTGCTCCATTTGTATATTTGTATATTAACTTTATTATTTAAAAATGATTCGATTTCATAAGGAAGGATATAAAATTATTTCAATCACATTTATTATTGCAATTGCTGCAATTTTATTAGCTGACAATTTTATTGATATTAATTGGCTAACAAAAACCATTCAAGTTATAGTTTTAGGTTTTGTAATTATTGTACTTCAGTTTTTTAGAAACCCTAAGAGAAATACAATTTTAAATGATCACCAAATTATAGCACCTGTAGATGGAAAGGTTGTGGTGATAGAAGAAGTAGAAGAGCCAGAATATTTTAAAGACAAAAGATTGCAAGTATCAATTTTTATGTCTCCAATAAATGTGCATGTTACTAGATATGGATTAAGTGGAATTGTAAAATATAGCAAATACCATCCTGGAAAATATTTAGTTGCTTGGCATCCAAAATCGTCAACAGAAAATGAAAGAACAACCGTCGTAATCGAAAATAAAACGGTTGGAGAAATCTTATATAGACAAATAGCGGGAGCTTTGGCAAAAAGGATTGTAAATTATGCAAATGAAGGTGACAAAGTAGTACAAGGAACAGATGCTGGTTTTATAAAGTTTGGTTCTAGAGTTGACTTATACCTTCCGCTAGGAACAAAATTAAATGTTAAATTAGGAGATAAAGTTAAAGGGGGTGTCCAAATTGTCGCAGAAAAATAATATTGATTTAGATACAGAGTATCAAGCTGCTTTTAACAGAATATCCAGGTTAAAAAAGGCGGTAGCTCCGGATGTCATGCTAAAATTCTATGCGTATTATAAGCAAGCTAATTTTGGTAATAAATTTTCATTCAATAGTGGCATAGATGTAAGAAGTGCTTTTAAATTTAATGCTTGGATGCAATTAAATGGAATGACTTCGGAAAATGCAAAAAAAGAGTATATAAAACTAGCCAAAACAATTTAATTTTTAAAAACAAAATCATGAAGAAAGTATTTATTATTTCGGTTTTATTAATAGCAACTGGATTTAGCTTTACAGGGTGCAAGTCAGAAGTAAAGAAAGATGAAAATAAATCAGTAACCAAGGAAACAAAAGTAGTGTCAAAAAAATCCTCAGCTCCTTTTGCTGTATCAAATGCTACAAATGATATTAAATTTATCGCTTACAAAACTACTGATAAGATTGGGGTTGCCGGATGGTTTAAAAAAGTGGATGTGCTTTCTGGTGGAGAAGGGACAAGTGTAAAGGAAGCAATTAATAATACGGAGTTTTCTATACCCATAAGTAGTTTAATGACGAAAGATACCAGTAGAGATTATAAAATTCAGAAATACTTTTTTGGTGTGATGGAAAACACAAAATTGCTTTCTGGAAAACTAATGATCACAGATGACACTAACGGTGTTGCCGAAATTAAAATGAATGGTATCGTAAAATCAGTGCCTTTTAGCTACAGCATAGTTGATAAAACATTTAGTATGACTTCTACTATGGATGTCACTAATTGGAAAGCAACACAGGCTTTAGCTTCTTTAAATAAAATATGTGAACTATTACATACAGGTGCAGATGGAGTTTCTAAAACTTGGAGTGAAGTTTCATTAAATATTACATCAACTTTTTAAAAAGTTATAAATTATTCAACGCTTTTTTAAGTGTTTTAAATCGAAAAGAATATCCATTCTTTTCGATTTTTTTTGCCGAAATTCTACTTCCTTCTAAAAGAATAACTGACAACTCCCCAAATAAAAGCCTTAACATAAAACTAGGAATTCCAATTCCTAAATAAGGTCTTTTTATGCTTTTTGCAAGTGCTTTAGAAAATGTTATACTGGTATGGCTTTCGGGTGCAACGGCGTTAAAAACACCTGTTAAATTAGCATCTATCGATGTTATAAACATTTCACATAAATCATCAATATGAATCCAAGCTAAATATTGTATACCTGTCCCTAAAGGAGATATTATTGGAGTCTTCATTTTATCTAAAGCGCCACCTTCTTTAGCTAAAACGATACCCGTTCTTAAAATAGTTACAGGTATATTTAAGTTTGCAAATTGGTGGGCAGCATTTTCCCATTTTTGGCAAACTTCTCCTAGAAAATCACTTCCAGCAGTATCTGTTTCTTTAAAAATTGTTTTAGAGGTTATGGCTCCGTAATAACCAATGCCTGATGCAGAAATAAAACCTTTTAAATTAATTTTATATTCTTTTATTTTTTTAAATAAAAGGTTGGCAGTTTTAACCCTGCTGTCAATAATTACTTGCTTTCTTTTTACTGACCAACGTTTATCTGCAATTCCTGCTCCTGCCAAATGAATAATGTAATCTGTTTCTAAAAGAGCATTTTCATCAATATAATTATTAGCAACATCCCATTTATATTCATTTTTGTTCTTAGGGTTTCTGCTTAAAATTAAAACATCGTGATTTTGATCAATCAACATTTGTGATAATCTTTTTCCAACTAAACCTGTGCCACCTGTAATTAATATTTTTGCCATGTGGTAAAAATAAAAAACCGCAATCGATAAGATTGCGGTTTGTAATAGATAAATTTTATAAGATTATTTAATCTCTTTCATGGCATTCGTAATTAATATTCTTAAATGATTTTTATGCGCTTTTGTGGCTAAATCGCCTTTACCATTACTTACCCAAGTTTTAATGTTTTTTAAATTATAAATGGCCATGGATTTCGCAGCAACCGTAAACCTGCTGCTGGCTTTACCAGAGATCATGCTAATTAACCTTTTTGTGTATACCGCTTGTAAGTTTTGACGGAAAGAATTTATACGCCCATTTACGTCTGGTTTAAACATCATGTTATTTAAATCTGACATAAAAGCAGATAATTTATATTCATTACCATACAATTCAGAATTGGAAATCCTTTGCAGAGTATTGGGATGCATTATATGAGCTAAAACTCTTGTCTGATAAGCTAAAACTTGCTCATGAATTTTTGGGTCTTCTGGACCACCAAAGAAATTATATCCTCTTCGTTGTTTTGCTAAATAATTGTAAACATCTTTGGGTGTGTCAAAGGCATTTGGCGCAAAAATATATTTCTTCATAGCCTTCATTGCTCTTTGTTGGTCTGATAAACTTACAGGTGTATATGGTTGTGTCCCTCCTGTTTGACCAAAAGTAGATCTATCAACATAAATACCGCCAATAAATCTAGAAATTACACCACCTGCGACTGCCGATTGATTATGTAATGTATAATAAGCTCGTCTTAAATCTTCATAAGTTTCACCTTTTTTAATAAACTGGGTTTTTAAGTTTTTCATCATCGAATTCACCAATTCAAATCTATTAACTGAATAGGTAATTTGGTCATTAGATAAATCACCAATCATAACTCTTGGGTCAATTGCTTTTCCTGGAGAACGCATATCATCTGCATCATTACCAAAAATTAATTCTGGTTTTGTAGATTGATTTAATAAAACAGTCATTTCTGAATCGTTTTTAAAATCTTGATATCCAAACTGCACGGCCCAAATATCATAGGGCCCAACTGCCATATCAGCATATTGCCCTTGTTTGCTTCTGTCGTTTGTAATATTAATTCCTGCATAATCCATTACAGAACCTGTTAAGGCTTTTCCTTTAATAAATGCTGCATCTGCTAATTGTTCAGGCGAGAATAATTGACTCGCTTTCATATTATGATTTAAGCCTAATGTATGACCAACTTCGTGCATAATTAAAGATTTCATTCCCTCTTTTTTAAGAGCGTCCATATCTAAGTCAGAAGCACCAGTTGCTTGTAAAACAGCAGTTCCTAGTTGCATATTATCATGCATTACATGTCCCATAGAACAAAAATTAAGATTTTGCTTTTCAAAGAACTTTGTAACCGCTAATTCTTCTGAAGTTTCTAACTCCATATTAGTAGTTGCATCATTATATAATTTGTCTGCAAAAACTCTATTTGTAAAATGCACGAACTCTAACATAATGTCTGCACCTAAAATTTCACCAGTTCTTGGGTTTACAAAACTAGGTCCATAACCACCAAAAGGAGGGTTTGGAGAAGAGGTCCATCGTAAAACATTATAACGTACATCACCTGCATTCCAATCTGCGTCATCTGGTTGTATTTTTACAACCATTGCATTTTTAAATCCAGCTTTTTCAAAAGCTTTATTCCAAGCTAAAACACCTTCTTTAATTGTTTCTCTCCATTCTACAGGAGTTGTATTCTCTATCCACCAAGTAATTGGAGTTACCGGTTCTGATATAGCAGCCTCTGGATTTTTTTTAACTAACTTCCATCTATGAATCATATCTCTATAATTTACAGTGTTTGTAGTGGTCATATCATTTGTCTCTGTTAGGAAATAGCCAACTCTCGCATCATCCATTCTTGGTGAATAATCTTCTTCTGGCATATTCATAAACGTATGAAAAACTTTGATAGATACATTTCTTCCGTCAGTAATAGCAGCAGAGCCTCCATTTAGAACAGATGGGTTGTTGTACACATATTCAGTTTTTACATTTGTGTTTTCAGGGTAATTTTTAATTTCGTTTATTTTTGATTTTTCTTTATCAAACCTTCCTAAACTAAAAGCAAAAGGAGAACTTCCTGGTCTTTTAGGGCCTTTAATTCTTGTAAAGGTTTCTGATAAAAATAAGCCATCAGCATCTATTAAATATTCACCCTTTTTTGTGTCTGAGGCTATTATTTTCCCACTTGCCATTACGGCATCACTTATGTTTGCTTCGGAAGATTTTGAAAGTGCACTTTTTTTATCAAAATAAAATGAAGTATTAGGAGCTAAAAACTCTAACTTATTAAAGTATTTTTTTACATGAAATACAGAATTACCTCTAAAAGCGCCTCTAAATGCACCTGCTTCTGTTACACCATCAGCAATTTGAGAGAAATATATAAAGTCTTTATTTAGTTGATTTTCTTTTACCAAAAGTTTTACCGATCCAGTTATCGTGTCTTGATAAATAGTAAATAAACCTTCAATTTTTTTACTGCTTTTTGTTAAGTCTGTAATTGATTTTTCCTTCTTTTTTAGAGGCTTTTTTTTAGTGGTTATAACTTCTTTATTTTTCTTTTTCCAAAATTGTGCACTTACATCTTGAACTCCTAGAAAGTTAAGCGTTAAGAATAATGTGCAAAGAATTTTAAATTTACTTGAATTAATTGTTTTCATGTATTTTTTAGATTTATTAAAGTAGATTTAGAATATATTTTTTCTCGTATAATTCAATGTTAATATTATCATAAAATTTATTTTCACTTTTTAATTAAATCAAACTAAAATTGTTCAATTATAAAAATTGACAATTGCTGTATCTATTAAAGCTATGTTAATCTTTTTTTGGTCATTTAATAAAGCCGTATTTTTATAGGGATGAAAAACAATACAAAAAGAAGAGGTTTTATCTTTAAAACCTACGAAGCAGAAACGCAATCTCCCTTTGAAATGCTTTTTGAAATTTTTAAAGAATTGATTACGCATACTTCGGGTGATTTTGATGAAGCAATAGATTGGCTTCGTTCTTTAGACAAAGAATATAAATTAACTGATGAAAATTATACCATTGAGGATTTTATTGAAGATTTAAAGAAGAAAGGTTACATTAAAGAAGAAATAAAAGGAGATGGTACTGGAGGTACTAAAATTACTCCGAAAACAGAAAGGGCAATCCGTCAGCAAGCTTTAAATCATATTTTTGGAAAGATAAAAAGAAGTGGTTCTGGGAATCATAAGAGTAAATCTCCTGGAGTAGGAGATGAGCACACTGGTGATTTTAGAGGGTATCAATTTGGAGATGCTTTGGATAAAGTTTCTATGACCGAAAGCATTAAAAACGCTCAAATTAATAACGGTATTGATG
>Ga0209712_10004213_pt1 | contig 11497 bp, 8 predicted proteins | sample ArcOceMetagenome_FD_187443 | JGI IMG/M metagenome (GOLD analysis project Ga0209712, IMG submission 187443) | Marine eukaryotic phytoplankton communities from Arctic Ocean - Arctic Ocean - Greenland ARC118M Metagenome (SPAdes) (version 2) | ecosystem: Environmental > Aquatic > Marine > Oceanic...
CTATTTTTTCCGAAGAAGTTGAAGGCAAGGACTCATTATCTCAATTCAATTGATGATGTGTACAAATTTATTGATCAGGACAAGCTTCTTGCGGAACATGGTGGATCACTAGAATTTGATATCAAGGTATGGGCACAAAGACATCGTGAAAGAGAAGAGAATGGAACCAATGAATCACTTCACAATTGCATACCTGTCAAACTTTGAGATGTCTATCGTCGTATTGTAGGCGAACAATAATAAATCAATGAATAATTACTGAAGGTCGTATTCTAAAAGTTCTATCTTTTTATAAATTGCCATTCCTACAATAGCAACAACACTATTAATCCTTCAATCCTTTGAACCACAATTCAGCAGCTGCCTCCACGTGTGGCTTAACCCAAGTTGTTGCTCTTGGCATAGCTCTCCTAGCAGCATAGTCCGTAATCCATTGTGGCAAAAGCGGAGAAACGCTCAATTCGCACAACAGCCAAACCCTCGTATATTCATCACCTTGACCATCTGGATTCGACTGTGTATGCCAAACACCCTTGGCATTCTTCAGTACAACATTTGTACAAGCTGGATCTAATGTGAATACCATGTAGTCACCACGTGGATGAGGACGATACTTGTGTATAGCTGCAATCTTGAGACGGAATTTGCTCAGAGTAAAAGCTGCACGGGTCACGCTTGGAACACCGTGCTTCAAAAGTGCCAGGGTTCCATCTTCATATTTTTGCCTCTCCACCGCTTCTTCCGAGTAAATGTCCTGCTTCAGATGCGTATTGGTAAACATTTGCACGTCACGTACGGTAGGTATGGTGTTGGGATAAGAGTAAAAGTCCAAAAGACACTCCCATACCACAGCAGAGGGTGCCTTCACGTCCATGACGACAAACCCTGATCCTTCTCTTCCCATATCTGATTGAAACTCAATTCGTTCTCCACTCCTTAATAAATCTCTTTGCTCCTGGGTAAGTTCCGGGAGAGTGAATGGTAGTGGAGGAGCAGGCATGGAGAATGCGGCCGATACGTCTCCCTTTAGAAAATCTAATTCTGTTAGTTTTTCAGAGGGGATGAGATCATCGCCAGGTGCTGGCATGAGGTCATTGGTGACGGAATAGGTAGATGCAGGTTTTGATTTCTTCTTGTTGTTGGTGGATGAAGGCGCAGTGGATACGTCAGGTCTGTAGTCAAAGTCAACAGGTCCAAGTCCACCTATGGATGCAGCTTCTGCGATAACGTTGATGGAACTGTCTCGGTCGATAGTCTTGGAACGAGGTGCAGTGCTGATTGCTTCACGTTGGGGTGTGGCGCTAGCAGTTGATTCCCCATCGACTTGTGCAATTGGTTTTGACAGCGGCTCTTCTGCAGGAGGAAAAGTTGAAGTCTCTTCCTGCTTCTGCCCATTCAAATTCGATACCGGTGCGGACACTGATGCGGACTCAATCTCTATCTTCGGCTCTGAAGCTGAAGCCGATACAGACGTTACAGACTCTGCTGCAAACGTAAAACTCTCAAATGAAGAGCTCTCAATGTCCGAAATGTTCATTTTCGAATTAGCCTTTCTCTCATCATCTTTACGAATGTCTTTATCGAGGTAGTCTGTTCTATTCTGGATCCCTGTTCTATTCTTTGCCCTTGCGAGTACAGACCTGACTCGTCGTCTAACTCCATACCGACTCTCAGATCGGCGTTCCTTTTTGACAAAGAGAGCTGTACCACCACTATCTGCATGAATGCTTGAGCCAGCACGAAAAGCAGTACGATGATGACTTGAGTTGATGTTGACGAGTGGTATTGCTCGTGATTGTCCTGGTTGAGTGAATGGTACTTGATGTGTTTGGGACGGGAGAATGAATGCTTCTGTGGCAGTGATGCCATAGGATAGAGCGGTGGCTGCAAGCAGGGCGGTGGCAGTTGCTGAATTCATCCCTTTCAAGTTATTGCGCCTGTTTGATCGTTTTGAATTTTGAATTTTTGGATTTTGATTTGTGTTCTGATTCGTTTCTATCATGATGTGTTCTTTGCTTTGGTAGGCTTAGTTTCGTAGCGCTTCTGGTTGTTGTATGTTATCAATACTTGTGATTGATGATTGATTTACTTGGCAAACGCACAATATGAACTGTGCACTGTACTTTTTATGCCTTCTTTAGGTACACGTAGTATTCTATAATATTGGTCTACACAGTAAGCAAGACGTGATGACGGTAAGTGACGGGGTTGGAATTAGGTGGCCTGTTGAGCACCACCACATAGAAAGAAGAAAGATCAACATCTTCGTCAGACGATAGCTCAGTTCTCAGTTAGTTAGTCAGCACTTTCAACGGATGGCGCCATTATTGCCTTCACAAGGTACGTACTTTTTGGTAAGCTGAATTTTCAACCCCCTCTTACTTTGCTCACCCCCCAAAACCCAAAAGTGACAGTTAAAAAAAAAATCCGAAGACTGTGAGACAATTTGAAATTCTTCTCAGAATCATCCCGCATTTTACACAACATTCAACATTAGACATCCGGAAACACATAATTGACCCTACTACCTACTATCTAGCAGTCCTGCGAGCTACGAGTTGAAAGTCCGGTATTTGATATCCGCCAACTGTCATCTCTCCCTCATATATCAGTGTATATTATTGTACAACTCAAATCTACAGAGAAAACATATTGCATACCCTGATGAGAACTGGCACCTTCCATCCATTTCCAGCAATCATCTTTGAACTCTTTGGGTCGAGTATCTGTCCCTGGTAGCTTTCTACGTAAAATACGTAATAGATACTAGAAGCCACAGAACTTCCCTACAGTAATCATCATACCCTTCCTGGCTGCAGTGTTCTGTCTTTTTTAATCATCACAACTGATCACACTCCTGCCAATATTAAAACATGTTCAAGCTCAGCAAAGCCAATATTCAAAAGCAAGGAAATGCAATTCCCAATTCCACGAAAAAAACAGAATCTCAATCCCATGGATTATCAAGAAACGGCCATCGTCGTCATTCGAAATCAAACTGTGCCGTGAATCAATTATCATCGTCGTTGTCCCCGGGTTCAAGACCAGAAATTCCCCAACAAGGTTCGAGATCGCTTAGTCCAGTGCGGAAGTTGAGGGGGCATCGACGTCTAGCTTCTTCACCTCAAGAACTTCCGGCAAGTAAATTGTTTCAGTTGAAGAAAAATAAATCATCTTCGAACATTAGGGGCAAGTTTATGCTCGATGGTGGAAGTGAAAGAGGGCATGGAAGTCATCCTCTCTCGCCGTCTGGACAAGGACGAGGACAAGGACAATGCGATCCGCTCACTGGAAATAGGCAAGAAGGCGGGAATGGCAAAGTGGTGATTGAAAACATTGAAAACATTTCGCGGGCAGTTCAGTTTCCCTCCTCCGAATCTCTTTCCTTATCAGATGAGGAGCATTCAACGGAAACGCAAGAATCCGAATATAAAATTGATTGTTCTTCCAAGTATACCAATCAGTCGTATGAACGGTTGACGTGTTTGGTATACAAACGGAAAGCGGGGTTCAGTGGATTGATGAAGACGAAGTATGCCGTTGCGAGTGAGAGGGGTAAGCACTTGGGTCATATGGTACATCAGAATATAAATCTGGGATTGCACATGAATAAGGATTTTTGGAAGTTGGGTATGGGCAAATCAGTGGCTTCAGTGGGAACAATCAACACAACGTCGGCGCAAGAGAAACAAGCAGATGTGGTAGTTTCTGCAAGTCCCCCCATCAAAATGTGGGAGAGGAGGAGGCTTGTGCTGGAAGGAAAGCATCTCATGTACTTCCACGAGGATGCAGATTTTGAAGAGGAGGATTATGTGGGAGGTCCAACCATGTCAAAACGGCATCAACTCATGGGATTGCAGAGGTTGAAGGACAAATTCAATGGATTTGCTGAGCATGCGCATTTGAAACCACCTTCGCAAGGTGCAATCAATAATCCCAAAGGGGTGATTGATCTTGTTGCTGAGTATGCGACAGCCACGGTTGTTCCAATCACTCCAACGTCTTTCGCACCGACGCCATATTGCCTTGCCATCATGGTCAAGTCAGAGGTAAAGTGGATGTTATGCTTTGAAGACGAAAAGGAGATTACGAAATGGTTGCGGAATCTCACCAAGGTTGCATTAACACAAAGTGTTGAGAGATTTGCCAAGAATCGTGGGAAATATTACAACGCCCAAGTCCTGAAATCAGATTCTGGGGAGAGGAAGAGAGCAATGTCTCCTATCGTAGAGATTGTGAATAGCCACTGCACTCCAAAAGTTGACAATCGAGCTCCGGTGGCGATATCGACACATAGTACTCCCGTCCGGGCCAGCGCCATATCTAATAGATCCATTCTTTCTACCAAGACTTTGATGGATAGAGAATCATGCAAAATTGTCGTCTTGGTGAATAGTGCTTTCCTCTACCTGTTCTTGATAGTTGAGAAGGCACTTTCATTGTCTCATATGTTCGTATTCGCGGTGGTCAACTTATTCACATGGTTGCATCTGAGGAACATTAATACAACGACACGCCCGTCTTCAGAAGAAGAAGGTGGAATGCGATTGGAACAGGATCCTTCCGCGCAGTCGCATGCATCATCAATTCAGATGTGTAAGAACGAGTCGATGATCAGCAACATTTCCGCAGAAGATTTTGTTTGTGAAAGTCCTCCCGGCAGGAGCATCATCGTATCAAGCCCATCCTTCATTGAGAGGAGAAAGAGTGTGGAAGATGAAGACATGTATCGTCCAAAAGCTGGTGGAACAACAATACAAGTCCAGACGATACATGAAAGTCACAGCCATGAGAAACAAAAGGAAATGATTGCTTGGATGGTCGGCGATCCGTCCATCATTCATTTGCGAGGGCAAGATTATCTTACTACAAAGAAAAAGTTTCCTTCAGCAACCTCTCTATACGAATTAGTCGAACTAGATGCATTTGATTCTAACGAACATGTGACAGATGTGGGGCAAAGATTTCAGTTGCCTGACTTCGACTACGGAGAAGAAGGAAATTGGTGTGCGCCTGATACTCTTATCATTTCGTTCGCCTTGCCAACGACTGCACCTAAGTTGGGGCGATCAGTTTCTGATGGGAAGGGTTACATCGTGTGTGGATACTATCGCATCAGGTCTGAGGTTAGGAAGGCATTAGAAATTATCTCAAATGTCAATTATGATGAGACTGAGCGCAATCGAAGGCTTCAAGACTTATTTCCTACTAGCAACGAGAGAGTTTTGATAAATGGTATTAAATTGTGGGAAAAGTGGTGCTGTACATCGGGATCGGACCCAGAAATGCAAAAGAGACTCAAGTTCATTCCAAGGGGAGAAAATCTAAAGGAGCTTGGTGTTCCAAGCTGGATTTGTAGATATAATGGAAAGCCAATGCTGATCAAGCGACCGGGAGAGACTAGTTTTGTCTTTTCGCATCCTGACGAAAGAACTTTAGAAATTGACGTCAATCTTCACCCATTGCCTTTCATGTTCAAGCAAGCAATGTCATATTTGAAAGATCACTACTTTGGTAAAATGCTCATGACTTTCGGTTTTGTCATCGAAGGGAGAGAGGAGGATGAACTACCAGAGGTTCTCCTTGGCAGCCCTATGCACTTAGACAAGCCAAGCACCGTCTTGAAGTCTGATGCTGTCTTCGCAAAATCTGCCTGGTAGACACTTCTTTAATTTACAGTTTCATGTTTTATTTTATTTACTGTTGCGTCGTGTAAATGTGCTTTTGTTTATTCAAAGATGGAAGCTGCATAATCAAACAACATTAGCTACGTTACATATGAGATTTCAGTTTGACGAACGCGTCAAGGAGTTGAAAAGGTTCAAGGAGAAACACCATCATTGCGATGTTACCAACTCTTCAAAGGAATACTCATTTCTCGGCATCTGGAGCAGTAGTATGAGGAGTGAATACAATGGAACAGGAAGCATGAAAATAGAATTCGCCGTCTCGAGGCGATTGGGTTCAAATGGAGTCTGAGATTTCCAGCTGCTGTGAAGGAGGAAGGGCCTGTCTTCAATCTTGACGATTCTGACGATTCAGATGACGACTTTGGAAATGGTTCAATGGATCGATTCAAATCCAATAAGAATTCATCCTCTTCATTAGGCTCAAAGTCTGCTTCTGTTGCAGAATCTATCAACTCCAAAAAGCGCCGATCACCTCGCTTTCTTTCTGATAGCGATGCGTCAGAAGACTCTTTTGACATTGGTACACCGAAGAAAGTTAGGACAACGAAAGGAAAGAGTGAGGTTGTTATGAAGAAGCCCATTAATTTGTATGATAGCGATGATGACAATATCGAAGAAACGAACAGTACGAATAGCGATAGTAATCTTGGTGCATGCAATCGTAACCCACAAATTCGGATGTCTCATTTACGATTATGACACTTCATTGTTTTAGAAGAAACTACTGTAGGCTAATTGCCAATAACAACTCATTTCTTTAAAAAATAAATATTACTCTGATCAGTGCTTGATGTTTACTTCACTGAATAAATTACCGCACATGCCCATCTCTACTATCTCGACATTCAAATGCATTTGTTATTGCCAATATCTCATCAGGGAGAAGAGACAAGGATCCCAAAGGTCATTATCAAGACCAGACTTTGCGTGGAGTATTTTCTGCTGCAGGGTTGGGGGCGGACCATTTAAATTGTACTATTGCACACCCTGACGAGAACTGGCACCTTCCATCCATTTCCAGCAATCATCTTTGAACTCTTTGGGTCGAGTATCTGTCCCTGGTAGCTTTCTACGTAATAGATACTAGAAGCCACAGAACTTCCCTACAGTATCATACCCTTCCTGGCTGCAGTGTTCTGTCTTTGTTAATCATCACAACTGATCACGTTCCTGCCAATATTGAAACATGTTCAAGCTCAGCAAAGCCAATATTCAAAAGCAAGGAAATGCAATTCCCAATTCCACGAAACAACTAGGATCGTGAAAATGTAGCAAATTCAAAATAAGGAATTTTGCAGGACAGATGAATTTTCCAAAATGCAGAAAAACGGAATTGTCTGAAGAATGAAGCTAATGAAGTGAATGATATCGACACCCGGACGAGATAACGATTTGTCAATACTTGGTCGCAAGCAGTCCCAACGCAACAGCGCGTGACATTCTATCTCAGAAGAGGAATCAAATTATTGTCGAGAGATAAATTGACAGAAAGAGGGTAAAATATATTGATATGCTGTCCAGTTAACTCACGACTGATCAATTGTTGTCGTCCATCTAAAATAATCATGAATACCATCGTGGCTCCTTCGCCCTATCACAATATACCACATTCAAAAATAGCATAATCATGTCCACTGCACGCAGACTTTCAAACGATGATGTAAAGAAAATCTTTGATTGCGTGCACAATAACAGAGAACCACCGCAGAGGCTTGCATTCCAAATTGTAGTGGTTGGCCAAAACGGAATGAAGTTGTCTCCCCCGTCGTTTGAGTTTGAAGGTAAGAATATACCAGGCAGATGAGTTAATATTATTCATTTTCAGAACCCTAACGAATGATATCAAATAGATGGATTATATGTCCTCCTTAAACCTCTAAAGAAGGTCAAGGGAGGTAACAAGGAGAACCTTCACCTTCAGGATGATCCCAGAGTGCCGTCAAATCTGAAATCTCTTATATTTAAAGAAAATCTGAAAGATACCTGCCCATGGAGTTTAAGCGGCCCTCAATTTCCAACTCCTACGGCCATTCAGCAACGATATTGTTATCCCAAGGGCGATGCTGAGTATTCATCAATCAAAGGAGGGGCTTTGTGGACAACCTATAAAGAGAATGGGATGGAAGATTTGGATTGGAGAATTCTGCATGTGTACTATTCTGCTAAACGTGCGGGTAATAAGAGTGCAACAAGGTCTGCTCCACTTTTTTCGACAAGCAAAAAAATGAGACCAACGAAACAAATGCCTGTTACAATGCCTGTGACCATGCCTACTTTGAGCACACCTGGTCGTCAGGAATACAACTCATTTGGTGCATCATTTGACGACTCTCCACTTTCCTTTGACATGCCAGTGTCACCATTCAGAGATGCTTCTCTTGTTTCTCTCCTAACAAACACTGCTTCGATTGATACAGAGTCGGAACCTGTCATTTCACCGGACCGAGGATTTTTCGATGTTCAGACAGAATTTGAAAAGGCGAATGGAATTCTGCATTCCAGCGATCGATCAACAAACCAGGCTGAGAAACCCGGGGACAAACCGAATTCTAGTAATGTTACTCCATCGCATCATCGACATTATCCAAGTCAGTGGTACCCTCATTGGCCGATGTATCGTCACCCCGCGCACTACCCTTCGTACTCAGCCGAATCTAATGAAAGACCTGCAGGTGTTTGGGCATATGCGCCACCTCCTGCTGCATCTTTTCCAACTCAAGAAGCTCGCAAACCGACGTCCACAGACACAGTACGTGAAAACTGTCCATCATTACTGATCTTGCTTTTTATTCTCTCACCAATATATGTGTCTTGCTTACAATTGCCAGGTCGCCAATTTTGTGAATGAGTTGAAGGCAACTCATCATCAGCTGCGGGAAAGAGTTTTAAAAGCCGGAAAGCGTGGAGATAGGTGCAAAACGCTACTAGCTGATTGGGGACGGCGCGTAGCTGCTGATCCTATGGCTGATTTACCGGTGCCAATTACAAGCAAACGTCAAGAAGGCGAAATAAATAAAATTGTTGACTTCAAAACTGAATCTGAATATAATCAGTTTGAATCAGTTTGAAAATAGTGGCAGAGGTCCTTAACATTTCTTGTAACGATAAGAGTTGGTTCTTAATATTTCTTGTAACGATAAGAGTTCAACTGTTCAACCACCCGTCACTCTCATCGTTTGAATACAAGAGGAACACTTTATCTTGGTTTTTCAAATGTATAAACATTGCTTTGTGTTGAAGTATATTGTTGTGGGAGCACAAGAGAGTAGGAGATTGCGTCTGTGCTGCTCTCAGCTAATAATTTCATGAGTTTGCTACTTTCTTCATCCCTCTGAATCAATTAATTCACTAGCCAACAAAGCATTTTCCCACTTGTTATGTGTATACTGTTTTATCGCGGAACCTCGTTGGGTTTTGAACCGTGCCCAAGATGACTTTGTTGATATTCAAGTCATCGATTGGAGTCGACGAAGATCGGATAAGTACAAGGGTTGCATAGATTCTTATCTCATAGACATAGGAGTATAATAAGGATACTTGAGATGCGGTCTTCAAGATTTGGACCTGTAGACAAGTTTGATGTACCGGTAGGACCTGTTACTTTTTGTTTTTGAAATCCCATATTCTCAAGGTCAAGCATCATGTGTAGGAGGAGGATCCAATGCCATCGGAGCTTTCCATCGATCCCTTTATCAACGACGAGACCGTTGAATTGCACGGTGTAGTAGAAGCAGCTGGACATGGTATCGACAACGATCAAGGCCACTGTGCAACTCTCACGAAGGGAACTCCTTGTGTTCTCCAGGGATCTTTGACCTACGTTAGTATCCGTTTCTTGGACAGACTAACCCCGGACTAGGACCTGATCATGCGATCCTAAAGCATATTAGAAGGGCAGCAGCATAGCATAATGCTGGTGTCACCGATGACCACCAGCAGGCTCCTCTTGAGGGATTCAAGATGATGTGCTATTGAAATTGCGAAGACTTTGGGTTCTGCTGATAAGGATATCGTCATCAACATGAGTGGGCGTGGAGATAAGGATATGCCACAGATTGCTAGAGGGGTGCTGAGGCTTAAAATGCTCGTGAATGTCATTTGTTACTTGTTACGATGAATTCATCGGTATTTGCCACCCCTCTGCTAGTGGAGATGACGTATTTTGGTACCGTCTGCCTGTCAACATCGACAGGCCTCTTTCACAGCTAAAAATATCATTGTGCTCTCTTTTTTTCGGTGATCTCATTGATCTGGATTTTTCGTTTAAGTAAACATAGGCCTAGAGTAGCCTAGGTACCATAACAAGCCATAAAAAGAAGTTCTCCTTGCTCTCCACTAGCAGAGGGGTGGGTATTTGCGATTATAAATCGAAACTGTTATACGCTTTTAACTTTTAAGAAATATTTTGCTCCAAATTTCGCACGATTGAACTTGTTTGTAGTCGCACAAAAACACGACCTGTTTCTCCGAGACACTGCGCGACGCGGAGTACTCGTTACTCGTGTTGATTAGTTAAGGGAGACGAATGATTAGTAATAAAGTATCAGTAGACGAGTAAGGAATCATCACTAAGTTCAAAGTTCAAGACTACGTAGGAGTCTTGTTTGACATAAAAGTAAAATTATAAGATATGGTATTATCTGGTACCATACGGTACTGTCCGCCATGTATAAAGGCCTGTTGGCGAGGCTATAACGGTAAACGTTAAACACTCCCTTCAAGACAATCATGCCGGGATTGGATTGTAAGCAACGACAAAAGTCTTCGTCAACTTGAAAACCCAATATTCAATCACACTTTGGGAAAATTCAAACCCATTATTCAACACGTAGCATCTTGGAGTTCAGGTTCGGTCATCCTTAGTCTCCAAGGGATCACGTAATATGATGTAAAATCATATATGATGTAAAATCATACCAGTGAACTTAGTTCTCTTCTCACCACCACCAAGCGGTTTTGTAAACAAATCTGCGAGGTTGTCATGAGTATTAAAACATAGGTCGTTCGCCATTCATCCTTAGCAACACCTTCACGGATGAAATGATAAGCGATGGAGCTAGACTTCTTCTTCAAAACCGAGAATGGTCTTGTTGAATTCGCTAGAACCGATTGGTTATCCCCATAAACATAGGTCGGGAAATCACAAGGGATGCCCATCATCCGAAGCTTATATCTCAAGCCTCGGATATATTCACAGCAAACTTTCATGGCAATGAATTCAGCTCCGAACGTACTAGTCTCGATGCTGGTTTGCTTCTTGGATGTCCAATAAACAGGAGCATTGTTGAGGAATATGATAAAACCAGTCCTGGACCGTCTTGTAATAGAGTCTCCAGCATGGTCAGAATCAACAAAGGCTCTCATCTTGAATCCAAAACCACGCGGCTTGGGAGCATTTGAAGGGATTTCTTCTTTACATTCACCATACACAGTATCCTTCCAATCTTGTTGCTCAAAAGAAGCTTCATCAATCTCAGGTTCTGTAGGGTCAAATACCATCTCAGAGTTATGCTTCTTCTTCAAGAAAGCAAACATATGGTACAATTGCTCTAAGTGTCCACGACAAGGCATGGCCATGCATGATGCCATCATCGACGCTTCGACAGTAATGTCAGCATGACCGAGCTCAACTATCCATTGCAAAATTCCAATGAGCGATTGGTAGTATGCGGCATCCGCCGTATTCAGTTTATCCGTAACATCGATTTCAGGACGATAACCAGCAGCGAAAGGAGCTGGAGCCTTTGCAGGTAAGCTCTTACCACGCTGTTTCAAGTAGTCCTCAACATTCGACACAGCAGCCTGAA
>Ga0209712_10004217_pt1 | contig 11493 bp, 12 predicted proteins | sample ArcOceMetagenome_FD_187443 | JGI IMG/M metagenome (GOLD analysis project Ga0209712, IMG submission 187443) | Marine eukaryotic phytoplankton communities from Arctic Ocean - Arctic Ocean - Greenland ARC118M Metagenome (SPAdes) (version 2) | ecosystem: Environmental > Aquatic > Marine > Oceanic...
TACTAGTAGTAGGTCTAAGCGCTATAAAATCCGTTATAAGGAAGAACGACAGCATACCTATGCGGTGCTAACCATTTACTTAGATTATAACACGCTAAACAGTTGCAACCTACGCCAATACTTGTGATCAAGCTCATTGTAGAGGGAGGGAGCATTTGTACGATTTGTGCATATATTAATTTTCGTTGATCGCTTTTATAAAATCTTTCCCACCCTTGTGATAACAACGAATTGAGTATGAGCTTTGCTGTGCACTTTATCCTCCTCCATCAATCTTCTTTTTTCATATTGTTGAGACTACAAATTACCTTCTCCCCCCTCTATTGCTTTGTGCATTTCTCGCTTGTTGGGTTGCACTTGCTGGCTTCAAAATCTGGAAAGAGCACATCAAGGTATCATCCACAGTCATCATAGCTCCAGCATTATCAAACTCTCCACAATAGTTGGGAGCCGAAAAAACAGTTACCAATTCACGGTTCGCAAAGAATTCATACCCATCTTCGACCACTTGATGAGCTCTTACAACAAGATCAAGGTCGTGACGATGAAGGAATTCGTGAACAACATCTATTCCGAACGTAAATGATACACCACGATCGTTTTCATTCCATCCCTGAAATCGTCAAAATGCATTACAAATTGTGAGAAAAAGGTATGGGAAAGTCAGCTTTTGCGCCTAAAAATCAAAATCATTCCGTATAGGAATCATTCAGGCTCGCATTAATCAATACTCACCGACTGATCAACATCAGGATCGGACCACAACAAATCACACAGCAATCCTGTATCGGGGACCTCACAGGGTCTGCTAATGTTCTGTATTTGATCCACATTGCTCAACTGAGGACTCAAACCTCCATGCATGCAAATAATCTTATCATCAATGATGGCAGTGCAAGGCAAACAGTTGAAGGTGTTGCAAAAATGCTTCCAGACCTTGACGCTGTAGCGACGACGGCATTCATCGTAGAATCCATATATGCGGTTAATTCCCGCGCATTCGTGGTTTCCCCTTAGGATGAAGAAGTTTTCAGGATACTTGATTTTGTAGGCAAAGAGGAGACTGACAACCTCAATAGATTGTTTTCCACGGTCTACGTAGTCCCCAAGAAAAAGGTAGTTCGACTATAGCGAGCGGGCGATAAATGTTAGTGACAGTCGTGGACTATGTATGAAAGGAGGTACACCTGAACGCCTAGCATATTGCGAGAGAGCTCTGTAGGAGCTAATTTCAATGAAAATGGCTCCACCAATCATCTAACCAGTACCAGGTTCATCGCACCGGATGGGTTGTCTACAAAGTACTTAAAATGCATCGGACATAATGTCACGTACCTCGGGAGGAAAACCACCGTATTCAAACAACCTCAACAAATCATTATATTGTCCATGAATATCACCACAAATTTTAATAGGGGCCCCAAGTTCCAACAACATGGGCTGACTCAACAAAATTTCCCTCGCCAAATTACACAAAGTCATGACATCGTTCACGGGCAAATCAGTGGGAGTACCAGGCTTTTTAGTCCGGGCGGAAAGAAGCGTATCAATGATTCCATCTACCCAAACCTCGTCTGTTTGATGAGTATGACTATTTTGACGAATCATTCTCACACTCTATCAAATTATTCGAATGGGTAGTCGTATCGCAAGATCCAGTTCCAACTGAAGGGGGAAAGGCGAATAATTAGGTGAGCGAGGCATAAATCAGTACTGGTCAGGTCATAGATCAGTTCCACGTAAGAGGTGCAGCAGAGCATTTAATCCAGAGAAATATTTGAAGCTATTCTTTTTGGTTTGATTCTTGTACAAGATCTAGAATGGACCAATGACTACTACGTGCGGGAATATCTCCGCGACCCTTCTCTTCTGCATTAAAAAAGCAGCAGCAGCCGTTGGTCGCATTCGCAAATGATACGAGTCGTATAGTTTGCTTCCACCGCAACCCCAACGTCCCTGCACCTTGACAAATGTGTTATCATTTAAATGCTTACAGCAGGATTTGAGTTCATACACTTTAGAATTTGTAGCGCAGACAGGCAGCTTACCTCAAATCGTTGTTGCTACTCCAGTAAAATGCATTCAGTTGCGCTCGCTGCCTCCACTCAATAATCATCAGCGACCACAAATCTTGTGTATTTTTCCCGGCTCAGATTTTCATGTAAAAACTTCAAGATGGGTGAATTGATAGCCATATAGGCTTATTTATTTGCAAAACTAGCTTAATTCCATTTGTGAAAAATTGTGAGTTGCAACTTGCAAACCAGAAAGAACCTTTCTCTTCGGTCTTGCAACACTTTAAGACAGCAGATCCCACATCAGCTCCTTGTGGCGGTCGTACCTACAAGATGAAGCGATTCAAGAAGAAGCGAGAAAATAAAAAAGCGTTCAATAAGCTGCAAGATGACGGTGATAACAGAAAAGATTTGTCCAAGGGTACTAGTAGAGCATCCACACGGTATGTAATGTTGAAAGATGAGGATTATCTTATCCAAGACTTGTTCGAAGATGATTGGAGTAACGTCCTGATACTCCTTGTGACTTGGTAGTTACAGCCATGTGTGTCGTCAGTTTATTGATCGATTTCTTACAATGACTCATATTAAAAATTCTCTCACGAATAAAATGAAACCAAACCACGAATAGACCAGCAAAGGACGCATCGGACCCCAACACAAACAAATCACCGAAATCTGGGAACTCCTCAAAGGCAGCAGCCAAGACAAAAGATTCCCAAGATTCCGAAACCATGACAGCTGCTTCTGTTTCCTTAATTAAAAAGACGTCTAGACCTTCTTTGCTCTCGTCGCTGAAACCTTCACTTTCGACATCCATCCCTCGTTTATCGAAAGGACTTCCCGCTTTTGAATACGGTTGTTATGATTCTGCCGATAATCATTCAAACTCTGCATCCTCTGCTTTCCTCAGTCAATCATGTAAATCCAATTGGGACGTACATGATTCAAAATTGAGCGCAATCCCGCCGCTTCATCCACCGATACCTCCCAATTGTATGACGTATATAGGTGATACATCTTCCACTCCATCGATAATAGCGAGTCGAATATCAGAATGCTTACGAAAAAGAAGTATAGTCGTGGAATACGTAAGCGATGGAGCAACTCCGAATGCAACTTGCTTGAATCAAGATGGGGTTTTATTTGAGGTATGTCTTTATCAAGGCGGCAAAGGAACCATCACTGGTCAGCGCAGAGGGAAGAGTGTTGACGATAGTCTGAGTGCATCATTAGATGTCAGTTTTGGAAGTCCAAGGTCTTCGACTAATCGTAGTGCAATGGCTGATTTTTCTCATGGAGTTATTGTGGAATGCATGAGAATACGGGGGGATACTATTTCATTCCATCGAGATTGTCGAGCAATATTATCAAGTGCAAGGGGCGATTCCGACGGTCTGGATGATTTGCGATCTCCCAATGTAAAGTTACTGCATTCATTACCAGGATTTGGTTGCAAGAGATCTAGAGCCTGTAAATCATTTGGACCGCTGAAAACAAGTGAAATTCTCCAATTTGAGCAGGATAATATGCCCACATTGATTGATGTACGGAAACTAAATCAAATGGCACGAATGAACAATAATGCACTTGCTGGATCACAAGCTACTTTCAAATCGCTTGAAAGTGCACTCGACAAACTGGAGAAAGACCGTTTAGATGCTACACTATTGGGATTGGAGAGTTTATCAAAGCTAACGGATGCCGAATCATCAGGATTAGAACGCGCTTACCTGACAAGTCTCTCTGTTTTAGGCCCGTCCAATAAGAAATGGGACAATGTCGCAAGTGGACCAGATCAGAAAGAAATACGGGCGTTATCCCGAACACTACACGAAAGAATCAAGGCTTTAGTGACTGGAAAATTAACGCAGACTGCCACTGAATGTCATTTGATTGCAGATAATGATTCAGAAGATGACGATGCAGACACACACAACGAAGACTGTGATATTGTAACCGAATACCGCGTGAGAATACGCCGATGTGCAATGCTTGTACTGACGAATTCCCTCGAAATCATTGTTCAACACAGCGATGACTTTCCATTGCTCCCAAAACCATCTTGTGACGACTTTATAAGTATAGATATGCTCGAGAGAATTGGCGATGATCTCGCAGGTGCAAATCGTCCACCTTTGGCATCTCTCGGGTCGGCACATGAAGCAACTTATGCTGCAAAGTTCCTACGCTTGATTTCGATATATTCCGAGAGGGGTCATAATTTTGTCAACGGTCCTGCTGTTGGCAATCCACCAAGATCGGTCATTGGATTGTTGGATAGAGCCCGTATAGCTGGTTCGAGAAGTCATCGCGCTTTAGAGCTGGAAGCGCAACTAGCTCACGCAGCAATGGGGGGCAATGGAATTTAGAATTTGAATTAAAAATCAATGGCAATGTACCAGTAAAAATCAAATATTGCAAATGATAGACTACGTGTACCGCTCGCTCGCTGTGGACAATTTCAAGTTTTATATGAAGAATGAAGCGCATCCTAAAAAAAGAACTTTACATTTTCGAATTTCCAATCACCTACTTGTTAGGGATAGACCTGAGTCGTGGAGCATATTTCTACGACAGCAAAAGCCGTTTTTCAACTTTTGATCAAAATATCATCGCAAAACAACTCCCACTCTTTCCAACTCACACACACCAAGCTCACACACACATACACACTACCTGCAAACACACCCAGAGCGTTGTTCAAACATGAACTCGTCAAAGCTGAACCAACAACCTTCCTCCGATAACTCTATGGACACCAAGAGAGTACGGGCTGTAACTCCAGTGATGGTAGACGGCGAACCACGTTTGAGGTAAGAACTCATCGCTCATCGCTCTTTTCTTGTTGGCTAAATTCGTCCAACCGTTTGAGAGTAAAACTTGCAACACGAGTTAAAATGATTTCAACTCACCGACAATTTCCATCCATTCCCACCCGTGCATCCCACATCCCACATCCCACTGTCTCTAACCCCCTCTGACTACTGCATTCATTACCAACATATAGTTCCGCTATAATGAGACCATCTCCTCTTGCAAAGAGACCAAGCGCCGAGCTAAAGATGCCTCCGCCAGACAGCACAAATTGGACTGTTGCAACGGAATTACGCGAAGTTCCCTCGTTTTATCCCCTCGAGAAGTCATCTCGGTTTATTCGTGATGCACCAGATAATATTGCAAGCCGGATATCAGATGCCTGTCGTCTCATGAGTGTGCAGGCTACTTATGATGATGCCCTAGCGACTGCTGATTTGGTAACGGAAGAACATGTAGAGATACATTTGACGCTTTGGAGAGGTGCCGGATCTGGAGCTGAAGGTACGGATGCATCTGCTGCTCCTGAACCCTCGGAGGAAAGTAAGATTACTATTGTTGAGGCACAGAGGAGAAAAGGTTGTGCAGTTGTCTTCCATCGGTATTGCAGGAATTTACTCGATGCGGCACAGGGGTGTTTTGAGGTGAAGGACGATAGTGCTATCAAGCAGTTTCATCGAGTAGAAGTTGAGAATAAGGATGATGAAGGTGAAAATTCACTCCTGGCCATTGAGATTGCAGCCAGTTTACTCAAAAAAGATCGTATGGATGCGAGAAGACTTGGTATGGAGAGCTTATGCCTGCTAACAGATCCATCCAAAGCAGGGATGGAAACTGCACTTTTGGCGAGCCAAATTGTACTTTTTGGATCTGTGCAGGAGGAATCTGGAGATGAAGCAGATTTCATACCTGATGAACTTGGAATTAGAGAGGCTATCTTGTCGCTAGTGCAATTTGGTAGACTCGGCGAATACTGTGATTTTGAAAGTGACGATGAAGAGGAGGAAAATGCTTCCGGTGTTGAAGCCGAATTCAACGAAGTTCTTCACAACCTTGCCCTTGCCGTTCTTGCAAACGCCCTGGAAGTCCTTGAAGCACACGGAAACAAGATGGCGGCACCAGAAGATGCCAAACCATCAGCTAATTCATTTTTGCAAGAGTCGAAGGAAATATCAAAACGGGAATTGCTATCGACACTTCTAAACGTACTAGGAAAGGCGGAATCGAAGCCTCACGATGCCTGTCTCTCTGCCCAGTGCCTGAAATCCCTTTTTCAGGCCTCAAAGGAAGCCAAGGGCAGAGCTAGAGACCTAAATGCCAAGCAGATCGTAATGACTGCTTTGGATGTAGGAAAGCGGACACATGTCAAGCTTGAAAACGAAACAACAAATATTATGAAGGAGTTGACAAAAGTAGATGTCGATGAAGGTACTGCCACTGCCCGCGGCAGCAACCAGGATCTAGAAGGAGGCGACGACAGCGAGGACGAGGGTAGCTCTAGATGAATTTGACTTGTATTCCAAATCACTTTTGCCTTGCCTACTTGTCCTAGGTACACTTTTCCACAACTTACTCAATCGTTCACACTTTGAACTTGTACAATAATATTTTTAAAAATACTTGAATTGCCTCTAATTTCACCGCTTGATTTTAATTTATTTTCACACTTTCTTAGAACTAGTCTACAGTCATTCCTCGGCATGGTCAATAAATGAAATTACTTTAGTACTTCGAAACAGTCTGGGACTGGATTACAGTCTTTGCATGTACCTTGTGTATGCTGACACTTATACCTTCCTGTGAACGGAAACCACTTTGTATGAAAAGGGAGTCTGCCATGTGTGAGATAATACTTGTATGGGACCGTCATGGTTACATTTTCAAAGGCAATATTCTTCATGGGGTTCGAAGAATTCCCCAAAATTACTCCGGGAGAAAGTAAAGGATCTTCTATTACAATATTTCTGAGGGTAATATTCTCGAACGTACTGCAACCTTGGGTGGGACACGTTATGCTTCCAATAGGATAGTCAAGGGCACAATCGCCTCCCAAAGCATTGTGTGGTTCGTGCTGCTGTTGCGGGCCAATCCATATAGGCCACCAGACTGGCTGCTTGATATAAACATCATCGTATCTGAAGTAGAAGAGAGTAAAGAAGAAATCAAAATCACAGTAAGATCATTGTACACAAAAGGGTTCAAGAAAAGAAACCATCACCATTTGGAAAGCTACTGCACTTACACAATGTTTGTAATACTTGACGACACATTTCCATTGCAGTTAGATTTGTTGGATTTGATGTATATTCCTTTGCCTGTTCCAGGCATTTTGATGTTCTTGAATCTCACATTGTCAACGCAGGGATGGCTATCCATAGCACCGACGCTGCCCACAGAAGCTCCAAATCCAGTTAGCACCATATTTTCAATAGTGATGTTGCTGGTGCATTTGTAGGGAATTGTTCCATTCATCACTGAGCCATGACGGCCATTCCTAGGTGGTTTCACGGCAACGCTATCATCGTCATTCAACACAATACAATCATGAATATAAATATCCTGGCCAATGGGGTCAATGCCATCTGTATTGAGATTTTGTGGTTGCAGAACCCAATCTGGAAGAATATCTGGAAAGTGAAAGTTCAAGGATGGCTTTCCCTTTCGGAGCTGCCGTGCTTCTTGAACATAGTCACCGTCGCCACGACGATTGAGTGATTCCCTCTCTTTCCAGAAGTAGTCCACCATTGTGTTATTAATCAATTGCCTCTGATAATTTCTGTCAACCATGACATTAACATGGTGAACTTCGCCTCCAATGGCCTCCAACGTTAACGTCCAATAAGGAGAATTCACAAGCGTGACATACTCCACAGTTATATTCATACTCCCTCTCACGTCAATCAGCCTAGGCCTGGACTCTACCTCAATATCTCCCAAAATAGCACTATCCCACCATTTCTTTCCGTGCCCATCAATCATTCCACCACTTCCACTTTCTGGTTCAATGTAAATTTCATTCTTTTCCCAATCGACAGATACAATAGGTTTATTCTTTGAGGAACAAGTGATGATAATTCCACTGCAATCTAGGATATCAATGGCAGGAACAAATTCCGTTTCCTTCTTATCTTGTGATCCACCGGTATAAGATCGAGTAGGCCAATTGTCCAGGTCATAGATAAATCGTGTGTATCCAGCGAAATCAAGCACGATATTTCGTAGATTAATGCCTTGAATGCCTCCAATAAATGTATACGATTCGTTCTCAAGGAGAAGGATCCTATCTCCAGGATATGCCGCTTTGAGCGCTAAATTATAGGCGTTTGTGTTTTCAACAGCTTGCTCTATGAGATCATCGTCGTTAGCCTTTGCTCTGTGATGTTTGATACGTGAAAGATCGTATGGAGATGGATTGTTCTTTAGAGACGAGTGGAGAAACTCTGGATGATGGATTGGTTCATTGTCTGTACTGATTTGAGAATCAGGTTTACCTCCAAATTCTTCGATAGTGATCACTCTTGATTGAGAGATGGAAAAAAGTGCCAGCAGGCATAATGTGGTATTCATTGACAGCATTATTTTAGGAGCCAACTGGTTCTAAAGTCTCTTGGCTTCGTAGTTGTTATTATAATTCTATCGCGGTTGTGTGAATGAATGCTCGATGCTCGATGCTCATCTATCGTCGAAAAGAACACAAGAGAAACGAGAAACGAGAACACCCTCCTCGCTCGCAGATGTGCACGCACAATAGTCGCACTATGCTTTTGAGTTTTGAGACAACAAACATCTTGCGCGCGTTGTTTTAGAGATCTTGTAACCTCTGTTATGAATATATACTATCCGTTTTTGACTGTTTTCAAGGGGACCGTTAATTAAATGGTTAACCTTACAGTCACAATCTCAAATCATTTCAATCAAAAGCTTCACAATTCACAAGAGCGCTGCCTATGGGATCTTCGCCTGCGGAGGTCCCAGAGGGCCTACAAAAGTCCAAAAAGAAAATTCTTTCTGCTCTGCTCTGCTATTGTTATGGATATTACATGGCTGAATGTCTAGTTTTAGGCAGCAGTGGTGAGGTCGTGCAGTTATGACGCACTTCCCAACAACTACTACTGATTCGGAGTACATTTGAAAAAACAATTCATTTATTTTTATACAGCAATCAAGATACAATATGCATGGTTTCTATTCTTCGACTGCATCGGCAGTCTCTTCAACAGCATTGTTAATCAAGGCTTCCTCCAAACGCAGCCCTGATCTCAACTTCATCATTCCCGTCCGATCAATTCTATTATTGACGGAGGAGCTCTTCCTCCAAGAAGTTGAACCATCAGGAGGCATCTCAAGCTGCTGCGTACCATTTGCAATAAGGTCTGAATCCTCAATTTTCAAAACACAATTCTCTTGTGAAACTGCAGAAACGCCAGTCAATGCATTATGGGAGACGTTGCAATTGGATAAAAAAGCAGCTCCCTGCTCAAGGTAAACACCTGAATGCCCACGAGCAATACCTCTTCTAGATCTCTTGTTTCCAATTCCATTATTTACAACATCCGTGCTGAATACTCGTGCTATGCTCCCTGCGCCACCAATGTAGATACCAGTAGCAGCACATTGGTGGATGTAGCTGTTTCGAATAAAGGCCGACGAACCATCAATAGCCACAATACCTCTTCCACTGACTGACATAACTGCGCATCCTTCCAACAGTGCAGTAGGAGGTCGATTTGGAGCAATCGGCATTGTAGCCCGATAAGCCTCATCCATACGAGGCTGGATCTGTACTGCACTGTTTCCATTCCAGATATCAGTTCCACTGCAGTAATGAACCAGAGAAAGACCAGATAGCTTCATTCGCCCTTGGCGAATGTGAAAGATGGGACAATTTCGCCTCTTGGTCTTGAGGACGATGGTCACTTGTTCTCTTGGTTGGTCCACATCGACCAATAGCTCATGATCGGTCTCTTCCACCGCAGATTGACGACAAGACAACATATTTCGAATTCCGCTATTCAAGCGACGTCTTGTGTGAGCAGGAGAACTACTTTCGGAGGAATTCCTTGAAGAAGCCGAGGATGGAGTCGACGGCCGGCTGTCGTCATTCACATCCGTTGCATTCGTACACATATTATGATTCTTGACGGTAAACGAACTACCACCCATGCTCTCCACCACAATTTCCCTGTCAAGAACATATAGTCCAGGCTGAACTAGGATGCGGACATTCTTGGTGCATTGAAAGAATTCTGGGAATTCTGTTTCCAAGAAAAAGCCAGTGTTACAAACAGCAGCAGCAGCCTTGTGGATGGTACTATAGTCAAGCGGCACAATTGGATTATTCAAGTAAACATTCTTCCAAAAGACAGGATCTTGAAGATCAGGATCTTGATCCTCGCCCTTAGTCCATTTCCCAAGATCTTCACAAAGAGTCCGAAAGACGGCCTCTGATTCACAAATTCGATTCCACGACTTGTTGACCCTCGTCAAAGCATGCATCTTCTTCGGTCCGGCGTAGGATAGGATATTGGGAATAATATCGCGCGGTGCGCTGTCTTCCAACCATGCCAAAACATTGGTTTGGAAAACAGGCTCCTCCTGATGAGCAGAAACAGCAGCAGTTGCAGCAATATCCACTTGCATACCATAGGAATCATGCTCTTCGTGATCAACATCCATCATACAAGCAGGAAGATCAACTGGAGAATATTCGTTAGCATTTTTCTCGCCACTCATTCTTTTTTTTCTATTGACAATTGCTCTTCGTGGAGAATCAATGATATCCATGACAATTCTAGATGCACTTTTTCTGGCTTTTCGTTCTGGTGTCCGAGTTGGTGGTGTATTCGAGATAGTGCGCAATGGTCCAACGTCAGAATTATCTGGACACGATGGCTGCTGATTCAAGTGTGGCAGAGGAGATACTGTGGGTTGTGAATTATGAGGACAAGAGGATCGGGAGGATCTCAATCTGAGTTTGTAAACCATGGTTTCTCCAAAAGGATGTTTTAAATAAGTTCCGAGAGTGGCGGAGTTTCCAGCAGAAAATCAAAAATGCTGTGCAATCAGAAACGTTCTTCCGCAAGAGTGCGAAGGGTAAGATTCTTTTGTGCTGTGAACTGTGTGTGCTTGTGCTTGTTACGCTGTGAGTAACGAGAAGGCGGAAAATTCTTCTGGGGGAATTCCTAAAAAGTGGGTGGGAATGAAAAATCGATTATTCGTGATTGTAACTCCACGATGTAGGAGTTGCAATTATTCCAAATTTTATATAAACTGATTGCTACACGATGCTTCAACTCTCGTTTCAACGAAGTATTTTCGAATATTGGGGGGTACGGTTGGCAGGTAACTTTGAATTCAATCAAAATAGAAGAATGTGAAATTCTTTTTTGGAGGAGGCAGCCCCGGCTTGCCCTCCTCTTCTTCCCGTGATAAAGGCTATTTCGTGATTGCTCTGACGTCATCCTTCAGAGTCAAATTTCGTTTGAAAAAGCGCGTCATACCATTGGTCACACCAAGGTCACACGGTACATGCAAAAAGCAAAAGAAAAACAATCTCATTGCACAATGGGTTCTCTTTTGATACTACAAGTATGTTGAATGTGCACTACAGGAGTTGGATAATGTGTTCAATAAAGCATTTACCGGTTCTGGGAACATTGCA